>Ga0196958_10000173_pt1 | contig 21105 bp, 21 predicted proteins | sample S1v_10metaG_FD_148654 | JGI IMG/M metagenome (GOLD analysis project Ga0196958, IMG submission 148654) | Soil microbial communities from Anza Borrego desert, Southern California, United States - S1+v_10 | ecosystem: Environmental > Terrestrial > Soil > Desert | place: USA: California | collected... | reverse complement strand
CGGCTGCCGGCCCAAGCTGCGCTGCGGCGGCGGGCGCGCCGGGGCCTTCCCGGGCGTGCCCGACGTCGCCGGCTTCCTCGCCCTGGCCGTCGGCGCCGGGCGGTCGTTCACGGCGAGCATCGGGCTGCAGGCCGCGGTGCGGCACACCGACCCCGACACGGGTTTCACCCACCACGGCTGGCTCAACCTGCTCGTGGCCACGGTGCGCGCGCTGGCCACCGGCCCGGGCGAGGACGCGCACGAGCGCATCGGCGAGGCACTGCGCGTCACCGACGGTGCCGCGCTGGCCGAGGAGCTCGCCGCGGTCGACCCGGCGACCGCGGCCCGGGTGCGCTCGCTGTTCTCCTCGTTCGGCTCGACGGCGGCCGCCACCCACGGCGCCGAGCTCGCCCGGCTCGGACTGCTGTAGCGCCGACCGCCCGTGCCCGCCGTCCCCGTACGCTCGGTGGACGTGACCGGTCTCCGCGTTGCGTTCCTCGGCCCGCACGGGACGTTCTGCGAACAGGCCCTGCACACGCTGGGGCCCGGCGTCCTCGACAGCGTCCTCGGTCGGGCCCTCGGCGACCCCGAGCCCGAGCTGCGTCCCCTGCCGAGCACCACCGCCGCGCTCGACGCGGTGCGCGCCGGCGAGGCCGACGCGGCGTGCGTGCCGGTGGAGAACTCGGTCGAGGGCGGTGTGCCCGCCACGATGGACGGCCTGGTGGAGACGCCGCCGCTGGTGATCGTGCGCGAGATCCTGCTCCCGGTGCGGTTCTCGGTGCTGGTGCGCCCGGGCACGACGGCCGACGCCGTGACGAGCGTGGCGTCGCACCCGCACGGCGAGGCCCAGACGCGCCGCTGGATCAGCGAGCACCTGCCCGGCGCCGAGGTCCGCCTGACGTCCTCGACGGCCGCCGCGGCCGCGCAGGTCGCCGCCGGCGAGGTCGACGCGGCGGTCTGCGCGCCCGTCGCCGCGGCGCACCACGGGCTGGTCGAGCTGGCCTCCGGGGTCCACGACACCGGTGACGCGGTGACGCGGTTCGTGCTGGTCCGCCCGCCCGGGGGCCGCCCCCTGCCCGCGCCCACGGGCGCCGACCGCACCTCGCTCGCGGCCACCACCGTCAACCGCCCCGGCGCGCTGCTCGCCGTGCTCACCGAGATCGCGGTGCGCGGGGTCGACCTCACCCGCATCGAGTCCCGCCCGCTCAAGGACCGGCGCGGCGAGTACTGGTTCTTCCTCGACGGCACCGGCCACGTCGCCGACCCGGCGATGGGCGAGGCCCTGGCCGCGCTGTACCGCCGGTGCACCGACGTGCGCTTCCTGGGCTCCTACCCGCGTGCGCGCCTCGACGGACCCGACGACGCCGAGCCCCGCGTCGCCGATCCCGGGCCGGGGATGACCGCGAAGGACTACACCGAGGCCGCGTCCTGGCTGGCCACGCTGCGCGACGGGACCGGCGCGTGAGCGACCTGCGGCTCGTCCTCGCCCGCCACGGCCAGACGCAGGCCAACGTCGACCGGATCCTCGACACCGTGCTGCCCGGGCCCCCGCTCACCGATCTCGGACGGCTGCAGGCCGCGGCCCTGGGCCGCGAGCTCGCCGACGGCGCCGAGGGCACGGTGGCCGCGCTGTACCACTCGCCGGCGCTGCGGGCCCGCGAGACCGCGGACCTCGTCGCCGAGCACCTCGACGTCGTGCCCGTCGAGGTGGACGGGGTGCACGAGGTGCAGGTCGGCGACCTCGAGGGCCGCAACGACGAGCCCGCGATCCACGAGTTCCGCCGCGTCTTCGACCGCTGGCAGTCCGGCGACCTCGACGTCCCCCAGCCCGGCGGGGAGACCGGGCGCGACCTGCTCGCCCGCTACCTGCCCGTCGTCGCCGACCTGCGCGACCGCCACGCGGGGGGTGGGACGATCGTGCTCGTCAGCCACGGCGCGGCGCTGCGGCTGGTGGCGCAGGAGCTGGTCGAGCACGTCGGCACCCCGCACGTCGGGGAGGAGCACGTCGCCAACTGCGGGCGCGTCGTCCTGCGGCCCCGCGGCAGCGGCTGGGAGCTGGTGGCCTGGCGCAGCGCCGTGCCCGGCGGCCTGCCCGCCACCGACGACCCCACGGGGTAGCGCTCAGCCCCAGCCGAGGCGGTGCAGGGTCTCCTCGTCGATGCCGAAGTGGTGCGCGATCTCGTGCACGACGGTGACCGCGACCTCCTCGCGCAGCTCGTCCTCGTCGTCGCAGACGTCGGCGAGGGCCTCACGGTAGAGCGTGATCCGGTCGGGCAGGACGCCGCCGTAGTCGCTGTAGCGCTCGGTCAGCGCGACGCCCTCGTACACGCCGAGCAGCTCGGGGTCGTCGGGGTGGCGGTCCTCGACGAGCACGACGACGTTGTCCATCGCCCTCGTCAGGGGCGCCGGGAGCTCGTCGAGCGCGTCGGCGACGAGCTCGCAGAAGCGCGCCTCATCGACGTCCACCTCCGGGACGCTAGCCGCCCAGCCCCGGCACCGGCAGCGAGGACGGCAGCGGCAGGCCGGGCGCGGGCCGCCCGCCGTCGGCCTGGCCGGCACCGGTCTGGCCCGCGGTGCCGCCGGTCGCGGCGCCCTCGCCCTCGGGGGCGGGCGTGGCCGCCCCGGGCACCGAGGCCGGGGCGCCCGGCCGCAGGCTCGGCGCGGCCGCGGGGGCCTCGCCGCCGATCGTCACGCCCTCCGCGGCCTTGCCGGTCAGCGGGGCGAAGCCGGAGCTGTCGGCCAGCAGCGAGCCGAGGTTGCAGCTGACCCGGCGCGTGCCGGCGTTCCAGGACTCCTCGGCGAGGTTGGTCCAGTAGACGATGAGCTTGGAGTCGGTCAGCTTCTGCGCGGACCCGACGTACTGCTCGGCGATGCGCTGGCAGGTCGGCTGCAGGTAGTTGTCCTGGTCGTCGACCGACGGGAAGCCGTCGCGGAACTGGGTGCCGAGGTCGACCGTGCCCGCGACCTCGGCGGCGTGGGTCTCGCCGCACGCGACGGGGTCGGAGACCTCCTTGCCGACGAGCCCGAGGCAGGTGCCCGGGTCGAAGACGACGGCCTGGTCGGCGTCGGCGACCCGCCCGCGCGACGGGAAGAGCGCGCCGGTGCGGCCCGGGGCCTGCAGGCCGCAGCGCACCGTGCGGTCGCCGCCGTCCCAGGCGGCCTGCGTCGGCTTGAGCGCGCCGGCCCGGTAGCGCCCGGCGGGGTCGAGACGGCCCTGCAGGTAGGCGCGGGCGGCCGGGGTGCACCGGTCGGTGACGAGCTGCTGCCACGCCGCGTCGTCCGGGAACGGCGCGCCGGGGGGCTGCGCGGCGTCCACCGCGCCCACGCTCTCGAACAGGTGGGGCTGTGCGCAGTCGACCTCGCGGACGTCGCCGGCGTCGTCGCGGCCCCACGTGAGGCAGCGGCCGGGCTCGGTGGTCAGCGCCGCGCGTTCGTCGCCGTCCTCGCCGGACGGCGCACCGCCCGGGGCCGAGGACTGCTGGTCGGCGACCCCGAGGACGTCGAGGCCCTGCCCGCTCGCGGCGAGGGCCGTGGCGGCGATCAGCATGATCAGGGCGCCCGCGAGGACCCCGATGACGCCGCGGCGCGCGGCGCGGCGGCGGGGGTCGGCGGCGTCGTCGGGGCCCAGTAGGCGGTCGAGCCAGCGGCCGCGCCGCTCGTCGTACGGATCGAGGTCGTCGTCGCCGTCGGGGCGTTCCTCGCCGGAGGGCCCGGACTGGCGTTCCCGGAGCAGCATCGCCCTGACATCATGCCGCTCACGATTCGCCGGGCCGGGTGACCCCCGCGTCGGGCAGGATCGGCGGTGACCGGGACGCGCCGGGCGGTGCCGGTGACGGTGGGGCGGAGGGAAATCGTGACGGGGCGAGACGACGAACGGGCGCAGCCGTCCGAGCGGCGGGCCGAGGAGGTCGACCGGGACGCCCTCGGCACGGACGCCGGGCAGCCCACGGAGGAGGTCGACACCTCGGCCACGGCGAAGCACCGGCGCTCCGACGAGACCGCGCGCGTCGAGTCGGCGGGCGGCGCCGACGACACCCCGCCCTCGGGCGTGCCCGCCGCCGAGGGCTCGGGCAGCGGGTCGCTCGCGGCCGTGGGGGCCGGGTCGGGCGAGGTGGCGCAGAGCTCCGAGGGCGGCCGGCGGGGGAGGGTCCGCTACCAGGACCCCGAGACCACGAGGCCCCGCGAGCCCACGCTCGCCGAGCAGCGCGCTCGCCGCGAGGCCCAACGCCGCGAGCGCGCCCAGCGCGACGCGGCCGAGGCGGCCGAGGCGCGCAAGCGCACGATCCGCAAGCGGGTGCTGGTCGGCGGCGGGGTCGCGGTCGGCGTGGTGGCGCTCGTCGCCGTGATCTACGCGGCCAGCCAGCCCGACGAGGTCACCGCGCAGTGCGTCGACCCGCAGGGCGTCGTCGTGCCCGACGAGAACTGCGGGGGCACCCAGCAGGGTGGCTACTACGACAGCGGCGGCCACTTCGTGCCCATCTTCATCGGCGGCTTCGGCAACCAGTACCACTACAACTACGGCTCGAACGCACCCGTCGGCACGAGGGCCACGGGCGGGTCGACGGCACCGCCGCCCAGCGGCACGACGGTGCGCAGCGGGACCTCGGGCAGCACGCTGGGCACGAGCAACGGCAGCGGCACGGTCAGCCGCGGCGGTCTCGGCGTCGGCGGCAGCGGCACGAGCGGCACGAGCGGCCGGGGCGGCAGCTCGAGCAGCGGCGGCGGGAGCAGCTCGAGCGGCAGCTGAAGCCCGCGGCGCGGTCATCGGGCAGGATCACCCGGGTGCAGCGCGCGACCGGCAGGCCCCGTCCCGACTGGCAGTCCCGCATCGAGGAGCAGGGGCTGGTGTTCGGCACGCCCGCGGCCGGGCTCGACGGCACCCGGCCGTACTGGGACGAGTCGGTGCACTACGTCTTCGACATGGCCGAGGTCCTCTCGCTCGAGGCGGACGTCGAGCTCCTGCACTCGATGTGCCTCGAGGCGGTCGACCACGTCGTCACCACCGAACGGTTCCGGGACTTCGCGCTGCCCGAGTGGAGCTGGGAGGCCGTCGCCGCGTCGTGGCGCCGCGGCGACCCGCACCTCTACGGGCGGTTCGACCTGCGCTACGACGGCGCCGGCCCGGCGAAGCTGCTCGAGTACAACGCCGACACCCCGACCTCGCTGCTCGAGGCGTCGATCTGCCAGTGGTACTGGCTCAAGGACGTCCACCCCGACGACGACCAGTGGAACTCGCTGCACGAGAAGCTGGTCGAGCGCTGGAGCGAGATCGCCGACAAGCTGCCCCGCAACGAGGTGCACTTCTGCTGGTCGCAGGCCGACCCGACCGGCGAGGACCACGTCACCGTCGCCTACCTGCAGGAGTGCGCCGCGGAGGCCGGCCTGGACACGATCGGGCTGGCCATCGAGCAGCTCGGCTGGGACTCCGCGCTCGACCGCTTCGTCGACCTCGAGGAGGCGCCGGTCGCGGTCGTCGACAAGCTCTACCCGTGGGAGTGGGTGCTCGGCGACGACTTCGGCAAGCACGTGACGCGCAGCCTGCCCGAGACGACGTGGATCGAGCCGCTGTGGAAGACGCTGCTGTCGAACAAGGCACTGCTCGCGGTGCTGTGGGAGATGTACCCGGGCCACCCGAACCTGCTGCCCGCCTCGCTGGGTGACCCCGGGATGCTCACCGAGTACGTCCGCAAGCCCCTGCTCGGGCGCGAGGGCGCCAACATCGCCGTCGTCGCGCCGGGCCACGAGACCGAGACCGGCGGCGTCTACGGCCAGGAGGGCTACGTCTACCAGCTCTTCGACCCGCTGCCCGAGTTCGACGGCTACCGCCCGGCGCTCGGTGCGTGGCTCGTCGGCGACACCGCCGCGGGCCTCGGCATCCGCGAGACGGCCGGCCTCATCACCGACAACGGCGCGGCGTTCGTGCCGCACCGCATCCCCGACTAGGCGGTCGCGCCGCGGCGGTGCGGCCCGTCGCGCTCCGGTGTCGCGCGACGTGTCGATCGCCGGCGCGGAGGACCCTTGCCCTAGTCTGGCGCCCCGTTCGTCCGGATGGAGGGCTCCGCAGGTGCTCACTCCCGATTTCTGGCCCACCGTGGGCGTCAACATCGGCCTCATCGCGGTGTACGCGGTGATCGGGGCCGTGCTGATGTACGTGGGCTACTTCGCCATCGACCTCACGACCCCGGGCGACCTGCGCGGCCTGGTCCGGGAGGGCCGCCCGAACGCGGTCGTGGTGTCGGCCGCGGGGCTGGTGTCGATGGCGTTCATCGTCATCACCGCCATCTACATCTCCGGCGGCGGCTTCCTGACCGGCATCCTCAACACCTCGATCTACGGCCTGGTCGGGATCATCGCCCAGGTGCTCGCGGTGCGCGGGCTCGAGGCCGTCGCGCGCCTCGACGTGGACGGCTGCCTGCACGACGACCGCTTCACCGCCGACGCCGGGGTGATCGCCGCGATGCACGTGGCCCTCGGGCTCGTCGTCGCGGTCGCCATCATCTAGCGGGGGCGACGGCGGGGCGACGCGCCCACCCCGGCCCCTCGACCGGGTCGTCACGACCTACGCTCGACCGCGGTGTTCACCGACCGGTCCCTCCCGCCCGTGACCGCGCGCCCGCGGGGCGCCCGGTGACGACCCTCGTGCGCCCGGACCGGTCGTCCTCCCCGGAGGGCCCCGGTGAGGCGGCGCGCCCCGGCGGCCACGGCGTGCTGGTGTGGGCGCTGATCACGCTGCTGCTGGGCATCGCGGTGCCGCTCGCGCCGGTCACCGCGCAGGAGACGACGGTGACCTGGCCGGACCCGGCCGCAACGCCGGGCGCGCCGATCTCGACGCAGCTCGCCCTCAACCCGCCGCGCCCGCTCGGCTTCACCGCCACCGTGCCGTGCACCGCCCTGCGCGCCGGCGGCGACGTCCTGCGCACCCTGCCCGGCGACCCCGCGGACGGCGGCCTCGTGCTGGCCTCCACCGGGACGCTGGCGAGCCTGACGGTCTCCGGCGCCACCGTCGCCGCGGGACCGGTGCCCGCCGGCGACTGCCGCCTCGTCGTCACCGCCGACACCGACGGCGTGCGCGTGGTCCGCGACGGCGTGCCGCTGCCGCTGGCCTGCGGGGCCTGCACCGACGTCCTGCCCCCGCAGGTCGCGCAGCTCACCACCAGCACCGACGGCACCCCGGCGGCGGCCGGGCTCGCGGTGTCGCTGCGCACCGACGACCGCTACGACTCCACGGCGGGCGCGCTGAAGGCGACGCTGCTCGTGGCGCACCTCGCCGCCCTGGCGGTGCTCCTCGTGCTCGTCTACCGACAGGGCCGGTGGCGCCACGCCCGCGGGCTGATCGCGCCGCGCTCGTGGCCGGGGCGCCTGCGCCGGCACGTGTCGTGGGCGGACGGGCTGGTCGTCGCGGTCTCCGCCGGCTGGGTGCTGGTCGCGCCGATGAACTTCGACGACAGCTGGTACCCGCTGATGGCGCGCGACGCCGGCGCGGCGGGCTACATCGGCAACGCCGTCTACATGTTCAACGTCACCGAGAACCCCTTCGTGGCCGCGCAGTACGCGATGCAGGCCTGGGGGGCGATCGGTGGCTGGGGCCTGGTCTGGCAGCGCTGCCTGCCGCTGCTCTACGGCCTGCTGACCTGGGCGCTGCTGCGTGCGTTCTTCATCCTGATCTCCCGCCGCACGGCGGTCCGCCGGAACTGGGTCCCCTGGGCGCTCCTGGTGGCCCACCTGCTGTGGTGGCTGCCGTTCGGCCTCACGCTGCGCCCCGAGCCGCTGATCGTGCTGCTCTCGGTCGTCGTGCTGCTCCTCGTCGAGGTGGCCCGCGACCGGGAGACCCCGATCCTCTACGTCGGCGCGGTGATGGCCGCCGCACTGGCCGTCGCCTGCTCGCCGACCGGCGTGGTGGCGGTCGCGCCGCTGCTGGTCGAGATCCCGCGCGCGTGGCCGACGATGGTCGCCACCCCGCGACGGGACCAGATCGCGCTGCTGCTGGTGCTCGCGGCGGCCTCGACGATCGCGATCCCGGTCGCGTTCGCCGACGCCTCCCTCGGCGACGTCGTCGAGGCCTCGGCGGTGCACGCGTACTACTACGACACCGTCCCCTGGTACGACGAGCTCGTCCACTACCAGACCCTGCTCGGCCCCGGCCGCACGCCGTGGGCACAGCGGGCACCGATCCTCGTCACGCTGGGCCTGATGCTGCTCGTGGCCGCCGGCAGCGGCCGGCGCGAGCCCGAGGACGACGACCTGCGCCGGGTGCTGCTGCACGCCGCGGCCACCACGGCGCTCGCCTTCCTGCTCGTCGCGGCGAGCCCGACCAAGTGGGTGCTGCACTTCCCGGCGATCGCCGCCTCGGGCACCGTGCTCATCGCGCTCGCGCTGCTCCGCGGCCCGATGCCCCGCCACGACCGCGCCCTGGCCACCGTGGGTGGGGTCGCCGTGCTCGTCATCGCGACGTCGGTGAGCTACGCGGGCTGGAACCTGTGGCGCCCCTACACCGACCGCGGCCAGTTCTTCGGCGACCACGCCGACCCCTACCCGACCCCCCTGAGCCAGAACCTGCTCGCACCGCACCTCGGGCCGATCTTCCTGCGCAACCCGCTGGTGTGGGTCGGCGTCGCGGTGCTCGCCGCGGCGTGGGCGCGCTGGTCACTGCGCCGCTGGCCGGACCGGTGGCTGCCGCGCCCCGAGCCCGCCCGCGCCCTGCTCGCGGTGGCGTGCGTGAGCGTCATCGTCGGCCTGGTCGGGGTGATGGTGCTCGCGCCCCTGCGCCAGTACCCGGGCTGGACGGTGGCACTGGGCAACGCGAAGGACGTCGTGCGCCAGGGCTGCGGCCTCGAGGACAACGTCAGCGTCCTGCTGCCCACCCCGGTCCCGCTCGGCGCACCGGTGACCCCGGCGGTGACGACCGGTGACTTCGTCGACGACACCGTCGCGCCGACCCCGGAGCCGGTCCCGGGCCTGGGCCGCGTGTGGCACGACGACACCGACGACTCCAGCGGCCGCGGCACCCTGGTCAGCGGCTGGTACCCGGTGCCCGCGGGCACGGACGCCACCGACGTCGTGGTCCCGCTGCTCGAGACGGGACCGCCCGACGAGCGGGTGTCGGTCGAGTTCGCCGACGGTCCCCCGCAGTCCCCGCGGGTGCTCGGGCGCACCGGGATCGACTACCTCCCGCAGGCCGACGAGCGGACCTGGCAGCAGCGGCCGGTCTCGCTGGTCGACGCCCCCGGCGACCCCGCGTACGTGCGGGTGGTGGTCGACTCGACCGGCGACCGCGGCTCGGACCGGCTCGCCGTCGCCCAGCCGTTCCTGGCCCGCCCGCAGCCGATCGCCCCGCTGCTCGGTGACCGGCCGGTCCTGGTCGACCAGATGTCGGCGGTGCTCTGGCCGTGCGTGGCCCAGGTGGCCACCCACGACGGCATCGCCCCGCCGTCGGAGGTCCGCATCCACGCCGACGAGGACCTGACCTCGGCGTACTACGGGCTGCAGGACAGCCTCTTCCGCGGTGGCGTGTGGCGGCTGGACACCGTGGGCGTCACCTACGTCCGCCTCGCGACGGCCGTGCCGCCCGGCACCATGCGCGCCAAGCCCTGGGGCCGCGTCGACCTCGTGGTCCGCGACCTCCCGACGGGCCGCTACGGCCTCACCACCACCGAGCGCTCGAAGGCCGGCTGGGAGCGCGGCCCGACCCTCGCGCGCCGGGACTACGTCGGCGTGGAACGCCAGGGCGCGGTGGGCTGATCCGGCGCCCCACCCGGGCCGCCACCCGGCGGCCGAGGGCCCGGTCAGGCCATAGTCTCGGTGACGTGCAGAGACCGCGCCTCGTCGCCTCCGACGTCGACGGCACCCTGCTCGGCGCGGCCGAGGAGCTCTCGCCCCGCACACGGGCGGTGGTGGGGCGGATGGTCGACGCCGGGGTGCCGCTGGTGCTCGCGACGGGCCGCCCGCCGCGATGGGTCCCGCGGGTGTGCGAGGCCCTGGGCGTGCACGCCCTCACCGTCGCCGCCAACGGGGCGGTGCTCTACGACGCCGCGACCGACCGGGTGGTCGCGGCCGAACTCCTGGACGTCGACGTCCTCGCCGAGGTCGCCGCCGGGCTGCGCGCGGCGATCCCGGGCTGCGGGCTGGCCGTCGAGCGCGTCGGCGAGGGCGCCTTCGACCGGCGCGAGGAGCAGTTCGTCTCCGAGGCGGCCTACGTGCACGCCTGGCCCCATCCCGACCACCGCCACGTGGCGCCGGGCGAGTTGCTGGCCGAACCGGTGGTCAAGGTGCTCGCACGACACCGCACGCTGCCCAGCGAGGCGATGGCCCGCGCCGCACGGGACGCGGTCGGCCACCTCGTCGACGTCACGTACTCCGCCGGCGGCGGACTGCTCGAGTGCGCGGTCCGCGGCGTCACCAAGGCGCACGGGCTGGCGCGGGCCGCCGCGCACCACGGGGTCGACGCGACCGACGTCGTCGCGTTCGGCGACATGCCCAACGACCTCGCGATGCTGGAGTGGGCGGGGCACGGCGTGGCGGTGGGCAACGCCCACCCCGATGTGCTCCGCGTCGCGGACGAGGTCACCGCGAGCAACCTCGACGACGGTGTCGCGTCCGTCCTGGAGCGGTGGTTCTAGAGCCCGTTCCGCCGCCACGCCGCTGGACCACGTCGGGGCCCGGTGTCAAGCCCCGCGTAGCATCCGCGTCGAGACCAGGGCGAGCAGGAGGGACCACCACGTGCTCGATCGCGCCGAGAAGGCCGACGTCACCGTCGGCCCGGTCCGGGGCGAGGTCGCGGTCATGCGCACCGTGCAGCGCCGGCTCGGTACCCCGCCCGTGGTCGGCGCGGCCCGCGCCGCGTCCCTGTTCGGTGAGCACGCCGCCGGCTGGATCGCGCTCGGGGCCCTCGGGGCCGCACTCGACGCCCCGCGCCGCCGCCAGTGGGCCACCGCCGTGGCGGGCGTGGTCGCCGCCCACGGCGCCTCGATCGCCGTCAAGCGCGTGGTGCGCCGGCGCCGCCCCCACGACCCGCGGGTGGCCGTGCACGTCGGCACACCCAGCCGCCTGAGCTTCCCGTCGTCGCACGCCTCGTCCACCACCGCCGCCGCCCTGCTCTACGCCGGGCTCGTCGGCGGGGCGGGAGCGGGCGTCGCGGGCATCGTCGTCCCCGGCATGGCGCTCTCGCGCGTCGTCCTGGGCGTCCACTACCCGACCGACGTGCTGGCCGGCTCGGTGCTCGGCACGGTGTGCGCCCTCGGCGCGCGCCGCGCCGTGCGCCGGGGCTCGGTCGGCCGCTGGAGGACCGCATGACCCCCGTGACGCCGCCGAGCTCCACCCAGGAGCAGGAGGACCGCACCGAGGTGGCCACCGAGATCCCCGCCGACTCCACCGCGGAGTCCTCGCCGGCGCCGGCGGCCCCCACGCACCGGCCCCGCCCCGTGGCCGTGCCGCTGGGCCTGCTCAGGACCATGCGCCCGCGGCAGTGGGTGAAGAACGTCCTCGTGCTGGCCGCGCCGTTCGCGGCCGGCCGGCTGCTCGACCTCACGGTGCTGCCCGACGTCGCGCTCGCGTTCGTCGCGTTCTCGCTCGCGGCCTCCGGCGTGTACCTGGTCAACGACACCAAGGACGTCGAGGCCGACCGGGCGCACCCGAAGAAGCGCCACCGGCCCATCGCCGCCGGCGTCGTGCCGCCGTCGCTCGCGATCGTCACGGGCGTCGTGCTCTTCACCGCCGCGCTGGTCGTCAGCTTCCTCGCCGACCCCGACCTGCTGACCGTCACCGCGATCTACATCGCGGTGCAGCTGGCGTACTGCCTGTGGCTCAAGCACGAGCCCGTGATCGACATCTGCATCGTCTCGTCGGGCTTCCTCATGCGTGCCGTCGCCGGCGGCGCCGCGGCCGGGTTGTACCTCTCGCCCTGGTTCCTGCTGACGATGGCGTTCGGCTCGCTGTTCATGGCGTCGGGCAAGCGCTACGCCGAGATGCGCCTCTCCGAGCGCACGGGCGCCAAGATCCGCAAGTCGCTCGAGCGCTACTCAGCGTCCTACCTGCGCTTCGTCTGGTCGCTCTCGGCGACGATCGTGATCATGGCCTACGGGCTGTGGGCGTTCGGCATCGGCGTGACCACGGTGCCCAACCGGCTGCCCAGCGCCCCGTCGACCTGGGCGATCGTGTCGATCGTGCCGTTCGTGGTCGCGGTGCTGCGCTACGCGGTGGACGTCGACGGCGGCAACGGCGGTGAGCCCGAGGAGATCGTCCTGGGCGACCGGGTGCTGCAGGTGCTCGGCCTGGTCTGGGTGGTCCTCATCGGCCTCGCCGTCTACCTGGCGCCCGGGGGCGCGTGAGCCCCCGCGGCGCCGGCGCGGGATGAGCGCCCCGGCCCGGCCGGTGCGCGGGCTCCTCCCCGGGCTCGTGCGCTACGGGCTGGTCGGGGTGGCCAACGCGGGCACCTACTACGGCACCTACCTGCTGGCCCTCCCGCACGCGGGCTACCTCGTCGCCCACGCCGTCGGGCTCGGCGCGGCGATGGTGGTGTCGTTCCTGCTGAACTGCCGCTTCACCTTTCGCGTGCGCCCGACGTGGATGCGGTTCCTGCTCTATCCCGCCTCCCAGGTGGTGAACATCCTGGCGACGACGGTCGGGGTCGTCGGGCTCGTGCACCTCGGGGTGGACGAGCGCCTCGCGCCGCTGCTCGCGGCGGCGCTGGCGCTGCCGGTGAGCTTCCTGGCCGCGCGGTTCGTCATCACGAGCGCGGCGCTCCCGGTCCCGGCCGTCCCGGCCGTCCCGGCGGTCCCGGCGGTCGACGCGGTCACCCGGCCCATCCCGCTGCCGGACCGCTGAGCCGCCGGTGGCTCAGCGGCGCTCGACGGTCAGCGTCGTCCAGGCGCCGACGTGGATCCGGTCGCCCGGACGCAGCGGCACGGGCGTGTCCGGGGTCAGCGGGTCCTCGGCGTAGTTCAGGGTCGTGCCGTTGGTCGACCCGGCGTCGATGACCACCCAGCGGTCGCGGGGCAGGGCCAGGAGCACCGCGTGCAGGTGCGAGACGCCCGGGTCGCGCGGCGGTCCGGCCAGGTCGATCTCGGGAGCGTGGGCGGCGGTCGGGTCGCCGCCCCGGCCGATCCGCACCTCGTCACCGCCGAGCACCACCTCGCGCGGAGCCAGCTCGGCGGGGAACTCGCCGGGTGTCGCGGGCGCGTCCGCGGCCTGCCGGGCGAGGACGAGGTCGTGGTAGTCGCGGTCGGCCCAGACCGTCACCACCCAGCGCCCGGTCCCGGCCTCGCGGCCGGGGTCACCGTCGCTCACCGGTCGACCACCCCCGTCCCGTCGAGCGGGATGGGGCCGGTGCGCTCGTCGGGGCCGCGGGCGTCGACCGCCACCGAGGGCCGGTCCCGGACCTCGGCGGGCGGGACGACCGGGACCAGGGCCAGGGTCGCGTTGTCGTGCCCGCCGTCGTCGAGGGCCGCCACCAGCAGCGCGGACGCGGCGGCGAGGACGGGGTGCGCCGGGGTGTCGTCGCCGTCCGACCCGGTCCCCGGTCCGGGGTCGGCACCGGCGTCGGCGTCGTCCCGCAGCGCCGGGGCCGCGAGCCGGGCGAGGACGTCGGGGTCGGGCAGGTGGTTCCACAGGCCGTCGCTGCACAGCAGCAGCAGCCCCGGCACGCCGAGCCGGACCCGGCGGGCGTGGGCCGGGCCGCCGGGCGCGTCGCGGCCCAGCCAGCGCGTCAGCACGTGGGCGCGCCGGTCGTGCGCGGCCTCCTCGCGCGACATCAGGCCCGCCGCGGCGATCTCCTCGGCCCAGGAGTCGTCGGTGCTCAGCAGGCGCGACGACCCGTCGCCGGCGAGCCAGTAGGCCCGGCTGTCGCCGATCCACGACACGACGGCGTCGCCGCCCCGCACGACGGCCGCCACGTAGGTGCACGCCGGGCTGTCGCCGCCGGAGAGCCCGAGGTCGGCCGCGGCGGTCGCGGCCGCGGCCGACGCGGCCGTCGCCAGCGCGTCGAGCTCGCCGCCGAGCCCCGTGCCCGCCCGGCCGGGGCGTCCCTCGGCGACGGGGGCCTCCGGCTCGGACGCCACCGGCCCGGTGTCGGGCGAGACGGCCGGGAAGCCCGTGGGCGGGGTCGCGGGCGCCGCAGCGGTCTCCAGCGCGGCGCCGACCGCGGCCGAGGCGGCGGCGAGGGCGGCCTCGTCGCCCCGCCGCGCCGAGGCGACCCCGTCGCACACGACGGCCACCCAGGTCTCGACGCCGCCCTCGACGCGCCGGCCCAGCTCGACGGCGTCCTCGTTGCGCCGCCGGCGCAGGCCGCGGTCGGTCACGGCCGCCGCCGGGCCCAGGACCAGCTCCACGTGGTCGCGGGGCGAGGGCCGTGGCGTCCCGCACGCCGGGCACGTGCCGTCGGCCTCCGCGGGGGACGTGTCACCGCAGTGCGGGCAGGGCGCCGCCGCGCCCGCCGCGAGCTCCGCGCGCAGGTCGGTGCGCTCGACCAGCGGCCCCCCGCCGGTCTCCACGGACGCCGAGCGCCCGGCGCGCTCACCGGGCGTCGGGGGTGTCCCGGCCATCTCCATCACGGGATCGGTGCTCCTCGAACAGGGCGGGCCGCGTGGGCACGGCGGGTCTCGCGGTCACCGCCGCGCCGGGTGGGGTCATCCTCCGGGTCGGCCCCCGCGCGGACGCCGACCCCCACGCCGGTGTCCCCCGGTCGGGCGCGATAGGTCGGGTAGCGCCCACGGACCCGCCGCGCCTCGGCGGCGAACGCCTCGACACTGCGGTGCCGGCGGACGGGGTCGGGGTCGGTGGCCCGGGAGAGCAGCGCCACGAGGTCCGGGTCGTCGCGCAGGACCGGGACGCCGGCGGGGTCGGGCAGGCGCAGGGCGAGGTTGCGTTGGTGGTCGAAGTCGGCGAGCAGCACGGCGAGCGTGCGCCCCAGCGCGAACACCTCGGAGGCCACCGACGGCCCGGGCCCGCCGGGATGGATCTCGGGGGCGACGAAGCCGGTGGTCGCCCACACGTCGCTGTGGCGGTCCTCGACGCGCCGCACGCTGCCCAGGTCCAGCACCGTGATCCCGTCCGGACCGACCAGCAGGTTGCTCGGGTTGAGGTCGGCGTGCAGCAGCCCGTGGGCGTGCAGCGCCGCGACCGGGGGCACCGCGCCGAGCACGGCGTCCAGGGCCTCGCCGGGCGGGCACGGGCGCCGCGCGGAGAGCGGCTCGCCGATCACGTGGTCGAGCACGAGCAGGCGCACCGGGCCGCCGCGACCCTCGGCGAGCACCACGTCGCGCGCGCGCACGAGGCCCGGCACGTCGAGCTCGAGGAGCAGCTCGGTCTCGGTGACCGCCAGCGTGCCCGCGGCCGGCCCCTCCGGGCCCTCGAGGCGCCCGAGCACGACGAGGGCGTCGTCGGCCACGCGCGTCGCCGTGTACGACCAGCCGCGCGCCCCGCGGACCAGCGGCGCGCGCACCCGGTAGCGCCCGGCCCGCCCGGTCAGCTCGGTCCCCGCGGCGAGGTCCGGGCGGACGTCGTAGGCCGCCCCGCACCAGGGGCACGTGCCGCGGTCGGGACCCGGCCGGCCCGCACGGCCCCGACCCACGGGCCCGTCGCAGCGCACGCAGAACCGTGCCTGCTCGGGGACCGGGGGACCGGTGGTCCCGGGGTCGGATCCGTCCATCTCGTCTCCTGCGTCCGGTGCCGCGAGGTGTTCCCGCCATCGTGTCACCGTGGTGCGGGACGTCGCGCTCCGCGGTCGGTCGCGCGATCACCCGTGCCCCGGGGTCCCGGGATGCGTCGCTCCCCCGTCCGGGTGGTTCCGGGCGACCGTCCAGCTCAGGCGGCCCCCACTGTGGTTTTCGCGGTCGCCTCCGGGCAGGGTCGCCGGGCCGATCGGGTCGTGGCCTGCCATGCTGTCGCCGCACCGAAGCCGAGTGGGGGGCTGGGTGCCGCGCCTCCACGGGGGTCCGGTGCGCGGTCGTCCGCACGAGAGTCCGGAGGTCGTGCCGTGAGCCCAGCCGACGACGCCGATCGTCCCGTGGGGGCCGACGAGCTGACGGGGGACCGGTCCGCCCAGCACCGTCGTCCCGAGGGCGACGACGACGTCCTCGGTCGGGGCCCCAGCCTGCCCGGGTCGGGGGCCTCGGCGCCTCTCGACACGCCGAGCCGCGACCCCGGTGACCCGGTGACCCGCTCCGGCTCGTCCGGCGCGCCCTCGGGCGCCCACGCCGCGGACGGCTCGCGGGAGGCGTCGAGCGGCGTCCCGACCGGCGGCGCCACGTCCGGCGGCTCCTCGGTCGCCGCCGCCGCCGCCGACGCCGAACGGGCCCTGGCCCAGGCCGCGCGCGACGCCGAACAGGCCGTGCGCGACGCGCACAGCGACGGCGCCCAGGCAGTGGAGAAGGGCTTCGAGGACGCGCAGCGCGCCACCGAGCGCGCGTACGAGGAAGCCGCGTCCAAGAACGATCGGCTCGGCTGAGCCCGCGAGCCCCGACCCGGGCCGCGCCGGAGCCGTCCGCGGCCCGGCCGGTCCCGTTCCGCCCCCGAAGACCTCCGGTCCGTCCGCACGAGGCAGGTGAGAGATGGCGGTCCAGCTGCGGATCACCTCGGACGGTCTCGTCGTGCGCTTCACCGGCTCCGACCGGGTGTGGGCCTGCTCGCGCGGGGTGTACCTGCCGCTGAGCCGCGTGCTGCTCGCGAGGCCCATGCAGCGGCGCGACGCGGTGTCGGCCAGCCCGCGCGTGCACCTGCCCGGGGTGAGCGTGCCCAAGGTGCTGCGCGCCGGGTCCTTCGGCGTCGGCGAGCGCCGCCAGCTGTGGATGGTGCGCGGGGCGACGCAACTACTCGCGATCTACCTGCGCGGCGACCCGTACCACCGCGTGGTGGTCGAGGTCCCCGACCCCGAGGCCACCAGCCGCACGATCAACGAGGCCCTGCCGCCGCGGCGCCTGCCCGCCTGAGGTCGTGAGCGCTCGCCCGTGCCGGGGCACGGGCGAGCGCGCACGAGACCGAAGGTCACAGGGCGTCGGCCACCAGGGGCGCGAGCAGCAGGTCCGGGTTGTTCTGGGCGACGGCCTGCAGGCGCCACTTGTGCGGGAAGAGCGCGAGCAGCTCGCCGTCGAGGCGGCGGGTGAGCACCTCGATGCCGACCGCGCCCCGCAGCGTCTCGACGCCGGCGGCGTCGGTGCGCCGGGCGATCTGGTAGTCCAGGCGCTCCAGCTTGACGGGCGCGCCGAACTCGTCGGCCAGGCGCGCCGAGACGACCTCGAACTGCAGCGGGCCGACCGCGGCCAGCACCGGCGCCTGGTCGCCGCGCAGGTCCGAGGACAGCACCTGGATGACCCCCTCGGAGTCGAGCTGGTCGATGCCCTTGCGGAACTGCTTGGTCTTCGACATGTCGGCCACCCGGCACACCGCGAAGTGCTCGGGGGCGAAGCTGGGGATCGTCGGGAACGTGACCGGCTCGGAGGCCCACAGCGTGTCCCCGGGACGCAGCGCGGTCGCGTTGACCAGCCCGACGATGTCGCCGGGGAACGCCTCCTCGATCGTCGACCGGTCGCGCCCGAACATCGCCTGCGCGTACTTGGTGGCGAACGGGCGCCCGGTCGCGTCGTGGGTGAGCACCATCCCGCGCTCGAAGCGCCCGGAGCACACGCGCACGAACGCGACCCGGTCACGGTGCGACTTGTCCATCGACGCCTGCACCTTGAACACGAGCCCGGAGAACGGCGCGTCGACCGGCCGGGGCTCGCCCTCGTGGTCGGGGCGCGGTCCGGGCGGCGGCGCCAGTTCGACGAGCGCGTCGAGCAACCGGGCGACGCCGATGTTGGACAGCGCCGACCCGAACATCACCGGTGTCGCGGTGCCGGCGTGGAAGGCCTCGGGATCGAAGCCGGCGCCGATCTCGTCGAGCAGCTCGAGCTCCTCGGTCGCGCGCTCCCAGTCGGGGCCCTCCTCGGCGGCGGCGCGCTCGGCGTCGAGCACCTCGACTGCTGCCTTCGACGCCCCGTGCGCCGCGCGGGTGAAGCGGTGGAACGTGCCGTCGGCCCGCTCCACGAGCCCGTGCAGGTCGCCCGCGATCCCCACCGGCCAGGTGATCGGCATCGGGCGCAGACCGATCGTCTGCTCCACCTCGTCGAGCAGCTCGAGCGGCTCGCGGCCCGGCCGGTCCCACTTGTTGACGAAGGTCAGCACGGGCACGCCGCGGTCCCGGCAGACGTCGAAGAGCTTGAGGGTCTGCGGCTCGAGGCCCTTGGCCGCGTCGAGCAGCATCACCGCGGCGTCGACGGCGGCGAGCACCCGGTAGGTGTCCTCGGAGAAGTCACCGTGGCCGGGGGTGTCGAGCAGGTTGATGACCTGGTCGCGGTAGGAGAACTGCAGCACCGCCGACGTCACCGAGATGCCGCGCTCGCGCTCCATGTCCATCCAGTCGGACGTGACCCCACGCCGGCCGCCCTTGCCGTGCACCGCCCCGGCGGCCGAGATCACCTCGGCGTGCAGCGCCAGCGCCTCGGTCAGCGTCGACTTGCCCGCGTCCGGGTGGCTGATCACCGCGAACGTGCGCCGGCGACGCGCCTGGGTCCCGGGGTCCGCGTCGGATCCCTCGACGGTGGGCGCCGGGGACGACGTGGTCACCGCGGTCATCGCACTCCTCCCTCGCGGGCCGTCCGTCGGGTCGAGGGGCGCTCCGCTGCGTCTCCCGGCCCGCGGCCCGTGATCGAGGGTACGACCGGGCTCAGGACGACGGGCGCAGCGCCCGCAGGGGTGCCGCGAGCTCCGCGGTGAAGTGGTCGAAGAAGCCGTCGACGTCGGTGCCGGCGTTGATCAGCGCGAGGTGGTCGTAGCCCGCGTCGACGAACTGCTGGGCCACCCGCAGCTGCCCGTCGGTGTCCGGACCGCAGGCGAAGGCCGCGCGCATGTGGTCGGCGGTGATGGTGGCCGTGGCGGCGTCGAAGTTGACCGGGTTGGGCAGCTCGGCCTGCACCTTCCATCCGGTGAGCCCGAACCGGAACAGCGCGCGGGCCTGCTCGGCGGCCTCGTCCTCGGTGGCGCCGTAGGCCATCGGGACCTCCGTGTAGCGCGGGCCGTCGCCGCCGGCGTCGGTGAAGGCCTGGATGAGGTCGGCGCGGGGCTCGGTGGTGAACAGGCCGTCGCCGAGCTCGGCGGCCAGCTTCGACGCCTGCGGGCCGCCGCTCGCCACGACGATCTTCGGCAGCGTCTCGGGCAGGTCGAAGACGCGGGCGTCCTCGAGCGTGAGGTGCTTGCCCTCGTAGCTGTGGTACCCGCCCTGCCAGAGCAGGCGGATGATCTCGAGGGACTCCCGGAACATCTGGTGCCGTACGTGCACCGCGGGCCAGCCGCGCCCGACGACGTGTTCGCTGAGGCGCTCGCCCGACCCGACGCCGAGGGTGAAGCGGCCGTCGGAGAGGAGCTGGGTGGTCGCCGCGGCCTGGGCGATGATCGCCGGGTGGTAGCGGATGAACGGGCAGGTGACGCCCGTGGCCAGCTCGATCCGCTCGGTCTTCGCGGCCATGGCGGCGAGCATCGACCAGGCGAACCCGGAGTGCTGCTGCTCGGAGACCCAGGGGTGGAAGTGGTCGGAGATCTCGACGAAGTCGAAGCCCGCCTCCTCCGCGCGCACGCACTGGCGCACCATCTCGGTCGGCGAGTAGGCCTCGGCGATCAGCTTGTAACCGATCCTCACGACGGGCACCTCCGGGTCGCGGCTGGTCCGCGAGGTGTTCCCCCTCGTCCGGGGGCCACACCCGGACGGACGCCGCCGCGGGCGTAACGCCGCCCTCGCGCCCGACGACTCCCCCGGTGGCCCCGCGGGGTCGTCGGACCCCCGACCCGACGATGCCGCGGGGCCGCCTGGTCCCCGGCCTCGTCGGGCCTAGTTCGCCCCGGCGCCGTCGAGGGGCTTGTCGGGCTCGACGCGCGGCATGTTGCCGCCGCCCCCGCCGCCCCCGCCCGAGTCGGGCTCCACCCAGATCGTCACGGCCTCGCCGGCGGGCACGCGTGTCCCGGGGGAGGGCTGCTGGGCGGTCACCGTGCCCTCGACCGTGGGCGGCGTGTCCGGGTCCGGATCGACGGCCACCACCCGGGCAGCCATGGCGACCTCGTGCGCCTGCGCCGCCGGTAGCCCCACCAGCGCGGGCACGAGCACCAGCTCGGGTGTCCTCATGGGAACGGACCGTAGTCAGCTCACGGCGGGAGGTGCCACCACAGGAGCACCCGCGTGCCCTCCGGGCCGCGCTGCAGGTCGTGGCCGTCGGTGAGCCCCGCGAGCAGCTGCAGGCCGCGGCCGCGGTGTCCCGGGTCGGCGGGCGCGGGCCGCCACCCGCCCCGGTCGGCGACCTCGATCTCGAGCCACGGGACCTCCGCGTCCTGCGACGGGTCGTCGGGGGCGTCCCCGACGGTGAGGCGCGCGGTGACGCGCAACGGCCCGGAGCCGTGGGGGTAGGCGTGGTCGACGACGTTGGTGAGCGCCTCGTACAGCGCCGTGGCGACGTCCTCGAGCCGATCGGCCAGCGCCGGTCCGTCGGGGCGGCCCGCCGTCGCCCGCACCCAGGCGACGAGGTCGGCGCGCAGGCCGCGCAGGTCCTCGGCGCGGACGAGGTCGTGCGTGACCTCGTGCACGACCCGCCGCGGGCGGCCGTGGGCGCCGGACCCGCTCGGGTCCGGTCGCGTGCCCGCCCGCGAGTCCATGCTCGGGGGATCGTCCGGGGCGACCGGCCGACAAACCCACCGCCGGGTCCACCATCCGGCGATCCGGTCCGGATGGAGCCGTGCGCGGCTACGACGAGCGGCCGGGCATCATGGGCCGCCCGGCGCAGCGGGAGCGGCCCGGAGCGACGGCGGGAGAGCACATGGCGCAGCGGCACGCGCGGTCCGGCGCGGCCGGCGCCGACCGGGGACGACGGATCGCGCGGGGGCTGGGGGTGCTCGCCGCGGCGGTGCTGGCCCTCGCGGCGTGCGCCCGCGGTCCGGAGCCCACGGTGCCGCCGATCCCGGTGTCCCCCGCCACCGTCACCGCGCCGCCCGCGCCGCCCGCGCCGCCCGCCGTGCCGGCGCCGGCCGGGGCCGGGCCGTCGTTCACGCCGTGCGCGGGCGGGCTGGAGTGCGCCGCGGTGCCGGTGCCCGTCGACTACGCGGACCCCGCCGGGC
>Ga0196958_10000172_pt1 | contig 21233 bp, 13 predicted proteins | sample S1v_10metaG_FD_148654 | JGI IMG/M metagenome (GOLD analysis project Ga0196958, IMG submission 148654) | Soil microbial communities from Anza Borrego desert, Southern California, United States - S1+v_10 | ecosystem: Environmental > Terrestrial > Soil > Desert | place: USA: California | collected... | reverse complement strand
CGCGCCAGGCTCCCCCGATCCCGGTCGGCGCCACGACCGGCCGGTCCGCCGGCGCCCCGGGACCCGACGCCCCGGCAACCCGCCCCGCCCCGCCGACCGACACCGCCACCACCCCGCCGACCGACACCGCCACCGTCACCACCCCACCGACCGACAACACCGCCACCCCCACCACGCCGACCGACGCCACCGTCAACCCCACCCCGGCCCCCGCCCCGGCGGTCGAAACGGCGGTCGAGACGGCCACCGACGCGACCGCACCCGCACCCGCACCCGAGCCGAACACCGCTCCGCAGGGGGTCCTGCCGAACGTCCCCCTGCCCGCGTTCTTCCAGGAGAACAAGGCCCTGGGCACCATCGCGGTCACCGGCGTGCGAGGCGTGGAGCACGTGGTGGGGGCGATCACCGGGCTGCTGCCGAAGGTCGACGGCGCGACGCCCGTGGGCGTCGACCGCATCGGCCACCAGCTGGGCGCGAACTTCGAGTCGTTCCTCGGCGACGGCCGCACGTTCCAGGTCAGGGTCGGCAACCGCTGGTACGACGCCACCGTCCAGGCCAGGCTCGGCCAGGTCACCGCGCCCGGCGTCGCGTCACCCGCCAAGGTCGACAGCCGCGTCGACAGCGGCGCGACCGCCTCCACCACCACGAACCTGTCCACCGGCAACGACCTGGCCTTCGGCGGGACGGTGAGCCAGGGCGGCGGCGCCTACCTGACGGTCGGCGTGAAGGGCCGGACCTCCACCCCGGCCACTTCAGCGAACAGCACCTCGTCCGCCGCGGACGACCGGGAGGTGCGCGGCGGCAACGCCTCCACCGGGTACGACGTCCCGGTCTCCTACACCCTCACCCTCACCGACCCGCGGACCGGCACGACCACCTCCCACGAGGTGCCGGCCGACCCGGGCGACCCGCACACCGCCTCCCTCCAGGTCCCCGACGACCTGAGCAGGCTCACGCACACCGACAACGCGCTCGGCCGGAAGACCGACCTGCGGGAGGCCGGCGCGGCGGTGGAGTTCCTGGTGCCCGAGGCGGTCTCGGACGTCGACGGCGACGCGCTGTTCCGGGCGGTCGCCGCGGGCCTGCACCCCTCGGTGGTCAAGCCGGGCGCGGACGGCCGCACCGACCTGCGGGACTTCCTCAGTCCCACCTCCATCCGCGACAACCTGCACGTGCTGCTCAACGGCTGGGTCACCTCGCCCGTCCTGGCCAGCCCCAACGCGAGCTACGGCGCGACCGTGCAGATGAGGGCGAAGCTGGTGGACGCCGAACTCGTCGGCGTGCACGGCAGCGCCCAGTTCCGGCTGCACGACACCGCCACCGCGAACACCGGCGTCACCTCCTCGACCGGCAAGGGCGTCGAGGCCGGCGGCGCGGTCGGCGGCGGCGTCGGCACCCCCGGCCCGATGGTCGTGACCGGTGGCGTCACCGGCTCGGTGTCGCGGAAGACGACCGACAGCTCGTCCGCCGGCGTCACGACGGTCAACCGGGCGGGTGTGCAGGTCGGCGGGAACACCGGGCTGTACCGGGTCGGTGTCGAGGTCGAGGTGCGCACGCCGTTCGCCCCGCCCGCGAAGGCGGACGGCGCGGTCGCGCCCGGCGACCGGCCGACGACGGTCAAGCAGGAGGTCGTCGCGTACGTGCGGCTGGGCCTGCCGGAGGCCGCCGCCCACGGCCTGCCGGTGCCGCCCGGCACGCAGCAGGACGTCGTCAGGCCGGGCACCGGCGGCACCCGCGTCGAACCGCCCTACCTGTCCGCCGGCCTGGCCGCGGGCAACGTCCGCGTCGGCCGGCTCGCCGACGCCGACCGGGTGCGGGCGCAGGTGGAGGACGCCCTCCGGGACCTGCCGGGCTTCGCCGGGTTCCTGCCGACGTGGGGGGCCGCCGGCCACCCGATCTCCAGCGGCAAGAACCACGCCGACGCGGCGGAGCAGGCGGACAACCAGCGCAGGCTGGACGCGGAGCTGTCGCCGACGGCGTTGCGGGCGAAGCTGGACAGCCTGCTCGGGCCGGGCGTGCAGGTGCAGCTCAAGCGCCGCGGCCTGGTGCACAACGACTTCCTCAACGTCACCGTCAAGGCGACGCTGGCCGGGCCGACGCACCTCGGCGAGGCGGACAACCGCCAGGTCCGCTCCCTGTCGTCGGCCGCGCCCAAGCTGGACAGCGCCACGACCACCGCGAAGGGCAGCAGCCTCGGCCTCGAGGTGCGCGGCGGGCCCAACCTCAAGAAGCCCGGCGGCGCGATCCTGACGCCCACCGCGAGCGCGGGCGTGAAGAAGTCGTGGACCTCGTCGGTGAAGACCGCCGCGGGCCCGACCGTCAACGACGTGGCGCTCAACGTCGGCGACGCGAAGGCGCAGGTCTTCGCGCACGACATCCGGTTCGAGATCGAGGTCACCCGGTTCAGCCGGCCGCGCACGTGGGTGCAGCGGGTCCTGCCGGGCGCGCCGCAGCCGCAGGTCCCGGACGCGAAGACGGTCGTGCGGACCGGATCGCCCGCCGCCGGCGGCGCGGCTGCCCCGGGGACCGGCCCGAAGGCCGTGCGGACCGTCGAGCCGATCACCGGCGAGGTCCACCTGTGGGTCCCGGACGGCTCGACCCTGCCCGTGGGCACGACCGGTTTCGAGCCCGAGGCCCCGGTGTCCGTCGACGTGCCCCCGACCACGATCGACTCGCTGCTGAAGAAGACCGCCCCCGCGGTCCCCGGCGCCGCGCCCGCGGTGGTCGGGCCGGACGCCGCGGCCCCGCGGTTCCCGATCTCCAGCCGCCCCGGCTCCTACGACTGGCTGCACGTCGAGGCCGTGGCGCACTCGTCGGCGCTGCGGGACCGGGCGATCGAGGTGCTGACCCGGGCCGCAGGCCGGGACTCGTCGCTGACCGTGCCCGGCACGGTCTCGCGCAACCGGATCGACCAGCTGTTCAGCCCGGAGGGCCTGAAGGCCAACCTGCGCCGGATGCACGAGAACGGCCTCGTCGAGGACGGCCTGCGGTTCGACCGCCGGGTCACCGACCGGACCGGCGCGGTCGGCGTCGCCGTGCGCTTCGACCGGGCCGAACTGGTGTCCCTCTCGGACACCACGCCCACCGAGGTGTGGACCGGCGGCGGCTTCAAGGCCGGCGGGAGCGACGCCGAGGGCACGTCGGTGGAGTTCACCGCCGCCGCCGGCCTCAGCGGCAAGCCCGACGGCAACACCCCGCGCGGGGCCGGCTCGTTCACCGCCAACGCCAAGGTCACGCCCTGGTCGGAGTCCTCGGCCAAGGCCACCGAGATCGGCGGCAACGTCGACCGCAAGCTGGTCCGGCCGGCCGGCGAGCGGACCGCGCTGGTGCGGCTGGACGCGACGTTCACGGTGGTCGGCGAGACCAGGTCCGGCAACGCCGTGGTCCCGGGCACGCCGCGGGCCGAGGCGGCGGGCGTGCGGCTGGAGGGCGGCGTGTTCGTCCGGGTCAGCGAGCAGATGGCGCGCGACATGGGGCTGCTGCAGGACGTCGGGGTGGCCCCCGCACCGGCGCCCGACCGGATGCTCCCGCCGAAGCGGCTCACCCCGGACCAGCCGAGTTCGCTGGGCCTGAGCCTGGTGGAGGACGTGCCGGACCTGTCCGCCGTCGTCACCGACCTCGTCGGGAAGGTCAACGCCGACACCAAGGGCAGGGTCGGCCCCGGCCTCGTCCCGGGGTCGGTGCTGAAGGACTCGATGCGCAACCTGCGGCGGCTGGTCGACCTCACCTCGCCCACCAGCGTGAAGGCGCTCATCGACAGCGCCCTGGACGGCGGCGTGCCGCTGCTGCTGCACCAGCCGGGCGCGCTGATGGGCAAGGACACCTACCAGGTGACGCTCAAGGCGAAGGCCGGCTCGCCGGAGTTCCTCGGCGCGGTCAACGACGGCCACGACATCGAGCACATCCTCACCGGCTCCGCGAAGAGCACCGAGTCGTCCACCGAGGGCTGGTCGGTCGGCGCCGGGGCCAAGGCCCTGGGGCTGCACCTGCCGGACGTGAAGGACGGCGGGTCGCCCTCGGTCGGCAGCTCCGCCGGCGCGGCGCTGGGCCACGGGCGGAGCAGGACGACCACCGGCGCCTCGGTCGAGCAGTTCGGCCACAAGCACACCGCCACCGGTCCCGCCGTGCGCTACCGCGTGCCGATCGGGTTCGAGCTGGTGGTGGAGAAGGGGACGCGGAAGGTCGCCGAGGCGTCCAGCGCGGACAAGTCCCCGATGACCGTCCGCCTGCACGCCGACAACGTGCGGGTCGAGACGGGGACCGACGCCGACGCCCGGCAGCCCTACCGGGAGCCGACGCCCGTGCCCCGACCGGACGCCGGGGACGTGCGGGCCTGGCAGCGCCCCGCCCCGCCCGTGGGCGGGACCCCCGCGCCCACCCAGCCGACCACCACCGCACCCGTCGCCCCCGAGGTCCCGCCCGCGCCGCAGCCCCCCACCACGCCGCAGCCCCCCACCCCACCGCAGCCCCCGACCACGCCGGGGGCCCCGACCACGCCGGGGGCCCAAGCCGCGCCGGAGGTCCCGGCCGCGGCCCCTGCGACGCCACCCGCCCGCCCGGTCGCCGTGCCGCCCGGCGCGTCCGTGGAGGGGATGCGCGGCGCCGAGGCCGTCCGGGAGGCGGCGCTGCGGGCGCTCGCCGAGGCGGGCGCGCGCAAGGGGCTCACCGGCAAGGGCACCGGGGCGCGGAACGCCCTGCTGGCCGCGCTCAGCTCGGAGACCCTCCAGTCGATGCTGCCGGGCATGACCACGGGCCCGCTGGAGGTGCCGGGCCTGCACGAAGCGGCGCTGGTCAACGCCCAGCGCGCGAACCTCAAGGTGTACGCGCGGCTGCTCGACCCGCGGCTCGACTCGCTGACCGACGGCGTGAAGCTGGAGAACCCCACCTCGAGGACGCAGACCACCGGGACCGAGGTCAAGCACTCCGACTCCGGCGACGTCACGGTCGGCCTGCCCGCCTTCGGCTACAACCGCAAGGCGGTGGACGGCCAGGGCGAGCCGGACCTGCCGCGCTCGGTCAACTCGGCCTTCACCGGCCCCGAGTGGAAGCACTCCGCCGAGGACTCCACCACCGGCGCGGGCCGGCCCACCAGCGGCACCGCGCAGAACCTCAAGCCGTCCGGCCGGACCGCGCTGGTCGAGTTCGACGTCGAGTACCGGTTCGTCGCGGAGGTCGACGGCAAGGAGGTCACCTTCGACCTCCGGGTGCCGAGGTCGGCGGACCTGCGGATGCCGGTGGCCGACCTGGAGCCGGTGCTCGGCCGCACCGTCGACGCCGACCTGGCCGCCGCGCAGGACGCCGTGCAGGCCGCCGCGAAGACCTGGCGGGACGCGCAGGCCCTCGCCGACCGCGCCCGGCACCACGCCCAGCGGCTGCTCATCGACCAGGTCGCGGCGCAGCAGGACGTCGCCCGCCTGGCGGACCGGGAAGGCCGGGCGCAGGCGGACCTGGGGGCCGCGCAGGGCGACGTCGCAGCCGCCCGCCGGCGGCACGACGCCGTCCTGGCCGCGCACCCCGCGCTGACCGACCTGCCCCCGCGGATCGACGCGCTGGGCCAGGCCCGGTCCCACACCGAGGGCCTCCTGCCCGGCCTCGAGGGCACGGCCCGCGACACCCGGTCCGCCGTCGAGCTGCTGGAAGCCGAGTCCGCGGACCTCGCCGAGCGGAGCCGGCGGCTCCGGGAGCGGCTGGCCGAGATCCACGACGCCGCGATCCGCGCAGCCGGGAGCCACCGGGCCGCGCCCGACACCGCACCCGGCACCACGTCCGGCATCACACCCGGCACCACGTCCGGACCCGCGTCCGACACCGCGTCCGACACCGCGTCCGGCGCCCCGGCGGAGAGCACCCCCGGCGGCGACCTCGCCGCGCGGACCGCCCCGCTGACCGCCGAGCTGGACCAGGTGACGGCGCGGCTGGCCGAGATCGACGCGGACCTCGTGCCCGAGCGGCGCCGGGCCCGGGACGCCGCCACCGTGCTGGACGACGCGCGGCGGACCGCCCGGGAACACGCGGACGGCATCGACCGGCTCACCCGGCGGCTGGAGACCACCCGCGCCGAGGTGGAGCCACGCCTGGAGCACGAGCGCGCGCAGGAGCGGGCGGCACGGGCCAGGGCCGCGCGCTCGGCGGCGGCCCTGGCGGACGTGCGGCAGCAGCTGGACGACGCCCGCGCCGCGGCGGCCGGGTTCCCCGCGCGGATCGAAGCGGCCAAGGCGGACCTGCGCGACAGGCAGACCGCGGCCGACACCGCGCAGCGGACCTGGTGGGACGCGAAGAAGACCGCCGACCGCCTGATCGGGGAGTTCGCCCCGGCCCCGAACCCGCCCAGCACCCCACCCGCACCGACCACCGCCGAAACACCACCCACACCGGTCGCTCCCGAAACCCCGCCGACGCCGGTCACCGCCGAAGCCCCACCCCCCGCACCGGTCACCGCCGGGGCCCCGCCCGCCGAGACCCCGACGTCGACCACGGCCGCCCCACCGGTCATCGTCGTGACACCGGCCGACGGCGGGACGCCGACCACCGGGACGTTCGGCGCGCCGGCCGCCGCCCCCACCGCCCCGGCGCCGGCGCCGGCGGCCACACCGCCGGCACCCGCGACACCCGCAGCACCGCCGGCACCCGCGACACCGGCCACGCCGGCGGCACCCGCGGCACCGCCGGCGCCGATCAGCCCCGACCAGCGCAAAGCCGAGCGGGACAGGGCCGCCGCCGACCTGTCGGCCAAGCTGCTCGCCGAGCAGACCGCCGAGAGCAACCACCTGGCCGAAGCGCAGCGGGCCGCGTGGGAGGAGAAGCTGCGGGAGCTGGAGCTGCGGCAGTACGCCGACCACGTGGCCGGGGTGGAGGCCATCCGGACCCGGTTGGAGCAGGAGCACCGCGAGGCCGAGCGCGCCTTCACCGCCGATCAGGACCGGGCCCTCGCCGCCGAGCGGGCCCGGCTCGCCGGGGTGCAGCGCGCCGAGCTGGACCGACTGGCCCAGGAGCTGGTGTTCGCCCAGTCGCCGCGCCGGCAGCGGCTGGTCGAGCAGCTGACGCTCGACCAGGACCTGGAGCGCCGGCAGGCCGAGGCGCAGATCCGCGACCGGCTCGCCCGCGCGCCGGGCTCGTTCGACCCGAACGCGGCCTGGAACTCGCTGCTCGCCCACCAGGCCGCCACCCGGGACAACGCCCTCCGGCAGCTCGACGGCGACCTGGCGGCCGAGCGGCAGCGGGTGGAGGCCGAGGCGCGCGACCGGCTGGAGCGGGAGGCGCGGGCCGAGGAGCAGCGGTTCCTGGTCCGCCAGCAGGACGAGCGGGTGGCGTTCCTGCAGCACCTGGCGGCCGAGCGGGACGCCCACCGCCGCGCGGCCGAGCAGGACCTGGCCGACCGGCAGCGGCAGGAGCGCGAGCGGGTGGAGCGGGAGACCGCCACCGGGCAGGAGGTGGTGCGCACCGTGTCGAAGCGGTTCGTCGACCACCGCCTGGACCTCGCGCACGACGCCGGGCTGCGCGAGTGGCTGCCGCCCGGCACCCGGCACCACGGCGCGTTCGCCGACGACGCGACCGCCGCGAAGTGGGCTGACGACGCCTACCCCGGTCTCGCCGCGGTCAACCGCAAGCCGTTCGAGGCGGGCGTCCCCGGCCACAACGTCAACTGCACGAACTGCGTCATCGCCACCCACGAGACGCTGCACGGCAGGCCGGTGGCCGCGCCCCCGCTGCCCGGCCCCGCGCCGGGCGGCTACCTGGAGCAGACGTTCAACGCCAACTTCCGGGTGGTGCCCAACTACCACCACGTGGTCGACCACCTGGCCGCCGAACCGGGCAGGCACGTCGGTGTGGGCATCACCCGCACCGACGGCAGCGGCCACGTGTTCAACGCCTGGAACGACGGCCGGGGCATCACCTTCTTCGACTCCCAGAGCCACCGCCCGGCGAAGCTGGAGCGGACCGCCGCGAGGATCGCGCTCATCCCGCTGCCGAACCTGCCGAACCTGCCGCCCACCACGGCGCCCACCACGGCGCCCACCGGGACGCCCACCGGGGCGACCCCACCCACCCCCGTACCCGCCTGGACACCGCCTGCGACCCGGGCGCCCTGAGCGGGTAAGCACAACCATGACTCGAACCCACGAGGTGCGCGTGACACGGACACGGGACGTCGCCCAGCAGTGGCTCGACCGGGCCTACGGCGGCGGTTCGGCCGAGCCGACCCGGTACGCCCTGCTGGAGACACCGCGCCTGGCGGTGTTCGGCTGCCGCTTCCGGGGCGCGGCCGAACCCATGCTGGCCGGCGCGATCGCGGTGCCGGCCAACGGCGACGCGCCCTACCCGCTGCCCAACGACCGCCCGTTCGGCGACCTGGGCATCGGCGAGGAGCACCCCGGCGACTGGCGCGCCCCGGCCGAGCGGGACTGGGTGTGGCGGGTCAACGCCCGCAACTGCGTGGTCGCCGCCGACGCGGCGGTGGACCGCGCCCCGGCGTCCGCGCTGCCCTGGCAGCCCGCCGACGAGCGCCCCGGCTGGTGGGAGCGGCTGCGCGCCGGCCACTTCCCGCAGGCCGAGGTCGCGGCCTGCGGCGGCTGGGACGAGGTGCTCGCCGCCGTCCGCGACGGCGGCCCGGACACCAGGGGCGTGGTCTGGGTTCGCCGCGAGCTGGCCGGCGTCGAGGTCACCGGCCACCTGCTCTACGCGCACGACGACGACGGCCGGGTGGCCGTGCTGGACGGCATGACCGGCGCGCCCGCCGACCTGGAGACGGCCACCGTGAGCGGCCTGGTGCTGGCCAGGTTCCACCGCCCGCGCCCCGCCCCGGAGCCGGCCGACCTGGGCAGCGCCGTCCGCCGGGCCGAGCGGCACCTCGCCGGGGCCTACGGCGAGGAGGTGGTGCTGGTCTCCCCCGGGCCGGCCGACGAGCTGGAGCGCGGCTGGCTGTTCGCCTGCACCACCCGCGCCTACCTGGCCTCCGGCGACTTCCACGACCAGCTGCTCGACGCCGCCCTGGTGGTGCCCAAGCACCCCGCCGAGGCGCCGTTCGCCCTGCCCAACGCCGACCCGTGGCGGTGGCTGGCCCGCTGGGACGCGGGCGCGACCGACCTCCCGCCACCGCCCGCGCCGGGCCCGGCGTCCTGGTTCGCCCCCACCCTCGCCCGGCTCGGCCGGGTGACCGGCACCTCCACCCACACGCGCTGGACCGAGGTCTTCGCCGAGTTCGCCGGCCTCCCGGTCGGCTCGGCGGCCCTGATCTGGATCCGCCGCCACGACCGGCGGGCCCGCGAGAGCGTCGGCCACCTCCTCAACGCCCGCCGCGCCGAGGACGGCCTGGAACTGGCCGACGGCACGACCGACACCCCGCCCACCCCGTCCGACGAGGGCGTGCTGGCCCTGCACGTCATCCACTACCGATGACCCCGCGCGCTGACGACCCCCGCCCACCCCACCCGAACGGGTGGACCTCCTCCTTCTCCCCCACCTATCTGAATCAATCCAGCCAATCCCACCCCTGAATCAATCCAGCCCCCTTGCACGCGCCCCACGCGAGGTCGCGTCGGGAGGTCGGGTCCGATTTCCCTTCGATCACGCTTTTGGATCGAAGGGAAATCGGACCCGACCTGCCGACTCCCGGCGACCGAGCCGCCCCGACGGAGGAGGGGCAATCCAGCACTGTTCTATCGCTCACAGACGCACGCGGCCATTGGGTCGTGCGTACCACGCGGGTCTAGCATCCGAGGGTCAAGGTCCCCTTCAGCACGGGGAGACCAGTCCACCACTGACGCTGGAGGCCGTTGCGCATGGCCGGCACCACCGCAACCGAGCGGTCGGGCACCTCCCGAGGAGGCGGCACGCTCTACCGTGGCGATCTGGGCATGTGGTCCTGGGTCGCCCACCGCATCACCGGTGTGTTGACGTTCTTCTTCCTGTTCGCGCACGTCCTGGACACCGCCCTGGTGCGCGTGTCACCGGACGCGTACGACAAGGTCATCGAGACCTACAAGAACCCGATCGTCAACCTGTTCGAGGTCGGCCTCGTCGGCGCCGTGCTCTACCACGCGCTCAACGGCATCCGCGTGATGCTCGTCGACTTCTGGTCCAAGGGCACGAAGTACCAGCGGCAGATGCTCTGGGCGGTCCTGGGCGTCTGGGTCGCCGTGATGATCCCGGGCACCTACTTCATGATGGTCCGCACGGTGTCCGACATGTTCGGGGGTCACTGACCATGAGCGAGCTGATCCTCGACAAGCCCCGCTCCCCCCGCCGCCCCGCCGCCCGGCGCGGCAACGGCGAGCTGTACAGCTGGCTGTTCATGCGCATCTCCGGTGTGGCGCTGGTGGTGCTGGTGCTCGGGCACCTGTTCATCATGAACATCCTCGACGGCGGCGTGCACCGCATCAACTTCGGGTTCGTGGCGGGCCGCTGGGCCTCGCCGTTCTGGCAGTTCTGGGACCTGGCGATGCTGTGGCTGGCGCAGATCCACGGCGGCAACGGCCTGCGCACGGTCATCAACGACTACGCCCGCAAGGACGCCACCCGGTTCTGGCTCAAGGTGCTGCTCTACGCGTCGATGGTGCTGATCATCGCCCTCGGCACGTACGTGATCTTCACCTTCGACCCGAACATCACCTCCTGACCCGCTGCGGGGAGTAGTCCGACATGCAGTTCCACAAGTACGACGTCGTGATCATCGGCGCAGGCGGCGCCGGGATGCGCGCGGCGATCGAGTCCGGCCAGCGCGCCCGCACGGCGGTCCTCACCAAGCTCTACCCCACGCGTTCCCACACGGGCGCCGCGCAGGGCGGCATGTGCGCCGCGCTGGCGAACGTGGAGGAGGACAACTGGGAGTGGCACACCTTCGACACGATCAAGGGCGGCGACTACCTGGTCGACCAGGACGCCGCCGAGATCATGGCGAAGGAGGCCATCGACGCGGTCCTCGACCTGGAGAAGATGGGCTTGCCGTTCAACCGCACGCCCGAGGGCAGGATCGACCAGCGGCGGTTCGGCGGCCACACCCGCAACCACGGCGAGGCCGCCGTGCGCCGGGCCTGCTACGCGGCCGACCGCACCGGCCACATGATCCTCCAGACGCTCTACCAGAACTGCGTCAAGCACGGCATCGAGTTCTTCAACGAGTTCTACGTGCTCGACATCTGCCTGACCGAGACCGCCGACGGCCCGGTGTGCACCGGCGCGGTGGCCTACGAGCTGGCCACCGGCGAGATCCACGTCTTCCAGGCCAAGTCCGTCGTGTTCGCCACCGGCGGTTTCGGCAAGGTCTTCAAGACCACGTCGAACGCCCACACGCTGACCGGCGACGGCATGGGCATCGTGTTCCGCAAGGGCCTGCCGCTGGAGGACATGGAGTTCTACCAGTTCCACCCGACCGGTCTCGCGGGCCTGGGCATCCTGCTCACCGAGGGCGCGCGCGGCGAGGGCGCGATCCTGCGCAACGCCTCCGGCGAGCGGTTCATGGAGCGCTACGCCCCCACCATCAAGGACCTGGCGCCGCGCGACATCGTGGCCCGGTCGATGGCGCTGGAGGTGCTGGAGGGCCGCGGCGCCGGCCCGAACAAGGACTACGTGCTGCTGGACTGCACGCACCTGGGCGCCGAGGTGCTGGAGACCAAGCTCCCGGACATCACCGAGTTCGCCCGCACGTACCTGGCGGTCGACCCGGTGAAGGAGCCGGTGCCGGTGTACCCGACCGCGCACTACGCGATGGGCGGCATCCCGACCAACGTGCACGGCGAGGTGCTGCGGGACAACGACCACGTCCTGCCCGGCCTGTACGCGGCGGGCGAGTGCGCCTGCGTGTCGGTGCACGGCGCGAACCGCCTGGGCACCAACTCGCTGCTGGACATCAACGTGTTCGGCCGCCGCGCCGGCATCGCCGCCGCGGAGTACGCCAACTCCCACGAGCACGTCGAGCTGCCGGAGAACCCGGCCGCGCAGGTCGAGGCGCAGGTCGCGCTGGTGCTGTCCGAGCACGGCCAGGAGCGCGTGGCGGACATCCGCACCGAGCTGCAGGCCACGATGGACGCCAACGCGTCGGTGTACCGCACCGAGGACACGCTCAAGCAGGCCCTGCACGACGTGCAGGCGCTCAAGGAGCGCTACCAGCGGATCACCGTGCAGGACAAGGGGAAGCGGTTCAACACCGACCTCCTGGAAGCCGTGGAGCTGGGCTTCCTGCTGGAACTGGCCGAGGTCCTGGTCGTCGGCGCGCTGGCGCGCAAGGAGTCCCGCGGCGGTCACGCCCGCGAGGACTACCCCAACCGCGACGACACCAACTTCATGCGCCACAGCATGTACTACAAGCAGGGTGAGGGCCTGTCGGCGGACATCCGCCTGGACTACAAGCCCGTGACGTTCACCCGGTACCAGCCGATGGAGCGCAAGTACTGATGACCGCTACCGCTGAAGCGTCGACGGGTTCGCGGGGCTCGCAGCCCCCGGTGCCGGACGGCGCGATCACCGTCACCCTGAAGGTCCGCCGGTTCAACCCGGAGGTCGACGACGAGCCGCGCTGGGACTCGTTCGAGATCCCGGCCCTGCCGTCGGACCGCGTGCTGAACCTGCTGCACTACGTGAAGTGGTACCTGGACGGGACGCTCACGTTCCGCCGGTCGTGCGCGCACGGCATCTGCGGCTCGGACGCGATGCGCATCAACGGCGTGAACCGCCTGGCCTGCAAGGTGCTGCTCAAGGACCTGCTGGCCGCCGGCGGCAAGCAGACCACGATCACCGTCGAGCCGATCAAGGGCCTGCCGGTGAACAAGGACCTGCTGGTCGACATGGAGCCGTTCTTCGAGGCGTTCCGGGCGGTCAAGCCGTACCTGATCACCTACGGCAACGAGCCGACCCGCGAGCGCGTGCAGTCGGTGGCCGACCGCGAGCGCTTCGACGACACCACGAAGTGCATCCTGTGCGCCTGCTGCACCACCTCGTGCCCGGTGTACTGGACCGAGGGCTCGTACTTCGGCCCGGCGTCGATCGTCAACGCCCACCGCTTCATCTTCGACTCGCGCGACGAGGGCGCGGAGGAGCGGCTGGACATCCTCAACGACGTCGACGGCGTGTGGCGCTGCCGGACCACGTTCAACTGCACCGACGCCTGCCCGCGCGGCATCCAGGTCACCAAGGCCATCCAGGAGGTCAAGCGCGCGCTGCTGTTCAAGCGCGTCTGACCCGGCGAACGACGGGGGAGGGCGGGGCCGGCGGCCCCGCCCTCCCCCGTCGTTCCGACCCTCGGCGGGCGGCTTCCCGGGCCGCTTCACCTCCTCGCGGGTCCCACCGGACACCGGTGAATGCGGCAGCGGCAGGTCTCGTGTCCGATACGTTGCGCCGTCCGACGTCGGCTGTAGTCTGTGGCGGTGTCGGGAGCACCTTGGACCGCATTCGGAGCGGCCGCAAAGCGTCATCACGCCGATGCGGAGGTGCTGGCCCGGGTCGGAAGGCACGGCAACGCCGACCACCTCGCCGGAGTAGCGGCTGAGTGCGGCCTGAAGGCCATCCTCGTCGGTTTCCTGGGCGGCGCAGTCAACGCAAAAGGTTTTCCCGGCCACCCGGCGGCCACCAAGCCACTCGGACACCTGCCGGAGTTGTGGGGTCAGATCGCACTCGCGGCTGACGGCCGGTCGGGCGCGCAGTTCAGCGCGCTGATCCTGACGGTGAACCCATTCTCCGAGTGGGAGGTTTCCGAGCGGTACAGCGACGGCACCCACATCACCTCGAACCGGGCTGCCGACCACATTGCCGAAGCTGCTCGCGTCATCGCGGTCCACGAGCAGGCGGTCATCGATGGAGTGCTCCCGTGACCGTCCACTTCGACCAGGCTCGGGAACGCGCCCAAGTGGTCGCCGAGCAGATCTGCCGGACCGGCGTGGACGTCATCCTGATCCGCGACCTGGTCGGTCGGTTGACCCTCGTGGTGGACGGGGAATTCCCAGCCGACACAGCCGACCGGTTTCGCAGCGCGGTGGGCGCGTTCGTCGGGCACACGCCGGTGGTCCGCGCCGGCGATCTCTTCGACCCGGGATCGATCCTGGAGTCACCGGACCTCTTCGTGCACCGTGAACCGGTTGACGGGGCCGGCCGGCTGGCCGTGCTGGAACGCAGCGTGGTGGGAGCCGATTGGGCACGCCTCGGGGGCGCACCACCCGGCCGGCGCACGACGCTTTACGGGTTCAAAGGTGGCGTTGGCCGGTCGACCGCGACGATGCTGCTGGCCAAGCACGTCGCAGAACTCGGAAAGTGCGTCCTCGTCGTCGACCTGGACTTGGAGTCGCCGGGGGTCGGCGCGCTCCTGCAACAACTCGAGAACTCCCCTCCGCACGGCCTGGTGGACCACCTGGTCGAGGCAGCGGTGAACAACGCGGACGAACTGGAACTGGTGAGCCAGAGCAGAGTGGTCGCCGGTGCCGGCAACGGGGAAGTCTGGGTGGCACCGGCGAGCGGCCGCCCCGCCCCGGGTTACGACTACTTGGCGAAGCTGAACCGCGTCTACAGCGACCTGCCACCCGATGTCCACGGCAATGCCCGGCGATTCGGTGACCGACTCGACCAGGCAATCACCGCGTGCGAAGAGGAGGTCGCCCGGCGGAGCCGCCGCCCCGATGTCGTGCTGTTGGACAGCAGGGCGGGCATCCACGACATCGCCGCTGTCGCGATAACCCGGCTCAGCGACCTGAGCCTGTTGTTCGCCGCGGACAACCCGCACACCTGGGAGGGTTACAGAATTCTGTTCCGCCAGTGGCAGAGGAACTTGCCGCCGGAGAGCTTGGACAAACTCCGCCGCAGGTTGCGGATGGTGGCGTCCATGGTCCCGTCGGTCGACCCCACCGAACACCTGGAGAGGTTCCGCGACAACGCCCAGCAGTGCTTCGCGGAAACCCTCTACGACGACAACACCGACGCGGACGACCTGGATTCGTTCAACTTCGCGCCACAGGATTCCGAGGCGCCCCACTTCCCGCTGCCGATTCTCTTCAACTCGGACCTGGTGGGGCTCGACCCCGCACTGCACGCGGACTGGCACGAACAGCCGCTCGTCATGGCTTCCTACCGGAACTTCCTGCTCGGTGCGACCGAACTGCTGATCGGACAGGACTTCTGATGGGGCTGAGCCCGCACGAGTACCGCGACCTCCTGTCGACCGCACTTTCGCACGCAGTCGACTCGGACACCATAGAACCCGATGTCCGCACGCTGTTCACACCGACCACGCACCGCCGTGCGCTGGACCCGGACGCGACCGTCGTGCAGGGCGGCCGAGGAGTTGGGAAGACCGTCTGGTTCAAGGCGCTCCAGGACGACGCGCTGAGGCGACTGGCCGCGGAGGAGTACCACCTCACGAGGCTCAACGCGATCGAACCGCGCGCGGGTTACGGCACCGAACTGGTTCCCGGCAAGTACCCCAGTCAGCGCACGCTGGGGCACCTCGTCACGAGGTTCCAGCACACCGAGGACATCTGGACCGCCGTGGTGCTGCATTCGTTCGGTTACGCCGAGACCAGCCGACTGGCGGACTGGTCGGACCGCGTGCAGTGGGTGTTGGACAACCCCGAGCCGGTGGAACGCGCCCTGGCGAAGGCGGACGAGGAGGCCGGCGCCAGGGGGTTCACGGTGCTGTTCCTGTTCGACGCTCTCGACCGGTTGCACAGCAGACGGGACATCGCCGACCGGTTGGTGGGAGGCATCCTCAAGGTGGCCCTCGACCTGCGTACCCGGACCCGCAACCTGCGCGCCAAGGTCTTCATCCGCCATGACATGTTCGACAGCGTCAAGCTGAACTTCCCCGACGCCTCCAAGCTGACCGCCAACGCGGCCGACCTGACCTGGTCGCCGACCAGTCTGTACGGTCTGCTGTTCCACCAGCTCGGCAACAGCGGCACCCCGCTGTCCGAGATGTTCATCGAGTCGACCAGGTCGACTGGGCAGTGGAACCGGAACCCCCTGCGAAACACACCGGCGCGGTCCCTGATCGCCGACCACGAGGAGCAGCGGAAGCTGTTCGCCGACATCGCCGGCCCTTACATGGGCAAAGACCACCGCAAGGGCATCACCTACACCTGGCTGCCCAACCACCTCACCGATGGCTTGGGTCAGGTCAGCCCGAGAAGCTTCCTCAGCGCTCTGACCACCGCAACGGAGGTGACGCGGGAGAAGTACCACGCTCATACGACCGCACTGCACTGGGACGGCATCCGACAGGGTGTGCAGACGGCCTCGGGGATCCGTGTGACGGAGATTCGCGAGGACATCCCCTGGGTGTCCACGGCGATCGAGCCGCTGGCGGGCCTCCAGGTTCCCATCGAACAGGCCGAGGTCATCCAGCGGTGGACCGAGCGGGACCTGCGCGACGAGCTCGACCGCCTGTCGGAGTCGACTGCCCAGAACGACGCCGAGAAGATGGCTGCACCCACCGGCCCGCTGACGACCGACTACTCGGCGCTGATCGGAGAGCTGATCGAGTTGGGCGTCATGAGCAGGCGGGCCAACGGGAAGCTGGACCTGCCGGACGTCTATCGGATCGCGTTCGACCTCGGGCGCAAGGGCGGCGTGCCGCGAATCCGGCCGTAGGTGGCCGCCGGGCAGCGGCCACCCACCGGTACCTCAGGTCCAGAAGACCGCGACGCCGACGTTGAGGACCACCAGGCCCGCCAGGGTCGGCGTCAGCCAGGACGCGACCTTCGACTTGTTCAGGTTCGCCGCCACCAGGCCCGCGATCAGCACGACCACCAGCAGCTTCACCCCGATCTTGACGTGGTCGTACTCCTTGTCGGTCAGCGGCGCCAGGCCGACCAGCGCCACACCGGTCAGCAGCTGCAGCGCCGCGCCGTGCAGCCAGCCCTTGTTCAACGGCCCGTCGCGGCCCACCCGGTTCTGGACGAAGAACATGGCGACGAGCATTCCCATGCCGAGCAGGTGCAGGAACACCAGCAACAGGCGCACGAACTCCACAGCGGGGCCTCCAAGGGGTGTGGTGGGTTACTTGCGGCGGCTTGCCAGGAAGCCGCGCACGCCCAGCACGCCGATGACCGTGCCGAACGTGAGGGAAGCGACGACGAGCACCAGGTGCACGGTGAAGAACGCGGTCGGGCCGGCGTCCCACGAACGGGGGTCCTTCCAGATGTTGCGCAGGAAGGTAGGCCAGATCACCCAGGACCACACCCCGAAGGCCATCAGGAACAGGGACGCGCCACGGGAGAGCTTCACGGGGTGCAGTATCGGACGTGGCGGGTGCACGTCACTCAACCGGGGTGGTTAGCCTGGGTGGGTGCGTTCCCCCGCGTCCCGACGGCCCGTCGCCCTCGTGCTGGCTGCCTGCACGCTGATGGCCACCGCTGTGTTCGGTGCCTCGGCCGCACGGGCTCAGCCGGCGCCGTGCGACAACCGGGTGTCACCTCCCCCGGCGGTCGACACGTCCGAAGAGGTCCCGCCCGGCGCCAAGCCGCCCTCACCGCTGGAGGTGCCGGAGAACCCGATCGGCGGCGACCGGCTCGGCGAGTGCGGCCTCGTGCTGCCCGCCAACGCCCGGAAGCTGCCCGACGACATCTCGGCCCGCAGCTGGCTGATCGCCGACATGGACTCCGGGGCGGTGCTCGCGGCCTACGACCCGCACGGCCGCCAGCGGCCCGCGTCGGTGATCAAGGTGCTGCTGGCGATGGTCGTGGCGAAGGAGCTGGCCCCCGACGCGACCGTCACGGCGACCGCCGACGACCTCGCGCAGGAGTGCACGTGCGTGGGCCTGCGCGAAGGCGCGGAGTACACCGTCGAGCAGCTGCTCCAGGCGCTGGTCATGGCGTCGGGCAACGACGTGGCCCACGCGCTGGCGCGGCGGCTGGGCGGCCTGCCCAGCGCGATCCGCAAGATGAACGCGCTGGCGATGGAGCTCGGCGCCCTGGACACCCGCGCGGTGACGCCGTCCGGGCTGGACGCGCCGGGCACCAGCACGTCGGCCTACGACGTGGCGCTGATCTTCCGGGCGGCGATGAAGTACCCGGACTTCGCCAAGGCGGTCGTGACGCAGCGCGTCGACTTCCCGGCCGCGAACGGCGTCGGCACGGTGCCGCTGGTCAACGACAACCGGTTGCTCAGCACCTACGACGGCGCGCTGGGCGGCAAGTCCGGGTTCACCGACGACGCCCAGCACACCTACGTCGGCGCGGCGCAGCGCAACGGGCGGCGGCTGGTCGTGGTGCTGCTGCGCGGCCAGCAGCAGCCGGTGCGGATGACCGACCAGGCGGCGAACCTGCTGGACTACGGCTTCGCGCTGCCCGACGTGGAGCCCGTGGGCCGGCTGGTGGACGGCGCGCCGCAGGCGAAGAAGAAGACCGTGGAGACCAAGCCGACGCCCACGAGCGCGGCGGTGGGCGAGGTGGCCGAGTCGCGGGGCACCGGCGACACCTCGATGTCGGCGGCGTTCGGCAACGTCGGCGGTCCCATCACGGCGGTGGCCGGCCTGGGGCTGGTGCTGGCGTTCGTGATGTACCTGCGGAACCGGCGGGCCAAGGCCGCGCGGGCGGCCCGCGCGGCGCAGGCAGTGCAGGCGGCGCAGGCCGCCAAGGCGGCCCAGCAGACCGACTGAAGCCGCGTCAGCGCCGCCGGAACAACGCGCCCAGCAGCAGCCCCGCGCCGACCAGACCGGCGGCGGCGCGGGGGCTGGGCGCCCGGTGGACCTCCACGACCGGTCGGATCACCGCCGGCGGCGGCGGCGCGGGCAGGTCCCGGAGCAGGTTCTCCCGCGCGGTGGCCGTCCACGCCGTGATGAACAGCAGGAACTGCGCCACCAGGTTCGCGAACACCAGCACGCCGATCACCGGGCCGAACGCCGCGCCGGCCGGCGAGGTCGTCACGGTCGACAGGTAGATCGTCCCGGCCAGCTTGAGCACCTCGAACCCGAGCGCGGCGGCGGCGGCGCCCTTCACCGCGCTGCGCCACCCGACGGGCTTGCGCGGCAGCTTCGCCAGGACCCACAGGAACACCAGCCAGTTCGCCACCAGCGCCAGGACGATCGTGCCGAGCTTGAGCAGCGCCTCGGCCCACCACGCGCCGTCCAGGCCGACGAACTCCAGCACCAGGTTCGCGAACCCGCTGCCCAGGGCGGTCAGGCCGAACGAGACCACCAGCGCCAGCCCGAGGCTCACCAGCGCCAGCAGGTCCTTCAGCGCCGTCTTGAGGAACGGCAGGTCCGCCTTGGCGTGGCCCCACTGCGCGGTCAGCGCGTCGCGCAGGTTGCTCATCCACCCCAGGCCCGAGTAGGCCGCGCCGAGCAGGCCGAACACGCCGACGGTGCCCTTGGACTCGATGGCCTTGTTGACCACCTCGTTGATGGTGGCGCCCAGCGAGCCCGGCACGGCCTCGGCGATGCCGCCCTTCAGCTCGTCGAGCAGCCCCGGCTGCGAGGACAGCACGAAACCGGCGACGGCGAACCCGATCATCAGCATCGGGACCAGCGACAGGACGCTGAAGTAGGTGACCGCGGCGGCGTAGTGCGCGCCGTACTGCTCGCTGTAGCGCTGGGCCGCGCGGAGCAGGTGGTCCAGCCAGGGGCGCTCGCGGCGCAGCCGGTCGAGCTTGGACTCCTCCGGCTCCCCGGCGGGGTCTTGCGCGGACTTCCCGTCGGCGCCCCTCTGGACTGCACCCCTCTGGACGGCCTTCCCGGCCCCCTCCGGCGCCCCGGAGGGCCTCTCCGCGAGTCCCACCCCGTTCGAGTGGTGCGCGCGCTCGGACCCGGACCCGCGCCCCGGCTGTTCCGCCACGGGGAAACGTTAAGGCGTCCGATGATCACCCGCCACTCGACGGGGTGAGCGATCAGCCCGCGGGCAGGAACCCGATGCGGTCGTAGGCCCGCGCCAGCGTCCTGGCCGCCACCTCGCGGGCCCGCTCCGCGCCGCGGGCGAGCACCTTGTCCAGCTCGGCCGGGTCGGCCAGGTACTGCCGGACGCGCTCCTGCACCGGCGTCACGAAGTCGGTGTAGACCTCGCCGAGGTCCTTCTTCAGGTCCCCGTAGCCCTTGCCCTCGTACGCGGCCACCAGCTCGTCCACGGTCCGCCCGGACAGCGCCGAGTAGATCACCAGCAGGTTGCTGACCCCGGCCTTGGCCGCCGGGTCGTAGGTGATCTCGCGGCCGGTGTCGGTCACCGCCGACCGGATCTTCTTCGCACCCCGCTTGGGGTCCTCCAGCAGCTCCACCACGCCGGCCGGCACGGACTTGCTCATCTTCGACGTCGGGTCCTGCAGGTCGTAGATCTTGGCCGTGTCCTTGACGATGTAGACCTCGGGCAGCCGGAACGTCCGGCCGTAGCGGGAGTTGAAGCGCTGCGCGAGGTCGCGGGTCAGCTCCAGGTGCTGGCGCTGGTCCTCGCCGACCGGCACGTGGTGCGCCTGGTACAGCAGGATGTCCGCGGCCTGCAGGATCGGGTAGGTGAACAGGCCGACGCCGACCTGGGTCTCCTGCCGCGCGGACTTGTCCTTGAACTGGGTCATCCGGCCGGCCTCGCCGAACCCGGTCAGGCACTGGAGCACCCAGGCGAGCTGGGCGTGCTCGGGCACGTGGCTCTGCACGAACAGCGTGGCGTGGTCCGGGTCGATGCCCAGCGCCAGCAGCTGCGCCACCGACGCGCGGGTGTTCTGCCGCAGGACCTTCGGGTCCTGCTCGACGGTGATGGCGTGCAGGTCGACCACGCAGTAGAACGCGTCGTGGGTCTCCTGGAGGGCCACCCACTGCCGCAGCGCGCCGAGGTAGTTGCCGAGGTGGAACGAGCCCGCCGTCGGCTGGATGCCCGACAGGACCCTGGGACGGCCCGCCGGCGCGTCGCCGGCCCCGGTGGTGCTCCCGGCGGTGTTCTGGGCGGTGTTCTCGGCTGCCACGGCCAGATTGTCCCAGGCGGGTCGGGAGCCGGTGGAGCGGCCCCGGATCAAGCCGCGCCCGCGACCGCGGCCTCGCGGAGCGCGCTGGTGGGGCGGCTCGCGAACGAGCGGGGCGGACCGGGGCCGGACGCGCTCGTGGCAGCGGATCGGGGTCGAGCGCGCCGGCGGCAGCGGGCCGGGGTCGAGCGCGCCGGCGGCAGCGGGCCGGGCGAGCGCGCCCGCCGGGCGGCCTCGCGCCGGGGTGAGCGTGGGCGGGCCGGGTCAGGCGCCGGTGGCGGCGGGCCGGGTCGCGGCCTGCGCGGCGGCGGCCTCGGTCAGCGTCGTGGCCGCCTCGGTCAGCGTGGCGGCGGCGCCGGTGAGTGTCGCGGCGGCCT
>Ga0196958_10000171_pt1 | contig 21245 bp, 18 predicted proteins | sample S1v_10metaG_FD_148654 | JGI IMG/M metagenome (GOLD analysis project Ga0196958, IMG submission 148654) | Soil microbial communities from Anza Borrego desert, Southern California, United States - S1+v_10 | ecosystem: Environmental > Terrestrial > Soil > Desert | place: USA: California | collected... | reverse complement strand
GAGGAAGTCTGCCCACTTCAGCAGGTCACGCACGTTGCTCCACAGCTGCCCGGCAGGCGCCATGGCGACAGTGTCAGCGTGCGGCTCGGGGGTCAGCCTGCCGGTGAAGTGGTCGACGCTCCGCCCGGGAGCGCAGTCCGCGGGTGGGAGGTAGGTGGTCGCGGTCATGCCCAGCGGGGTCAGCAGCCGCTCCTGCACCAGGTGCCACCAGGACCGGCCGCGCAGCCGGGCGGCAATCTCGCCGAGCAGCGCGTAGCCGAGGTTCGAGTAGTGGTAGTACTCCCCGGCTCCGGCTACCCGGCCGGCGCCGTCGTTCGCTGCCAACAGGGTGGGCACGTCGACGCCGGGCGAACGCTCCCACCACGAGCCGACCGGCTCGCTCTGCATGCCGGCCGTGTGCGAGAGCAGGCCCCGCAACGTCGCGTCGCCGTACCCGGCCTCCGGCAACAGCCCGCCCACCCGGTCGTCGAGGTCGAGCAGCCCCTCGTCGCGCAGCTGCAGCACCAGGACGGCCGTCATGGTCTTGGTGATCGAACCGATCCGGTACACCCGGTCGGGGTCGCTCTCCGCGCCGGCGGCCCCAACCCAGGCCTCCGAGCCGGTCCGCGCGACGGCGGCGGTGACCGACGGGAGCTTCCCCTGGCCCTGGACCGCCGCGAGCACGGCGTCCGGATCTGCGCTCACTCGGCGTACGCCTCCATAGGCGGGCACGCGCACACCAGGTTGCGGTCGCCGTATGCCTGGTCGATCCGCGCGACGGGCGGCCAGTACTTGTCGGGGTCGATCCCCGCCGGGTAGACCGCCTCCTCCCGCGTGTAGGCGCGCTCCCACTCGCCCACCAGCGCGCGACCGGTGTGCGGGGCGTTGCGCAGCGGCGAGTCCTCGACCGCCCACTCCCCCGTCGCCACCCGGTCGATCTCGCCCTTGATCGCGATCATCGCGTCGCAGAACCGGTCCAGCTCGGCGAGGTCCTCCGACTCCGTCGGCTCGACCATCAGGGTCCCGGCCACCGGGAACGACATCGTCGGGGCGTGGAACCCGTAGTCGACCAACCGCTTGGCGACGTCGTCGACGCTGACTCCGGTCGTCCTCGCGATCTCCCGCAGGTCGAGGATGCACTCGTGCGCGACCAGCCCGGAGTCGCCGCGGTAGAGCACCGGGAAGTGCTCGCCGAGCCGCGCCGCGACGTAGTTGGCCGACAGCACTGCCACCGCGGTCGCCCGGGTCAGGCCCTCGGCGCCCATCATCCGGATGTAGGCCCACGAGATCGGCAGGATGCCGGCGGAGCCGTACGGCGCCGCGCTGATCGCGCCGACGCCGGACCGCTTGCCCTCCTCCGGGTGCAGCGGGTGGGACGGGAGGTACGGCGCGAGGTGCTCACGCACCGCGACCGGTCCGACGCCCGGGCCACCGCCGCCGTGCGGGATGCAGAACGTCTTGTGCAGGTTGAGGTGGGACACGTCCCCGCCGAACTCGCCCGGCTTCGCGTAGCCGAGCAGCGCGTTGAAGTTCGCGCCGTCGATGTAGACCTGTCCCCCGTGCTCGTGCACGACCTCGCACAGCTCGGAGATGGTCTCCTCGTACACGCCGTGCGTCGACGGGTAGGTCACCATGATCGCCGCCAACGTCCCGGAGTGCTGCTCGCACTTCGCTCGGAGGTCCTCGAGGTCGACGGTGCCGTCGTCCGCCGCCTTCACGACGACCACGCGCATACCGGCCATCACCGCCGAGGCCGCGTTGGTCCCGTGCGCGGAGGACGGGATCAGGCACACGTCGCGCCCCTCCTCGCCCTGCGCCACGTGGTAGGCACGGATCGCCAGCAAGCCCGCGAACTCGCCCTGCGAGCCGGCGTTCGGCTGGATGGAGACCTGGTCGTAGCCGGTGACCTCGGCGAGCCAGTCCTCCAGCTCGCCGACCAGCTGGCGGTAGCCGGCGGCGTCCTCGGCCGGCACGAACGGGTGCAGGCCGGCGAACCCGGGCAGCGAGATCGGCTCCATCTCCGTGGTGGCGTTGAGCTTCATGGTGCAGGAGCCCAGGGGGATCATGCCGCGGTCCAGCGCGTAGTCGCGGCTCGAGAGCCGGTGCAGGTAGCGCAGCATCGACGTCTCGTTGTGGTGGCTGTTGAACACCGGGTGGCTCAGGTACCCGGTGGCGCGGCGCAGGCCTTCGGGCAGCGCATCGCTGGTGGCCTGGTCGAGCGCGTCGATGTCGGCGTGCACGCCGAACGCCGCCAGCACGCTGCTGACCGTCGAGCGGGTCGTGCACTCCGAGGTCGACAGCCCGACCGTGTCGGCGTCCACCAGCCGTAGGTGCAGGCCGCGCCCGCGGGCGGCGGCCACGACCTCGGCCGCCCGTCCGGGAACCGGGACGGCGAGCGTGTCGAAGAACTCCTCGTGGTGGGGCTCGAGCCCGGCATCGGCCAGCGCGCGGGCGATGATCGCCGCGTAGCGGTGCGTCCGCAGCGCGATCTGCCGCAGCCCCTCCGGGCCGTGGTAGACGGCGTACATCGCCGCGGTCACGGCGAGCAGCACCTGGGCGGTGCAGATGTTGGAGGTCGCCTTGTCGCGGCGGATGTGCTGCTCACGGGTCTGCAGGGCCAGGCGGTACGCCGACCGCCCCTCGGCGTCGATCGAGACCCCGACCAGGCGGCCGGGCAGCTGGCGCTCGAGCCCCGACGAGACGCTCATGAACCCCGCGTGCGGGCCGCCGTAGAACAACGGCACCCCGAACCGCTGCGCGGAGCCGACCACCACGTCCGCGCCCATCGCGCCGGGCGACTCCAGAAGGGTCAGCGCGAGCAGGTCGGCCGCGACCACGGCGAGACCGCCGCGGACGTGGGTCTCGGCGATCAGCGGCCGCGGGTCCAGCACCCGTCCCGCGGCACCGGGGTACTGCAGGAGCACCCCGGCGAGGTCGCCGTCGGGCAGGCCGGCGGTGAGATCGGCGACGACCACCTCGAGTCCGAGCGCGGCGGCCCGGGTCCGCACCACGTCGATCGTCTGCGGCAGCGCGTCGCTGTCGATGACGAACGGGCCGCTCGCCCTGCGGTGGGCACGGTGCACCAGGGACAGCGCCTCGGCGGCGGCGGTGCCCTCGTCGAGCAGCGAGGCGCCGGCCGTCGGGAGCCCGGTCAGGTCGGCCACCATCGTCTGGAAGTTGAGCAGCGCCTCGAGCCGGCCCTGGGAGATCTCGGGCTGGTAGGGCGTGTAGGCGGTGTACCACGACGGGTCCTCGAGCACGTTCCGGCGGACCACGGCCGGCGTGATCGTGGCGTGGTACCCGAGCCCGATCATCGGCTCGCCCGGCCGGTTCTGCCCCGCGAGCGAGCGCAGCTCCTTGGCGGCGGCGTCCTCGCTCGTCGGCGTCGGGAGGTGCGGGTCGGCGTTGCTGCGGATCCCGGCGGGCACGGCGGCGGCCATCAGCGCGTCCAGCGAGGCGTGCCCCAGTCGGTCGAGCATGCGGCGGATCTCGGCGTCCGTGGGCCCGATGTGCCGGGACGCGAAGGGCAGCGCGGCGTCGAGCTCAGGAAGGCTGGGATGGTCGCTCAAGGGAGGGCTCCTCGGGATCGCGTGATCTCGTCAGCCTCCCCCTCTGTCAGCGCACCGGTGCGCCTCCACAGTCGCCTGGTCCGCGCGGTCCTTGGGCCTGAGAGGTTCCGGGGAGGATTTGCCCCTTCGGCGCTCGCGAGAGTCTCTCCCGCGCGGATTCAACAGCAGGTCGAGCCTATCAGCCGACGCTGCGTGCGGCGCGGCGCGCGGCGAGCTCGTCGCCCGGCGCGTCCCCGGCCGGCGCGGCCTGAGTGGCCCGCTCGCTCGGCAGCTCGGCGAGGGTGCCCTCGATCTCGCGCCACACACCGCCGATCGCGATGCCGAACACGCCCTGCCCGCCCTGGAGCAGGTCGATGACCTCGTCGTTGCTGGTGCACTCGTAGACCGAGGCGCCGTCGCTCATCAGCGTGACCTGGGTCAGGTCGTCGGTGCCGCGCTCCCGGAGGTGGCTGACGGCCGAGCGGACCTGCTGGAGCGAGATGCCTGCGTCGAGCAGCCGCTTGATCACCTTGAGGATGAGGATGTCGCGGAAGGAGTAGAGCCGCTGCGAGCCGGAGCCGGTCGCGCCGCGCACGCTCGGCTCGATCAGCCCGGTCCGGGCCCAGTAGTCGAGCTGGCGGTAGGTGATGCCGGCGGCGTTGCAGGCGGTCGGGCCGCGGTAGCCGAGGTCGCTCGGCAGCGGCGAGACGTCGTCGGTGAAGAGCAGGCCCTGCTCCTCCGCTGCGGCGGTGGCGCCGGCGGTCGACTGCGCGGTGGCCGACTCAGGCGTGTGCTCGTTCACGTCGTCCAAGGTACGGCTCCCGTCACGGGCGGGTCAAAGACATCGCTCCCGCGTGTCGCGGCCCTCACCCTCAATCTGAGGTTGAGAGTTCTGGTCGGTTCCTCAGTGGGCCTCGAAGTCCTCCGGCGAGACATGGTCGAGGAACTCCCGGAACCGCTCGACCTCGTCCTCCTGCTCGGCAGGGACGGCCAGGCCCGCTTCGTCGAGGACCTCCTCGGAGCAGACGATCGTGGTGCCCGTCCGCAGCGCGAGCGCGATCGAGTCCGACGGCCGCGCGCTCACCTCGGCCCCGGAACCGAACACCAGGGTCGCGAAGAACACGCCGTCGCGGACCTCGGTGATCCGCACCTCCGACAGCTCGCTGCCGGTCGCCTCGAGGATGTCCTTCATCAAGTCGTGGGTCAGCGGCCGGGGCGGGACCACGCCCTGCTGGGCGAAGGCGATCGCGGTCGCCTCCACGGCGCCGATCCAGATCGGGAGGTACCGGTCGCCGGCCACCTCCCGGAGCAGCACGATCGGCTGGTTGGAGGGCATCTCCACCCGGACTCCCATGACGTCGACCTCGCGCACGAGATCCACACTACTCCGCGGCGGAAGGCGCCGAACGCCGCATGGCAGCGGGCTTACAACCGCCCCAGCCCGATCTTCACCAGGGTCGCGTGCAGCCGCACGGACAGCGCGGCGATCTCGCTCATCGCCTCCTCGGCGCGGGCCGAGGCCGCGGCGTCGCGGCCGCGACGGACCGGCGCCACGACCTGCTCGACCAGTCCCACCTCGCGGTCCGCGGCGGTCTTGAACGCGCGGAGGTGCCGGGGCTCGAGACCGAAGTCGGCCAGCTCCTTGGCGGCCTGGGCGACCACCAGCGCGTCGGTGTCGTAGTGCCCGGTGCGGGTGGCGGTGAGCAGCCCGAAGTCCTCCAGCTGCCCGAGCAGGTCCTCGTCGATCTCCGCGATCTTGAGCAGCTCCTTGCGGGAGAGGCGGAACCGGTCGGTGCGCCGGTAGGACTCCGCCGCCGGGAGCCCGTCCGCGGTGAGCGCGACCTTCGGCACGGTCGGCACCACCGGATCCACCTGGGGCGGTTCGAGGCCGCGGTCGATCGCGTCGAGGTGCTCGCGGATCACCCGCAGCGGCAGGTAGTGCTCGCACTGCATCCGCAGGATGTAGCGGAGCCGGTCGACGTCGTCCTGGCTGAACTTCCGGTATCCCGACGGCGTGCGCTGGGGCTTGATCAGCCCCTCGGCCTCCCAGTGCCGGATCTTGGGGATGCTGATGTTGTCCGGGTAGTCCGGACGCAGCAGGTCGAGCACCTGGCCGATGTTCAGCAGCCCCTGCTCGTGGCGCTCCGGCGTTGCGGCCGGCGCAGGCACGTCAGGCGCCCTCGTGCCCGGCGAAGAAGACCAGCCGGTACTTGCCGATCTGGACCTCGTCGCTGTCCTTGAGCTGCACGGTCTCGATCCGGTCGCGGTTGACGTAGGTGCCGTTGAGGCTCCCGACGTCGCTGACCGTGAAGCTTCCGTCGGAGGCCCGGTTGAACACCGCGTGCCGCCGGGACACCGTGACGTCGTCGAGGAAGATCTCGCTGTCCGGGTGCCGGCCGGCGTTGACCACGTCCTGGTCGAGCAGGAACCGGCTGCCGGAGCCCGGCCCCTTCTGGACCACCAGCAGCGCGTGCCCGACGGGCAGCGCGTCGACGGCGGCCGCGTCGATCGGGTTGAGCGCGCGGTCGGAGGTGTCGGCCCGGTCGCTGCCGACGCCGAACTGGATCGTCGAGGTGGTCTCGCCTGTCGGCTCCGCGGGCTCCGGCGTCACCAGCCGGGTGCCGCACTGGGAGCAGAACCGGGCATCGTCCGGGTTCTGCCGCCCGCACGCGGTGCAGAAGGGCATCAGCTACTCCTCGGTGTCCGAAACGGTCTGCCGCGAACCCTCAGGGTGATCCGGAGGTCGACGGTTCGAACCTACACCGCTCAGCCGTCGAGCTGGGCGCGATACGCGGCGGCGTCGAGGAGCTGGTCGACCTCGGAGGCGTCGGTCGGCGCCACCTCGAACAGCCAGCCCGCCCCGTACGGGTCGTTGTTGACCAGCTCGGGCGTCGCGTCGAGCGCGTCGTTGCAGGCGACCACCTCACCCGCGACCGGCGCGTAGATGTCGCTGACCGACTTGGTCGACTCCAGCTCCCCGCAGGGGCTCCCCGCGTCGAGCGTGGTGCCCACCTCCGGCAGCGAGACGTACACGATGTCGCCGAGCGCGTCCTGGGCGTAGTCCGTGATCCCGACCCGCACCGACCCGGGCGCCTCGCCGGGGCTCCGCACCCACTCGTGCTCGACGGTGTACTTCAGGTCATCGGGGTACACGGGACCTCCTCGGGTCGGGTGCGTGGCTGGGCACGGGAGTACGAAGGCTACTGCGCGAGCTCGGGGACGGCTTCCTGCGGATCCTGCGGCCGGTGGACGGACTCGATGTCCAGCGAGGTCAGTGCCTCGACGGCCACGTCGGCGCCGTCGTCCTTCAGCTGGGCCCGGGGCCCGAACGGGAATTCGATCGCGCCCTTGAGGACGTTCGGCTCACCGATCACGTCGAGGACGTACGGCGCCTCCACCAGCTGCCCGTCGATCAGGAACCCGCCCTCGGTCGGCGCGAAGGACGTCTGCGCGACCACCCTGGTGTCGACGTTGATCTGGATCGCCTCGGCGTCCGCCGTCCGCAGCTCCTGGATGGTGTCGAGGAGCGAGCCCAGCTCCACGGTGCCCTCCTCCTCGGTGATGGTGACCCGGATCCCGGGTCCGGTCACCGGGACGGTGCCGGCGAGGATGCTGAGCTCGTCCAGCTCCTGCTGGGCCTGCTCGAGGGCGGCCTGCCGGCGCGTGGTGTCGCTCTGCAGCTGGTCGCGCACCTCCTCGAGCTCGGTGATCTCCTCCTCGGCACGCTGCCGGGTGCCGGCGAGCGCCGTGAGGACGTCGATCAGGTCCTGCTCGCGGAGCCCGGCGTAGCTGTCGTCGGTCTGGTTCACCCGCACCTGGGTGACCGCCGCGAACCCGACGACCGCGAGCAGCACGCCGACGACCACCTGGCTCCGCGACGGCGTCAGCAGCGCGGCCCGGACCCGCCGCCGGATCGGGTCCTGGACCTGCTGGTCCTCCTGGTGCTCGTCCTCAGGCATGGAACAGGTGCCTCCGGATGGCGGCCACGTTGGTGAAGATCCTGATGCCGAGGACCACGATCACGCCCGTCGAGAGCTGTCCGCCGACGCCGAGCCGGTCGCCGAGGTAGACGATGCCCGCGGCGATGACCACGTTGCTGAGGAACGACACCACGAAGACCTTGTCGTCGAAGATCCCGTCGAGGTAGGCCCGCAGCGCGCCGAACACGGCGTCGAGCGCGGCGACCACGGCGATCGGGAGGTAGGGCTCCAGGCCGAGCGGCACGTCGGGCTGGAACACGAAACCGAGCACGACTCCGACCAGAAGGCCGAGCAGGGCGATCACGTCGTACCTTCTCCTTCCCGGCCGGGGGTGTCGTCGAGCTCTCGGGCCGACCGTAGCCGGGCGTCGAACGGAGCCGCCGGCAAGGTCATGTCTTCGACATTGTCCACGTCGAAGTCCCAGCCGTACTGGTCGGCCAGCGTCGAGAAGGCCTGGCCGCTGGCGGTCAGCGCGAGGTCGGCTGCCAGGGTGTCCGTGTCGCCGATCGCCAGGACCGTGTACGGCGGGGCGATGCCGAAGCTGTTGACCTCGATCGCGATGCTGACGTTCCGGATCGCGGTGAGGGCGGTGAGTCGCTGGCCGTTGATCGAGATCGCCTCCGCGCCCGCCTGCCACAGCCCGTTGACCAGGAGCGCGAGGTCGGAGTCGCGGAGGTACTCGGTCTCGGGGTCGGCCGCGACCGCGTTGTCCAGCTCGACCCGGATCCCGCCGCCCGAGACGGGGACGAAGCCCGTGAGCACCTGGAGCTCGGTCACCCGGGTTCCGATCGCGTTGACGTCGTCGCCCAGTGCGAGCACGACCTCCTCGAGGTCGGCGTTCTCGTCGCGGAGGTCGGAGATCCGCTGCTGCAGGTCCTGGACCCGATCGCGACGGGTCTCGATCCGGTCGATCAGCGTCGCGCGGCTGGCATCGTCGACGTCGGCGTTGCGGGAGGTCTGCACGGCCGCGACGGTGACCAGGAGCCCGAACAGCAGCAGCACGGTGACCACACCGAGGCCACCGGGCAGCGTCCACGCCCGGGCGCGGGTGTCCGCCGCGGTGCCGACGGCGTCCACAGCGGCCTGCTCGGGGGCGCGCGCCGCCTTGCGGCCGGCGACCAGCTGGTAGTCGCGCTCCAACGCCTCCTGCGTGAGGAGGGTGAGCAGCGGGGTGCGGACCCGCTGGGCCAGGGCCTCTCGCGCGGCCGCCTCGGGCCCGGCGTCGGGTGGGGCGAGCGGAGGGTCAGCCACCGGGCACCGTCGGCCGGTCGGGGCGCTGCCGCTCGGTCGTGGCCAGCAGCTTGCGGACCTGCCAGGCGTAGAGGATTCCGGCCCACCAGTAGAGGCCGATGCCCCAGAGCGTGAACGCCCAGCCGAAGACCTGGGCGAGCGTGGCGAGCACACCGTCCCCGTCGCCGAGGAGGAGCAGGGGGAACGCGTAGAGGAGGTTGAAGGTCGCGGCCTTGCCGAGGAAGTGGACCGGGAGCGCGCTGTAACCCCGGGTCCGCAGCAGCGGCACCAGCGCCCAGAGCAGCAGGTCGCGCAGTGGCAGCGAGAGTGCCAGCCACCACGGGATGATCTCCCGGAGCGCCAAGCCGACGACGACGGCGAGGATGTAGAGACGGTCGGCGACCGGATCGAGGATCTGGCCGAGCGCGGACTGCTGGTCCAGCTTCCGCGCGAGCCACCCGTCGAGGAAGTCGGTGACGCCGGACAGCATGAGCACGACCAGCGCCCAGGCGTCCTCCTCCGGACCGAGCACCAGCCACAGGAACAGCGGCACCCCGGCCAGGCGGAGCACGCTCAACGCGTTCGGCAGGGTGAGCACACGGTCGGTGCGCGCGCTCGCCTCTTCCACGGTGCTCACCCTAGTTGCCCGCGGGCGGAGGCTCAGGGCGACTCGTCGGAGTGGGCCGCGTCGCGGATCTCGCCGACCAGCTCCTCGATCACGTCCTCCAACGCGGCGACACCGAGGGTCGCGCCCTCCCGGTCGACGACCCGGGCCATGTGCGAGCCCCTCCGCTGGAGGGTCTCCAGCACCTCGTGCAGGGGTGCGTCGCGGCTCACCGGGGCGAACGGACGGACCCAGCGATCGGCCACCGGACGTTGCCGCCGCGCCTCGTCGAGCTCGAGCACGTCCTTGATGTGGAGGTAGCCGATCAGCTCCCCGTCGTCCGCCACCGGGAACCGGCTGAAGCCCGTCGCGGCGCACACGGCCTCCACGTCGGCGCCGGTGGCCGCACGCTCGACCGTGGTCAGCGACGCCGGCCGCATCATCACCTCGTCGACGGTCTTCTCGGTGAAGCCGAGGGCGCCCGCGAGGCGGTCGTACTCGTCCTCCGCGATCAGCCCCTCGCCCCGCGACTCCTCCACCAGGGCAGCGACCTCTTCGCGCGTGAAGGTGCTCGACACCTCGTCGCGGGGCTCGATGCGCAGCAGCCGCAGGATCCCGTTGGCCATCGCGTTGATCAGCTCGATCACGGGCCGGAGCAGCGTGACGATGCCGTACATCGGGGGTCCGAGCACCAGCGCCGCCCGGTCCGGGCCCGCGATGGCGATGTTCTTCGGCACCATCTCGCCGAGGACCACGTGCAGGTAGACCACGACCGTCATCGCGACGACGAACGCGACCGGGTGGAGCAGGTCGTGCGGGATCCCGAGCGCCTCGAACCCTGGCTCGATCAGGTGCGCGACCGCCGGCTCGCCCACGGCGCCGAGCCCGAGGGAGCAGACGGTGATGCCGAGCTGCGCCCCCGCCATCATCACGGTGACGTGCTCCATCGCGCGCAGCGTGGTGCGGGCCATCCGGGAGCCCGCCTGCGCGCGCGGCTCGATCTGGCTGCGGCGGGCGGCCAGGAGGGCGAACTCCGCCCCCACGAAGAAGGCGTTCGCCCCGAGCAGGAGGACGGCGACGACCAGCGCGGTGAGGTCACCCATCGCGGGTCACCTCCTCGACGCGCAGCGAAAGCCTGTCGATGCGCAGCCCGTCCATCCGGTCGACGGTCAGCACGGCCTCCCGCGCGGGTGCGTCGTCGTCGTCGGCCAGCTGCGTCAGGGTGACCACCGCGCGCTCGCCGGTGGTCGGGATCCTGCCCATCGCCTTGAGGACGAGGCCGGCGACGGTGTCGTAGTCCTCGCCCTCGGGCAGGGCGATCCCGGTCAGGTCCTCCACCTCGTCGGGGCGCAGCAGGCCGGAGATCGACCAGCTGCCGTCGCGGCGCAGCCGGCCGCGGCTTCCGAGGCGGTCGTGCTCGTCGGAGATGTCGCCGACGATCTCCTCGACGACGTCCTCCAGCGTCACGATGCCGGCGTGGCCGCCGTACTCGTCGAGCACGATCGCCATCTGGAAGCCCTCGCTCCGCAGCAGCGCCATCAGCGGGTCGAGCCGCAGCGAGTCCGGCACCACGACCGGCTTCGCCATCAGGTGCTTGACCTTGGTGGTGGCGCGCTCGTGCAGCGGGAGCGCGACGGCGTTCTTGACGTGCACGGTGCCGACCACGTTGTCGTCCGCGTCGAGCACCGGGAACCGCGAGAGCCCGGTGTCCCGGGCGAGGGCGATCACCGCGGTCGCCCGGTCGTGCTCCTCGACGGTGCGGGTGCGGACCCGCGGCGTCATGATCTCGCCCGCCGTGCGGGTGCCGAACTCCACCGACCTCTCCATCAGCTCGGCGGTCTCCGCGTCCAGCGTGCCCTCGTCGGCCGAGCGCGAGATCAGCGAGGCGAGCTCGGTGGAGCTGCGAGCGGATCGCAGCTCCTCCTGCGGTTCGATCCCGAACGAGCGGACGATCGCGTTGGCCGAGCCGTTGAGCAGCCGGATCGGACCGGCCATCAACGCCGTGAAGAAGCGCATCGGCCGCTGCGTGGCTCGCGCCGTCGCCATCGGCAGCGCCAGGGCGAGGTTCTTGGGCACGAGCTCGCCGATCAGCATCGTGAGGATCGTGCTGAGAACGAGACCCACAGCGACGGCGATCGGACTGACGGCCCCGTCGGCGACGCCGGTCGCACCCAGCGGTTCCCTGAGCAGGTCGGCGATCGCGGGCTCGGCGAGGAACCCGATCCCGAGGTTGGTGACCGTGATCCCCACCTGCGCGCCGGAGAGCTGGGTGGAGAGGGAGCGCAGCGCGCGTTGGACGCCGGCGGCCGTCGTGTCCCCCGACTCGGCGGCGCGGTCGACCTGCGCACGGTCGACGGTGACGAAGGAGAACTCCGCGGCGACGAAGAGCCCGCACAGGACGATCAGCAGCAGGGACGTGCTGAGCAGGAGCCAGGCGGTCATGGAGGTGCCAGCCTAGAGCGGTTCGGGCTCAGCGTGGCCCATCGGGGTGGATGCTGCGGGTCTCGGCGCGCTCGTAACCGCGGCGGCGCCAGTCGCTGACGTAGATCTTCGGCAGCACCTTGGCGATCGCCAGAGCGGTGTAGACGACGGTGTTGATCGCCACGAAGGCGGAGCCGACCGCGAACACCTCCGAGCGGAGCACGCTCTCCGGGAACAGGATGCCGAGCACGACGGTCAGTCCGGTCACCTCAGTCACCCACCATCACGCCGCGCTGGGTCTGCACCACGTGCTTCCACGCCGCCTCGCGGTTGAGCGTGATGTCGACGATGCCCTTGAGGTAGACGACGTCGAGGTAGAGCGAGTAGCCGAGCTCCGGGAAGAGCGTGGCGGCGAGCAGCCTGGCCCGCCAGCCGCCGCGCCACACGGTGACCACGCGCTCCAGGGTGAAGAGGGTTCCGATCCCGATCCAGAACGTGAACCAGATCCAGTCGTCCATCGCCAGGATCATCACCAGCATCAGCGCCAGGTAGGTGACGAGCGCGATCACGCCGTACCCGATCCCGAGCTGCTGCGCCCAGTAGCGGAACGTGTGCGGCCGCGGGCCGTAGGCGCCGAGGTTCTCCAGGGCGCCGCGCTGCCAGCGGAGCCGCTGGGCCCACAGCGCGCGCCACGTCGGCATCACCTCGGTGACCACGGTGCAGTCCGACGGCGACACCACCAGCGCACCGAGTGCCTTGAGGGCGAGGGTGAGCTCGTTGTCCTCGGTGAGCACGACGGTGTCGTAGTAGTCGCCGGGAACGCCGGGCAGGCTGCGGCCGCGTTCGGCCGCGACCGTCCGCAGGCCCCGCGGCCGGAAGAGCGAGGCGGTGCCCGTCAGCACGAACACCCTCCCCCGCCGGCGCCGGAGCTCACGTGCGTAGCGGGTGTACTCGTTGCGCTGCAGCTGCCCCAGCAGGCCCCCGCCCTCCTCGCCGTAGAAGAGCCCGCCGACCGCCATCAGCGCGCGGTCGTCGGTGAACCGACGGACCGCGTGCTCGACGAAGCCCGCGTCCAAGGTGGTGTCGGCATCCATCACCATCACGACGTCGTTCTCGCCCTGCCCCGGCAGCACGGTCGCCAGTGCCTGGTTGAGCGCACCCGCCTTCTTGTGCTCGTTGTTCACCGACTCGAACACGTCGACCCCGTGGGCACGGGCTATCTCCACGGTCCTGTCGGTGCAGTTGTCGGCCACGACGACGACACGCTCCGGACGGTGCGACTGACCCAGCAACGACGTCAGGGTCTGCGGGAGCGCCGCCTCCTCGTTGTGTGCCGGGATCAGCACGGTGACCGTGACCGGGCCGGCGTAGGTGCCCCGCGTCTCCGCCATCACCACGCGCGGCGCGAGCGGCTGGTGGGAGGGGTCGAAGCCGCGGCGCGACCCGGTGGCGATCCGTCTCTCGATCACGGCGACGCCGGCCGCGAACAGGAGGGCGAGCGCCGCGGCCGCCACGATCACGCGCGGCGACGGCGCCTCGGTGTCGTAGAGCACGTCCCAGACCCCGAACAGCAGACCGCGCGCGGGGGCGTCACGCTGGTCGTGGTCGCCGGCGGACACCGCCCACACCAGGGCGACGGCTCCCAGCAGCGCGGTGCCGAAGATGACGACGCCGACCAGGCGGTTCAGCCTGCCCATCCCGCCCCCCGGCTTCTCGTGTGTCCTCTGTGTCGTCGCGACGGGGTCACCCTAGGCACGTCCGGTCGTGCGGCTGGGCCGAGTCACGCAGCCGTGACCGGTCGTCCATCGGGACCTAGTCACTTCGGCCTACGGGCACCGGCCGCGCGGTCACCCGGCGGCGGTTCCGGACACTTCCGGACTGCAGCGTCCTAGCCTCGGCCAGCGGGAGGTCCGATGAACGGCGGGGAGACAGTGGTGCTGGACACCGCGACCTTGCGGGTCGCGTTCGGGGTGGTGGCGATCTGTGTGCTGCTGCTGTTCTACGGCGTTACCTACCGCACCACACGGTCGCCCTACAGCGGCTGGTGGTGCGTCTCCCTCGCGCTGTTCATCGCGAGCTCGGGGCTCTTCCTCTTGAACGACACGCCGGTCCAGGTCGTCGCTAACCCCGCGGGCAACGCCCTCGCGGTCCTCGGCGCCGCCGGGGTGTGGGCCGCGGCGGCGTCGCTCCGAGGCCGCTCGCTGCGTTCCGGGGCGCTCCTCGCCGGCCCGGCCGTCGTGCTCCTCGTGTCGCTGCTGGACGATCCGAGGAACGACGTCTGGTCCGGCGGGGCAGTGTTCCTGGTCGGGATGTCGCTGATGATCGGCCTCTCGTTCCGTGAGCTGTTCGTGCTGGCGCGCAGTCCCGAGACCGCGGGAGAGACCGCGCAGCAGCGCGTCGCCCTCGGTGCGATGGCAGGGATGTCTGCTGTGATCGCAGCGTTCTACCTCGGGCGGGCGGGGGCCTTCGTCGCCGTCGGCCCGGACGACGACGTCTTCCGGACCGCGTTCGGCTCCCAGGCGACCACGCTGCTGACGATGATCCTCCTCGTCGTCGTCACCTTCAGCATGTCCGCCCTGAGCCACGAGCGGCAGACGACGCTGCTGCGTCTCCGGGCGACGCGCGACGACCTCACCGGGCTGCTCAACCGCAGTGAGTTCCGGGTCCGTGCGGCGGAGCGGATCCCCCGGACCCGGCGGTTCACGGACCGGCCGGCTGCCATGATCATGGCCGACCTGGACGGCTTCAAGGCGCTCAACGACGGCCACGGTCACGCCGCCGGCGACCGGGCCCTCGGCCGGTTCGGGGCCGCGTGCCTGGCGTCCCTGCCCCCGGACGACCTCGCCGGCCGGCTCGGCGGGGACGAGTTCGGCCTCCTGCTCGCCGACGGGTCCTCCGCGGAGTCCGTTGCCGCCGAGATCAGGCGTCGGTTCCGCGCGGGCGACGGTGAGCCACCGCTGCCGAGCGTCAGCTTCGGGATCGCACCCGTCCGGCCCGGGGACGACGTCGACCGGATCGTCGCGCGGGCCGACGCGGCGCTCTACCGCGCCAAGTCGGGCGGCCGGAACCGCGCCGTCCGCTTCGACGACCTCGAGGACCGGGCCGGCGCATGAGCTTCACCGGCATCCCGACGTCCGCGGCCACGGGCTTCCGGGCGCCCGATGACGGGTTCCTGCTCCAGGTCGTGGAGGCCGCACCGAACGCGATGATCCTCGTCGACACCGCCGGCCGGATCGTGCTCGTCAACTCAGAGGCCGAGAGGTCCTTCGGCTACGGCCGCGACGAGCTGCTGGGGATGAGCGTCGAGCGGCTGGTGCCCGAGCGCCTGCGCTCCGCGCACCGGACGTCCCGCGAGGTCTTCCTCGCTCACCCCGACCGACGCTCGATGGGTGCCGGTCGGGAGCTCTTCGGGCTGCGGAAGGACGGCACCGAGATGCAGATCGAGATCGGGCTGAACCCGATCGTCGTCGGCGCGGACCACTACGTGCTCGCCTCGGTCATCGACATCACCCAGCGACTCATCGAGCAGGCGGTCGAGGCCTCTCTGCGCGCGGACGAGCTGCGCCGGTCGATCCTCGACAGCATCCCGTTCAGCATCATCGTCACCGATCCCCTGGGCCGGATCGTCGAGGCGAACCCGGCAGCTGCGCAGCTGCTCAGGACGACCACCGACGAGCTGGTCGGCTCCTCGCTCCACGACATCGACGGGGGCACCCGCCCGCGCGACCAGCTGCCGCGTTTCCTCGACCATGGAGAAGGCGAAGAGGACGAGTGGACCTATCGCCGCCGGGACGGGACCCCGGTGCCGGTGACGGAGGCGATCGTGCCCCTGCGCGACGAGGGTGGTGAGATCACCGGGTTCCTCGCGGTCGCCTACGACATCACCAAGCGGATCGAGGCGCGCGCCCGGGTGCAGCACATGGCGAACCACGACTCGCTCACCAACCTCCCGAACCGGACGCTGATCATCAAGCACCTGGTCGGCAGCATGAACGCCGCGGACCCCGGCGACCACGTGACGCTCCTGCTCCTCGACCTCGACCACTTCAAGCGGGTCAACGACTCCCTCGGGCACCACGCTGGTGACCGGCTCCTGCTGGCGGTCACCGAGCGGCTGCAGGCGTGGGCGGGCAGCGACGGCCTCGTGGGTCGTCTCGGTGGCGACGAGTTCGTCGTCGTGTTCGGCCCCTCCCAGCCGCCGGTGCAGGTGCGCGAGCGGGCCAGGGAGCTGGTCGCCGACCTGCTGACCCAGGTGGAGGTGGACGGCCACCAGATCGTGGTCACCGCGAGCATCGGCGGTGCGGTCTATCCCGACGACGGCACCGATCCCTCGACGCTGCTCAAGCACGCCGACATCGCGATGTACGACGCCAAGGAGTCGGGGCGGAGCAACCTGCAGTGGTTCGTGCCGGCGATGCTCGAGGCGACGAACGACAAGATCTCGCTGGCAGCCGCGCTGCGGCAGGCGCTCGGTGAGAGCGAGCTGTCGCTCCACTACCAGCCGCTGGTGGACCTGCGGTCCGGGGCGGTGGTGGGCCTCGAGGCGCTGGCGCGCTGGAACAGCCCGCTGCACGGCGCAGTGGGGCCGGATCGCTTCATCCCGGTGGCCGAGGAGGGCGGGATGATCACCCAGCTCGGTCGCTGGGTCCTTCGCCAGGCGTGCACGGACGGAGTCGCCATCCAGGGAGCGCTGGGTCGACCGCTGCGGATCGCGGTCAACGTCTCGCCGCGGCAGTTCCACCACGACTGGCTCACGGAGGTGAAGGACGCTCTGGACCTGTCCGGCCTCGACCCTGCCAGCCTCGAGCTGGAGATCACCGAGGGCATGCTGCTGGAGGACCAGCGGGACGTGGTGGAGGTGATGCAGGCGATCCGCGAGCTCGGCGTGAAGATCGTCGTCGACGACTTCGGCCAGGGCTACTCCAGCCTCGCCTACCTGACCAGGTTCCCGATCGACCGGCTCAAGATCGACCGCGCCTTCGTGCAGCAGCTCGGGCCGGCGCGCGGCGATGCCGATGCGGCCGTCGTGGACGCGATCATCGCGATGGCGCACGCGCTGGGAATCACCGTCGTCGCCGAAGGTGTGGAGACCGACGAACAGGCGACCTACCTGCGCGACCGCGGCTGCGAGGAGGCGCAGGGCTACCGGTACAGCCCGGGAGTGGCGGCCGACGAGGTCGTGGCGGTCGCCCGCGCGATCGGGGTCTGACTAGGCGCAGCCGGACGGGTCGACAGCCGCGCTGTCCTCGCCGCCGGTCGGCATCAGGCAGGAGGTATCGACCGCCTCGAACGCCGAGGCAGGAATGGTCTTGAGGTCCTCGACCAGCCGCTCCGGCCAGGCCTTGCTGGCGGCACCCTGGAAGAACCAGGGTGAGCCGTTGTCGGCGAGGACGAGGCCGTAGGTCTGCATCGCCGTGACCACGCGCTGCGCTTCGGCCGAGAGACCGCTGGCGTCGTACGCCGGGTCCAGCCGGAACCGGGCACCCATCGGCGGGTGGTCGAGGGAGTCCCGGGACCCGGCGTGGTGCCGCGCCGGCCACAGGTAGTGACGGGCGGTCACGTCGGTGGTGAACCGGATCGCGTGGTCGATGGCGTCGTCGCGGACCTCCGGCCACGTCAACAGGCCCGGCAGGATCGGGAGGCCTGCTGCGTCGGCCGAGGTCCAGCCGTCCGGGCGCAGGTCGTTGGAGCTCAGCTCCCACACGGCGCCGGAGCCCGCCCGCCACCGTCCGTCGACCCGCCGCGTGCTCCAGGTCTCGTAGAGCACGCACGTGTCGCGGTCGACGACGATCGTGTGCCGGTCGCCGCCGCTCCTGCGGCCACCCTCGATCAGCGTGTCCCTGCCCAACGGGTAGCGCACCCCGTGGTCGCTCTCGTCCCGGTACCGGAAGCGCACCCGCACCCGGCGGTGGTCGCCGTCGACGACGGTGACCGGGATGCCGTACCTCATGGTCGGGCCGAAGTCAGGATGCAGGTCGACGTCGGTCGACATGTGCGAGAGCCACTCGTCGCTCCGATCGTGCACCGGGAGGTCGCTGACGTCCGCGTGCCACCAGTTGTCAGCGGGGAAGGTCGGGCAGCCGGTGGTCGGCACCGGGGCCACGTCCGGCACCGGCTCGGGCACGGCAGCTGCACAGGCCGTCAGGGCCAGGAGTACGACGGCGGCTGCCGCCGTGGCACGACGCGCCATCGCGGGCTCCTCGGATCGGGACCTGCCCAGTGTCCCCCCGCGAACGGCGATCGGGCCACGCTGCGGGCGATTCGGAGGCGTCGAGAGGGCTGCGGTAGTGTTCCGTTCCGCTTCGGACGGTGATCCCGGACGGGGCTTCGGGCTGTGGCGCAGCTTGGTAGCGCACTTGACTGGGGGTCAAGGGGTCGCAGGTTCAAATCCTGTCAGCCCGACCGATGTGCGACGGACCTACGGAGACCGTGGGTCCGTTCGCGATTCTGGGTACCGGAACCTGCATGACTGCGACCTATCCCGGCGACGCCACCGGCGGCCAGACGTCCAACCCGCTCGTACGTGCAGCGCTCGCCGTCGAACGGACAGAGAGCCTCGACGCACTGGTGGCCAGGATCACGCCACTGGCCGAGAGCCTCGTCGGGTCGGGCGCGCGGCGGGAAGCGCTGCAGGGGCGTTGGCTGGGGCACGCGGTCCACCCGCTGTTCGTGATGGTGCCGATGGGGATGTGGACCGGCGTCAGCATCCTCGACCTGCTCGGCGACGACGCGTCCCGGGACGTGGCCAAGAGGCTCACCGGCTGGGGGCTGGTCTTCGCCGCGCCGTCCGCCGCCACCGGCTGGGCGGAGTGGGTCGACACCAACCAGCGGGACCGCCGGACGGCCACGGTGCACGCCCTGAGCAACATCACGGCGGTGGTCTGCTACGCGGCGTCATGGCGAGCACGCCGGAACGGACGGCACGGGCTGGGGGCGGTGCTCGCCGGCACGGGGTACTCGGCGGCATCGGTCGGCGGCTTCCTCGGTGGCCACCTCACCGAGGGACGCAAGGTCGGCAGCCACCATCCGGCGATCGCGGCGGACTGACTCTCAACGGAAGTCGCGCGAGGTCTGCCTGGCCTGCATGGCGGCGCCGGCGCCCGGGAGAACCGCGTCCAGCGGCTCGACCTTGTCCGCCACCAGGTTCATCACCCCCTCGTCGCGCTCGAGCTTGCCGCGGACCACGACCGCCACCCGGTTGCGGGCCGCGCCACGGTGGGCACGCATCACCCCCTGGGAGCAGATCACGTTGAGCATCCCGGTCTCGTCCTCGAGGTTGAGGAAGGTGATCCCCAGTGCCGTGCCCGGTCGCTGGCGGTGGGTGACCAGTCCTGCGACGTGGACCCGCCGCCCGTCGTCCACCTGACCGAGGTCACCTATCGCCCGGATCCCCGCCTGGTCCAGGTGCCTGCGCCAGTGCTCGACCGGGTGCTTCTCCGGCGAGATCCTCGTGGCCCACAGGTCCGCCAGGGTCAGCTCCTCGTCGCTCATCCCTGGCAGCGTCGGAGGCGGCGGCGCGGGCGTGGTGCCGGGCAGCTGGGCGTCGGTCTCGGCGTAGCCGGCCATCCACAGCGCCTGCCGGCGGTCGAGACCGAAGGACTCGAAGGCACCGGCGGTGGCGAGGGCCTCGAGCTGGGTGGACGTCAGACCCGCGCGTCGCGAGAGGTCGCGGATGTCGGCGTACGGCGCCCGCGTCCGCTCGGCCACGATCCGCTCCGCGAGCTCCTCGCCGATGCCGCGGACCTCGTCGAGCCCGAGTCGGACCGCCAGCCCGGCGTCGTACCGCAGGCCCTCCTGCCTGCCGTCGCCCTCCAGCCCCGCGGTCGCGCCGGAGAGGTGGATGTCGGGCCGCAGGACCTCCACCCCGTGACGGCGGGCGTCGGCGACCAGGGACTGCGGCGAGTAGAAGCCCATCGGCTGGTTGCGCAGCAGCCCGGCGAGGAACGCGGCCGGGTAGTGCAGCTTGAACCACGAGGAGGCGTAGACCAGCAGCGCGAAGCTGAGCGCGTGCGACTCGGCGAAGCCGAAGTTCGCGAACGACAGGATCTTCACGTAGATGCCGTCGGCAAGGTCGCCGGTGATGCCCTTGCGGGCCATGCCGGCGTAGAGCTTCTCCTTGACCTTCTCGATCCGCTCCACCCCGCGCTTGGAGCCCATCGCCCGGCGGAGCAGGTCGGCGTCGTCGCGGGTGCAGTCGCCGAGGGTGACCGCCATCGCCATCAGCTGCTCCTGGAACAGCGGGACGCCGAGGGTGCGGCCGAGGACGGGCTCGAGCGAGGGATGGTCGAAGGTGACCGGCTCCTTGCCGGTGGCGCGGCGGATGTAGGGGTGGACCGCGCCGCCCTGGATCGGGCCGGGGCGGATCAACGCGATCTCGATGGCGAGGTCGTAGAAGCAGCGCGGCTTCAGTCGTGGCAGGGTGCCGATCTGGGCGCGGCTCTCGACCTGGAAGACGCCGATCGAGTCGGCCTTGCAGAGCATGTCGTAGACCTCGGGCTCCTCCTTCGGGATCGTCTCCAGCTCCCAGCGAGTGCCGAGGTGCTCCTCGATCAGCCGGATCATGTGGTCGAGCGCGCCGAGCATGCCGAGCCCGAGCAGGTCGAACTTCACCAGCCCCATCGACTCGCAGCCGTCCTTGTCCCACTGGAGCACGGTCCGGCCGGGCATCCGGGCCCGCTCGATCGGGCAGACCTCGCCGATCGGGCGCTCGGTGAGCACCATCCCGCCGGAGTGGATGCCGAGGTGCCGGGGAGCGGACATCAGCTGGTTCGCGAGGTCGACCACGGCCTGCGGGATCGCCGGGCCATCGGGGTTGTCGATGTTGCCCGTCCACCCGTCGATGGTCTTCGACCAGGCGTCCTGCTGACCCGTGGAGTAGCCGAGCGCCTTGGCGGCGTCACGGACCGCCATCCGCGGGCGATAGGTGATGATGTTGCAGACCTGTGCGGCGTTGTGGCGGCCGTAGCGCTCGTAGACCCACTGGATCACCTCCTCGCGCCTGTCGGAGTCGAAGTCGACGTCGATGTCGGGCTCCTCCTCACGGTGCTCGGAGATGAACCGCTCGAACGGCAGCTGGTAGTAGACGGAGTCGATCGCGGTGATGCCGAGCGCGTAGCAGACCGCGGAGCTCGCCGCCGATCCCCTGCCCTGGCACAGGATCCCGTTGTCCCGGGCGAACCTGACGATGTCGTGGACGATCACGAAGTAGCCGGCGAAGTCCTTGCGGGTGATCACGTCGAGCTCGGCCTCGACCCGCTGCCGCGCATCGTGCTCGTGCTCCTTCCCGGCGTAACGCTGCTCGAAGCCCTCCTCGGTGAGCACGCGCAGCCAGCTGCTCGGGGTGTGGCCGTCGGGGACGCCCTGCTTCGGAAGCTTCGGGGCGGCCTTGTGGAGGTCGAAGGCGAGCTCCGATGCCAGGGCGACGCTGGCGGCGACGACTCCTGGGTAGCGGCCGAACAGCTGCTCCATCTCCGCGCCGCTGCG
>Ga0196958_10000170_pt1 | contig 21246 bp, 24 predicted proteins | sample S1v_10metaG_FD_148654 | JGI IMG/M metagenome (GOLD analysis project Ga0196958, IMG submission 148654) | Soil microbial communities from Anza Borrego desert, Southern California, United States - S1+v_10 | ecosystem: Environmental > Terrestrial > Soil > Desert | place: USA: California | collected... | reverse complement strand
GGGCGTTGTGCGCGCCGTCGAGCGGCGCCCCGGGGCCGGGCACGTGCCCGGCCCGGTCGGCGGCCCGCGGTTCCCCCGGGCCGCGGACCGGTCGGCGGCGAGCCGGGCGCCCGCCGCCGACCACGGGCCGGCGGGCGCTAGAGCCAGACCCCCAGGCCCGGCTCCCACTCGTGCACGCGGGTGCCGGCCACCACGCCGGCGGGCGTGTACGGGTCGGCGGCGAGCAGGGCGCGCAGCTCCTCCTCGTCCTCGGCCTCGTAGACCAGCACCGCGCCCGTCTGGTCGGCGTACGGCCCGGCCACCAGCAGCTTCCCCCGGTCGACCAGGGTCGCCAGGTACTCCCGGTGCGCGGGTCGGACGGCGAGCCGCCCCTCCTGGTCGTCCCCGAACTCCAACTCGACCACGAACCTGGCCACAGCCCACCTCCGCGAGAGACCAACGCTGACGACCGAAGCTACCGGCACAGGAGGTACGGTCTTTTCCGTGGTCGGCTCGGAGCGCAACAGCGGCGGCATCGCACGTGTCCAGGACACGCTGACGAACCTGCGGATCCAGGACGGCGCGGCCCCGCCCCCCACCGGTCCGCTCACCCTGGAGGACCTCTACCGCCAGCACCGGATGCGGCTGGTCCGGTTGGCCCTGCTCCTGGTCGACGAACCGGCCACCGCGGAGGACGTGGTCCAGGAGGCTTTCACCGGCCTGCACCGCAACTGGTCCAACCTGCGGGACGCCCAGGCGGCCGTCGGCTACCTGCGCACGGCGGTGGTCAACGGCTCGCGCAGCGTCCTGCGCCGCCGCAAGACCGCCCGCGACTACACCCCGCCGCACGTGGCGAACGCCCGTTCGGCGGAGAGCCTGGCCATGCTGACGGCCGAGCACCAGGCGGTCGTGGCGGCGCTGTCCCAGCTGCCGCCCCGGCAGCGCGAGGTGCTCGTGCTGCGCTATTACGGCGACCTGTCGGAAGCCGAGATCGCCGAGGCGACCGGCATCTCCAAGGGCACCGTGAAAAGCACGGCGAGCCGCGCCCTGGACGCCCTGCAGAAGATCATGGCGGCCCGCTGACCCTTTCCCGGGTCGAATTCCCGCCGCCCGCCGGGGCCGTTCCGCTCCGCCTCGCGCGCACCCCGTCCACGGCTGCACGCAGCGCACATCCCCCGCGGACCGCGGGTCACCCCGGTGGCCCGCGGGCCCGGTGGGAATCGCTCGGCGCTTTTCGCCCGCACCGCCCCGATCACCGGTGGGCGGTTTCCGGCGCGCGCGGGAAAACCGACGACCGGATTCGCCCGCCCGGCCGGCCGGGAACACCGCGCTCGCCCTGAAGGCGCCCACGCGCGCCCCGCGGGAGCACCGCCGGGCGGGCGGGGGCGCCCCGGGGTCCGCAGAACCCGGCGGGGCCGCCGGCGCGGGCGCGCCGGGGTCGGCCGAGGTGTACCGGGTGGGGGAATCGGGCACTTGGTATAGACCAATGGTGGGGCGATGCCGCAGTATCGGTCCTCGTGGCGCGCACTAGACACGTGATAGCCGTCGATGTCGGCGGTACTGAGACCAAGGCTGCCCTGGTGGCCGGCACCACCGGCGACGTGCGGGCGGTGCGGCAGCGGCGACGGGCTACCCCCAAGGACGCCGAGGCCGTGGTCGACGAGGTGGCCTCGCTGGTCGAGGACCTGCGCGCGGACGCCGACGTGGAGGCGGTCGGCCTGGTCGTGCCCGGCGTCGTGGACGAGGACGGCGGCATCGGCGTGTACTCGGCCAACCTCGGCTGGCAGGACTTCCCGTTCGTCAAGCAGGTCGAGGCGCGCACCGGGTTGCGGACCTCGTTCGGACACGACGTCCGGGCGGGCGGGCTGGCCGAGTTCCGCATCGGCAGCGCCCGCGGGCTCGGCAACGCGGTGATCATGCCGATCGGCACGGGCATCGCCGCGGCGCTGGTGCTGGACGGCAGGATCTACCGGGGCGACGGCTGCGTCGGCGAGATCGGCCACGTCGACGTCGGCCACGGCGACCCGTGCGGCTGCGGCCAATCGGGTTGCGTCGAGGCCAGGGCCTCGTCCGCGGCCATCGCGCGCCGGTACGCCGAGCGGACCGGCCGGCCGGTCAACGGCGCCGCCGACGTCGCGGAGCTGGTCCGAGCGGGCGAGCCGGACGCGGTGGTGGTGTGGCAGGAGGCGGTGGACGCCCTCGCGAGGGGCATCCTGCTGGTAGCGGCTCTACTGGGCCCGGAGGCGGTGGTCCTGGGCGGCGGTCTCGCCCTGGCCGGGCCGCTGCTCACGGACCCGTTGCGGGACCGGCTGGACGGGTTGATCACCTTCCAGCGGCGTCCGGAACTGCGGCTGGCCGCGCTGGGTGACGAGGCCGGATGCCTCGGCGCCGCGCTGCTGGCCATCGACATGCTGGAGGAGAGATGAGCACGTGGGGTGGACCGGTGGACGTGACCCTGACCGGTGGTCGGGTCGTCACGCCCGACGGAGTGCTCGACGACGGGTGGGTGGCGGTGCGGGACGGCGCGATCGCCGCCGTGGGCGAGGGCGCGCCGCCGGAGGGGCCCACGACCGACGTCAGCGGCAACTGGCTGGTGCCGGGCTTCGTGGACATCCACTGCCACGGCGGTGGGGGTGAGGCGTTCACCAGCGCCGACCCGGAGCGGGTGCGCCGGGCCGCCGCCGCGCACCGCAGGCACGGCACGACGACGCTGCTCGCGAGCCTGGTGTCCCGCCCGATCCCGGAGCTCGCCGACCAGGTGGCGGCGCTGGCCGAGCTGGTGCAGGACGGCGTGGTCTCGGGCATCCACCTGGAGGGCCCGTTCCTGTCCGCGGCCCGCTGCGGCGCGCACGACCCCGCCATCCTGTGCCCGCCGGACCGCGCGTCGGTCAACCAGCTGCTCATCGCCGGGCGCGGGGCGGTCCGCATGGTGACCGTCGCGCCGGAGCTGGAGCACGGCGTGGAGGCGGTGCGCCAGTTGGTCGACAACGATGTCCTGGCCGCGATCGGCCACACGGACGCGACCGAGGCCCAGATCCGGCCCGCCGTGGAGGCCGGAGCGACGGTGGCGACGCACCTGTTCAACGGGATGCGCCCGCTGCACCACCGGGAGCCCGGTCCGATCGGCGCGCTGCTGGACGACGAGCGGGTCACCGTGGAGCTGATCTGCGACCTGGTGCACCTGCACCCGACGGCGGTCCGGCTGGCCGCCCGGCACGCGGGCGTCGGCCGCACCGTCCTGGTCACCGACGCGATCGCGGCGGCCGGCGTGGGCGACGGCGTGTACGACGTGGGCGGGCTGGAGGTGCGCGTCGTGGACGGCGTGCCGACGCTCGCCGGCGGCGCCTCGCTGGCGGGCAGCACGCTCACGATGGACGCGGCGTTCCGCAACGCGGTGCAGTCGTGCGGGATGACCGTCCAGGAGGCGGTCGTCGCCACCGCGACCCGGCCCGCGCGCCTGCTCGGGCTGGAGGGCCGCACCGGCGAGATCAAGGCGGGCCTGGACGCCGACCTGGTGGTGCTGGACGAGGAGTTCAGGCCCCACGAGGTGATGAGCCGGGGCGAGTGGGTGAAAGACTGACCTGGTGCCCGACGACCAGGAGCGGCTGGTGGCCGACGCGCTGCGCGCGCAGGCCACCAGCACCGGCGGCGTGCCCGCCCCGGCGCCCCGGCCGGCCGGTCCGGCGCCGGGCGCGGGGTGGGTGCTGCTGCTCGCCGTGCTGCTCGGGCTCGCGGCCGGGACGGTCGTGGCGGTGATCACGCTCCGTTGAGCCTGTACCGTGGTCCGGGTGACGGTCGCGCTCGCCTCCTCCCCGCTCGCCCTCGGCCCGGACTGGCTGGACCCGCAGAAGCTGCTCGAGGGACTCGGGCCGTACATGCTGTTCGGCCTGTGCTTCATCGTCTTCGCCGAGTGCGGCCTGCTGATCGGGTTCTTCCTGCCCGGTGACTCGCTGCTGTTCACGGCGGGTCTGTTCGTCGCCAACGGCGTCATGGACTACCCGCTGTGGCTGGTCTGCGTGCTGCTCACGGCCTGCGCCATGCTGGGCAACGCGGTGGGCTACTGGATCGGCCACCGCGCCGGACCCGCGCTGTTCGCCAAACCGGAGTCGAAGATCTTCAAGAAGGAGTACGTCGACAAGACGCACGAGTTCTTCGAGAAGTACGGCGCCCGCGCGATCGTGATGGCCCGGTTCGTGCCGATCGTGCGGACCTTCATCACCGCGATGGCGGGCGTCGGCCGGATGGACGCGCGCAAGTACTTCACCTACTCGTTCGTCGGCGGTGTGGCCTGGGCGGCCGGGCTGACCGTGCTGGGCTACTTCCTGGGTCAGATCCAGTTCGTGCGCGACAACCTGGAGATGATGCTGATCCTGATCGTGCTGATCTCGGTGGTCCCGATCATCATCGAGGTCGTCAAGGCGCGCCGGGAGAAGAAGGCCCTGCTGGTGCAGGAGGCCGACGACATCACCCAGCAGTTCGGGCGCATCGACTAGCCGCTGATCAGCGGTTGACCGCACCCCTCAGTGGTCTGTACCAGTTGAGGGGTGCTCCGGAACGCGCTGGCCGCCTGCGCGGCCCTCCTGCTGCTGGTGACCGGCACGACGACCCCCGCGACCGCCGCCCCGGCGACGGCCGCGGGCGGGCGGGCCGTGATCGGCGCGTACTACGGCAACTGGTTCAGCGGGTCGAAACCGATCTCGGCGATCCCCGGCGACACCCCGATCACGCACCTGTTCTACGCGTTCTCCACGATCGAGGGCGGCCGGTGCGCGCTCAACGCGCCCACCGCGGCCAAGGACTTCGCCGACATCGCGGACCTCAAGCGCCGCAAGCCTTCCCTGAAGGCGCTCATCTCCATCGGCGGCTGGGGCGCGGGCGGCTTCTCCGACGCGGCGCTGACCCTCGACTCCCGAAGGGCGTTCGTGGCGTCCTGCGCCGAGCTGTTCTTCGAGCGGCACGGGGGCGTCTTCGACGGCGTGGACGTCGACTGGGAGTTCCCGGTCTACGGCGGGCCGGCCGAGATCACCGACCGCCCCGAGGACCGGCGCAACATGACCCTGCTGGTGCGGGAGTTCCGCCGGCAGCTGCCGCGGGGCGCGCTGGTCACCGCCGCCCTGCCCACCGGGCGGCTGCAGACCGACGGCCCGTACGACCCGGCGCGCAGCTTCGAGCTGGGCGCGCTGGGGCGGGAGCTGGACTTCATCACCCTCATGACCTACGACATGGGCACCGGCTTCTCCCCGGTGGCGACGTTCAACGCGCCGATGCGGGAGGTGCGCGAGGACCCGATGCCCGCCGCCGACCGCCGCTGGAACAACGTGACCGGCGCCGTCGAGTACTACGTGCGGCACGGCGTCCCGCCGCGCAAGCTCGTCCTGGGCACCCCGTTCTACGGCCGCGGCTTCCAGGTCCGCCAGGAGGGCCCGGACCACGGCCTGTACCAGCCGTACGAGAGCGCGTTCTGGGTCGACGGGTTCGACGAGGTGCAGCGCCTGCGCGCGACGCCCGGCTGGCGCGAGCACCGGCACCCCGTGGCGCAGAGCCCCTGGCTGTACAACGCGGCCGAGCGCAAGTTCGTCAGCTTCGAGGACCCGCGCTCCATCGGCATCCGCGCGGGCTACGCCAAGCGCCGCGGGCTGCTCGGGGCGTTCATGTGGGAGCTGGGCCACGACGACGCGCGGCACAGCCTCCTCGAAGCGATGGCCGAGCCCTTCCGCTGACCGCGGGCCCCGCGACCGCTCAGCAGCTGAACATCGACCCGGGGTTGAACAGGTTCCCGGGGTCCAGCGCGCGCTTGATCCCGCGGTGGACCCGCAGCCCCACCGGGCCGATCTCGGTGGCCAGCCACTCCTGCTTGACCTTGCCGACGCCGTGCTCGCCGGTCACCGTCCCGCCCAGCGCCAGCCCCACCGCGAGGATCTCCTCGAACGCCCTGCGCGCCCGCGCCAGCTCGTCCGCCGACCCCGGGTCGTACACGATCGTCGGGTGCATGTTGCCGTCGCCGGCGTGCCCGACGACCGCGATCCGCAGGCCCACCTCGGCCGCGATCCGCTCGCACGCGGTGATCAGCTCGGCGATCCGGGTCCGGGGCACGCACACGTCGTCGGTCAGCCAGGCGCCGTAGACCTCCAGCGCCATCAGCACCGACCGGCGCGCGGTCAGCAGCTCGCGGCCCTCCGCCAGGTCCTCGGTGACGTAGGTGAGGCTCGCGCCGGCGTCGGCGCACGCCTGCTCCACCACCGCCAGCTCCCGCCGGGCCGCCTCGCCGCCCGAGTCGGACTGGCAGATCAGCAGCGCCGCGCCCGCGTCCAGGTCCGTCCTCAGGTACCGCTCGACCGCCTCGATCGAGGTCCGGTCCATGATCTCCATCAGCGACGGCACGACGCCCTCGCGCACCACCCGCGCCACCGCCGCGCCCGCCTCGACCGTGCTGTCGAAGGTCGCCACCAGCGTCGCGGGCGCCTGCGGCAGCGGGCGCAGCGCCAGCGTCGCCCGCGTGATGACGCCGAGCGTGCCCTCGCTGCCCACGAACAGCTTCGTCAGGTCGTACCCGGCCACGCCCTTGACCGTGCGCCGGCCCGTCCGCAGCAGCGAGCCGTCGGCCAGCACCACCTCCAGCCCCAGCACCGAATCCGTGGTGACGCCGTACTTCACGCAGCACAGACCGCCCGCGTTGGTGGCCAGGTTTCCCCCGATCGTGCACCAGTCGTAGCTGGACGGGTCCGGCGGGTAGAACAGCCCGTGCTTCTCCACCGCGGCGCGCAGGTCCAGGTTCACCACCCCCGGCTCCACGACGGCCAGCCGGTTGTCCGCGTCGACCTCCACGATCGCGTTCATCCTGGTGGTGACCAGCACCACGCACCCGTCGACGGCGTTGGCCGCGCCGGACAACCCGCTGCCCGCGCCGCGCGGCACGATCGGCGCCCGGTGCGCCGCGCACGCCCGCACCACCGCCTGCACCTGCCCGGTCGAGGTCGGCAGCACCACCGCCAGGGGCTGCCCGTGCGGCGCCAGCGGCATCATGTCGTGCCGGTAGGCGGCCGTCACGTCGGCGTCGGTCAGCACCGCGTCCCGTCCGAGGGCCGCGCGCAGTTCGGTGAGCAGGGCCTCCACCCCGTCCACGCTAGCCCCCTGCACCCTCGGTGTTCGAGTGGTAGCGCAGCGGAACCCGGAGCCGAGCTTTCGACCGGTGTTCGCCCGGAGTCGTCCTGCCGGCGCGCACCGGCCACGTAGGGTGGCACCGTGGTGTTGTCCGCAACGTCCGAAGCAGTCGCGTTCGCCCCGTTGGAGACCGCAGGCCCGTTGGCCGTGTGGCTCATCACGCTGAGCTTCGTCTTCTTCGAGTGCGCGTTCATCTTCGGCCTGTTCCTGCCCGGCGACTCGCTGCTGTTCGCGGCCGGCGTGGTGCTCGCGCAGCACGACGGCGAGCTGAGCGCGTGGCTGCTCTCGATCGCCGCCATGGTCGTGGCCGTGGTCGGCAACCAGATCGGCTACTACATCGGCAGGCACACCGGCACCCGGCTCCTGGCCCGGCGCGGCGGCAAGGTCCTGAACAAGGAGAACCTCGCCAAGGCCCGCGACTTCCTCGACCGCCGCGGCTTCTGGGCCATCGTCCTGGCCCGCTGGATCCCGTGGGTGCGCACGCTGGCCCCGATGATCGCCGGCGCGGCCCACATGGACCCGCGCAGGTTCATGCTGGCGACCACCATCGGCGCCCTGGCGTGGGTGCCGACCCTGGTCCTGGCCGGCTACTACGGCGCGGGCCTGCTGACGGCCGTCCCCTGGCTCCAGACGGCAGCCGTGATCGCGAGCGTCGCGTTCTTCGTCGTCGGCACCGCCTACGGCCTCTACCGGTACCGCCAGGAAATGCGGAAGCCGGTCGAGGAGGAGATCACCACCTCCGGCGGCAACCCGGGCACCTCCGAGAACCAGTAACACCGCACTCCCGCCCAGGGCTCCGCACGCCCCGTGCAGACCGACGCCCTCGTGTTCTCCCCGTATGGCCTGCCCGGAGGGCTACCATGCTTTTCCTGGGGGGGCAAGCACGCTTTTCGCTTGCCCCCCCAGGAAAAGCATGGTCGTCTTTAGACAGGCCATGCGGGGAGAACACGACCGCTGTTTCTTTTCCTCCTCCTTGGCGGCCTGCCCGTCCGGCGAGGACTCTTTCAGCTCTTCCACCGAGAGCCGCACCGCACCGATCAAATTTCACTCACCCCTTCAGCACACCTCTCCGATCACCAGGTCAGCACCCCCCGCCGACGCGTCCACGAGCAGGGCGTTCACGTGGTCCGCCCCCCGCAGCACCCGCTCCCGCGCCTCCCCGACCGGACGCCCGTAGCGCACGTGCCGGTCCACCAGCCTGGCGACCCGCACCTCCTCCGCCACCCGCAGGAACCACACCTCGTCCAGCAGCCCCCGCACCCGCTCCCACGGCCCCTGCCCCAGCAGCAGGTAGTTGCCCTCCGTCACCACCAGCGGGACCTCCGGCGGCACCGGCACGGCGCACGCCACCGGCTCCTCGATCTCCCGCCGGAACTCCGGCGCGTACACCACGTCCGGCCCGGCGGCCCTCAGCCGGGCGAGCAGCTCCGCGTACCCGGCCGCGTCGAAGGTGTCCGGCGCGCCCTTGCGCCCGGCGATCCCGAGCCGCTCCAGCTCCTTCTGCGCCAAGTGGAACCCGTCCATCCCGACCAGCGCCGCCGAGCCGCCCAGCGCCTCGACCAACCGCCGCGCGAGGGTGGACTTGCCGGAGCCGGGCGCGCCCGCGATGCCCAGCACCCGCCGCCCACCACCCGCCGCCAACCCCCGGGCCCGCTCGACCAGCTCTCCGAACCGCACACCCCCATCCTCCCCCCTCCCGCCGCCTGCGGAGCAGTGGCGCAGGAGCGCGGGTAGGCTCATCCGCAATCGCTTGCGCCGGCTCAACGGGGACGGGTCCATGGTCACCATGAAGGAGGTCGCCGCACTGGCCGGCGTCTCCATCACCACGGTTTCGCACGTGGTCAACGAGACCAGGTCGGTCGCGCCGGACACCAGGGAACGGGTCCTGAAGGCGATCGAGGAGACCGGGTACACCGGGGACGCCATCGCCCGCTCCCTGGTCACCGGCGGCACGAAGTCGCTGGGCCTCGCGGTGTCGCTGGTGTCGCACCCGTACTTCGCGGAGCTGATCGCGGCGATCGAGGCCGAGGCCACCGACGCCGGGTACACGCTGGTGCTGATCGACACGCGGGGTTCCGCCGAGTCCGAGCAGGCGGCGGTGCGGATGCTGCGGTCGCGGCGGGTCGACGGCGTGCTGCTCACGCCCACGTCCGGGTCGGCGGCGCTGCCGGAGCTGCGCCGGCTGGGCGTCCCGACGGTGCTGGTGGACCGGCTGACCGTGGCCCGGGACCTGGACCAGGTGGGGCCGGAGAACGTGCAGGCGACCTCCGCGCTGGTGCGCCACGTCGCCGAGCTGGGCCACCGCAGGATCGGCCTGGTCACCGGCACGCCCGGCCTCGCGACCACCGACGAGCGCGTGCTCGGCTACCGGCTGGGCCTGGGCCGCGCCGGGCTGGCCTGGGACGAGGACCTGGTCGCGGGCTCGCTCGACCCGTTGCTGGGCCGGGCGACGGCGGTCGTGGTCGGCGACCACCAGGCGCTGGTCGACGTGCTGCGCACCGCTCGCGCGCGGGGCGTGCGGATCGGCGCGGACCTGGCGCTGGTGACCTACGACGAGGTGGAGTGGGCGGAGCTGGTCGACCCGCCGCTGACCACCATGGCGCAGCCGGTGGAGGAGATCGGGCGGACCGCCGTGCGGCTGCTGCTGGCGCGCATCGCGGACCCCGACCGCGCCCCGGAGACCATCCGGCTGCCCCCCGCGCTCCGGCACCGCCAGTCCTGCGGTTGCCCGCACTCGGCCTGACCACCGCGCCGGCTCGACCGGGCCGACGACGGCGCGACCAAGCCGACAACCGCTCCACCACAACGCGATCAAACCGACAACCGTTCCACCACAACGCGCCCAGCCCGACGACAACGCAACCACCCCGGCGACAACGCGACCGGACCGGCACCGATCAGCCGCGCGACGACGGCATGATCCCGTTGCGCTCCAACGAAGCCGCCGCCTCCAACGCCATCCACCCGCCGAGCTGCACCGAGAGGTCCCGCTCCGCGCGGCCGGCGGCCGGCCGCTCCGCCCGCTCCGTCCACTCCGGACCGAACAGCGGTTCGCCGAGCACCGTCACCCGGTTCGCCCACACCGCTTCCGCCGACCGGTGCACGATCTCGGCGGCCCGGACCGCCTCCGGCCGGTCCAGCCGCAGCGCCGCCAGCGCGAGGTAGCGCGCCAGGATCCCGCCGAACAGCCCGCCGTCGCCGCCGCCGTGGCCGCGCAGCACGCCGTCGGCGGCCAGGGAGTCGTCCACCGCCGCGATGACGGCCGCCGCCCGGTCGGCGTAGTCGTCGCCGAGTTCGACGCACGCGCCGAGCACGACGCCCTGGCAGTAGGTGTAGACGGTCGTCTCGACCTCCCGGACCGACCCGTCCGGGTGGACGTGCAGGCCGTCCCAGAACAGACCGGTCCCCCGGTCCAGCAGGCGCTCCTCCAACCAGTCCACAGTGGACCGGGCGCGGGCGAGGTCGGCCCGGTCGCCGCCGGCCGCCGCGAGCCGGGCGAAGAAGATCGCCGCCGGGCCGTTGGCGGGCACGTTCTTGAAGTCGTCGTCGCGCCGCCACCAGATGCCGCCGCCGGCGTCGTCGGTCCACCCGGCCCGCAGCCGGCGCGCGATGGCGGCGACGGCCTTCGGCTTCGCCACCCCCGCTCGCGCGGCGCGCTGCAGCGCCAGGCCCAGCCACGCGATGTCGTCGTAGTACTCGTTCGTCCACCCCACGAGGTTGCGCACGCGGATGCCGCGCACCAGCCGCCGGATCACGCCCAGGCGCGCGTCGGTGGGCGAGCGGAGCTGGGCGTCGAGGAAGCAGTCGAGCAGGTGCGCCTGCCACCAGTAGCTGAACCGCACGTGCACCCGCGCCGGCCAGTCCACCGGCCACCCGGTCGCGCCCAGCGCGGTGCCCGGCAACCCCCAGACCCGCCGCAGGTGGCGGTTCTCGACCGCGCGTTCGGCGACACCCGCGCGGGTGGCGAGGATCTTCGTCGTCGTCACGGCACCAGCCTGCGCCCTCGACCGGTCAAGAAGCGCGCCGGAACAGCGCCCAGTGGTACAGCGCCATGGCGACGCTGGTGGTCAGGTTGTAGCTGGAGACCTTCGGCCGCATCGGCAGCGACACCACCCGGTCGGCGCGTCGGCGCACCGCGTCGGACAGGCCGTGCCGCTCCGACCCGAACGCGAGCACCGCGTCGTCGGGCAGCGCGGCGTCCCGCAGGTCCGACCCGTCGGCGTCGAAGGCGACCACCTCGCCCGCGAGGTCGTCCAGCGCGGCCAACCGCCCCACCGGCAGCGCGTAGTGCAGCCCGGCGCTGCCCCGCAGCACCGCGGGGTGCCACGGGTCGACGTCCCCGGTGGAGACCACGCCGCCCGCGCCCAGCCCGGCGGCGACCCGGACCACCGCGCCGAAGTTGCCCGGGTTGCGGGGGTTGTCCAGCAGCACCAGCGGCGCGGTCCGGGTCACCGGCCCGACCTCCGCCGGCCGCGCGGCCAGCGCGCCCACCCCGGTCGGGTGCCCCCGCCCGACCACCGCGGCGAACCCGGCGGCGTCGACCTCCCGCGCCCGCTCCCGGAACACCGCCAGCAGGTCGGGGGCGTGGGACCGCGCGAGCGCCGCCGCCCGCTCCCGGTCGAGCACGACGATCGGGTCCACCTCCGCGCCGAACCGCAACGCGTGCTTGACCGCGTGAAAGCCTTCCAGGACCACTCGTCCGACCACGCCGCTCCCCGCACCAGACCGACCTCGCGGGGGATCGTAACCGCGCGGCTCAGCGGCACACCCCGGAGTGCCCCGGCGACGACCCCGCCTCGGCCCGCCGCCGCAGGTGGAAACCGACCCACGACACGACGACCGCGAACCCCACCACCAGCTGGACGGTCTGCGCGGCGGACTCCGGGTACAGCACGCCGTCGATGTAGGTGTCGATGAAGCCGGCGGACAGCTCCGGCCCGCCGGCGGCGGCGCGGAACTCGTTCTCCAGCCACGTCAGCGGGCAGGCCAGGGGGAAGGTCACCACCAGCAGCCCCCACGCCGCCATCGCCAGGTGCGGGTAGATCAGCCGGGGCCAGCGCCACGCCAGGAAGCCGCCCACCACCAGGAAGATCAGCACCCCGAAGTGGAGCACCATCACCAGTTCGGCGAACGCGCGCGCGACCATAGCGACCTCCCTGCCACCCAGGGTAGGCCGGGCCGGGGGGCCGTGCGCGGCATATAGCGCACGTCACCCGCGGGGCAGCGCCTGCCAGGGCACCCGCGAAGCGACGTCCAGCAGCAGGTCGGCGAGGGCGCCCAGCGGCGCCTGCGGCAGCGGGCCCGGCGCCGCCGCCGCGAGGTTGTGCTCGTCGAACGCGATGGCCACGCCGATCGCGCGCGGGTCCTGCAGCAGCGCCTGGGCCAGCCCGGAGCCCAGCAGCGCCGCGGCGAACGCCGGGTTCTTCCGGCGCACCTCGTAGCGGCCGTCGAACGCCGGGTCGCCGGTCGCCGAGAACTCCTCGAACAGGCCCCACACGCTGTCGTTGCGCGGGCTGATCAGCACCCACGGCCCCGGCATCGGGCGGGGCACGACGACCACGGAGTACGTCCGGTACTCCGCGGCCACCACGTTGTCCGCGCGCAGCACCACCTCGACGGCCAGCACGGGGACGCCCCGCCAGTGGCCGACCAGCTGGCACTTCACCCGGCTGCGGTCGGCCTCCAGCATCCGGCCGAGCTGCGGCACGCGTTCCGGGAAGCCCTGGTCCTCGGCGACGAACCGCCAGCCCAGGGAGGTCTCCAGCGCCCGCATCCGCTGCTCCCACTGGTTCGCGAACCGCTGGTCCGCGAACGGGTCGCGCCTGCGGCGCGCCAACCCCACGGCGACCCCCACCCCGAGGACCGCCACGACCACCAGCAGCAGGACGACGCCCGCCATCAGGCCAATCCGAGGTCCGCGAGGTCCAGCAGGTAGCGGTAGGCCAACCCCTGCGCCTCGATCACCTCGCGGGCGACGGTGCCCCGGTCCACGACCGTCGCGACGCCGACGACGTGGGCGCCCGCCTCGCGCAGGGCCTCGACCGCGGTCAGCACGCTGCCGCCCGTGGTGGAGGTGTCCTCGACCGCCAGCACCCGCTGCCCCGCGACCTCGATGCCCTCGATGCGGCGCTGCATCCCGTGCTGCTTGGCCGCCTTGCGCACCACGAACGCGTCCAGCACCTCCCCGGCCGCCGCCGCGGCGTGCATCATCGCGCAGGCCACCGGGTCCGCGCCCAGGGTCAGGCCGCCCGCCGCGACGTAGTCCCAGTCGGCGGTGAGCTGCCGCAGCAGCCTGCCGATCAGCGGGGCGGCGGCGTGGTGCAGCGTCGCGCGGCGCAGGTCGATGTAGTAGTCGGCCTCGGCGCCCGAGGACAACGTCACCTTGCCGTGCACGACGGCCAACTCGCTCACCAGCCGCGCCAGTTCCGCCTTGGCGCCGGAGTCCAGAACCACTTCAGTTCGCACGGGGACCAAGCCTGTCATACGCCCGTACGCTGGCACACCGTGACGCTTCCCGACACCCTGGTCATCGAGCAGCCGTGGGGCGCCGCCCGGCACCTGTTCGGCACCCGCTACGAGGTCCGCGCCTACACCGAGCACGGCGCGCCGGTCGCGGCGGTGGCGGACCGCGGCCGGCTCGGCCCGGTGCGCAGGCTCTTGCGCACCACGGGTTTCTCCGGCCGCACGGTGTTCGACCTCGTGGTGTCCGACCTCGCGGGTCCCGGCCCGGTGGCGCCCGGCCTCGCGGCGCCGGGCCCGGGCCGGCCGCTGCTGCTGATCCGGAAAGGACCGGGCAAACCACCGACCCGGGTGACCCGGCCGGACGGCGTGGCGCTCGGCTCGGTGCGCCGCGAGAGCCGCACCCACTACGCGCTGCTCGACCCCGCCGGGCAGCGGATCTGCTACTTCGGCGACGTCGCCGGGTTCACCCGGGGCGCGATCGCCGAGCGGGACGGCCGGCGGGTGCGCCGCGACGTGCTGCGGGTGCGCCCCGGCGCGCCCGAACCGGCGCGGTCGCTGGCCGTCGCGGTCGGCCTCGCGTTCGACGTGGTCCGCGGCGTGGGCACCAACCACACCGGGGGCGGCGGGTTCGACTTCCCCGCCGCCTGACCGGCGCCACCCGACCGGCGCCACCGGTCCGCGCCCCCGACCGACGTCACCTGACCCGCGCCACCCGACCGGCGTCTCCAGGCCCACGCCACCCGACCCGCGTCGCCAGGCCGGCGTCACCCGACCGGCGTCACCAGGCGTCCTCGGTGAACTGCCCCGGCTCGTCGTCGTCATCGCGGCGGGCCGGGCGCGGTGCGCCGGCGGCGGCGACGTCCTCGGGGTCGTCGCCCTCCCGCAGGGCCGCGTAGGCGCGCCGGAGCTCGGGCACGCCCGCCTGCACCGCGCGCTGCACGCCCTCGTCGCCCGCGCGCTCACCGGACGCGACGTCCCGCCAGGACAGCTCGCCCGAGTCGACCCGCCGGGCCAGGTCGCGCAGCTCGCGCGGCGCGGCGGCGCTGCGGGCGAACCGGGAGATCTCCGCGTAGTCCGCTTCGGACAGCCCGCGGGACCGCAGCTGCACCCGGGTGGCCTCGCGGGAGGTCCGCTCCGCCTCGGACAGCCGCCGGTCCACGTCGGCCACCAGCGCGTCCAGCCGCGCCCGGTCGTAGGGGAAGGTCACTGCCCACCCCCGCCGCCACCGGCGCCGCTCGCGGCCGGGGCGGGCGCTCCACCGCCGCCCGTCCCACCACCACCGCCACCGGTCCCACCGCCGGCGCCGCCACCGGACGCGCCGGCGCTGTACCGGCCGGTGCCGCCGACGGCGCTCTTCAGCCCGTAGCCGTCCAGCGCCAGGCTGAACGCGCCGGACTTCACGGCCGACTTGCCGTTGTCGAACTTCTGCTTGCCGTCCTGGACCCCGTCGACCACGTCGAGCAGGTCGTTGACGTCGCGCACGTCCTTGAGCTTCGACAGCGCCGTGCCCATGGCGACGATGCCGTCCACCATGCCCCGCACGCCCTCGATGATCGTCTGGATGGACAGGATGATCTTGCGGATGGCGTCCACTATCTGGATCGCGTCGTAGACCATCCACACCGCGCGGCCCCAGCCGACCACCGGGATGGGCGCCATGAGCACGGCTTCCATCAGCTTGGTGACCAGCTTGTCCAGCAGGGTCAGCGCGAGGCCGGTGGCCGTGCGGCAGGTCGAGGCCATCGACTGGAACTTGTTGCCGATGATCCGCGCCACCTGCGAGTCCGCCTCGATGGCGAGCACCCACATGGTGCTCATGCGCAGCTCGAACGCCTGCGCCGCGTCGCCCTCCCAGTGCGGCCCCAGCTGCTCGACGCCCGCGCCGACGTTGTGCCGCACCGAGTCCAGGGCCTTCGCGACCTGGTCCCACGCGTTGGCGTTGGCGTCGATCTTCTCGAAGTCGCCCAGCAGCGGGCTGATCAGCGACTCGACCAGGTTCTCGCCGGTGACCTGCTCGTAGATCCAGTTGACGCCCTGGATCTTCCAGCCGGCCTTCTCGATCAGCTCCCTGGTGGTCTGCCTGCCCGGCCGGTCCTCGGCGGCGGCGCGCAGGGCGACGGAGGGGTCCTCGACGTCGGCGTAGGCGGTCACCGGCCACCTCCGAGCGCGGGCGCCTGCGCGGCCTCGGCCAGCTGGGCGAGGACCTGGTCGAGGACGCCCAGCGCGGCCTGCTCGCCCTGTGCGTAGAGGTCGGCGGCCTTGGTCAGGCCCTCGGCCTCCTTGACCATCATCCGGTTGGCGAAGTCCAGCGTCTCGCCGTAGAGGTTCGCGACACCGGTCACGACGGGGTGGAGCAGCGCGAGCAGCCCGGTGAAGCCCGCGGTGTCACCGCCCCTGGTCACCGCGTGGTCCTTGATGGTCAGGAAGTGCTGCGCGTTGCGGGTCAGCAGCTCGCCGTACCCGTGCAACTCGGCAGGCTCGACCTTGAAGCCCTCACCCATGGGCGGATCCCTCCTCCTCCACTTCGGGGAGTGGGACGGTCCGGATGGCCGCCGGGTTCCCGCCGATCGCGGACCGGCCGTCAGGTGCGACCGCGGGCGCCCGCCGCGCGGGAGGCCAGCGCGCGCAGCACGCCGCGCGGGAGCAGCCTGCTCAGCGCCAGGATCGCCTTGTACTGCGCGCCCGGGACCGACAGCAGCCGCCCGGCGCGCAGGTCGGCGAGGCAGTCGCGCACCACGCGATCGGCGTCCAGCCAGAGGAACTCCGGCGTGCCGGACATGTCGATGCGCGCGCGCCGGTGGAACTCGGTGCGCACGAAACCGGGGCACAGGGCCAGCACGCGCACGCCCGTGCCCGCCGTCGCCTGCGCCATGCCCTCGGAGAACGACGTCACCCACGCCTTGTCCGCGCTGTAGGTCGAGCCGCGGCCGGGCAGGAAGCCGGCGACGCTGGACACGTTGACCACCGCGCCCCGGCGGCGCTCCACCATGCCGGGCAGGACGGCCCGGGTCAGCCGCAGCACGCTGGTCACGTTCACGTCGAGCTGGGCCTGTAGCTCGGCCGCGTCGGCGGTGGGGAACTCGCCCGAGATGGCGAAGCCCGCGTTGTTCACCAGGAGGTCGAACGGCCGGGCGGCCAGCACCGCCTCCACCTGCGCGCGGCCCTCGGCGGTGGCCAGGTCGGCGGGCAGCGCGTCCACCCGGACGCCGTGCCGGTCGCGCAGCGCCGCCGCGGTCGCCTCCAGGCGGTCGGCCGTGCGGGCGACCAGCACCAGGTCGTCGCCCTCGGCGGCGAGCCGGCGCGCGAACGCGGCCCCCAACCCGGCCGTCGCGCCGGTGACCAGGGCCAGCGGCGGCGTCACGACTTGCGGCCGAACTGCGGGCGGTGGACCTCGCCACCGGTCTCGGCCTCCGGGTCGGCGTCGAACGGGTCCACCACGTCGGCCAGCTCCCCCAGGTCTCGCAGCAGTCGTTCCAGCCGGGCGGGCGTCGAGTTGGGCGGCGCGGCGGCCAGCACCCAGTCGTTCTCCAGCCACACCACGGTCACGTCCCCGCCGATCTCCTCGGCGGCGTCCACCAGGTCCGGGGTGATCAGCCTGCGCGCGGCGGGCAGCTCGCCGACGAACGCGTACCGCGAGCCGACCGGGCCCAGCAGGTCGGGCATCTGGTCGCGCTGGAACGGCACGCTGGGCAGCCACAGCTCGACCACCACGCCGATCGCGCGCCGGCAGCGCACGCCGACCAGCACCGAGTTGACCTTGCCGCCGGTCTCGTGGTCGAGCACGTAGACCTGGCGGCGGCCGTCCGCGGTGAACGTCGAGCCCGCCACCACGTCCTTCGCCACGCCCGTGCCGTAGTACGCGATCGCGCCGCTCTCCCAGCGGGTGGGCAGCACGTGGTCGGTCTCCTCGAACTGCCACCCGCGCAACGCCGCCCACCGACGCCGCTCGCGGTTGCGCGCGGTGCGCTGCGCCCGGTCGGTGGCGAGCAGGACGAACCCCGCCACACCCGCGACCGCGGCGACGGTGAACCAGACCCACGCCGGTATGCCCACGGGTGCGAGGGTAGCGGGCCGGGCGGGCAGAACGAAGATCACGCGCGGGGCGGTTCGCGTGATCGGACCAACCCGTTACCCGCCGGCGCCGGGGGGCGCCCCCCGGCGTTCGGCTCAACCCGTCGGACCGACGGGCCCTCAGGGCCTTCCGACGATCAGCCCCGACTGGTCCTCCAGCACGTCCACCCGCACCGCGTCTCCGTCGCGCACCTCGCCGGCCAGCAGCTCCTTGGCCAGCTGGTCGCCGATGGCGGACTGGACCAGCCGCCGCAGCGGTCGCGCGCCGTAGACCGGGTCGAAGCCGTTGATCGCCAGCCACTCCCGCGCGGCGGGCGTGACCTGCAGCGACAGCCGCCGCTGGGCCAGCCGCCGGGCCAGCCGGTCGACCTGGATGTCCACGATGGAGGTCAGCTCCTCGGTGGCCAGCGCGCGGAACACGACCACGTCGTCGAGCCGGTTGAGGAACTCCGGCTTGAAGTGCGCCCGGACCACCGACATGACCGCGTCGGTGCGCTGCCGCTCGTCCAGGGCGGGGTCCGCGATGGCCTGCGAGCCGAGGTTCGAGGTCAGCACCAGGATGGTGTTGCGGAAGTCGACCGTGCGGCCCTGGCCGTCGGTCAGCCGGCCGTCGTCGAGGACCTGGAGCAGCACGTCGAACACGTCCGGGTGAGCTTTTTCCACCTCATCGAGGAGCACCACGCTGTACGGGCGCCGCCGCACGCTCTCGGTGAGCTGCCCGCCCTGGTCGTAGCCGACGTAGCCGGGGGGAGCGCCGACCAGGCGGGCCACCGAGTGCTTCTCGGAGTACTCGCTCATGTCGATGCGGATCATCGCCCGCTCGTCGTCGAACAGGAACTCCGCCAGCGCCTTGGCCAGCTCGGTCTTGCCCACGCCGGTGGGGCCCAGGAACAGGAAGCTGCCGGTCGGCCGGTCCGGGTCGGCCACGCCCGCGCGGGTGCGCCGCACGGCGTCGGAGACCACCCGCACCGCCTCGGCCTGGCCGACGACGCGCTTGGCCAGCTCGTCCTCCATGCGCAGCAGCTTCGCCGTCTCGCCCTCCAGCAGGCGGCCCGCCGGGATGCCGGTCCACGCGCTGACGACGTCGGCGACGTCGTCCGGCCCGACCTCCTCCTTCAGCATCACCGCGGCGTCCTGGGTGGTGCGGGTCGCGGCCTCCAGCTCCTTCTCCAGCGCCGGGATGCGGCCGTAGCGCAGCTCGGCGGCCCGGCCCAGGTCGCCGTCGCGCTCGGCGCGCTCGGACTCGCCGCGCAGCTGCTCCAGCTGCTCCTTCAGGTCGCGGACCTTCTCGATGGAGCCCTTCTCGTTCTGCCAGCGCGCGGTCAGCGCGGCCAGCGCCTCGCGCTTCTCGGCCACCTCGGCGCGCAGCGCGGCCAGCCGCTCCACGGAGGCGGCGTCGGACTCCTTGGCCAGCGCCATCTCCTCGATCTCCAGCCGGCGGACGGCCCGCTCCACCTCGTCGATCTCGACCGGGCGGGAGTCGATCTCCATGCGCAGCCGGGAGGCCGACTCGTCGACCAGGTCGATCGCCTTGTCCGGCAGGAACCGGGCGGTGATGTACCGGTCGGACAGCGTGGCCGCCGCGACCAGGGCCGCGTCGGTGATGCGCACGCCGTGGTGCACCTCGTAGCGGTCCTTGAGGCCGCGCAGGATGCCGATGGTGTCCTCCACGGTCGGCTCGCCCACCAGGACCTGCTGGAAGCGGCGCTCCAGGGCCGGGTCCTTCTCCACGTGCTCGCGGTACTCGTCCAGCGTGGTCGCGCCGACCATGCGCAGCTCGCCGCGCGCGAGCATCGGCTTGATCATGTTGCCCGCGTCCATGGCGGACTCGCCGGTCGCGCCCGCGCCCACGATGGTGTGCAGCTCGTCGATGAAGGTGACGACCCGGCCGGCCGAGTCGGTGATCTCCTTGAGCACGGCCTTGAGCCGCTCCTCGAACTCGCCCCGGTACTTGGCGCCCGCCACCATCGCGCCCAGGTCCAGCGCCACGACCCGCTTGCCGCGCAGGCTCTCCGGCACGTCGCCCGCGACGATGCGCTGCGCCAGGCCCTCGACGATGGCGGTCTTGCCGACGCCGGGCTCGCCGATCAGGACGGGGTTGTTCTTGGTGCGCCGGCTGAGCACCTGCACGACCCGGCGGATCTCGGCGTCGCGGCCGATCACCGGGTCCAGCTCGCCCTTGCGGGCGCGCTCGGTCAGGTCGACGCCGTACTTCTCCAGCGCCTGGTAGGTGCCCTCCGGGTCCGGGCTGGTCACCCGCGCCGAGCCGCGCACCCGGCCGAACGCCTCCTTGAGCGCGTCGGGCGTCGCGCCGTGCCGGGTGAGCAGGTCGGCGACCTGGCCGCCGTGCTGCGCCAGGCCCACCAGGAGGTGCTCGGTGGAGACGTACTCGTCGCCCATCTCCGTGGCCAGCTCCTGCGCCTTGCCCAGCACGCGGACCGCGTCGCGCGACAGCTGGGGCGCGGACACCGAGGAGCCGCTGGCCGCCGGCAGCGCGCGGGACAGCTGCTCCAGCTCCTTGTGCACCTGCTTGGGGTCGGCCCCCACGGCGGACAGCAGCGGCGCGGTGAGCCCGTCGCCCTGGGCCAGCAGCGCGCCGAGGAGGTGGACGGAGGTGACGTCGGGGTTGCCGGCGACGGTCGCCGCCTGCACCGCGGCGGACACCGCCTGCTGGGTCTTCGTGGTCGGGTTGAAAGCGTCCATTCCTCACCTCGGTCGGCGTGTCGTGCGCGGCCTCAGCGGCCGTCGTACCGTCAACGTCAGAAAAGTTGAGCCGGTTCCGCTCAACCTACCGGACGGGCTGTGGCGTCGACCACGCTTGACCTCCAGCGTGATCGAGGTCCTACGTTCGGTGACATGACCGTCAAGCTGAACCACACGATCGTCTCCGCCCACGACGCCCAGGCCACCGCGGACTTCCTCGTGGAGGTGTTCGGGTTCGCGCCCGCCGTCCCGTTCGGCCCGTTCCTCTCCGTCGAGACCGACAACGAGGTGACCCTCGACGTCATGTCGGTGCCGGGGGACATCACCTCGCAGCACTACGCGTTCATCGTCTCCGACGCCGAGTTCGACGACATCTTCGGCCGGGTCCGGGAGCGCGGCCTGACCTACTGGGCCGACCCGTTCGGCCGGGAGCCCGGCCGGATCAACACCAACGACGGCGGGCGCGGCGTCTACTTCGAGGACCCCAACGGCCACAAGCTGGAGATCATCACGGTGCCCTACGGGGGTTAATCGGGGCGCGGCGCCCCCTCGGCACCCGTGATGATCACCGCATGAGCTCACTCGTGCACAGCATCACGGTCGACTGCGCCGACGCCTACGCGCTGGGCAGCTGGTGGAGCCGGGTGACCGGCCGGCCGCTGGCCGACGACGACCACCCCGGCGACCCGGCGGCGGTGATCGAGCTGCCGGAGGGGCCGCGCCTGCTGTTCATCGGCGTCCCCGAGGGCAAGGCCGTGAAGAACCGGATCCACCTCGACCTCGTGCCCGACTCCACGCGGGACCAGGAGGTCGAGCGCCTGCTCGGCATCGGCGCCACCCTGGTGGACGACCGGCGCCGGCCGGACGGGA
>Ga0196958_10000169_pt1 | contig 21344 bp, 15 predicted proteins | sample S1v_10metaG_FD_148654 | JGI IMG/M metagenome (GOLD analysis project Ga0196958, IMG submission 148654) | Soil microbial communities from Anza Borrego desert, Southern California, United States - S1+v_10 | ecosystem: Environmental > Terrestrial > Soil > Desert | place: USA: California | collected... | reverse complement strand
GCCCGCCCGGCCGCCGAGCTGTTGAGCTTCCCCCTCACGGCCCCCCAGCTTCCGCCGCCCGTGCCCCCAGCGGTTGAGGGGGCCGCCGCCCAACCTGCGATGAGGGTGCGCGCTGCTCGTTCGCCGGGCGAGCGAGCTGTTGAGCTTCCCCCGCACAGCCCCCAGCTTCCACCGCGCGTGCCCAGCGGTTGAGGGGGCGGCCGCCAGCCCGCTATGCGGTCGCGCCCCTCGCGCCTCGGCGTGGTCGGGTGGAGGCCCCCTCAATAGCTGGGGGCAGGGGTGGCGGAAGCTCAACAGCTCAACAGCTTCCAGCACAACAGCTTCCAGCTCACCATCTCCCAGCCCCAACAGCGTCCCCTCGGCACGGTCCTCGTGGCCGCCCCGACCCCCGCCCGCCCCCGCCCGGTTACAATGCCCCCGCCCATTGCCCATGTCCCGCTCGACCTTCTTCCGGTGGTGGAAGGCCGGCTTCATCGTCGTGGCCGTCCTGCTGCTCGTTGCGGCGCTCATCACGCGTCCGGTGGCGGAGTTGCGCACGGCGCTCGTGTTTGCGGCGCTCGTGCTCATCGCGTCGTTCGTGCGCATCGAGACAGGGGACGCGTCCATCGGCTTCGAAGCGGCCGTCGTGTTCGGGGCGATCGTCATCTTTCACAGTCCCGCGGTGGCACTCGTCTCCGTGCTCATCGGTGCGGGCGCGTATGCAACCTACCGCGCCGCGACCTCGAAGTTGTGGACCATCGAGCCGTTCTACAGTGCCGCGCAACTGGCGTTGTCGTATTCGATCGTCGGGCTGCTGTACTCGGTGGCCGTGGCGCCGGATGCGAAGGCGGCCGCGAAGATGGCCGGGTTCACGCTGCTGCTCGTCGGGTACGTGAGCGTGCATCTGTTGTTCGTCTCCGCGCGTCGCTATTTCGAGGAAGAAGCGGCGCCCATCGACTTCCGCCGCATCCTCACCGTCGAAGGGAAAACGCTCCTCTTCGTCACCCCCATTGTCGCGATCGAAGTCATGCTCTATGGCTCGTGGGGCATTGCCGGATTCGCGGTCGCCTTCGTGCCCGTGCTGATCGTGGCGTATTCGATGCGCAACGAGTCCGAGGCGGCGCAGCAGAACGTGGAGCTCGTGCGCCGCAATCGCGAGCTGGCCATCCTCACCGAAAGCTCGACGCAGATCCTCTCCGCCGAATCGGATCACGAAACGCTGCGCCGTCTCATGGCGCTGCTGTCGAAGCTGGCGAAGATGAAGGCGTGCGCGGTCGTGACGTGGGAAGCGAATCCCGATGTCCCCGGCACCGTCTATCGCTTCGGCGAGTGTCTGCCCACCGATCAGGAAATCCTGCGCTGGGTCGATTCCGCCGGTTTTGCGCAATCGGCGCCGAGCCGCGCGTTCGTGTTCCAGAGCGACATGCGCAAGTTCCCGCTCTCCGGCGGCAGCGCCATTCAGGTGCTGATCGGCATCCAGACCCCCGAGGTCATTTACGGAATTCTGCTGTTCGAGACGGAAGACCTCTCGATCCTCAAGGCGGGGAGCCTCAATCTCCTCACGCTCCTCGTCAATCAGACCGCGCTCTCGATTCAGGACCAGCTCCTGCGCCGCGAGATGCGCGAGAAGACGATCCAGCTCGAGAGCCACGCCGCCACGATGTCGACGATTCTCGAGGTGTCGAATTCGCTCATCGGCCAGTTCGACGTCGACGCCGCTCTGACCCGTATCGCTCAATCCATTCGCCGTGCCCTCGGATTCGAGAACGTCGTCTTCGCATTGAAGGACGTCCGCAGCGGCGATTACGTGCGCCGCGCGCATGCCGGTCTCGACGACGTGTGGGACGAAGTGCGCAAGAAGCACGTCTCCACGACCGAGATCGCCGCGTTCTTCAATCCCGAGTTCCGCGCCTCCAATTCGTACTTTGTGTCGCACACCGCGTTGCGCAAGAGCGAGCACGATTTCTTCGTGCGCCCCGAGGATGCGGATGACGGGTTTCTCAAGCCGGACGAATGGCACGAGAACGACATGCTGCTCGTACCGCTGATGCGCCCCGGCCAGAGTGGCGAGGAGATGATCGGCTATCTCTCCGTGCGCGAGCCGCACGATCGCCGCATCCCGAGCGTGGAGAAGGTGAAGACGCTCGAGGTTTTCGCCACGCAGGCCGTCACCGCGCTGCAATCCGCGCGGCAGTACGACGAGATCAAGCGCCTCACGTTCATCGACGCGCTCACGCCCGCGTACAACCATCGCTACTTCCAGGAGTCGCTGACGAAGGAGATCCATCGTCATCAGCGCAACGGCCACGAGCTCGCGCTGGCGATGCTCGACATCGACAACTTCAAGAAGATCAACGACTCGTTCGGCCATCCCGTCGGCGACGAGATCCTCAAAGGTCTCGTCGATGAGCTGATGCGCAACGCGCGCGACAGCGACGTCATCGCGCGCTACGGCGGCGAGGAGTTCGCGATCATCTTCCCCGACACGCCCGCGCACTCCGCGCGCGACGCCGCGAATCGCATGCGCGAGCTGGTCTCGCGCCGCGTGTTCGCGCTGACGCAGCTCGACAGGACGCTGCACATCACGGTCAGCGTGGGGGTGGCCGTCTTCCCGCGCGACGGGATGAACAGCGCCGACCTCATCTCCCGCGCCGACGCCGCGCTGTACTGGGCGAAGAAGAACGGGAAGAACCAGGTGGCGATGGCGACGGACGTGGTAGCCGCGGCGATGTGACGCTCACGCCGAGCGGCAGCGGGGACGCTGCCGCATCACGCGGCGAGACGCGTTCCGCACGCTAGACTGTCGCGATGCGCAGACTGGCCCTCCTTCTTCTACTGACCGTACCCGCGTTCGCCCAATCGCTCGACGAGCGCGTCGCGCGCGAGGTGCCCTCACTCGTCGAGACGTACCAGTCGCTGCATGCGATGCCGGAGCTTTCGCAGCAGGAAGTGAAGACCTCCGCGTTCGTAGCGCAGCGTCTCCGCGACCTCGGCTACGAAGTCACGTATCCGTTCGGCCGCTACAAAGAGCCGGGTACGACGTGCTACGGCGTCGTCGCGATCCTGCGCAATGGCAACGGCCCGACGGTGCTGGTGCGCAGCGACATGGACGGGCTGCCGGTTCCGGAGCAGACGGGCCTTCCGTACGCGAGTCAGAACGCGGGCGTGATGCACGCCTGCGGGCACGACGTCCACATGACGACGCTCCTCGGCACCGCCAAAGTGCTCGCGGACCTCAAGTCGCGCTGGAAGGGGACGGTGATGCTCATCGGCCAGCCAGCCGAGGAGATCGTGCGCGGCGCGGAAGGGATGCTGGCCGCGGGCCTCTACGAAAAATTCGGACGCCCGAATTACGCGATCGCGCTGCACGACTGGATCCTCGATGCGGGTAAAGTCGGCTATCGCGCGGGCGCGTTCATGGCGGCGACGGACTCGCTCAATCTCACCATCCGCGGTGTGGGCGGCCACGGTGCCGCACCGCACGCGACGAAAGATCCGGTCGTGATGGCGGCGGAGACGATCGTCGCACTGCAGACCATCACGAGCCGCGAGCGTCCGCCGCTCGAGCCGGTGGTCGTGACGGTCGGCAAAATCGAGGGCGGCACGAAGCGCAACATCATTCCGGACGAAGTGAAGCTGTACCTCACGGTGCGCACGTTCAACCCGGAGGTGCGGAAACGCGTGCTCGCGTCGATCGAGCGTATTCCGAAAGGCATCGCACTCGCCGCGGGAGTGCCCGACGATCGCGCTCCGCTGTTCGAGCCGCTGCCGGCGGAGTCGATCGCCGCGACGTTCAACGACGGTCCGCTGACGGAGCGTCTTGCCAATGCGCTTTCGCGTGAGCTCGGCGGTGCGAACGTGATCGAGATCGAGCCGGCGATGGTCAGCGAGGACTTTGGTCTCTTCTCCGACGGCGGGAAGATCCCCACGGTGATGCTGGCCCTCGGCGCCGGCGATCCCGCGAAGATCGCCGCGGGCACGCAGCCGGGACTGCATTCGTCGAAGTTCGCGCCGTCCGATCCCGCGCTCGTGTTGCGCACGGGTGTGCGTGCGGCGGTGGCGGCGGTGCTGGACTTGCTCAAGTGACGCCATCGATCGTCTTCGCGCTCGAGGCGTACGAGACGTTCGCGTCGGAGCTCGCGCAGCTCGCGCACGCGGAGCGCGGCAGCATCGTGCGCGATCGCTTTCCGGACGGCGAGCATTACCTGCGCGTCGCGGACGAAGTGAACGACCGCGACGTGGTGCTGGTCGGCGGCACGATCGATCACGACGCCACGATGGAGCTGTACGACCTCGCCTGCGCGCTCGTCGAAAACGGCGCGTCGACGTTGACGATGGTCGTGCCGTATTTCGGCTACTCGACGATGGAGCGCGCGGTGCAGCACGGCGAGTCGGTGATGGCGAAGAATCGCGCGCGGATCCTTTCCTCGATTCCGCGCGCGAAACTCGGCAACCAGATCCTGCTGCTCGACCTGCACAGCGAAGGCATTCCGCATTACTTCGAAGAGACGATCCGTCCGTTTCACGTCTACGGAAAAACGGTCATCGAAGACATGGCGCGGGAGCTCGCGGGCCGCGATTTCGTCCTCGGCTCGACCGACGCCGGTCGCGCGAAATGGGTGCAATCGCTGGCCGAGGATCTCGAGGTTCCCGCGGCGTTCGTGTTCAAGCGGCGCGTGAGCGGCGACGAGACGAGCGTGACGGCGGTGAGCACGGTGCTGCGCGGCGAGACGGTGGTCGTGTACGACGACATGATCCGTACCGGCAGTTCGCTGATGAACGCCGCGCGCGCGTATCGCGAGGCAGGCGCGGGTCGCCTGATCGCGATCGCCACGCACGGCGTCTTTCCCGGCGATGCCGCGCAGCGCATTCTCGATTCGGGACTGTTCGAGAGCGTTGCCGTGACGAACAGTCATCCCGGCGCGTGGCGCGACGGCGTCATCGTCCGCTCGGTGGCGCGGCTGTTCGTTCCATACGTTCGATCGTGACCGCGCCGAGCGCGTCGACGAGCCCTGCGCCGTAGTACCTCTCGTCGTTGAGCGGGAACGCGCTCTGGCGCAGATAGTTCTCCACGATCTTCGGCGCGAGGTGCGGGCCGCGCATCCGGTACGGGGAAAAGTCGCCGTACTGCGACACGATGAGCGCGGCCACACCCGCCGCGTTCGGACAGGCCATCGACGTCCCCTGCAGCCACGCGTACATCGCGCCGGGATTTGTGCTGCTGTCGGGTGCCCAGGCGCCGAGGAGTGCGCCGTCGCCTTCGAAGCCGGACTCGGGGACGACGCCGAGGTCGCCACCCGGCGCGGCGATGTCGGTGATGTCGAATCCGTAGTTGCTGTACGACGCCTTCTCGTCGAAGTAGTTCGTCGCGGAGACGCCGATGACGCCGTCGAGCTCCGCGGGGATCGGCATGTACATCGCCAGAAAGTCGGGATCGTTGATGTCGAATGCGGCATTGCCGAGGGCGGCGAAGACGGTGACGCCGGATTCGCGTGCGCGGGTGACGGCGCGCTGCACCAGCTCGCGCAACCCCTCGTGATTCGGATCGCCGCGGCGCAGATAGCCGATGAGGCTCATGGAAACGATGTCGAACCGGCGGGCGGAGTAGAGCAGCGCCTGCGCGAGGCTGACGAAGCTGCCGACGCCGTTGTCGCCGAGGACTTTCAGGGCGACGGTGCTGACGCGCGGGGCGACGCCGGAGATGCCGGTGCCGTTGATCGGCGCGGCAACGGCGCTGAGACACCACGTGCCGTGACCATTCCTGTCGTCCCACGCCTTGGGATCGGCGACGCCGTGGGGATCGTCCTGCACGGGATAGAACGAACGGCTGAGCGAGGTGGCGAGGTTCGGCGCGATGTCGGGATGGGTGGCTTCGGCTCCGGTGTCGAGCACCGCCACGAGGACTTCCGGATGTCCCCGCTGCACGGCATAGCTGCCGTGCATGGAGGCGTTGATCCGCTGCTTGTCCCACTGCAACCGATACATCGGATCAACGGCGCGCCCGATGACCGCGTCCTCCGGCATGGGGGCCGCCGTGACCGCGCGGGCGTCCGGGATCATTTGGACCTCCAGGTCCTGGACGATGTAGGCAACATCCGGATCGGCTGCGGCGCGCGACGCGAAATTCGCATCGGCGGCGACGACCAACGCACCGATTTCCGGCAAGCGCGCGACGACCGTGCCTCCGGAGTGGGCGAGGCTCTGCTCCGATTCCGGCGGAATGTCTTGTTGATAGAGAACGACCCACAGCGACAGCGTAGCGGCGATGATGTGCATGGCAGGAAATATGGTTATACGCCGGCGCTCGCGCTGTGACGTGGCGCACGTGCCGCCATTGCCGCAAGGGCCGCCGCAATGGCGAACGCCGCACCGGTGAAGAAAGCCGCGTGCGGCGAAACCTGCTGGTAGATCAACCCGAACAACGCCGTCCCCGCGAGCACGCACAATCCATTGGCGAGGTAATAAACCCCGAAGCTGCGCCCGCGCGATTCGGCAGGGACGAGGTCCGCGATCCACGCGCGCTCCGCCCCTTCCGTCAACGTGAACGGAATCGCGTAAACGACAAAAAGAATCACGAACGAAGTGAGAGATGTGGCGAACGGAAAGAGCGCGTAAATCGCTGCATAAATCACCCACCCCGCAATGAGCAGATAACGCCGGTCGATGCGGTCGGACAATGCGCCGGCGCGCGTCGAGAACAGAGCTTTGATGACGTGATGCGCCGCCCACAGACCGGGCAGCATGGCCGTGGATACCCCGGCCGCATGCGCCTGCAACAACAGAAACGCGTCCGACGAATTGGCCAATGAGAAAAGCGAGATCGCGGTGATCGCTTTCCGGAACGGCGGCATAGAGGAAGAAGGAAGGTCGAAAGGCGAGCCTTCACGAGGCCCGTCATCCTTCGTCCTTCCGCCTTCATCCTTGCTCTTGCTCTTGCGCTCGCTCTCGCGCAAGAGCACGGCCAGCATGACGACGCCGATCACTCCCGGCACGACGGCCAGAAAGAACATCGTCCGCAGTTCGACGAACCACAACAACACCATCGCGATCACCGGTCCTACGACCGCTCCCGTGTGATCGAGCGCCCGGTGGAACCCATAGGCACGCCCGCGATCCGCCGCGGGCGTCACGTCCGAGATCATCGCGTCGCGGGGCGCGGAGCGCATCCCTTTGCCGGTACGGTCGACGAGCCGCGCCGTCAGCACCAGCGGCCACATCGTCGCGGCGCCGATGAGGGCGCGGGCGGCGGCGGCGAGGGCGTAGCCGGAGACGATGAGCGGCTTCCTGCGGCGGACGCGGTCCGACCACGCGCCGGAGAAATACTTGAGGATCGAAGCCATCCCGTCCGCGGCGCCTTCGATGAGGCCGATGATCGCGGGTGACGCGCCGAGCGTCGCGGAGAGGAAGACCGGGAGGAGGGGATAGATCATCTCGCTGGCCGCGTCGTTGAGCAACGCGGCCAGGCCGAGCAGGATGACTTGCGGTTTCAGCTTCGCGCGCGGCAAACGCGCGAAGGATAGCCGTTACGGACAGCCGCTGCGAATCGGGTCCGCCTCCACTTCGAAGACGCGGTTGCCGGTCACGCCGCTGACGCGCAACGAGTGGAACGCCGCCGGGAGTGCCGGTGATGCGGGCGAGCCGCTCGCGACCCACAATGGCATGCCCCATACCGCCGTGCAGCACTTCGCCTGCGACTGGAACCAGTTGTACTGGATCTCCGTCGCGCCGGACGGCGTGCTGACCGTGGAGATGATGCCGTTGCCCGGGCAATTCGTGACCGGATCGGTCGGCGCACTGGCCGTGACCGTCGCGCCCTCGGGGCCAATGCGCCCGCGCACGACGTCCCAGATGTCGGAACTCATTTCCTCGCCGGACATATAGAAGGCGAAGCCGCCGACGTCGTATTTACGGATCACGAACAGGATCTTGCGCTGCAATGCCGCTTTATCGATCTGCACGCCGATGAACGGCTCCGTGAACGTCAGCTCGCCGGACGCATTCCGGCCGAGCGTGCCGCCGGGATTGGAGATCGACGCCTGTTCGTCTTCGTCGTCGAAGTTGTAGCAGTACCAGGGGAGTCCGACGATGATCTTCTTGTGATCGGCGATCTGGTCGCGTGCGAACGCGAGTGCCTGATCCATGTACGGCTCGTGCACCAGCGACTGTTTCCCGCCGATGTCGTTGTACATCATGATCTTGATGTAATCGGCCGCGCCGTTTTCCGAAAGGCCGCGATAGTCGTAGATCTTCGCCTGGCTCGAATCGAGATTGCCGTCCAGCGAACGGCGGCGATAGACGCACACGGACACGATTTTGTCCGGCAGGCGTTTCTTGATGCGCCGGATGAGCGACGTGAAATTGTCGCGATAGGCGGGAATCTGATCGGACGGTAATCCGCGCAGCATTTCCTCATAATCGATGTCGACGCCCGCGTAATTGTTGTTGTTGACCATCGCCGCGATCTTGTCGGCGTGGTCGTTCATGTCCGCCTCACTGCGGAAGATGAAGCCCATGTATTGCTGCGGCGTGTAAGGGTCGGGGCTGGAGCCGTGATTGCGGACGATCGGTACGAGCGCGGCGTTGCCGAGGGTGGGGCGGTCGCGGGGCTCGACGTGCACGTCTTTCAGACTGACGATCGGCCCGTTCGGGCCATTGGTGGTCTGGAAGTAATACCAGAACGGATTGACCTCGTGGACGAAGTTCCCGGCGTTGGCGTCGTTGAAGTTGGTGACGCTGTGCTCGTTGTCCCAGTAGATGCGCATCCAGACCGAGATCCGATAGTTGTTCGCGTACGCGCTCGATGCCGCCAGCAGCGCGATCGCAAAGAGGATGGGGCGTTTCATGGAGCAGTCTCCGTGCGGGTTGGAGGTGGGTTGTTTTACAGCGACTGACTGCCTGCGAAGCGAAAAGTTATTTAGCGTAAGGCGTGCCAGTTTTGCGCATAGAATGCGCCCGCAATTCACCTCAGGAGTCTTGGTAGGAGTCTTCATATGGCAATCAGAAAAGTGGGCGTGCTCGGCTGCGGTCTCATGGGCTCCGGCATCGCTCAGGTCGCCGCGCAGGCGGGCTACGACGTCGTCGTCCGCGAGGTCGAACAGAAGTACATCGACAAGGGTCTGTCGGGCATCCAGAAGTCGCTCGCGAAGTTCGTCGAGAAGGGGAAGATGCAGCAGGGCGACATGGACGCCTGCATGGGGCGCCTCAAGGGCTCGACCAACCTGCAGGACCTCGCCGACTGCGACATCGTCATCGAGGCCATCATCGAGAACGCGCAGCTCAAGAAGGAGACCTACGCGGAGCTCGACAGGATCGTGAAGCCGGAGGCGATCTTCGCCTCGAACACGTCCTCGCTCACGATCACCGAGCTTTCGATGGCCACCGCGCGGCCGAAGCAGTTCGTCGGCCTGCACTTCTTCAACCCCGTTCCGCTGATGAAGCTGGTGGAGGTCGTGCGCACGATCCTCACCACCGACGACACGTTCAACGCCGCGTTCGAGTTCGCGAAGTCGCTGGGGAAGGAAGCGGTGAGCTGCCGCGACAACTCTGGCTTCATCGTCAACCGCCTGCTCGTGCCGTACATCCTCGACGCGATCCGCGCGTACGAGGAAGGCGTCGGCAGCATCGAGGACATCGACAAGGCCATGATGCTCGGCTGCGGCTACCCGATGGGTCCGTTCCAGCTCCTCGACTTCGTCGGCCTCGACACGACGTACTTCATCACGCACGTGATGTACGAGGAGTACCAGGAGAAGCGCTTTGCCGCACCGCCGCTCCTCCGCAAGATGGTCCTCGCCGGCCGGCTCGGAAAAAACAAGACGGGCTCGGGCTTTTACGACTACTCCAGCGGGACGCCGGTGGCGTTCGACAAAGCGAAGTGACGTGGTGGCCGGTTCCCGGTGTCTGCGCTGCCGTGCCCGCGCGACGGAGCTTCACAGGAACTGACCACCGGCACCCGATGACAGGTGAAAACGATGACTCTCGAAAACGTTCGTTCCGAAAACAAAGACGGCATTCTCACGATCACGATCGATCGGCCGAAGGTGCTCAACGCGCTCAACGCGCAGACGGTGGCCGAGATCGGCCAGGCGTTCGAAGCCGCGCGCGTCGATGACAGCGTGAAGGTCGTGATCCTCACCGGCGGCGGCGAGAAGGCGTTCGTCGCGGGCGCGGACATCAACGAGCTCGCGCAGATGACGCCGATCACCGGCAAGGAGGTCGCGGAAAAAGGGCAGCGCGTGTTCCGCGCCATCGAGAAGTTTCCGAAGCCCGTCATCGCCGCCATCAACGGCTTCGCCCTCGGCGGCGGCTGCGAGCTCGCGCTTGCGTGTCACATCCGCATCGCCTCCGAGAAAGCGCAGCTCGGCTTGCCCGAAGTCACGCTGGGCATCATCCCCGGCTACGGCGGCACGCAGCGCATGGCGCGGCTGCTCGGCAAAGGCAAAGCGCTGGAGCTCATCCTCACGGGCGATCGCATCGCCGCCGCCGAAGCGGAGCGCATCGGCCTCGTGAACAGAGTCGTGCCCGCGGATCAGTTGCTGACGGCGGCCGAAGACATGGCCCGCTCGATCGCGAAGCGCGGCCCGCTCGCGGTGCGTGCTGCAATCGAGGCGGTGATGAGCGGCAGCGACATGCCGTTCGAGGAAGGACAGTTTCTCGAAGCGACGCTGTTCGGCCTGCTCGCGAGTACCGCAGACATGAAAGAGGGGATGTCCGCCTTTCTGGAGAAGAGAGCGGCGGATTTCAAGGGAAAATGACCCCGTGACCGAGAACCTCGAGCACCTGATCTACGACTGGAACACCGAGGGCGAACAGCCCGCGCGGCCCGCGCGCAAGGTCGAGTTCGACGACGAGACCCTGCGCGACGGACTGCAGTCGCCGTCCGTCACCGATCCCTCCATCGAGGAGAAGCTGCGCATCCTCCATTACATGCACGCGATCGGCATCGACAACGCCGACATCGGTCTCCCCGGCGCGGGGCCGCACGTGCAGAAGACGGTCGAGCGTCTCGCGCGCGAGATCGTCGAGCAGAAACTCTCGGTTTATCCCAGCGCCGCGGGACGTACGCACGAAAACGACGTCCGCCCCATCATCGACATCTCCCAGCGCGTCGGCATCGCCATCGAAGCGGATCTCTTCATCGGCTCGTCGCCCATTCGCCAGTTCGCGGAAGAGTGGGACCTCGACTGGATCATCGAGCAGTCGACGAAGGCCGTGCGCTTCGCCGTCACCAACGGCATCCCGGTCATGTACGTGACCGAAGACACGACGCGCGCGAAGCCGGAAGACATCGAGAAGCTCTACACCGCCGCCATCGAAGCAGGTGCCGCGCGTGTGTGCATCGCGGACACCGTCGGACACTCGACGCCGTGGGGCGCGCGCAACGTCGTACGCTTCGTGCGGAAGCTCGTCGATCGCGTCAACCCCGCGGTCAAGGTCGACTGGCACGGCCATGAAGACCGCGGCTTCGGCGTCATCAACTGCATTGCCGCGCTCGAAGCAGGCGCGGACCGCGTTCACGGTTCCGCCGCGGGCATCGGGGAGCGCGTCGGCAACACGCCGATGGACATCCTCATGGTCAACCTCAAGCTGATGGGGTGGATCGACAACGACCTCACCGCGCTGCCGGACTACGTGAAGTTCGTCTCGAAGGTGACGAACGTGCCGCTCGACGACCGCTACCCGGTTTTCGGACGCGACGCGTTCCGCACCGGCACGGGCGTCCACGCCGCCGCGATCGTGAAAGCGAAGAAGAAGGGAAGCGACTGGCTCGCCGACCGTGTTTACTCCGGCGTTCCCGCGGGAATGTTCGGCCTGAAGCAGATCATCGAAGTCGGTCCGATGTGCGGCCTGTCGAACGTGGTGTACTGGCTCGACGCGAACGGCTATCCGCAGGAGGAGACCCTGGCGAAGGAGATCTTCCAGCTCGCGAAGTCGACGAATCGCGTCCTGACCGATCAGGAATTGCATGATTGTGCGCGACGGTGGCAGGATGCACGCCGCGCGGTAACGCAGTAGGCAAGGCTCGCCGCCCGAGTGGCGAAATGGCAGACGCAGCAGACTCAAAATCTGCCGAGGTCAACCCTCATGTCGGTTCGAGTCCGACCTCGGGCACCATCATTTCTTGATCAAGGAACGTACAATAACCGCCATGCGTCGTCTTCCCGCGCTCCTTCTCCTGACACTCGTTTTCTCTTCGGCCGCGTTTGCTTCGGATGCACTCGAGCAACCGGACCTTCGCGCGCTCGCACCCGCGGCTCGTCTCGGACGGGCGATGATCCTTCATCCGAACCAGCCGCTCACCGATGCCGACCGCGCCGCGCTCGCATCGCAGGGCGTCATCGTCAAGCACGCGCTCAGCGGCGGACGCTATCTCGTCCGCATCAAGAACGACGCCGAGGTGGCGACGCTCGACGACGCGCGCGTTGCCGCCATCGAGCCGCTGACGGTCGACGCGAAACTGCACCGCTCCGCGTTGCGCGAGGCCAACTCCGGACGCACGTGGGCTTCGGTGAACGTCGTCTTCCACGCCGACGTCACGTTCGAAGACGCGCGCGAGGCGATCCTCGCCGCGGGCGGCGCACTTGCGAATCACTTCGCACTCGACTTCCTCCCGTCGCAGCGCATCGAGGCGAAGATCGCCCCGGTCGCGCTGAAAGCCCTTGCCGCCGACGAGCGCGTGCTCACCGTCGCCGGCCCGGTGCGCTGGCGCGTCGCCACCGACAACGCGGACAGCGCGTTGCTGTCGCACGTCACGCCGCTCTACAGCGCGCCGTACAACCTCACCGGTGAAGGCGTGAACGTCTCGCTGTTCGAGCTTGCCGCGGGCCAGCAGGACCACGTCGAATTCGGCGGACGTCTCACCGTCGTCGCGACGGGTGGCGCGTCGTCGGACGTCAATCACGCCACGCACGTCGCGGGCACGATCGGCGCCGCCGGCGTTCTTCCGGGTGCGAAGGGCATGGCGCCCGGCGCGCGCATCTGGCAGCACTGCGTCGGCGCGCCGTCGAACACGTGCAAGGGCGACTGGCTCGAGGACAAGGATCGCGCGCTGCCCGCCCTCGGCATCACCGTCGACAACAACTCGTGGGGCTACGTGCTCGGCTGGACGGCCGAGGGTGGCTATCCCGTGTGGCTTGCGGGCGACGTCTACATGGGGGCGTACGACCTGATCGTCGGTGCGCCGCTCGATCAGATCTCCGCGGATCGCGGCATCCTCTTCGTGCACTCCTCGGGCAACGACGCCGACGGCGCGAACTTCGCCGGCCGCGAGTTCAACGATCACCGCCACGTCGACGACAAGGGCGACACCATCACCACGCAGGTCTTCTGCTACTCGAAGAACGGCTCGGGCACCGATTGCCCGGCCGCGTGCAACGGCGGTTGCGAGACCGTGCGCCACGATCCGAAGCTGCCGTACGACACGATCGGCGTCACCGCCGGCGCGAAGAACATCCTCACCGTCGGCGCCGTGCTCAATGACGCGCAGGGCGTGCGCATCGTCGACTTCAGCTCGCGCGGTCCGGCAAAAGACGGACGCATCAAGCCGGAAGTCGTGGCGCGCGGCTACAACGTCCTCTCCTCGGTCCCGACGAACCGCTACACGCGCCTCAACGGCACGTCGATGGCCTCGCCGGTCGTCACCGGCGTCGCGGCGCTCCTCACCGAGCACTGGCGCAAAGTCGCCGGCGGCGATCCGGGTCCGTCGCTTCTCAAGACGCTCATCATCGCGGGCGTCGACGACCTCGGCAATCCGGGGCCGGACTACACGTTTGGCTTCGGACTCGTGAACGCGCAGAACTCGGCGGACCTCATCACCGCCGACGGTGGCCGCGGCCAGCGCATCCGCCGCTTCGCGATCAGCCAGGGACAAACGAGCGAGACGACGATCGTCGTGCCGCAGACGCAGTTCGTGCGCGTCGTCCTGAACTGGCCCGATCCGCCGATCCCGTTCCTCGGCGGCGACGACATCGCCGCGAAGGCGATGGTCAACGATCTCGACGTGAAGGTCATCGACCCGCAGGGCAACGAGCACTTCCCGTGGAAGCTCGATCCATCGAGCTACGAGGCCAACGCAACGCGCGGCGTGAACAACGTCGACGTCACGGAAGTGGTCGAGATCCCGAACGCCGTGCCGGGCGCGTATCGCGTCGTCGTGACGGGCACGAAGGTCTCGCAGGGTCCGCAGAACGCCGTGCTCGTGTCGAACGTGCGCACCGCTGCCGCGTGCGTCGATCCCATCGAGGCGCTCGCCGCGAACGACAGCGCGAGCGCGGCCTTCGGCAACATCGTGCCGGGACAGCAGATCAACGCGGGGCTCTGCGGCACGAACGACGTCGACTTTTACAAGTTCAACGTGACGAAGTCGGGCCCGGTCAGCGTGACGGTGACGACGGGCGACACGCCGCTGCGCGTGACGCTCTCCGGCACCGGCGTGAACACGACCGTCGACGTGCCTGCGAATACGACGCGCACGCTCAACGCGAACGCGTCTTCGACGCCGCTGCCGATCACGCTTCGCATCGAGGCGAACGGCACGCGCGGTGCCGAGCCGCAGTACTTCTTCACCACCAGCTTCGGCGAGACGCACCTCCCGCGCCGCCGCGCTGCCGGCAAGTAACTCTGCTTCCGTGTGGGGACGGCCGCCCTCGGCCGTCCCTCCACTACAATGCGCCGCCTATGGCGTACAACACCCTCCAAGTCGAGCTCAACGACGAGGTCCTCTCCGTCACGCTCAACCGTCCCGAAGTCCACAACGCGTTCAACGACGAGCTGATCGCCGAGGCGATCGATCTCTTCTCGAACCTCGACACGAATGCGGCGCGCGTCGTCGTGCTGCGCAGCGTCGGCAAGAACTTCTGCGCGGGCGCGGACCTCAACTGGATGTCGCGCATGGTCGCGTACACGCGCGACGAGAACGTGCGCGACTCGTCGATGCTCGCGAAGATGTACGCGCTCGTCAACGAGTGCCCGCTGCCGGTGATCGGCCGCATCCAGGGCGCGGCGATCGGCGGCGGCGTGGGACTCGTCTCCGTGTGCGACGTCGCCATCACCATGCGGCACGCGCAGTTCGGACTCTCCGAGGTGAAGCTGGGGATTCTGCCGGCGGTGATCTCGCCGTATGTCATCGCCAAGATCGGCCAGTCGCATGCCCGCGCGCTGTTCCTCACCGGCGAGCGTTTCGACGCCGATCGCGCCCACCACATCGGACTCGTGCATCGCGTCGTCGACACCGAGCAGGAGCTCGACGCCGCCGTGTACGAGACGGTGACGCAGCTCAAGACCTCGGGACCCGAGGCGGTGGGGGAGTGCAAGAAACTGATCGCCTACGTCGCCTCGCACGAGCCCGCGGATGCGGTGCCGTACACCATCGACGCGATCGCGACGCGCCGCGTGTCCGAAGAAGGGCAGGCGGGCATGCAGTCGTTCCTCAATAAAGGACTGGCACCGTGGGTCGTGACGAAAAACTGAGCCGTTACTCGAAACTCCTCGTGCCCAATCGCGGCGAGATCGCCGTGCGCATCGCGCGCGCGTGCCGGGAGATGGGCATCGTGTCCGTGCTCGCGCATGCGGAAGACGACGACGTGCGTTTCGTCCGCCGCTTTTTCGACGAATCCGTCTCCCTCGGCGCAGGTGACGCGCGGGCGACGTATCTGAATGTCGACCGCGTGATCGACGCCGCGCGCGCGTCAGGCGCGCAGGCGCTGCATCCCGGCTACGGATTTCTCTCCGAGCGCGCGGAGCTCGCCGCTGCATGTGACGACGCGGGCATCGCGTTCGTCGGGCCGAAAGCGTCGTCCATCGCGGCGATGGGCTCGAAGGCCGAGTCGCGGCGCCTCATGCAATCGCTCGGGGTCCCAACGGTCCCGGGATACGACGGCGAGGATCAGTCGCTTTCCACGCTCACCGCGGAAGCGGCGCGCATCGGATTTCCGCTGCTCGTGAAGGCGTCCGCGGGCGGCGGCGGCAAAGGGATGAAGATCGTGCGCAGCGCGGACGAGCTGCAGGGCGCGATCGAATCCGCGGCGCGTGAGGCGATGAAGGCGTTCGGCGACGATCGTCTGCTGCTCGAGCGCTACGTCGAGGAGCCGCGGCACGTCGAGTTCCAGATCTTCGGCGACTCGCACGGCAACGTCATTCATCTCTTCGAGCGCGACTGCTCGATCCAGCGCCGGCATCAGAAGGTCATCGAAGAAACTCCCGCGCCGCGCTACTCGGACGAGCTGCGCCAGCGCATGGCCAAAGCGGCAATCGCGGCCGCGCGCGGCGTCGACTATCGCAACGCCGGTACGGTCGAGTTCATCGTCACGCCGGAAGGGGAGTTTTACTTTCTCGAGATGAACACGCGCCTGCAGGTCGAGCATCCGGTGACGGAGCTCATCGCGGGCGTCGACCTCGTGCGCGCGCAGATCGAGGTCGCGGCCGGCGCGCCGATGCCGTGGACGCAGGAGGAGCTGCGCCAGCGCGGCCATGCGATGCAGGTGCGCGTCTACGCCGAGGATCCGGACGACCGCTTCCTCCCGCAGAGCGGCACGATCGCCCAGTATCGCGAGCCGGCGGGGCCGGGAGTGCGCGTCGATTCGGGCGTCATGCGCGGCAGCGAGATCAGCGTGAAGTTCGATCCGATGCTGGCGAAGCTGATCACGTACGCGGAAACGCGCGAGGAGTGCATCGACCGCATGCGGCGCGCGCTGCGCGACTACGTGGTCCTCGGCACGAAGACGAACATCTCCTGGCTGCGCCGCGTCGTCTCGCACGAGGCGTTCCGCGACGGCCGCGTGAGCACGCGCTTCATCGCCGATCACGCGGACGGCCTCGCGCCGCGCACGTCGGAGCTCGCGCCGCAGATTGCGGCGGCGCTGGCTGCGGCGCCGCGCCAGCGCGTCGCGGCGGGCGAGGTCGCACGGACGTCGACCGTGTGGGACACGCTCGGCGACTGGGGCCGCTGACGGCACGCGCCGGCGAGGACGCCGGCGTACCGGCCGGCCCGCGGCCGCGCTCGGTGAGGTGGCACGGGCTGTGACTGTGTGGTCTTCCCCAGGAGACTGGGGAAGACATGACGGACAAGTCGCTCGCATTCGCGCTCATCCTCACCCTCGGCTGCGCCACTTCCACGACGCAAACCAGCGCCGCGACGCAGACCACCACGACCGCACCCACGACCACTCCCGCCGCCCAGCCGCAGTCGCAGTTCAAGAACCTGCAGGTCTTTCCGCGCGACATCCCACGCGATCAGCTCATCGCCGCCATGCGCGGCTTTACGCGCGGCCTCGGCGTGCGCTGCAACTTCTGTCATGTCGCCACCGCCACCGAGCCGAAAGAGGAGCTCGACTTCGCCTCCGATGCGAAGGAAGAGAAACGGGTCGCACGCGTGATGATCCAGATGGCCGCGCAGATCAACGGTACGTGGATCCCGCGCGCGCAGGCCGCGGAAGGGGAGGCGCCGCACACCGAGGAGACGACGCGCGTCGCATGCTGGACGTGCCACCGCGGCAAGCCGGAGCCGGAACTGCCGCCGCCACCGCCCGCCCCGGCGCAGCAGGCACCGGCGCAATGACGGAGCGCCGGTCAGCGCCCGTTACACCGTCACGACGTTCGCCGGCAGGCCGTATCGCGCCAGCAGCTCCACGAATCGCGGCTCGCCGCGGATCGAGTCGAAGCGCGGATCGATCGGCGCGAAGCACATCCACGCGTTGTGCTCCTCGAGACTCCGCTCGAGCGCCGCGAGCGCCTCGTTCACGTTGCCCAGGCCGGTGTGCGCCATCGCCAGGCAGTACGGTGAGACGTACCGCTGCTTCGCCATCGCGTGCAGTTGCTCGACGAGCTTCTCCGCGCCGACACGCCGCCCCGCCAGCGCGAACACATGCGCCATCGCGCCGATGAACATCGGCGCCGGTCCGGCGATGGCGATGGCGCGCTCGATCGCGTGAATCGCGTCGTCGTAATCGCCGCGCATCTCGAGCGACATGCCGAGGTAGTAGTGGCCGGGCGCGAGAGAGGGATCGGTCTCGAGCACGTCGCGATAGCAGCGGATCGCCTCGTCGTAGCGCCGCGACACGTGCAGCGGAATGCCCGCGCCGACGTTGATGATCGGCGAGAGCGGATCGAGGTCCTTCGACATCTCGATCAGTTCCAGTGAGCGCGTCACGTGGCCGCGGGCGCACATCAGAATGCCGAGCCAGTGCGGCGCCCACGGATAGTTCGGATTGAGGTGCATCGCTTCTTCGAGCTCACGCTGCCCCGTCTCGTGATCCCACTCGAAGAGACCGGCCGCATAGCCGAGCGTCGCGTGCGGATCGGCGAGCAGCGGATCGAGCTCGATCGCTTTCTTCGCCGCGGCCTTCACCTTCGGCAGGATCTCGCGCGGCGGCAGCGCCTGCATGAAGCCGAGCATCACGAAACAGTCGGCGAGTCCGGCGTAGGGGAGTGCGAACAGCGGATCGCGTTCGACCGCCTGCTGGAACAGCGTCATCGCCTGCTTCACCGCTTCGGGATGACGCTTGATCCACTGGAAGCGGCCCTTGAGATGCAACTGCTCCGCTTCCGCGTCGACGGTGCGTTTCTTCTTCACCGCACGCCGGGACGCGGAGGCCGTTCCGCGCACGCGCTCCGCGATGCCGTCCGCGATCGCCTCGGCCAGTGACGCGATCTCGCGCACCGCGCGCGTGTACGCCGAGGACCAGAGGAGCGAGCCATCCGCGGTGTTGACCAGGTCGACGTCCGCGTGCAGCGTCTCGCCTTCGACGTGGGCGCGCACGATCACGATCGCGGCGACGTTCAGCTCCCGTCCCGCATCGCGCGGATCGGGATCCGTCCCCGCGTACTGCGCCGCCGTGCCGGGCGCGATCACGCGCAGCTTCTTCACGTGCGCGAGCGCGTTGACGATCCCTTCGCTGAGGCCGTAGACGAGGTACTCGAGACTCGGCTCGAGGTCGTTGCTCACCGACGGCAGCACCGCCAGCGAGTCGATCCGGCCGCTGCGGGACACCGGTCGCGGAAGCTCGCGCACCGTGGCGTCCATCTCGGTCGTGCGCGGACGCGGACGCGACGAAGAGCGAGGGCGCGACTTGACGTCCTGCAACGCCTCGAGCAGCGTGGCCGCGGTCGGGAAGCGTTTCGACGCTTCCTTCGACAGCGCGCGTTTGACGATCGGCACGAACGCGCTGAAGCCCGACTCGTCGATCGGAGGCGGCTCTTCGAAAAGAATCGCCGTGATCGTCGCAACGGTGCTGTCGCGCTCGAACGGACGGCGGCCCGTGACCATCTCGTAGAGCACGACGCCGAGGGAAAAGATGTCGGTGCGGTGATCGACGGGGCCGCCGCGGAGTTGCTCGGGCGACATGTACGGTGCCGTGCCGGTGATGATGCCCGCGCGGGACTGCAGCGGATCCGTTGCCGTGCTCTCGCGCTGCGCGGTGAATTTGGCGAGGCCGAAGTCGAGCACCTTCACCTGCCCGCGCGTGGTGAGCATGATGTTCATCGGCTTGATGTCGCGATGGATGATGCCGTGACTGTGCGCTTCGTCGAGAGCGGCCGCGACGGAGATGGCGACGTCGAGGCACTCGGATGGCGACATTCGTCCGTGGCGCATGCGGTCGAAGAGCGTTTCGCCTTCGACGAACTGCATAACGATGTAGGGGCGTCCGTCGTGCTCGCCGACTTCGTAGATCGTGCAGACGTTCGCGTGATCGAGCGCCGCCACCGCCCGCGCCTCCCGCAGCAGCCGGAGCTTCGCCTCGGCATCGCGGCTCACCGCGTCGGGAAGGACTTTGATCGCCACGCGCCGCCCGAGCTTCTCGTCGGAAGCGAGGTAAACCTCGCCCATCCCGCCCGCGCCGAGAAGTGAGAGGACGCGGTAGCGATCGAGCGCGAGTGGAAAGCTGTCCAGCACGCGGTAATGGTAACGGTAACGCCGCCTTCCCGGCGGCGTCGTGACCGGCTCGAAGCGGACGTTACATTTCGTTCGCCGAGAGCACGCCGTCGCGGTTGCGATCCTGCTGGCGGAACGAGATGTCGTTGCCGCGCCATTCGTTGCGCGCGATGACGCCGTCGCGATTGCGATCGAGACCGTTGAACCGCGTCGTTGCGACCGTTCCGCGATCGCTGTCGGAGATCACGCCGTCGCGATTGCGATCGAGGCGCTGGAACGTCGTGTAATCGCCGCGCCATTCGCTGCGCGAGAGGACGCCGTCGCGGTTCGCATCGAGCTGACGCAGCTCGTATTCACCGGTGCCGCGCTGCGTGAGTCGCGTGCGCACTTCGTTCTGCGTGAGGCGGCCGTCGCGGTTCGTGTCGAAGCGGTCGAAGCTCGCGCGGTCTGCCGGAAACTCGCTCAGCTCGATGACGCCGTTCCCGTTGCGGTCGAATTGCGCCCAGTACTGCGCGTACTGCTGCGGATCCGTCTGCTTCGCGGTTTTCTTCGCCTTGTCGTTCTTCGCCAGAGCGGCCGGAGCCGTGGCGACGAAGAGCGTCAGGGCCAGTGCGGTGAGAGTCTTCGTGGTCTTCATGACCCTGTTCTATTGCGGTGGGTGTGCCACGGATTCTGCACTGTAAACACAGTACTTATACTGCTGAGCACTCACAAAACGTCCCTGCACGAGGGCAGCGCGTCTCGCGCTGCAGGATGCGTCTGCTTACGCAGTTTCATCCAGCAGATTGCGTTCGCCGGTCGCCCCAGAATCAGCACGAACCCCAATGGGATCTGGAGACGATTCATGGTTCCTCCGGTGGGAGCAGTGTAGCAGCGGCGTGTCTGCGAAAATGGGGGTATGTATGGGATTCTGGCCAAGTTGCTGTTCGTCGCGAGCGCCACGGCCGTCGCGATCCTGGCGATGCGGCCCAAGCTCAGTCTCGCGCTCCTCGCCACCATTCCGGTGGCATTGACGATCGGCGCCGCGTGGATTCCGGACGCGCTGCCCGACTGGCTCCTCATCAGCGGCATCATTGCGACGGCGGTGTGCCTGGCGGCGGTCATCGTGGCGTTTCTGTTCCGCCGGAGCGGGGACGTGGGCGGGGAGTTCGGCACGTTGCCGTCCGGCCGCGAAATGCGTTATTCGTCCGCCGACAAGGCCGGACTCTGGTGGACGTTCGTGCTGTTGTGCGTCGCGATGGCCGGCAGCGCGGTGGCCGCGTGGCGTCCGCCGTTCGACAGCGTGGCGGTGCGTGTCGTGGCCATTGTGCTCGCCGCGGTTTTCGCCGCACTGGCGCGCTCGTTCCGGCTGCTGTTGCGCGATCGCGACGTGGTCATTCGGATCGACGAACAGGCGCTCGAGGTCGACGGACGGCGCGTGCCGTGGCAGGAGGTCGAGAGCCACACGTTTTCGTTCGGCATATTTCGCGTATACGCGACATCGGGCGAGCGCGTGCTG
>Ga0196958_10000168_pt1 | contig 21503 bp, 33 predicted proteins | sample S1v_10metaG_FD_148654 | JGI IMG/M metagenome (GOLD analysis project Ga0196958, IMG submission 148654) | Soil microbial communities from Anza Borrego desert, Southern California, United States - S1+v_10 | ecosystem: Environmental > Terrestrial > Soil > Desert | place: USA: California | collected... | reverse complement strand
AGCTGAAAAACGGCGACCGCTGGCGGTTCATCCGGCGCGGCGCCGGGCACTGCGATGCCACCTACGCCACCGCGGGCGCCGTGCACCTGGCCCGCACGTTGCCCGTCGAGGCGCCGCCGCCGCGCTCGGCCGTCTACTAAGCGGCCTGCCTGGTGCGGACGGAAAACCGTGCAACAATCGGCACTGAATCGAACACGTGTGCGTACACGAATGCAGTAGCCGAATCGAACGGAGGACCACCGTGCATCCCACCATTGGCCGCATGGTGCACTACATGGCCCGCGGCTCGGCTGACGGCGAGTTCCCGCCGGTGTGCCGCGCGGCCGTCGTCACCGAAGCGGATGCCGTCGATCCCGAGCGAGTCGGCCTGTGCGTGCTCAATCCGGGCGGGCTGTTCTTCCGGCCGCTCGACGCAGGCGGGTGCGAACACGACGAGGTCGACAAGCTCGGCGGTACGTGGCACTGGCCCGAGCGGGTCGAGGGGAACGCGTGAAGCGGGTCCGGACGGCGCTCGGGAAAGTTCTCGAGTATTTCCGCCGCGCGGCCGTACGTGGCCGGGCGCGGTCCGCGGTCGCCGCGCAGCTCGCCGGAACCGGTGCGGCGCTCGGCGGGCTGTCGATGCTCGTGGGTCTCGCGTGGACCCTGCTCGTGGGCGGGCTGGCACTGCTCGCCGTCGGCACGCTCGCCGAGTGGAAAGGCGCTCGCTAATGGGGCTCGGCAAGATGTTGCGCCCGCGCGGGTCGCAGACGCAGCACAACCGGTACGCCGGTTCAGGGTTCGACCTCATTATCGACGGCACGCCGGGCGGCGTGTCTGGGCTGTCGCAAATCCAGGTCTACCGCGGTGCGATGTCGATTCCAGGCGCGTGGCGCGCGGCCATCCTGATTTCCGATCTGCTCGGCGGCGTCCAATGGGACGCGTTCGACGAGGACGCCGACGGCGAGATGGAAAAGGTGCGGCCGACGCCGCCGCTGCTGCGCAAACCAGCGCCGCCGGATACCCGCATGACGACGTTCTCAAGCTGGGCGCTGGATCTCGTGTGGCACGGAAACGCCGTCGGCGTCATCGCCGCGCGCGACGAACTCGGCTACCCGACGGCAGTCCTGCCCGTTCCGGCGCCGTGGGTGGGAGTGCGCCGGGTGTCGGGCATGGACCATTCGCCGCTCCCCGTCGGCGCGGTCGAATACTGGATCGGCGGGCTTTCCTACAGCGAACACCAAATCATCCACATCAAAGGCCCATGCGCGCCCGGCGCGCTGCGCGGGTTCGGCGTGCTCGAAGCGCACTTGAGCAAGACTCTCGACCTGGCCGCCGAGCAACAGAAACAGGCACAGTCGATCTCACGGCACGGCGTGCCGACGGCCGTACTCAAGTCCGATAACCCCGACCTCACCGAACCCGAAGCCCAACAGCTCAAGGCCGGGTGGCTCCGCTCGCAGCGCGAACGGACCGTGGCCGTGCTCAACTCGACCACGTCGTTTGAGGCGTTGGGTTGGGACCCGGAAAAGCTCGAACTTGTCGAGGCCCGCCGGTTCAGCCTGACCGAGCTGGCCTTGATTTTCGGTCTGCCGCCGCGGTTCCTCGGCGCACCGTCCGGCGACTCGAACACCTACGCCACAAGCGAAACCGAATCGATCGACCTGCTCAAGTTCTCCTTAGGCGGTCACCTCGGACGGTTCGAACAGACGTTATCCGACTTCATGCCGCCCGAGCGGAACGCAAGAGCCGATCTCGACGCGCTGTTGAGGTCCGACACTCTCGCCCGCTACCAGGCGCACCAGATCGGCATTAACTCCGGATTCCTGCTCCCGTCGGAGGCCCGCACGATCGAGAAGCTTCCGACCGTCGAGGGGATCGACGAGCGCCCCCGGCCTACCGAAGTGCCGGCCGCGGCCCCCTTGCCCGGACCGGCAACACCCCGAGACAGGAGATAGAACGACATGAACGCATCCCGCCGCACCCGCCAGCGTCCCGAGCAGTCCGCCAGTCCGGCCGCGCCCGAAGTCGTCGAGCCGGTCGCCGAGTCGTCGACCAGCGCGGCCGTGCCCGAGGTCGTCGAGCCGTCGACCAGCCCGGCCGACGAGCAGACGGCAACGCCCGAGACGACCGCACCCGAGAACGTGCCGGATGACGCCGAGCAGCCGACCGCGGCCCCCGAGCCCGGCGCGGACCAGGCACCCGCGCCGGACCGCTCACGGACCGCCGACGGCCGCCCGGCCTGCCGAGTCGGCCGGGACGTCGCGCCGGAACTCCCCGCCTGCTGGCGCCCGGAGGTAGCCGACGACCTCGGCATATGCGGCGCTCACTTCTCGCTTCGTCCGGATCTGCGCAGGGAGGCATACCGTGGCCGGTGAAGTTGTGTTCCGGTCGTTCGCGCCGGATCTTGAGGTGCGCTCGGCCGCGCAAGGTGGTGACGGCCGCACCATCGTGGGCATCGCCGTTCCGTACGAGCGTCCACAAAGGATCGACCGCACGTTGGTCGAGGCGTTCGCCCGTGGCGCGTTCAACCACCAGTTGCGCGCCGGGCACCGTGTGCCGTTCACCCGTGAGCACATGTCGCTCGGCGGCACGCTGATCGGTCGCACGGTCGAGCTGCGCGACGACGCCGCAGGGCTGTACGGGGAATGGCGCGTGTCGAAGACTCCCGCCGGTGACGAGACGCTGGAACTCGTGCGGGACGGAGTCCTGCCGCACCTGTCGATCGGTTTCCGCGAGGACAAGAACAAGCGCGGTTCCGACGGCACGGTGATCCGGACCCGCGCGCACCTGACCGAGGTCGCCGTCACCCTCGAAGGCGCCTATGGCAATCACGCCGCGATCAGCGGCGTGCGCTCGGCCGACGAGGACCAGGACGAGGACGACGACACACGGCCGCGGCTGCTGCACGTCCGGCGGATGCTGGCCACGTCGACCTCACCGTATCTTCGGGCCGTCCTGGCGCGGAGTGCCGAGTAACCACCGTAGCCGTTTCATCGGGTACGCTACGCGGCAAGAGAACCGGCACCCCGCGCCCCGACTCGGTCGGGCAGGCGACACCCCGGATGGTTTCGACAACATCCGGGAGAGGCAGTGCCCCCGAAGAACCCCTACCTTGCCGCGCAGCAGAAAAAGCTTGCCGCGCTGGAAGAGTCCATCGTGGCCACGCAGACCCGCGCGGCCAACGAAAACCGCGACCTCACCGACGAAGAGGTGCGGTCGATCACCGACGAGGCGCAGCAGCTCGAAACCATCGGCGCGCAGGTCGAAACGCTTGTCGCAGTCGAGAAACGCGCTGCCGCGATCCGCTCGGCCGCCGCATCGGTCGAAGCCGCGGCCGAAGGCGCGGGCGACAAGATGCCGGGCGGCGACCGGCTCGGCGACGACGCCGAGCAGCCCGCGGGCACAGGCAGCGACGCGGGCGAGAAGACCCGTTCGCGTGTCACCACCCGCGACCGCGACCCCGGCCACTACCGCCGCAAGGGCGGCGCGCACTCGTTCTTCGGCGACCTGTACCGGTCGCAGCACGCCGACGACGACGCCGCACGTGACCGGCTGACCGAGCACTCCCGTGCCCTGTCGACCGGCGCGAACGGCCCCGGCGTGGTCCCGCCCAACTGGATGACCGAGGAATTCGAGACCTTGGCCCGCCAGGGGCGCGCACTGGCCAACGCCGTACGAAACATCCCGCTCGGCGACGACCCGCGCCCGATCACCCTGCCCAAGCAGATCGCCGGCACCGACGGCGTCGTGAGCGAGCAGGCGAACGAGAACGACCCGGTGAACGGCACGGACGCGTGGGACTCCGACGTCGACATGGCGACGCCGAAGCCGACCACGGGCAAGCAGATCGTGTCCCGGCAGATGCTCGACATGTCCAACCCCGCCATCGACCTGCTGATCTATGGCGACCTGATGGAGGTCTACAACACCAAGGTCGAAAACAAGGTCGGCGCGGTGTGCGTCGCCGCCGCCGGTGCCCCGCTCACCGCGGCGACCTTCGCGACCGAAGCCGCGTGGACCGGCGTCGCCCCGGCGACCCCGGCACTCGACGCCACGATCGACCTCGCGATCGCCGTCCGGAACGCGCGCAAGAGGCCCGCCAGCATCCTGGTGTCGACGGTCACCAGGTACGGGAAGTTCCTCAAGCTCAAGGACACCACGGGTCGTCCGCTGATCCCGCAGGAAACCGCGGGAATCATGAACGTGGCCGGTGTCGGCGAAGTCGCGGTCGACGGCCGGATCGAGGGTCTGGGCGTGGTCGCCACCGACGGCATCGGCGACGGCGCGACCTACCCCGAGAAGTTCTTGGTCATGCGCCCGGCCGATGTACTGCTGTTCGAAGGCAACATCGCCCGATTCCGGTTCGAGGAACAGGCCGGACCCGAGTCCATCGTGCTCGGCATCTGGGCCTACACCGCGGTCGTGGCGCGGCAGAAGGGCGCGGGCACGCAGTCGAAGTCCATCCGCGCCGGACAGGTCACGGCGGCGAGCTGACCCATGCTGTGGCCGATCACGCTGGACAAGCTCAAGAGGGACTTAAAAATCCCTCTCGACGACGAACGCGACGACGTCGAGTTGCAAGACCAACTCGACGCCGCCGTGTACTTCATCCGGCGTGTACGGGCGGGCTCGTTCAACTTCGACGGCGATCCGATGTCGACGTTGGACGAGCCCACCCCCGACCTGTGCTTGGGCGTGGTCCGGCTGGCCGGTCGGTGGTTCACTCGCCGCCGGTCACCGGACGCGCTCATTGCGATGGCGGACGCCGGTTCGGCCCGCGTCCCGTCGTTCGACCCGGACATCGACCGGCTGTTGGGCATCGGGAAATACCGAGGACCGGTGTACGCATGAGCATCGTCAACGACGCCGCGCAGCGTCTCGCCGCAGCGCTGCGAACCGTCGAGGGTGTGCGGCCGTACGACCTCGGCGCGAACATCGACCCGCCCGCGCTCGTGCTCGGGATGCCGCGGCTCACCTTCGATTCCTACTGTCCCGGCCAGATCACCGGCGCCACGTTCCCGGTGTTCCTGGTCGTGGCGATGGACGAACGCGCGCAACTCCGGTTGTGGGAACTGGCCGAGCCGGTCGCCGAAGCGATCGAATCCACTGTGGACACGACGATCGGGAGCTGTGAGCCGGGCTTGTATCTGGCTGGGCAAACCGAGTTGCCGTCGTACACCTTCACCGTAGAAATGAGCCTTTCATGAGTGTGCACAAAAAGCGCCTCAAGCTGATCACGCTGTCCATCGGCAGCAACTCGCTGGAATGCCAGGTGAATAGCTGGAAACTGGATCCCGGCGTCAAAGACGGGGACCGGAAGTACACTTTCTGTCCCGACGGCGAGTTCGTGGAGGAGACCGACGCCGAAGCGAGCTTGGAACTCAAGTTATTCAGCGACTGGCGCTCGGCGGGCTTCTCGACGTTCCTGTGGAACAACCCGAACACCGAAGCGACTTTCGTGCTGGACCACCACCCGGACGATCCCGACTCGCACGTCCGTTTCTCCGGAAAGGTCCTCATCCAGCCCGCGCCGGTGGGCGGTGACGCCCGTGAAACCGAGATGACCGAGGTCACCTTGCAGGCGTTCAACGTCGAGTTCGAGGAGGTTTGATCGTGGCGCGGCAATCCGTTACGACACAGCCGGTTCCGCTCTCCGGGCTCGCGCTGGCGCACACCGCGCCGAACGCCGACGGCGACATCGTGGACGTGGTCCGCGGCGGGTTCCTGTCGGTGATCAACGGCGGTACCGGTCCGATCACGGTCACCGTGCAGACCCCCGGCCTGGTCGACGGCGACTTGGCGATCGCGGACCGCACGGTCACGGTCCCGGTGGGCACCACGCCGAAGCTCATTCCGCTGACCTCGGCCAAGTACAAGCAGCCCGTCGGCGACGCCAACGCCGGGCGTGCGCTGGTCGACTACTCCGCCGTCACGTCCGTCACCCGAGCAGTAGGGACCATCGCATGATCACATTCGAAGTCAAGCCGGACAACGGAACCGCCTACGAGGTGACCGCCACGCCGCGCGACGTGCTGCTGTGGGAACGACAGGTGCGGAACGCGAAGTTCTCCAACTTCGCGTCACCGTCCTATGAGGACATCTACGGTCTGGCGTTCTTCGCCTCGAAGCGGCAACGGCAGTTCGACGGCAACCGCGCGCTGTTCGAAGAGACGTGCGAGGTACAGCCGATCGAGGACGCCGACGAGTATGAGCCGGAAAGCGACGGTGAGCCGGGTCCTACGAGCGAGGATCGCTGACGCGAACGGTTCTCGAACTCGCGGTGGAAACCGGCACTTCCCCTACGTACTGGGAAAACCGGGATAGCCGCACGATCCTGACCGTGTTGGACATCCTCAAACAGCGCAACAGCAACAACGCCACCCCCGGCGCTCGGGGGCTCGGGGCCGGTGGCCCGATCTCCGGCTGACGGAATCCCGATAGGAGGCGGTGACCGTGGCGAGCAAGACCAGTCTTACGGTCAACCTCTCCATCGAGGGTGTACGCGAGACGCTGCGCGCGTTCTCGCAGATGCCGAAGGACGCCAGCGACGCGCTACGCGACGCGAGTTTGGCGCTGGCACAGGAACTAGCCACGGCCGCACGTGCCGACGGCATGGCCAACGGCGGACCGCAGGGACGGTTGGTCGCGCAGACCGTGAAGGCTAAGCGCGACCGGGTGCCGGTGGTCGAGGCCGGCGGCACCCGCCGTCTCGGCCGCCACCGCACCCCCGCCTACGGCCTGCTGTTCGGGTCCATCTTCGGCATGACCCGGCGGTCCGGGTGGTACGCCTCCCCGCGCTACGGCACGGCGACCGGCCGCCAGTACCGGCCGCACGGCGGGCAGTCCGCGTACTGGTTCTTCCCGGTGATCGAGCAGAACACCGCGGAGATCTCGCGCCGTTGGAACGAAGCAGCCGACGAGGTTGTGCGCCGCTTCTCCGAAGGCGGTGTGTGATGGCCGAGACCGGACAGCGCACCGTACGGATCAAGTTCGACGGCTCCACCAAGGGCCTGGCCGCCGCCGTGGCCGCCGCCCGCCAGGAGCTACGCGCCGCGGCCAAAGCCGCCGCGGACGAACAGCGCCGGATCACCGCGGCGCAGCGCGAGGCAGCCGCGCAGGAGAAAGCCGCCATGCAGGCCGCGCAGAAAGCCGCGGCCGACCACCAGAAGGCGCTCGCCGACGCCGCCCGCAAGGCCGACGAGCAGGCCGAGCAGTTCGCCGAGAAACGCCGCAAGCGGTTCGCCACCTGGGGCACACAACTGGCGTCGATGGCGCGCAACGTCACCGCGTTCGCTGCGCAATCAATGGCGAGTGTGGCCGCGCTGAACTCCGGTCTCGGGATAATGGCCGGTCTGGTCGCGTGGGCCGGTGCTGCGTCCGGTGCGCTCGGTCTCATCCCCGGCGCGCTCGCCGCCGGTGCCGCCGCCATGATCACGCTTCGGCTCGGTGCCGACGGCATGAAGAAGGCGTTCGAGGGCACCACCCCGACCCTGGACCGGCTCAAAGCCGCGGTCTCGGGCACGTTCCAGCGGGAACTCGCCCCGGCCGTGCGCGATATCAACGCGCTGCTGCCCAAGACGACCACCCATTTTCAGGGCATCGCGTCGGCGATCTCGACGACCATCACCCGCTTCACCGCGATGGCCCGGCAGCGGGAGAACACCGCTGCCCTGAATTCCACCTTGGACTCCTCGGCCGGGATCATCCGCAACGTCGGGCGCGCGCTGGCGCCGCTCGGTCGCGCGTTCCTCGACCTAGCGCAGGTCGGTTCCAAGGCGCTGGAGAAGCTGACCGGCGGCGCCGAGGGAGCCGCGCAGCGGTTCGCCGACTTCATCCGCCAGGCCAAGGACACCGGCAAGATCGACCAGTGGATTCAAGGCGGCATCGGCGCGTTCAAGGATCTGTGGGGGCTGCTGAACGATCTCGCCACGATCGTGCGCAGCGTGTTCGGCTCACTGCAAGAGGGCGGCGCCGGTGTCGCGCCGATGCTGTCCCCGGCCATCGACGCGGTGAAGCGATTCGTGCAGTCGCCCGAGGGACAAGAAACCTTCCGCACGCTGGGCGAAGTTCTGTCCAAAGTGGGCGACGCCGTGTCCCGAATCCTCGGCCCTGCCCTCGAAGCCGTCCAACCACTGATCGAACCGCTTGGTGACCTGCTCGTCACCATCGCCGATTCTGCCGCGCAAGCGCTGGCCCCGGCGCTCGAAACTCTCGGCCGGATTCTGGGGCCGTTGGTCCGCGCGCTGTCGCCTGTGGTCGAACAGCTCGTGAAGGGGCTCGCCCCGATTCTGCCGGTCTTGATCCGGTCGCTTGCTCCGCTGGCCGCTGTGTTGATCATGCTCGCGCCGGTGGTCATGCTGCTGAACATCCCACTTCTGGGCGCGGTCACCCTTCTCACCGCGCTGGCACAGCTCATGCAAGGCGACGTCGTCGGCGCCGGACAGACGATGTCCAACGGGCTCAAAGCAACCAGCGACACTATGCGCACCATCACGCAAACCAATTGGGGCGGAATGGCCATCGACGTGATGACCGCGATGTCCTCGGCCGGATCAGCAGTGTCGGCCGGTGCCGCCGGCATGTCCGGCAACTGGGGCACCGGAATGCAAATGATGGGCGAAAACACATCCGGTGCGCTTAACGGCATCATCGGCCAATTCGGAGGCTCGATACCACAGATTTCCGAGCTGGCTGGACAAGGCGGACTTACCGCGGCAAGCCGGTTCGGCATCGGTATGGACCAAATGAACGCCGGTGCACAGACAGGCATCGGTGGCGTGGTAGCCAAAGTCGTTCAGCTACCCGGAATGGTGCTGCGAGGACTGGGAAACATCGGTTCGCTCCTGCTGCACAGTGGCATGGAACTGCTCGCGGGCTTCGGCCGCGGCATCGAGCAGATGGCCGGACGGATCATCGACAAGGTCCGTGGTTTCGTCGGCAGGGTTCGCGACCTGTTCCCGTTCTCCCCGGCGAAAACTGGGCCGTTCTCGGGCAAAGGTTGGGTTCTCTACTCCGGCATGGCCATCTCCGAAAGTTTCGGTGAGGGCGTGTTGGCGCGCACCGGCTCGGCCGTCGCCGCCGTCCGAGCGATGTCCGGACGCGTCGCGGCCGCGGTCCCGGCCGAGCTGCTTACGCCGGTGCCCTCGGCCGCAGCATCCGGCCCGCTCGTCGCCGGTGTCCGCAGCGCTCGCGCCGGAGGCTCGTCGACCTCGACCGGCACCGGTGAGCCGCGGGTCATCGAGCTGACTTTGGACCTGGGCAGGGGAATCACGCAGCGCGTGCAAATCGAGATCGACGAGGCGGGACGTGCTACCGCGCGTGCCGCTGGCGCGGGCACAGGGGGGATGCGATGACCACCACGACGACGTATCTCGACGACCTGTCCCGCGTGCGCGTCGCCTTCACCGGGCTGCACCCGGCCGCCGACTACGCGGTGGTCGAGCGCTCCACCGACGGCATCACCTGGACCACGATTCGCGGCGGCGACAAGGTCGGCCTAAGCGGTGGCGCGGGCAAGGTCGATGACTATGAGTTCGCCGCCGGAGTGCCGAACACGTACCGCGTGACCGCGGTCGACGCCGCGGCACCGGCGTGGATCGGTTCCGGCGGACCCGTCACCGCGGTGAACGCCTCGCTCACTCCGTTCACCAGCGGCGCCACCGTGGTCGGTGACCTTCTGCTCATGCTGGCGACCATCCGCAACAGCGGCGCCGGTGCACCCGTGCAGCCCGCCGGATGGACAACCGTCGTAGACCTCGGGAACGTCAAGGTGTTCGCCCGCTACGCCACGGCGGGCGGCTCGACCGGGCACACCGTGACATACTCCGGCGGCGTGGCCGGTGCCGACTGCACCGCGCAACTGGCGACGTTCCGCAACACGTCGACCGTTTCGACCGGGTCGCCCGCGACTCTGGTCAACGCCGCGCAACAGGACATCCCGTGGCCCGCGTACACACCCGGCGCGGCGCCGTCGGTACTCGTCGCTCTCGGCTGGAAACAGGCCGGATGGGCCATCGTTCCGACAACTGGGGCGTGGACGGCCGAGCTGGGGCAGGTGTCCGCGACCGGTGGTGACGACGCCGGACACGTCTGGTGGTACCAGCCCCGGACGAACACCAGCCAAAAGCCGTCCGGATTCTGGACGGTGCCCGGCAGCGGCGCGGCGATCAGCAAGGCCGCGCTGCTCTCCTTCGGCCGGCGCCCGGATGTGGGCGTGGAGACGTCGACCATCACGCCGGTGCTCGATTCGACGTGGATCAAGAACGTTCGCCGCCCGAGCCTGAATCGCAAAGTCACGGTGACCGACGTGTCGGACATCGAGCGCCCATCACGGTCCGAGCTTGTCGACGTGGTGGGCCGCACCTATCCAATCGAGATCAGCGACGTGCGCGGGTCACGGCGGTTCACGCTGCAAGTGTCCACATCGGACCTATCTGTGGCGGACGACTTCGATAACGCCTTGAGTGTCGGCCACACCGTGTTTATACAGGCGCCGTCGGCGTTGTGCGTCGTGCCGACGCTCTACGCTTCGATCGGCGACACCACACGGGCGCGTCCTCGCGGCTCGGTCCGCTCGGCGCGCAGGTACTTCGACCTGCCATTGACCGAGGTCGCCGCACCGGCAAGCACGGTGTATAGCGACACGTTCACCTACGCGGATGTCCTGGCGACCTACGCCACCATCGGCGCTGTGGTCGCCGCTAACGCGTCGTACTCGGCCCTGGTGGACAAGGTGTCCGACGCGGTGGTGATCGTCCCGTGAGGCCGGTTACTGACACTTTCTTGGCGTCGCTGCGTGGATCGCACACGATGGCGTCGCGCTGCACGCTCGTCGCCCCCGGCCAGACCGGGACGGCGCCGACCGGGATACCGATTCCCGGAGTCGATCTCGCCGGGCGACTGCCGGTCGTGACCGGGAACGTGACCACCGACATGACCGCCGACGTACAGTCCACATTGGATCTTACAACGCACTATCCGTGGCCTGGAAACCCGAGCGATCCGGGAACCCCGTACGGACAGGAAATCTACGTCGAGCGCGGCGTGGAATACGGCATCGGCACCCGCGAGCTGGTCGGTCTCGGCTACTTCCGGATCGACCGGGTCGAGCAAGTGCGCGTCCCGGACGGCGCTATCCGGATCACCGCGTCAGACCGTATGGCGACGGTCCGCGACGCGCGCCCGATCGCGCCCGTTCAGTTCTCGGCGACGGCGTCGGTCGGCTCGGTGATCGACTTCGTTGTGGGTGAAGCGGTGCCGAACTTGGTTACCGTGTACGACTTCAACGCGTACTCGATCATGCTCGGAACCGACCACGTGTTGGATGACGACCGGCTCGCGTTCGTACAGGATCTCCTTGCCGCGTACGGAAAGTTCGGGTACTTCGACTACGCCGGGCGCTTTCAGGTGCGTTCCGTCCCGGACCTGTCTGCTACCGAATCGGTGTGGGAGATCAACTCCGGCGCGCGTGGCGTGCTGGTCGAGATGAAACGGACCATCTCCCGTGAGGCGGTCTACAACGTCGTCGTCGCGCGCGGCGAGCCCGCAGGCGATTTCCCGCCAGTTCAAGCAATCGCCGTAGACGACGACCCCGCTTCACCTACCTACGTTGGCGGCGACTTCGGCATGGTGCCGACGTTCTACGCCAGTGCGTTCATGACCACCGTCGAGCAATGCAGCGCCGCCGCTCGCGCGAAGCTGGCAAAGGTGATCGGTCTGCCGTATGGGGTTTCGCTCGGCACCGTGCCCAATCCTGCTTTGGAGGGTTGGGACGTGGTGACGGTTTCCTACCCCGGCGGTGGAGAGGTTCACATCATCGACCGCATCAGCTACGGCCTGGCCCCCGGCGACTCGATGGGCATCGACACCCGAAAGCAGTACCTCACAGGGAAGGCGAGCTAGTGGACCCCTTGCAGCTCGCTGCCTTGCTTGCCGCGGCCAACAGCAAACCGACCGGCGGTGCGAACCTCGATCACTACACCGGCGAAATCCTGTCGTGGGACGAAGCCACTGGCGTGAACTCGGTGCGGATCAACAACACGCCCGTCTCAAACCTCCGGGTCATTCAGTCCGGCATCGGGATCACGTACAGGCCGGGCGACGTGGTGATGGTCGAAAAGAGGATGAGCCAGTGGTACATCCTCGGCAAGGTCGCCGCCGCGGGTTCGAGTGCCGCGAATCAGCTCGGCGCCGCGGTGGTCAACACGCCACAGTCGACCTCAAGCCTGAATTTCGGTGACCTAGCGACGGTCGGGCCGAGTCAGACTGTCTACATTGGATCGACTCGACGGGCGTTGGTCCTTGCTAACTCTGGCGTCACCGTGCAAGCCGCGTCGTCTGCCGTGTACGGCGGGGGCTGGTTCACCCTGGCAGTCACCGGCGCTAGCAACATCGGCCCGTCGGGCTCGGCGACCCCGTTCTATGCCGGGGGGTTCCTCGATTACGAACCCGATTTCGTCGGCAGTTTCACCCAAGTGTGGGTGGTGACCGCGGCTAACGGTCTCAATTCCGGTCTGAACACGTTCACCCTCAAGTACCGGGCTGCCACCAGCAACGCATCCGCAATGTTCGACGGCCGCGCTATCGCCGTTATTCCACTCTGACACAACGAAAGGAGGCCCGATCATGGGCGCAACTAGCCGCTACGGCTGGAACTACCCGGAGATCGGCGACCCGCCGAACACCGCCGCGCACCTGCGTGCACTGGCGGAATCCGTCGAGGCGACCTTGGGAGTGCTCGACGACAAGCTGACCGTGCTGTCCGGTATCGCGTTCCGCCGGATTGCTGGCAGCATCCGCACGGCGAACGTCGGCCCCGGAACGTTCACGACGGAGACGTTTATTCAGACCGTCACCTTCTCCGCTCAAGCGGGAAGGCGCTATCGAATCACGATGGACTATCAGAACGTCGCCAGCGATACCACCTACTTCACCATGCGTGGCCGGTGGGCAGCCGGTCCGTCGGTCACTCCGGCGGGAACGCAGTTCTACTACCGCGACACATCCGCGGGTTCACCGGGGAACTGGGAAGGGCCGTTGACCGTGACCGCGGAAGTCACCGGCCTTCCGGCTGGCCAGATCACCGCGGGATTCAGCGTGATCCGCACAGGCGGCACCGGAACCGCGGACTACCGCGCGGCACCGACGCAACCCGCCTACGTGTGGGTCGACGACGTCGCCGCGGCCTGACCTCGATAGCCCTCACCGCAAGAGAAGAGAACTCACAATGGCAGGGATCACGATCACCAACGAACAGATCTTCGACGAGCTACGCGCGCTGACCAACAACGTGATCACGCTCGTGACCAAACTGGACACTCTCGTCAACGTCGGCAACGACCACGAACAGCGTATCCGCGAACTGGAGAAGGTCTCGGTCGCCGACCACGAATCCCGAATCCGCGGCCTGGAACGGAAAATCTGGGTTGCCGCCGGTGTAGCAGCGGCCGGGGGTGGCGGCGTCGTGCAGGCATTGCACGCTGTCCTCGGAGCTTGAGCGTGGACACCACAACCCCGGCACCCCGCGCGCCACTTCACCGACAACCCTCGAAGGGAACTCCCGATCATGGCACTTGGCATCGACGTCTACAGCCGCTTTCAGACCGTCACCGACTGGGCGGCCGTCAAGTCGCACGGCGTGACGTTCGCGTACGTCAAGCTCACCGACGGCGCCGGACTCCCCAACGGAGGACGCAACACCGGCGCCGCGCTCGTCACCGGTGCCCGCGCCGCCGGCATCCCCGTTGGCGGCTACCACTTCGTACAGGCGAACCCCACGCCCGAAGCGCAAGCCGACCTGTTCGTGGCCGAGCTGCGACGGCTCGGCGCGACCGGGTGCGCCCCGATGCTCGACCTTGAGGACAACCCGCCCGGCTCGAAGGCGCCGAACATCCCGGACAGCCGCAAGCGGGACTTCGGCATCCGATTCTGCAAGCGCGTGGCCGCGCACGGCTACCGGCCCGGCGTCTACATGAACAACGCGCTCGCCAAGATGCTGCGCCCGGACGGATGGGGGATACCGGACCTGGTCATCTGGATTGCCCGCTACGGCCGCAAGCCCGACGCCACGGCCGGGCGCTACGACCTCCACCAGTACACCGACGCCGGGCACGTGCCCGGCATCCGCGCGTCGAGCGTCGACCTGAACGAGTCCTACACCGACGCCCACCTGACTGCCGGTGCCCGCCCCGGCGGGAACGGCGCGACCCCCAAACCCACCGAGATCGGAGTAGAGATCATGGAACGCAAGACCCTTCCCGCCAGCAACTCCACCACGTCCGTGCGACTGCTGCTGTCCGGCAGCCCCGGCGCGGCGGTCGTCGTCCGCCCCCGTGTCGACGGCGACGGCGTCACCGACACGCCCGTCTGGCAGGGCAACATCTACGCGTGGGGATCGGGCAAGACCGGCATCGGGTACAACCCGATGGCGGCTCCAGGGTTCGACCCGAAAACGGTGTCCCACCGTCGCTACCCCCTGCCCGGCGCGGTCTGGGCGGACTTCGAATACAGCTCGAAAGAGCCGTTCGAAATCGACATCGTCGGCTGAACGGAGGTCTCCGCATGAACCCGAAACTCACGTCGTGGGTGCGTACCGTCGTGCCCGGCCTGTGGTCCGCGTTCGTCGCGTGGCTGGTGACGCTCGGCCTGCCGGACGTCGTCACCAGCGCGGCGGGCGGGCTCGGCGAAGCCGTCGTGTACCCGGCCGCGCTGGCGGCCGTCTACGCGGCGATCAGGTGGGCCGAACCGCACTTGCCCGACTGGCTGACGCGCGTCTGGCTCGGCTCGGCCGCGCCGCCTACGTACGGCGAACCGTCCGCGCCCGCGCACCGGGCCGCGGTGGAACCGCCGGCACCCGCCTGGCCGGTCGACCCGTACGAATAGCATCCGGACGCACAGCAGCCCCCGCCCTGGCCCACGGGCGGGGGCTGTCTGCGCTGGTTGCGACTATCGAACGCGTGTTCTAGCGTGTCGGTGCCGAGCGGGGGAAGAAGACTCGTCCGGCACGCCGGACGCCAGGAGATCAGCCCATGCCCTTCGACACGCGCGACAGTCGCGAGACCTTCGGTTATCCCGTTCGAGCCGTCCACGTGGGACCGGACGGCCGCGGGGACCGCGAGATACGCGCCTGGCGGAACCGTTTCGGCGCTGAGCAGTGGCTCACCAAGCACGGGCGGCTCGAAGACTGGGAGATCACGCGATGCAGAAACATCGCGTGGGGTGGCCCTTCCAACTTCCAGCCGTGGCTGGACGGCCGGTCGCTGGACTGGCCGACCTACGACACCCCCGACGGCAACCCGCACGTACCCGGAGACGACGACGGGCCGGGTACCTGATCACCAGGTACCCGGCCCGTGGCCGTCTCGGTCAGGCGGCGCGGCGCACGCCAGCCGTCACATTCCGGTTAGGGCACACCACCTTCGGGCGCCAATATCCGTCCACATTTATGCAAAACGTGTTCGAGTACCGAATGGCCTTCCGGCCGCACTCCTGGCACGCATAGGCGCCAGCCGGGACACCATGCCATACCCGAGAGTTGTCCAGCTTCCCCCGGTAGATGTCGTCATCCCTGGCGGGCGGCAGGTGCTTAGCGTCGTAGCGCACGATCTCCGTTTCGGTCCCGGTGTACGGGTCGACGTAGACCAGGACCGACCACGGCGAACGTCCTTCCCGGACAGTCTTCCGGGCGATCAGGAGGGCAACGCTGTAGTCGACGCGCGACCGCTGGTCGGGCCTCGTGCCGCCAGCGAGCTGAAACCGGATTCGGTAGTCGTGCGTCTGGCCCTTCTGCTTCCCCATCACTGCCCCTCATTCGGTCGCGTAAGGTCGCGCATCTGGTCGTCGGTCAGCCCGTGCGACGCCGGGTCGTCACAGTCGTTGTGCTCGCGGAGCCACCTCACGTGGTCGTCCTCGGGTAGCAGTGCAAGCAGCAGGTTCAGCGGCTCGCACATGAGCGTCGGCGCGATGTCCTCGGCGAGATAGCCGCTTCCCCACGTCGCGCCGAAGGCGGCCACCTTGGCGGCGAGATCTCCTGGCGCGGTCACTGCCCGCGACCTTCGGTCTTGTCCCAAGTGGCACGCCACGCGGCGACCATCCGCGTGTACGCAGGTGCCTTCCGGTTCATCATCTCTTCGGCGGCTGTCGAGCCGTGCAGCTCGGCGAGTAGGCGGAACGCCTGTCCGCCCGTCGTCGAGCACGGCCGGGGCCGACCGTTCGTGATGCCCTGCCGCATATGATTCAGGTTCTCGACGTACTCGGAGTAGCGCTCCATCGCGCGGCCAGTCAGCATCTCCGTAAGAGCCTCGCGCCCGAGCGCCGCCCTGCGTGCACCGCCGAACGCAACCGGAGCGTCTTCCATGAGCTTGAGCACCGTGGCGTCGTCGGCGTCGCGCAGCACGTGCGCCATGTACAGCGCCCACGCGCGGTACTCGGTATCGCCCATCGCATCAGCCAGCAGCACCGACACGGTCGCCTTATCGGTGAGGATGTCGTCCGGCGCGTCCATGTCCGACATCAGGTCGTCGACCCGCTGACGCAACTCGTCGTCGGTGAGCTGTTCGGGGGCGGGGTAGTGGTCGCTGTAAAGGTCGTTCACGGCTGCTCCATCTCAAGAGGTGTGGGTACACCTTGGGATAAAAAAGGGGGGACCGAGCGCCCCCGGCCGACTGGCCGGGGGCGGGGGCCGCTAGTAGTCGGTGACCGGGGCTGTGCGCAGCGCCGCCAGTTGCTCTCGGGTGAGAACGATCTTCCCCGAGGTGAAGTCGCTGTGCGGGCTGAGGATCACGATTTTCACCCGGTCATCGTCGCGCTTGCGAATCTCGATCGTCTCGTGCGGTTCGAGTTCGAATCCTGCGTGCATTTTATCTCCGTTCGCTTGGTGTGGGTACACCCTAACATGGGTGTGGGTACACCTGTCAACATGTTGGGCGGTGTGGGTACACCGTGGTATGCTCCCGGCCATGCCCAATCAGCCGGCACCTGGACAGGTCTCACCCAAAGTGCGGATGCCTCGCGAATTGTGGGAAGCGGCCGGTCGGGTCGCCGCGGCGCAAGGAACCGACCGCGGCGCCGTCGTGCGGGACTTCCTTCGCTGGTACACCGGCGAAAGTGGCGTCATGCTGCCCGTGCGCGCCGAGCGACGGCCCGCGCCCTGATCGTCAACAGAACAGCGAAAGCCCCGGCGTCGAGATGATCGCCGGGGCTTTCGCTGGTCTCCGTCGTCTACGGCCTGGTCAGCTCGCGGCGGCCGATGTCGGTGAGCACGTAGTACGGCAAACGAACACGACTGTCCGGAGAGGGCTCGTCGAACCCGTCGGCGACCCATCCGAGGTTATGCAGCCGTTCCAGCAACGCGGACAGCCGTTGACCGGTGAGGTTCGCCGCACGTCGGAGGTCCGCACTGTGGAAGCGGGCGCCAGGCTCGCCCGCGAGGAACACCGCCGTCAACCTGCGCATTTCTCGGGCACTCCGCATGGCTCGATTCTAGACCTCGTCGTCGTGTTCTAGCGGTTCCGGAGGAAAGCGGAACCGGGCCGAGCGATATCCGGCACCCGGATGGGTCGGCCCGGTCGGCTGTTTCGGCGGATGACTTCCCGCGCTGCCGAAGGCTGTGTTTCCGGGCTGGCCTCCGACAAGGCAGCTACGCCGGTCGCGCCGTCGTTTCTTGGGCACGCTTTCTCCTAGTCCGGGGGCGGGTACTTCGGTGCTGGAGGCCGGTTCGGCGGGCGGTTGTCTTTGGGTTCCGTGGGACGGTCCTTGCCCGGTCCCGGTTGCGAAGGGCCCGGCCCCGCCGGGTTCCGTGGCTTCGCCATCGGCTTACCCCTCGTCCTCGTCGTCGGACTTGTTCTTGGTGGGGGCGGGAGGCGTCAGGTCCGGCCCGTCATCGGGGGCGTACTTGGTCTCGTGGGCGCCGAGGTCCATCCAGATTGGTGGCATGGCTCAGTCCTCGTCGCTGTCGGACTTGACGGGGTCCGACTTGACGGGGTCGGGTAGGTCGTAGTCCTCGTCATCGCCGTGGTTCCACCAACGCATCGCGCGCGCCATTCGTCCGGCCTTTCTGGTAGTTGATTGGCGCCGGGGCCGGGCCGGTCGCGGTGAACGTCCCGGCCCCGGCTCCATCAGCGGGCACGCCGCCGATGGTTTGGTGGCCGGGGGCGGGATACGGCCACCCCCGGCGCCCGTCGCGGGTCCATTTCCCAGACACGACGGGTGGAACCGGGAGTCACCGCGCCAGCGGTCCCGGTTGTCCGCCGTCCCGTTGCAGCAGGACGACGGGGTTTTGGAACCTGGTCGGCGCGTAGGGGAGGAACCCTCACGCCGACCAGGCGGCCCGGCACCGCGCGGGTAAGAGGGGCGCGGCGCCGGGCGGACTATGGAGGTGTCTCGCGGGGCGCCTCGATGCCGAACAGGTCGGTAGGTTCTTCCTGGCCGTCAAGTTCGCTCGCACGTCGAGCGAGCGCCGCACCGATCTTCACGAGATCTCGGCCGAGCCGTCGAAGCCCTGCCGCGTAGTGCTCGTTCGAGGTCTGCAAGGTCAGAAGGTCGATCGTGACTTTGCCGATTTCGGTATTGACCCGCGCCAGACCGGCGAGAAGGTCGCGGTCAGGCTTGTCCACGGCGCACCTCTTCACCGCGTGCTACCGCGTTCGCATCGAGTAGCAGGCCGCCGCACCTGGCGCATCGAATAGCCGCCGACGGCGCCGCGATCCGCTCGGCACCTATCGCGGTCCGCTCGTGCCCGAGCGGGTCTTGGCGCACTTCCTCGCACCACGCGAGCAACATCGGAGGCCAGTAGAGATCAGGGGACAGCAGCGCGCGGCGATACAAGTGCGCCTCGCTCCCGGCGAATACGCGCCATTCGTATCCGGCCGCCGCCGACACCGACGCTTGCCGCTGTTGCGGGGCACATGGCCGGTGGGTTGTGCCCGGTCGGCTGAACCGGCGCCGCACCATCAGGGGATGCCTCATGACGCACGCTCGGTCTCGCGACGCACAGGGACGGTGGGGTCGTCGCGAACCTGGCTGAGGTGCACGGGCAGTAATTCGCGCTGCGCGGCGACGAGAATCACCGGCGCCGGGTTGCGGCTGATTTCGAGGGCGTAGGGGAATTGGTCCGCGTCGTTCTGGATGACGCCGACCGAGATCAGGGGCGGCCTGCCCTCGATGTCAGTGAGTTGCCGCGGTCGCCGGACTCGCCAATTCCGTGTCGTCACGCAGTGAACGCTAGGAGTGATCAACTCATGCGAGAGGGGCTATCTCACCCCGTCGTCAGGGGGGACAGATTGTCCCCCCTAACGAAGAGGTCAGACCGTGACCCCGAGCCGGGCGGCGAGCGCGCGGGCGTCTTTCTGGACCAACCGGCCGCCGGACGTGACCAGCTCGCCCGCCAGGCCGCGGGCGAGAGGGTGGGACTGCATGGATTCGGTGCTCACGGAGGCCGCGCGTTCGAGCACGTGAAGCGTGCTCATCCAGTCGCCGCGCTGACGGTATGCGCGGGCCGTTTCGAGCCACAGGCGGGCACGGCGATCGAGCGATGGAACGTCGTCGGGATCAAGGTGCGCCATGTGGTCGAGCGCGCTTCCCGCTCGGCGTAGCTCGACCTGAACCGAAACGGCGGTGAAAGCGCTGTTCGCCACCCCGTACAGCGTCCACGGGTGCGTGTATCCCGCCGGTAGCTTCCCGGCCATCCGAGTGGCGTCGTCGAGGCGTCGCAACGCGTCGCCCTCGCGCCCGATCTTCGCGAGGCTGATTGAAGCGTGAAGCCGGGACGCGCCCCACAAGGCGCGCTCGGCGTCCGTACCCGAGTCCAGACGGGAGGAGAGCAGGGACGCACCGTCGTCGGCAAGCTTTACGGCTTCTTCCTCACGGCCGGTCGAGCGCCAGACGTTGCCGAGCACCCACGCCGCGGCCGTGAGCGCAATGGGTTGGTCGGCCTGCTCGGCGGCGTCCATGCAGCGATCCGCGGCTAGCCGGAGCAAGGCGCCATCGGCGACCCATGCAAGCACCTGTTCGGACAGGGCATAGGCGCCGGAGAGTGCCGCGTACGCGTCTCGCCGGTCCGGCCCGTCGAGAACGCGAACGGCTCGCCGTCCCTCGCGGATGAGCTGCGCAAGCGCCGACCCAGTCTCGGCCCGCGGTGTCGGCGAGTCATGCCAGCGCCGCCACAGTTCGTCCGTGCGCTCGATCAACTGGGCGGCAACTGGCTCGGGGCCGTCAGGGAGCACGAGAAAGGCCGACTCGATGGCGTCCCGGAGATCTTCGACAACGGGGTGGCCGTTTCGGTGCCCGATACCCATCGGGAGTGCGGCACCGCCGGTCAGCTCGGAGAGGTCCCGGCATCCGAGGATTTCAGCAATCTGAATCAGCTTGTCGACCTGGGGCGGCTTGCGCTCGCCCTTCTCGATCTTCTTGAGCCAATCGGCGCTATGGCCGAGCAGACCGGCGACGACCGCACGCGACTTGCCGGTGCGGGTGCGGATGGTCTGGATTCGTTCGCCGGTCGAGAGACCGGCCAGTTCATCGGTCATCGTGCCCTACCTTCGCGGGTAGACCTCCCCGCGTGCCCCCGGCCCGTCGACCGGGGGCGTTCACCCGCGAAGAGGTGCACGACCAGGCTACCCGGCGGGCATTCCACCGGTCGAGAAACAGCCCTGGTCGCACAGCGTCAGTACGCCCATTCCCATCCCGAACCGTTCGAGAAACCACGGGCGAGCAGCAGCGCACCGGACTTGTCCTCGACTTCAATTTCGATCTGTCCCGTGTAGCGGCTGTTCGGCGCGTAGTTCATGGGCAGGTGCTTCGGCGAGCCCACGCACATGCCGATGGAACCCGAGTGCGTCGTGCCCCCGGCATCACGGGTCTGGAACTTGAGAGGGTTGATGGTGGCGGCAATGTCGAGACTGGCCGAGTCGTCGGGGAAGGCGAGCGTTTCCACGGTGACATCGACGAGCAGCGTGTGCTTTCCGGCGTCCCGCTTCATGTACTGCGAGCACTTCGGGTCAACGGCGATCTTGGTCAGCGCGAAACGGACGAACGGGTCTCGGCCGCCGTTAGGCCCCCACGACGCTTGCTCGCCAATCTTGAGCTGTTGGAAGCCCGAATCGGTGCGTTGGTCGGCACCCGTGCCCGAGGTTTCGGCCGGCGCCGCCGCGTTCGCGTTGTCCGTGTTCGAGACGCCGGATCGTGGCGCGGGGCTGACGGCGACGGCGAGTACCAGAATGGCGACGACTCCGAGAAACAACACACCGCCACCGACGAGAAACCACGGCCAGATCGGGCGTTTCTTTGGCGGCATGGGCTGTTGCTGCGGGTACGGGGTGCCGTATGGGTTCGTCATCGTGGTGGCCTCTCGCAAGCAAGATCGGGGTGCCTACCTAGATCCTGTTGATCAAGGTCGGTGTTACACCCCGCCGCGTGCTCAACGCGCACACGTTCGCAGCGCGCGCACCCCGGCCATCTCGGCGATCAGAAGACTGGCGAGAACGATCGTGATCCGTACGGCAATCATCGGGAATTTCCCTTGTGTAACG
>Ga0196958_10000167_pt1 | contig 21508 bp, 26 predicted proteins | sample S1v_10metaG_FD_148654 | JGI IMG/M metagenome (GOLD analysis project Ga0196958, IMG submission 148654) | Soil microbial communities from Anza Borrego desert, Southern California, United States - S1+v_10 | ecosystem: Environmental > Terrestrial > Soil > Desert | place: USA: California | collected... | reverse complement strand
GTCGGACCGCACGGGGTCGGACCGCACGGGATCGGACCGCACGGGATCGGACCGCACGGGGTCGGACCGCACGGGGTCGGACCGCACGGCGCCGGCGCCGCCTGCCCGACCAGCGCCCACCGCATCCGCAGTGTTCACACGTGCCACACAACCCACCCCGGTGTCCGAGAGGAAGGGTCCACCGGCAGCTGCCCGCCCGGTCCTCGCGGCCGACGACCCGGGGCCGCCGTGCTCCGTCGACCGGTGGTCACCCCCGGCGGGGGCGGCTGCCGCCTCGGGGGCGCATCGTGACCCCCGCGTCGATGAGGATGCGTCGGACGTAGCCGAAGCTCCTGCCGGTGTCGTCGCTGAGCCGCGAGAGGCTCGCGCCCTGGGCGTAGCGCTCGACCAGGTATCCCGCGAACGCCGCACGATCCCGGCCGCCTCCTGCTCGTGGCTCCGCACGGGACAGCTCCTCACCCGTGTGCTGCACGGGGACCTCCTTCCGCCGGCTGCACCGACCGTAGGCACGCGGAGCGCCCCGCTCCGCGAACTGTCCCGATGCGAGACACGCGCGAGGGCCGGACCGGGTGGCACCACCCGCCGATCGGCGCAGGTTTCAGCGGTAGCCGGTGGTGTCGGCCGGCCCGCCGACGTCCTGCACCTCGACCATGTAGCGCCAGGCGTCGGGCCTCGAGCCGTCGAGATCGGTGAACCCGTACTCCGCGGCGAGACCGCCGCTGGACAGCGAGGCGCCGTTCCAGCGCGCCCGGTCCGGGTCCGCCGCGAGCGCGACGACGGCCCGGCCCACGAACCGGGGTGTCTCGGAGATCGCGAAGTGCGGTTCCCGGACCAGGGCGTCCCGCCAGTTCGCCTCCTGCACCCCGAACAGGTCGAGCATCATCTCCGAGCGCAGCCAGCCGGGGGTCAGCGACACGGCGGTGGCGTCGTGCTCGTCGAGGTCCTGGGCGTGCGCCCAGGCCATGCGGTTCACGGCGACCTTGGCGAGGTCGTAGAAGGGTGAGTGCCGGTAGTTCACGGCGTTGTAGTCCGCGGTGCCGTCGGTGACCTCGACCAGGAGTCCGCCGGGACGACGGATGAGCAGCGGCAGGGCGAAGTGGGCGGTGACCAGGTGGGTGTCCACGGCGAGGCGCAGCAGCCGTAGGCCGTCGTCGAGGTCGTGCTCCCAGACGGGCACGTTCCACGCGGCGAGCCGCTCCCCACCCCAGATGTCGTTGACCAGCACGTCGAGGCGGCCCTGCTCGCGGTCGATCCGCTCGACCAGCGTGCGTACCTCGTCGTGGACGAGGTGATCGGTCGGCACCGCGATGCCGGCGCCGCCGGCGCGGTCGACCAGCTCGGCGGTCTCCTCGATCGTCTCGGGGCGGTCGTACTCCGATCGGCGGCCGCCGGTCGTGCGCCCCGTGACGTACACCGTGGCCCCCGCGGCACCGAGCTCGACCGCGATGCCCCGCCCCGCTCCCCGCGTCGCCCCGGCGACGAGGGCGACCCTGCCCGCGAGCGTCGTGTCCATCTAGGAGCTCCCGGCGCGCTCGCCCGGCGCGGTCGTCCGCGTCTCCCGCCGCACGCGGAGCACGTGGGCGGCGCCGAGGACGACCGCGGCCCCCGGCAGCAGCAGGCCCAGGAGCAGGGTGGGGGCCCACGGCCAGCTCGGTCCCTGCAGGACGAGGCCGTCGGTGGGGAGCTCGAGGACCTCGGCGGTCCACCGGGCGGTCGCCGTGTCGGTGTGCCGGGCGAGGTCGGTGACCACCGCGTCGTAGGCGAAGCCGGTGCCGCGGTGGAGGTACTCCGGTGGCGGGGCGTCGGCGGGGACGGCGACGGGCGGTGCCGTGGCGCCCGGGACGACGAGGCGGTCGGCCCGCGCCGACGGGCGCCCGGTGCGGGCCGCGAGCTCGTCGGACGTGAGGTCGGGGACGAGGTCGAGTCTCCCGGTCAGGGGCAGGGGCCGGCGCTGGACGGCGACGGTGGAGAGGTTGGACGCCCCGGTCTCGGCGAGGACCTGGTCCGGGGCGAGGACGTCGGAGACCAATGCGCCGTGGTCCCCGACCACGACCACGGCGGTGGGCCGGACCGGGTCGTGGGGAGGCGGCGTGGGCGTCGGGACGGCGCGGTCCGGGCCCGGCGTGTACGCGGCGACGAACGTGCGGGGCGCGGAGGCCGCCGCACCCACCGCGGGGACCGCCAGGATCGTGACGAGTGCCGCGATGACCAGCGCCGCACGGCGCAGGACGGTGCGCATGCCGTGGCGCCTCACAGCCCGTACTCGTGGCGGCGCCAGAGCATGGCGAGCAGCATCAGCGGAAACATGATCACGTGACCGGCGACCATGAGCGCCGAGGCGGGCAGCACGCCGAACCCGTAGGGAACCAGCAGCGCCACGAACGGCAGGTACATCGCCGCCGACATCTCGGCGATCCGCGCCCACGCGTGGCGCCGCAGCGCCATCCACAGCGCCATCGCGACCGTCATGTCGGTGGCCATCACGAGAGCGTGCACGTCCTCCCGCGCGAGCCACTCCGCGGGCCAGAGCGGGTCCAGCGCCACCATGCCCACGACCATGGCGACGACCATCTCGACGTAGTGCAGGACGAAGTGGCCGATCCGGCGACCCCGACCGTGGGTCCCCGGGGTCGGCTCGGCGACGACCGTCGCGTCGCCCGTGCTCGGCGTGCCGGCCATCGGTGCTCCTCCTCGTCGTGCGGGTGTCGACGAGGAGGTTCCGCGCTCGGGAGGTCACGGGCGTAGGCCAGAGGTCACGACCGGTGGTCACGCCCCGGACGTGACCCGCACGCGACGCCGGTCGCCCGGTCACGCGCTCAGATCAGGTCGAGCTCGCGGGCCCGCAGCGCGGCCTGGGTGCGGTCCCGGACACCGAGCTTGGCCAGCACGTTCGTCACGTGGTTCTTCACCGTGCCCTCGGCCAGGAACAACCGCGCGGCCATCTCCCGGTTGCTCCGGCCGTCGGCGAGCAGCCGCAACACGTCGCGCTCCCGGTCGGACAACGGCACGACCAGCGGCTGCGGGAGCGGTCGCGGCGGCGCGTCCTCGCGCAGCTGGCGGGCGACGCGCGCGACGACCTTCGCCGCGACCGAGGGCTGCAGCACGGACTCCCCGCGGGCGGCGGCCAGCACGGCCTCGACGAGCCGCGCCGACGACACGTCCTTGAGCAGGTAGCCGAGCGCCCCCGCGCGCAGGGCCGCGAAGACGTCCTCGTCGTCGTCGAACGTGGTCAGCGCGATGACCTGGACCCCGGGCTGCTCCACCCGCAGCCGACGCGTCGCCGCGACGCCGTCGAGCACCGGCATCCGCAGGTCCATCAGCACCACGTCGGGAGCGAGCTCGGCCGCACGGTCGAGGGCCTGTCGACCGTCGCCGGCCTCGCCGACGACCTCGATGTCCTCGTTCGCCGACAACAAGGTCGCCAACGCCTCGCGGAACAGCGCCTGATCGTCCACGAGCAGCACCCGGACCGGGCTCACACCGGCACCTCCACGCGCAACGTGCTGCCCCGTCCCGGGACCGACTCCAGCTGCAGGCGCCCGCCCACCTCGGCTGCCCGCTCCCGCAGGCCGAGCACGCCGAACCCGGTCGAGGACGCACCGGGTTCGGCACCCTCCCCGTCGTCACGGACCTCCAGACGGACGGCGGTGTGGCCGTAGTCGAGGCGGACCTCGGCCTGGTGGGCCCGGGCGTGCTTGCGCACGTTGGTCAAGCCCTCCTGGCCCACCCGGAACAGCGCGTCGTGTGCCCGCTCCGGCAGCGGCCGCGGCGCGCCCGACACCACCAGCTGGGTCGCCACGCCGGCCTCCGAGCTCTGCTCGACCAGCGCCTGCAGGGCCTCGGGCAGCGACGGCGGCGGGCCCGGCTCGCGCAGCGCGCGCACCGAGCGGCGGACCTCGACCAGGGCGGCCTCGGCCTGGTCCTGGGCCTTGGCCAGGACCTCGTCGGCCTTGGCGACGTCGGCGGCCAGGACCGCCCGAGCCGCCTTGACCTGCATCTGCACCACGGTGAGCGAGTGCCCGAGTCCGTCGTGGATGTCGCGTGCCACCCGGTTGCGCTCCTGCTCCGCCGCGAGCCGCTCGGCCTGCGCGGCGTACTGGCCCAGGCGCTCGTGTGCCGCCGCCAGCTCTCGGCGCGTCTGCTGCTCGCGTTGCAGCAGTCCGGTCACGACCGCGGCGAACAGCACCGCGGTCAGCGTTCCCAGTCCCTCCCGGAACCCCTCGCTCCACGGCATGCCGACGTGCACGAAGGGGACGAGCGCGATCACGATCGCGACCAGGCGCCAGGGCAACAGGAGCACGCACTGGCTGACCAGGACCACCAGGAACAGCGTCGCCCCGACCCCGGCGTCGGCCACGAACGTCGCGTACGCCAGCGGGAGCTGGACGGCGACGTAGCCGATCGACCACGCGAGCCGGTCGCGGCGCCGGACCCACGCGAAGCCGACCGTGCCCACGGCGAGGAACCCTGCGCCGAGCACCACGGCGGCGATCGGCTCCCCGGAGCCCACGACCCCGAGGACCAGGGTGAGGAATGCGCCAGAGGCGAGCACCGCGAGGGCCCGGTCCACGCCGTCACTGTCGAGCCTCGGGCCGGGAGCGTCAACGACGACGCCGGCGCCGACCACGCGAGGGCGCCGGGATGCGGGTTCCCCGGACGACCTCCCCAGGATCTCGGACGTGCCGCCCTCGAGCAGCACCGCGGTGCCCACCACCTCCGCACGATCACGGGCGGCACGGACCCGCCACGACCCGGGCACGGATGGAGCCGACGATGGCGCCCGACCTGCACGCCGCGTTCGCCGCGTCGACCTCGACGCCGGTCGGTGACCGTGCGGACTTCCTGCGCGCGGTCGACCGGCTGCCCGGGCTCGTCCCGGTGCGCGCCGCCCTGCGACGGGCGGCTCCGCTGGAGGCCGGCGACACGCTCGTCGACGCCGGCTGCGGCCTGGGCCTGGAGACCGCCAGGCTGGCCGCCGACCACCCGGCGACGACGGTGATCGGTCTGGACCGGGATCCCGACGTCCTCGCCGCCGCCGGCCGGCAGGCTCCCGACCTGCCCAACCTGCGCTGGCGCCCGGGCGACGTGACCGCGCTCGACCTGCCCCCGGGGACGGTCGACGTCGTCCGCACCGAACGCGTGCTGATGTACGTGTCGTCGCTCGGGGACGCCGTCGCGTCCATCCGCTCGGTGCTGTCCGCGGGCGGGACGTACACCGGTTTCGAGCTGGACTACGGCGGGACGATCCTGCCCCCGGTCGGCCTGGCACCCGCGCGGATCGACGACCTGACCGACCGCCTGGAGCAGGCGCTCCCCCAGCCGTGGGCCGGCCGGCTGCTCCCGGAGGCCCTCGCCGCCGGTGGCATGGCGGTCACCGCCGTCGAGCCGTTCGCGTTCGGCGTCGACGCACCGGTGTGGTCCCGGATCGTGGCCGACACCCTCCGCGCCGGGAGCGCCGACGCGGGCCCGGTCGAGGAGTGGCTCACCTCCGTCGAGGCGCACGCACCCTTCCGTGCCGTCTTCACCGGCATCCACGTCACCGCGCTGCGCGCGTGACGACCGCGACCCGCCCTCGCGGTCGGGCCGCGGGGACGTGGTCGTCGCAAGCGTGGACCGGCGCCGGGATCACCCGGACCCCGACCCGGATGCGGTGTCGTCCGGCTCGGGGCCGGCGTGGGGCAGGAGCACGAACGCGGGCTGGGCCCGCTCCTCACCCTCGTCGAGATCCACGTCCAGGGTGGCGTCGTCGACGAGGGCGGCGAGGTGGGCGGCGACGAAGACCGTCACCCCCGCGCGGGAGACGGTGACGTCGTGCGGGTCGGGCTGTGCCCCGAGCTCGACACCCACCGTCCTCGTGTGTCCCGCCCCGACCGAGCGGATGCGGGCGGTGGCCGTGTCGTGGCCGGCCTGGGCGCAGCGCCGAGCGATCTCCTGGACGGTCGTGTCGGACAACAACAGCACCGCACTCTCCTCTCGCTCCTCGGGGCGCCCCCGTCTCGTCGGCGCGTGCCGACGCCCTGATCCAGGACCAGGCGATCATGTTGTACCCGTCGCCGCCGCACTCCACCGAGGTGCCGTGCCCGAACCGGCCGACGTCCCTCGACGGGCCGGGTGGGCGAGGAGGTGACGCATCGACCACCGCGTCCCACGGTTCCCGCGCGCCGTGCGGGTACCGGGTGTCGGTGCGGTGGAGTCCGACGCCGCCGATCCCCCTGGTCGAGGAGGCCGAGATGGTCGTGATGTCCCCCGCCGACCGGGCGCGGTGGCGGGCCGTCCAGCAGTGGAAGGCCGACCGGCTCGCGCCGGTGAGCGGGACCACGAGCTGGTGGGGACGCACGTCCGGGTGGGTGGTCGGGACCGCGGGCAGCGCGCTCGGGCAGGTCCCCGGGGCCGCCGGCCTGGGGCGAGGGGTGGTCGGCGGGCTGGGACGGCTCATCGACCTCGGTGCCGGTGCCGCCGCGGCCTCGATCCGCACCGGGACCGTCATCGAGGCCCATCGCGCCCAGGGCCGGACGGTCGACGACCTGGCCGCCGTCCGGGAGCTCCCCCTGACCGACATCGAGGCCGTGATGCCGGACCTGGGGGTGTCGTACGCCGTCTGGGCCGCGGCGCGGACCGTCGGGTCGAGCCTGCTGACCTCGGGCGGGACGCTCCTGACCGTCGCCGGCGCCGTCGGGACCGCGGGCGTCGCCGCCGCACCCGGGATCGGCGCCGTGGTGACGACGCTGGCCCTCGACGCCGCGGTGGACGTGCTGGCGCGCCACCGCGCCGTCGCCCAGGTCGCCGCGCACCACGGCTACGACGTGACCGATCCGCAGGAGCGCCTGTTCGCGCTCGGCGTGCTGTCGCTCGGGCTCGCCGAGGACACCCCGGCGCGCCGCGGCGTACCGCGAGCTGACCGGGATCGCCCGCGGGCTCGCCCGTCGCCAGGCGTGGCGGCTCACCTCCGCCCAGGCGGGTGTGGTGATGCGCGTGGTGTCCACCTCGCTGGTGCTGCGGCTGACCCAGGACCGGCTCGCGCAGGTCGTCCCCGTGCTCGGCACCGTCGTCGGCGTGCAGCGCAGCATCCGGAGCAGCCGTCAGGTGGTGGACGACGCCGAGCACCTCTACGCCGAGCGGCTGCTGCGGGAGCGCTACGCCGTGCCGCTCGACGACGCCCGTCCCGACGAGCGGGGCGAGATCGCGGCAGCCGTCGAGGACGAGCTCGCCGGCACGTGATGCCCGTGGCCGTGGGGGTAGGATGGGGGGCACACCGAGGATCTCCTGCACGCCGGCGCTCGAGCCGGCGTCGTCGTCGGCGCAGTTCCTCGCCCGGTCCCGGACCGGAGACGGGAGTGCCGGCATGAGCCCGGCCCCGACCACCTCACCCTCCACCGTCGAGCCCGGCCACGGCTCGCCCTCCCCGCGACTGCGACTCAAGCCCGAGGCTCCCGTGTCGGGCTACGTCGACGGTGGGTGGTGGCCCCGTTCGCGCGACCTGGCGGCCGAGCTGCCCGCGATGATCGCCGAGCTGGGAGCCCGCATCGGGCCGGTGACCCGCGTCAGCTTCCACCTCGGCGGGTGGGATCCCGCACCGCGACGCCTCCCGTCGGGTCCGCGTCTCGAGGGGTTCCGCACCACCGACCCCCGGACGGTCACGGTCGTCGACCGTAGCGGCACCCGCCTCGTCCTGCTCGTCGTGCCGGCGCCGACCGACGGACCCGCGGCGGAGACGGCCCTGGACGCGTCGGCGCGCGCCGACGACCGGCACTCCCCCGCCGACCTGCTGGGTGCCGGGCTCGACGCGAGTGCGGCCTCCTGACCTCGTGGCCATCGCACCCCCCGGCACGACGACGACGACGACGACGAAGGACACCGTGAGCTCCACCGTGGACCTGGCCGACACCATCGAGGACCACGCGGACCCCTCGTGCACCGTCTGTCCCCACCCCTGGTCGGCCCACGACGCACTCGGGCGGCGCTTCTGCACCGCCACCCGAGACGTGGGGTGGTCACGCGGGTGCATCTGCCCCGCGTCCGGACGGGGCTGACCCGGCGCGCGGCAGGGCCCCGCGTCCGCACGTGCGGGATTCACCTACGCTGGCGTCCCGATCGCCCGCAGCCGCGCCGGGGAGGAGGAGACCTGTGGTGTTCACCGAGGACGGCGAGCGACTGCGCGAGTTCCTGAGCACCGGGCGCCGCTTCGCCGCGGTGAAGAGCGTCGAGGAGACGCTCTCGCTGATCATCGAGGCCGCCGTCGACACGTCGCCGGCCACCGACCTCGCCGGCGTCATCCTCCTCGAGGGCCGCGGGAAGATCACCTCGCCGGCCACCACCGACGAGGTGGTCAACGAGCTCGACCGGGTGCAGGCCGAGCACGACGAGGGCCCGTGCGTGGAGTCGATCTACGACGAGGAACTCGTGCTCGTCGACGACATCGGCGAGCACCTCGACCGTTGGCCCCACTTCGCGCGGCGGGCCCTCGACCTCGGCGTCCACAGCTCGCTGTCGTTCCAGCTGTTCAGCGAGGCCAAGCGCGCGGGGTCGCTCAACCTGTTCAGCCGCCGTGCGCACGCCTTCGGCGAGGAGGACCGGGTCCTCGGCGCCCTCTTCGCCAACCAGGCGGGCCTCGCGCTGCGCGGCGCGCAGCGGATCGCCCAGCTCGACCAGGCCGTGGCGTCGCGGGACCTCATCGGCACCGCCAAGGGCATCCTCATGGAGCGCTTCGGCATCGGCGACGACGAGGCCTTCCAGCGCCTCGTCCGCAGCTCGCAGGAGACCAACATCAAGCTGGTCGAGGTGGCCCGCTGGCTGGTCCACGAGACGGCGCCGGGCGCGGCGGACTGACGCACGGCCCACCCCGACCTGGACGACCGCGGGATGGCTGGCGAGGATGGCCCCGGTTGGTCACGACGTCCGGGGAGCCCGTGGATCCGCAGCGCCTGCAGCACCTCGCGCGGCTGCGCCGCGTCCGTGACCGCATCGACCGCGAGTACGCGCAGCCGCTCGACGTCGAGGCGCTCGCCCGCGGGGTCCACGTGTCGTCCGGGTACCTGAGCCGGGAGTTCCGCCGAGCCTTCGGCGAGTCGCCCTACAGCTACCTGATGACCCGGCGCATCGAGCGCGCGATGGCGCTGCTGCGCCGCGGCGACCTCGGCGTCACCGAGGTCTGCTTCGCGGTGGGCTGCTCGTCCCTGGGCACCTTCAGCACCCGCTTCCGCGAGCTGGTCGGGATGTCCCCGAGCGCCTACCGGGCCCGTGCCGCGGGGCCGGCGGCCGGGATGCCGCCGTGCGTGGCGAAGAAGGTGACCCGGCCGGTCAGGAATCGAGAAGCACCCGCGCGGGAGCCGCGGCCAGCATGAGCGGCATGGACATCACCATCTACCAGGCCTTCCTCCCCCACGACGACCACGAGGCCTCGCTCGCCTTCTACCGCGACACGCTCGGCTTCGAGGTCCGCAACGACGTGGAGTACGGGGGGATGCACTGGCTCACGGTCGGGCCCGCCGACCAGCCGGGCACGTCGATCGTCCTGCACCCGCCGGCCGCCGACCCCGGCATCACCGACGACGAGCGCCGCACGATCGCCGAGATGATGGCCAAGGGCACGTACGCGGGCATCAACCTCGCCACCAGCACCCTCGACCGGACCTTCGAGCAGCTGCAGGCGGGCGGTGCCGGTGGGGCCGAGGTGGTGCAGGAGCCGACCGACCAGCCGTGGGGGATCCGCGACTGCGCCGTGCGCGACCCCGCAGGCAACATGATCCGCATCTTCGAGGTGCGCTGAGCCCGTCGGCGACGGGGAGGGAGACCGATGAGCACGGCCACCACGACCGACGGCGCCCCGCCGGCGCAGCACGTCGCGGACACCCATGACCGCATCCGCGTCCACGGTGCCCGCGAGAACAACCTGCGGGACGTCACGGTCGAGCTGCCGAAGCGCCGGCTGACGGTGTTCACCGGGGTCTCCGGCTCGGGCAAGAGCTCGCTGGTGTTCGGCACGATCGCCGCCGAGTCCCAGCGGCTGATCAACGAGACCTACAGCGCGTTCGTGCAGGGCTTCATGCCCACCCTGGCGCGGCCCGACGTCGACGTCCTCGACGGGATCACCACGGCGATCATCGTCGGGCAGGAGCGGATGGGCGGCGACGTCCGCTCCACCGTCGGCACCGCCACCGACACCGGCGCGATGCTGCGCATCCTGTTCAGCCGGCTCGGGCAGCCGCACATCGGCTCGCCCCAGGCGTTCTCGTTCAACGTCGCCTCGATCAGCGGGTCGGGAGCGGTGACGTTCTCCCAGGGCGGGAAGACCGTGAAGGAGCGCCGCGAGTTCTCGATCACCGGCGGGATGTGCCCGCGCTGCGAGGGCCGGGGTTCGATCTCCGACATCGACCTGACCGCGCTCTACGACGACTCCAAGTCGATCAACGAGGGCGCGATCACGATCCCCGGCTACAGCATGGACGGCTGGTACGGCCGCATCTATCGCGGCGTGGGCTGGTTCGACCCCGACAAGCCGATCCGGGACTTCTCCGAGCAGGAACTGCACGACCTCGTGTACCGCGAGCCGACCAAGGTGAAGATCGACGGGATCAACCTGACCTACACGGGCCTGGTCCCGCAGGTGCAGAAGTCGTACCTGTCGAAGGACGTCGAGGCGCTGCAGCCGCACATCCGCGCCTTCGTCGAGCGGGCCGCCGCCTTCACACCGTGCCCCGAGTGCGGCGGCACGCGCCTCTCCGAGGCGGCCCGCTCCTCGAAGATCGACGGGCTGAGCATCGCCGACGTCTACGCGATGCAGATCAGCGACCTGGCGCAGTGGGTGCGCGGCATCGGCGAGCCGACCGGAGACGGAGCGAAGCGGAGCTCGACCGTCGAAGGAGTGGCGCCCCTGCTGGAGGCGCTGCGGGACACGCTCGACTCGTTCGTCGAGATCGGGTTGGGATACCTCTCGCTCGAGCGGCCCGCGGGGACGCTCTCGGGCGGCGAGGCGCAGCGCACCAAGATGATCCGCCACCTCGGGTCGTCGCTCACCGACGTCACCTACGTCTTCGACGAGCCGACCATCGGGCTGCACCCGCACGACATCCAACGGATGAACAACCTGCTCCTGCGCCTGCGCGACAAGGGCAACACCGTGCTCGTCGTCGAGCACAAGCCCGAGACGATCGCGATCGCCGACCACGTCGTCGACCTCGGGCCCGGCGCGGGCACCGAGGGCGGCACCATCTGCTTCGAGGGCACCCTCGACGGGCTGCGCGCGAGCGACACCGTCACCGGGCGCCACCTCGACGACCGGGCCACGCTCAAGCCCTCGGTGCGCACCCCCACCGGGGCGCTGGAGATCCGGGGCGCGACCACGCACAACCTGCGCGGCGTCGACGTCGACATCCCGCTCGGGGTGCTCGTCGTCGTCACCGGCGTGGCCGGCTCCGGCAAGAGCTCCCTGATCGACGGCTCGGTGAGCGGCCGCGAGGGCGTGGTGTCGGTCGACCAGGCCCCGATCAAGGGCTCACGACGCAGCAACCCGGCGACGTACACGGGACTGCTCGACCCGATCCGCAAGGCGTTCGCCAAGGCCAACGGCGTGAAGCCGGCCCTGTTCAGCGCCAACTCCGAGGGTGCCTGCCCCAACTGCAACGGCGCGGGCGTGATCTACACCGACCTCGGGATGATGGCCGGCGTCGCCACCACCTGCGAGGTGTGCGAGGGCCGGCGGTTCCAGGCCGCCGTGCTCGAGTACACGTTCGGCGGTCGGGACATCAGCGAGGTGCTCGCGATGCCCGTGGCCGAGGCCGCGGCGTTCTTCGGCTCCGGGGAGGCCAGGACGCCCGCCGCCCACCGGATCCTGACGCACCTCGCCGACGTCGGGCTGGGCTACCTGCGCCTCGGGCAGCCGCTGACGACGCTGTCGGGCGGCGAGCGGCAGCGGCTCAAGCTGGCGACCCACCTGGGCGAGAAGGGCGGCGTCTTCGTCCTCGACGAGCCGACCACCGGCCTGCACCTCGCCGACGTCGAGCAGATGCTCCGCCTGCTCGACCGGCTCGTCGACGCCGGACGATCGGTGATCGTGATCGAGCACCACCAGGCGGTCATGGCGCACGCGGACTGGATCGTCGACCTCGGGCCCGGCGCCGGCCACGACGGCGGCCGGATCGTCTTCGAGGGCACGCCCGCCGACCTCGTCGCGGGGCGTCCCACCCTCACCGGCGAGCACCTCGCGGCCTACGTCGGCGCCTGAGGCCGGGCAGACGGACACGTGCGCCCCGGGCGACGTCGTCCCCACCCTCGGCCCCGTGTCGCCCGCGTGGGCCCCGTGAGCCTCGACCACGACGGCCCGACCACCATCGCCCACCTGGACCTCCTCCGTCCCGGCACCCGGGGGTCACAGTGACGGCGCGCACTAGTCCGACAGAGTGACACGTACTGACACGATCTCCGTCCGCTGTCACCTTGAGTGACTACGCCCACGGAGGAGGACCCATGTCGCTCAGCACCCCGCTCCGCACCGTGGCCGTCCCGACCGGGGACGTCCACGGCCACACCGGCTCGTGCTGGTGGGATCACCTGGCCTGCCGCTGGGCGGGCCCGGCGCACCCGGCACCGCCGGTGCGGCGGTCGCCGCAGCTCCCCGAGCCGCGCCCCGCCGCCGAGGACGCCCTGCCGGTCGACTGACCGGCCCTCAGCGCCCGACCGCGGCCGGCCCCCCGCCCTCGCGGTGGTGCAGGTGGTGGTCGGCGACGAGGGCGAGCACCCGGCGCGCCGCGTGGGGAGACTCGACGACGCCGGCGGGCACCGCGCTCCCGGCGCGGGCGTAGGCGCGGCCCGCCAGCGCCTCGAGGAGCTCGGTGACCGGGCCCTCGCGCGGGCCCGCCAGGGTCGCGAGACGCGCGAGCCCCGCGCCGCCGAACGTCCGCTCCGCGTACTCGGGGAACACCCCGGCCAGGAAGAGCGCCCCGTCGCCGAGGCGGCGGTACCCGCCGGCCCGCTGGTCCTCGGGCAGCGCGACGACCAGTTCGGCCAGCCGCGGCAGGTCCAGCTCGTCCCACCGCTGCCGCCGCCAGCCCTGCGGGTCCCGCCGCCACACGACGCCCGACGCCAGTCGCGCGTACGAGGCCAGCAGCTCGGCGAGGAAGAGCCGGTGGGCGGGGTCGGCGGCGAAGGCGGCGAGCACGGGGCCGTCGAAGATCGGGACCCGTGAACGGGGCGCGGTGCGGTCCGGGACGTGGGTGCGCCCGACGAGCGCCCCGGCGGTGCGGTGGACCGCGGCGGCGAAGACGAGGAACGGCGACACGTGCCGGAACCGTCCCGTCCGATCGCGGTCGGCCCGGAGCACGGCGTCGGTGACCGCGGGCCGGTCGAGCAGCTCCAGCACCAGGGCGGGGTGACGGCGCAGGGCCGGGACCTGGTCGGGCCGGTCCGCGCACAGCGCCAGCAGGTCGGCGTCGGTCAGGTGCTCGCCGTAGCGGCGGGCCACGGACTCGAGGGTCTCGCGCTGGTCCACCCCGCCATGATGCGACGACTCAGGCCGCGGTGCGGCGCATGCTCAGCGCGAGACCGACGTCCACGGCGCCGCGGAAGAGGAAGCCGAGGGCGACGAACAGCGCGAGCAGGCCGACGGCCGTCTCGGGCGAGACGAGCAGGACGAGGGCGACGACCAGGCTGAGCACGCCCAGCACGATGTTCCAGATCCGGTGCTCGCGCTGGGAGCCGGCGACCAGCAGGTCGTGGACGCCCGCGAGCACGAACCAGAGGATCAGGCCCCAGATCAGCACGAGGATCCCGCCGCCGGGCTGGAACAGCACGAGGATGCCGGCGACGAGCGCCAGCACGCCGAACGCGGCGAGCCAGCCCCGTCCCGTCGAGCCCGTGTCCGCGCGCCAGGCGACGCCGATCTCCAGGGCGCCCTGCACGATCAGGCCGAGGCCGAGCGCGAAGGCCGCGCTGAGGATGGCCACGCCGGGGAAGAACAGCGCGAACACCCCGACCAGCAGGCCGAGGACGCCCGACGCCAGCATCCAGCCCCACCCGCTCGAGGCCCGGCGCACGCCCGGCCCACCCACCGCGCTGGTCATCGCCCGCTCCCCTCACCGCACCACCCGGTCGCCGGTCATCGAATCGCCGTGATCGCCCCCTGTCGAGGGGGTCGCGCTTGACCCGTCTGCTGCGATGACGGGGTGGGCGCACCGCTGCTCGACCCGACCGTCGGCGTGGACGCCCATGCCGGCGAGCGGCTGGCCTCCGAGCCGGTGATCTGGCTCGGCACCGTGACCCCGGACGGGCGACCGCACACCGTCCCGGTGTGGTTCACCTGGGCCGACCCCGTGGTCACGGTGTTCAGCCGGCCCGACACCGCCAAGGTCGGGCACCTGCGCACGCACGGCGCGGTCAGCGTCGCCCTGGACACCGCCGAGCAGGGCACCGACGTGGTCACCGGCGGCGGGAAGGCCGTCCTGTCGGCCTTCGCCCGGGTGGAGGACGCCCTCGACGCCTTCGGGCGCAAGTACGCGCCGATGCTCGGCGACCAGCCGCTGGACGCCTGGCTCATGACGTTCTCGCAGCCCATCGTCGTCACCCTCGACCGGCTCGTGGTGTGGCGCAGCACGGCCGCCGGCCTCGAGTACCGGTCACTGCCCGCGCGCGGGTGATGCTCGGGGGGCCTCAGGTGACGGCGGCGAGCGCCGGGCGCTTGGCGGCGCGCTCGTCGCCGGTGCTGCGGCCCCGGGCGCGCCGCTGCACCCACGGCCACAGGTGCTCCCGCGCCCACCGCGCGTCCTGCGCGCGACGCTCGGCCCACGTCGAGGGCGCGGGCGGGGGCCACGGCGCGCGCCAGTCGGTGTCCGGCGGCAGCCCGAGGACCTCGCAGACGCGGGCGGCGACCCGCGCGTGGCCGTCCGCGTTGAGGTGCAGCCGGTCGTCGGTGCGGGCCCGCGGGTCGGCCAGGGGCGCCATCACCCACAGGTCGACCAGGTACGCGCCCTGGCGCTCGGCGATCGCCCGGATGTGCTCGTTCATCGCCGCGAGACGCCGCGCGATGAGGTTGAGCAGCGGGCTCGCCCGGGTGTCGAAGCCGGTGAAGACCAGCACGTCGGCGCCGGTGGCCCGCAGCGTCGCGACGGCGCCCTCGAGCCGCTCGGCCAGGGCGTCCGGGTCGGCCGTGGGGCGCAGCAGGTCGTTGCCGGCGGCGCAGATGCTCACGAGGTCCGGGGCCATGCGCACGGCGGCGGGGACCTGGGTGGCCACGATGCGGTCGAGCAGCAGGCCGCGGATCGCGAGGTTGGCGTACCGGAACCCCGCGTCCTCGCGCGCCAGCACCCCGGCGAGGCGGTCGGCCCAGCCGCGCTCGACGCCGGTGACCGGGTCGGGATCACCCACGCCCTCGGTGAAGCTGTCGCCCAGCGCCACGTAGCTGCGCCACGTCCCGTGGCCGGGTCGGCGACCCGGCGCCTCGTGTGCGGCCTTCCTCGTCACGGCCGCGATCCTGCACCCGGGGTCCGACGCGCGGCGCGGGCGCCCCGGTGCTACCGCCCGCCGGCGACGTCGAGGACGCTGCCGGTGCAGTAGGACGCCTCGTCCCCGAGCAGCCAGACCACGGCGGCGGCGACCTCGTCGGCGGTGCCGGCGCGCCCGAGGGGCACCGACGGGCCGAGGCGCGCGACGCGGTCGGGCTGCCCGCCCGCCGCGTGCAGGTCGGTGTCGATGATCCCGGGGCGCACGACGTTGACCCGCACGCCCTCGCCGGCGACCTCCTTGGCGAGCCCGGTGCCCAGGGCGTCCACGGCGGCCTTCGACGCCGCGTAGTCGACGTACTCCCCGGGCGAGCCCAGCCGCGCCGCGGCCGACGACACGAGCACGATCGACCCGCCCGCCCCGCCGTGCGCGGTGGACAGCCGCCGGACCGCCTCGCGGCAGGTCACCACCGCGCCGACGACGTTGACCGCGAGCAGCCCGGCGACGCGCTCGGCCGACATCGCGTCGACCCGCGCCCGCGGCACCACGACCCCGGCGTTGACGACGGCGCCGGCCAGCGGGCCCATCGCGTCCGCCGCGGCGAAGGCGGCCTCGACGTCGGCCTCGACCGCGACGTCGGCCCGCACCGCCCGCGCGTCGACGCCCGCGGCGCGGGCGCGGGCCACGACGTCCTCGGCCGCGGCGGCGTCCCCGCGGTAGGTCACGCACACCGACCATCCGGCGGCCGCGGCCCGCGCGACCACGGCGGCGCCGATGCCGCGGCTGCCGCCCGTCACCACGACGACGCCCATCAGACCGTGCACCCCGGGCGCGCGACCCGGGCCACGCGCAGGTCCGGGACGATCTCGTCGGCGTCGCACAGCGCGGACATCGCGTGCGCGCGCACGCGGGCCGGCTCGTCCGGGCTCAGGGGGTCCACGGCCCGTATCGTGCTCGACGCGGCGCCCCGGGGCGACCATGCTCGTCGCCCGTGCACCGACACCGCGCCCCTCGACGGGGCCGTCACCCCGCTGTGGGCCCCGGGCCGCGCCCCGCGAGCCCGGCGCAGGTGCGGGCGATCCCCGGGCTCCCGGCCACGTGACCTCGGTCGTCGAGCGGTTGCGGGCCGCGGGCTGCGTGTTCGCCGAGGAGGAGGCGGCGGTGCTGGCGGGGGCCGGCGGGGACGTCGACGCGCTGGTGGCGCGCCGGGTGGCCGGCGAGCCGCTGGAACAGGTCGTGGGCTGGGCGGCGTTCGCGGGGCTGCGGGTGGCCGTCGCCCCGGGGGTGTTCGTGCCGCGGCGGCGCAGCGAGTTCCTCGTGGAGCGGGCACTGGCGGTGGTGCCGGCGGGCGCGACCGTGGTGGACGTCTGCTGCGGCACCGGCGCGATCGGGGCGGCGCTGCTGGCCGAGCGTCCCGACCTCGTGCTGCACGCCGCCGACGCCGACCCCGCGGCCGTGGCCTGCGCGCAGGGGAACCTGCCGGGGGCGGCGGGCGTGCACGCCGGCGACCTGCTCGCCGCGCTGCCCCCGTCGCTGGCCGGAGGTGTGGACGTCGTCGTCGCGAGCACCCCCTACGTGCCGTCCGACGCCGTCGCCGCCATGCCGGCCGAGGCCCGCGAGCACGAGCCGCGCGCGGCCCTCGACGGCGGCGGGGACGGCCTCGACGTCGTGCGCCGCCTCGCGGGCCAGGCGGTGACGTGGCTGCGGTCGGGCGGGCGCCTGCTCGTCGAGTGCGCCGAGCACCAGGGCGACGCGGCCCGCGAGGCGCTGACCGGCGCGGGCTTCGCCGCGTCGGTGGCGCGGGACGACGACCGCGACGCGACCGTCATCGCCGGCGTCCTGCTCCGCGCCGCGTGACCGTCCTTGATCGTGCGCGGTGAGCGTGTGGCGCCACGGACACTGGGTGTCCGCGGTGGCCCACCGCTGACCCGGTGCCGGGTCGAGGGCGACTACTGACCGTCGCGGGCGGCGCGCTTGCGGCGTTTGCCCTCGTGCATGGCCTGGACACGGGCGACGGGGATCGTGCGGCCCTCGGCGACGAGGTCGTCGGGCAGGGTCTGCGGGGCCGGCAGGGCATCGGGATCGTCGACCCACGGGTCGCGGCGGTCGCGGGCGGTGTGCACGGTGATCTCCGACGGCACGACGGTGTCCAGCTCGTCCCACGACACCGGGAACGACACCGGCAGGCCGGGGCGCACGCGCGGGCTGTACACCGACACGATCGTCGCGCCGCCCGCGCGGGTGGAGTCGACGAACACCTTGCCGCCGCGGTCGGCGCGGATGAACGCGGTGGTCGCGACGGTCGGGTCGAGGCGCTCGGTACGGGCAGCGAGCGCGCGCGTGGCGCCCGCGACGTCCTCGTGGCTCGGTCCGGGGGCGAGCGGGACGAGCACGTGCACGCCCTTGGCGCCCGTGGTCTTCACCGCGCCCGCGAGCCCGGCCTCGTCGAGTGCGCGGCGCACCAGGTGGGCGGCCGCCACCACGACGTCGAAGCCCGCGCCCTCGGGCGGGTCGAGGTCGAGCACGAGGGTCTCGGGGGTGCCCATCGACGCGGCGTGGGTCAGGGTCGGGTGGTACTCGATCGCGCGCTGGTTGGCGAACCACAGCAGCGTCGGCAGGTCGTCGCACAGCGCGTAGGCCACCTCGCGCTGCGACGACTCGGCCCAGAACGTCACCGTCCTGACGAAGTCCGGGGCGTAGCGCGGCACGTTCTTCTGCATGAACGGCTTCTGCCCCCGCAGCGCCCGGACCACCGACAGCGGCCGCCCCGCCAGCGCCGGCAGCAGCCGCGGGGCCATCGCCTCGAGGTGGTCGACGAGGTCGCGCTTGGTCACCCCGGCCCCGGCGAAGAGCTCCTGGTCCAGGTTGGTCAGGGCCACGCCGGCGCGCTCGTCCCCGCTCGTGGCCACGGGCCGACCCTCCCGGGGCGACGGGCCGGGGGCAAGTCCGACACGACCCGGGGCCCGAGGGCGGTCCCGATCCGGATGAGAGGGTGCCGCCCCGGCTCGGACGGCCCGGCGGATTCGCCCGGACAGACCACTCGTCCGTGGCGGCCGCCGTGCCGTTGAGGGAGAGGCGCCGCGACGGTGGCGCGCACCGTCGGGAGGAGCAGGGTGGGTCGGCACACGTGGATGGGCATCCGGTCCGGGGCGCGAGAGGGCGCCCGTCGGGCCGGACGGCGGGTCGGGACGCGCGTCGCGGCCCTGGGGCTCGGGCTGGCCGCGCTCGGCGGGCTGGGCGGCGTCGGCGCGGTCGCGATGGCGGCCCCGAAGGCGGCGATGCCCTGCGAGGACAACGTGAAGGCCTGCGCACGCCTGTCGACGAACGAGGCGTGGCTGTCCGACGGCAAGGGCACCATCCTGCGCGGCCCGGTCCGGATGAGCCACGGCGCGCCGGGCAACGAGACGCCGGTGGGCATGTTCGCCGTGCAGCGCAAGGAGGAGGTGCACCTCTCGCGCGAGCACGGCGGCGCGCGGATGCCGTGGTCGGTCTTCTTCGACGACAACGGCCGCGCCTTCCACGGCGGCGACCCGTCACGCCAGTCCGCGGGCTGCGTGCGCCTGGCCGACCCCGACGCCCAGGCGTTCTACAACGGGCTCGAGGTCTACGACCGGGTGCAGATCGTCCCGTGAGCGCGGGTGGTCCCGTGCCCGGCACGGGACCACCTCACCGGCGACGCAGCCGCAGCGAGCGCAGGCGGTTCAGCGCGGCGGCGACCTCGTGGCGGCGGGGACGGGCGACGTCCTCCGAACGCCCGGCGAGCAGGGCGTCGAGCCCCCGGCGGTCGAGCTCGGCGTCGAGCAGGTCGAGCCCCTCGGCCAGCGTGATGGTGCCGTCGAGGACGTGGTCACCGAGCAGCGCGAGCGCCCGCCCGATGCCCGCGACCTGGGAGCGGTCAGCGATCTGCTCCACGGCGGAGAGGTCGATGTCGTCCTCGCCGAACGTCAGCCGGTCCCGGCCCCGCGCGCTGATCTTCCGCTTGCCCCGCACCGTCGGGTCCAGCGAGGCCGGGTCGACGACGCGCGGGGTGACGGCCGGGAAGCCGGTGTGCTCCACGGCGCGGGACGGGCCCTGCGCCGCGATCTCGTGGGCCCGCGCGGTGACGTCGGAGGCGCGGTAGGCGTCCATCATGATCACGGTGTCGGCGACGCCGAGGTAGTCGCCCGACCCACCCATGACCAGCACCGTCGACACCCCGTGCTCGGCGTACAGGGGCCGCACCCGCTCCACGAACGGCACGAGCGGCTCAGTGGCGATCAGCTGCTGCATCCGCGCGTCGCGGATCATCATGTTGGTCGCCGAGGTGTCCTCGTCGATGAGCAGCACGTCGGCGCCGACCTCCACCGCCTCGACGGTGGAGGCCGCCTGGCTGGTCGAGCCCGAGGCGTTGGTGGTCGAGAAGTCGTCGGTCGGCTCGCCCGAGGGCAGGTGCGCGACGAACGCGGACACGTCGTCGTGGACCACCGCCCGCCCGTCCTCGGCCCGCAGCTTCACCGCGTCGGGCCGCGCCACGACCCGCTCGCGGCCGTCGCCGGGCACGTGGTCGTGGACGCCGGCCTCCAGCGCGCGCAGCAGCGTCGACTTGCCGTGGTACCCGCCGCCGACGATCAGCGTGACGCCCTCGGGCACCCCCATCCCGCGCACCCGCCCGGCGTTCGGCGCCTCGAGGGTCACCTCCCGCTCCGGCGGCCCGGTGAACGGCGTCGCGTGCTCGAGCGGGCGGTCGTCCACGCCGCTGCGGCGGGGCAGCACCGCCCCGTCGGCGACGAACGCGACGAGCCCGCGGTCGGGCAGCGCCGCGCGCAGCGCCACCGCGTCCTCGACGGTCTCGACGAACGTCCGCGCCGCCGCCTGGTCGACCGACGACCAGCACAGCGCCTCCCGCGCCGCGGCGGGCAGGGTCTCGGCGAGCAGGGTCGCCGCCTCGCGCCCGAGGACGCGCCGCTTCGGCCCCGGGAACGGGACGCCGACCTCGACCACCACGACGCCGTCGTCGCGCACCGTGCCCGCACTGCGCTCGAGGACCTCGGGGCCGCCCGCGTCGACGTGCACGGGGGTGCCGCGCAGCGCCCGCCGCAGCCCGCGCAGCAGGAACGACGCGAGAGCGCGGCGGCGGTCGGCGCTGCGGTACAGCTCGGCGGGCAGGCCGGCGTCGGACACCGTGAGCCGCACCCGGCTCGGGGGCGCGAACGGGTCGGCCTGGACGCGCAGCACCTCGAGCTCGAGCCCGTGCACGACCCAACGCCCCGACAGCGACTTGTAGCGGCCGTAGCTCGCGCCGTCCATGGAGCGCAGGGAGGCGGCGAGATCGTCGCGGGGAGCCATGGCGGGCCTGTGCCCCGCCGCGGGGGGCGCCACGCCCCCACGGCGACCGGGGCGCGTGCCGGAGCGCCGGGTCGGTGAGCGAGCCCTAGGCTGCCGCGCGTGATCGTCGGCCTGACCCTCGCGGTGCTCGCGCTCGCGCTGGCGTGGGCGCTGTGGTGCGCGGTCTCCGCGGCGCTCGGCCAGGCCCCCACCGTCCGCCACCGCATCGGGCTGCTCGTGCTCGAGGCCGTGGCGCTGGTACAGGCGCTGGTGCTCGTCGTCGGGCTGTTCGTGCAGCCCGGACGCTCCCCCGGCGCGGTGGTCGAGATCGTCGGCTACCTGCTGGCGACGCTCGTGGTGCTGCCGATCGGCGCGGCCCTGGCCCACGGCGAGCGGACCCGCTACGGCTCGGTGGTGCTGGCGGTCGCCGGCGTCACGCTGGGCGTGCTCGCGCTGCGCACCGGTCAGGTGTGGACGGTGACCCGTGCCTGAGCGCTCGCTGTCCGCCGGCCCGGGGCGGGTGCTGCTCGTGGTCTACGTCGTCTTCGCGATCTCGGCCGGGGCACGGGCGCTGTACCAGATCGCGGTGCAGTTCGAGCGCGCGCCGGAGGCCTACCTGCTCTCGGCGTTCGCGGCGGCGGTGTACCTGGTGGCCGCGGTCGCGCTGGGCCGCGGGGCGCGGCGGGTGGCGCTCGTGGCGGTCGTCGTCGAACTCGTCGGCGTCCTGGGCATCGGGACGCTGTCGCTGCTGCGCCCCAAGGACTTCCCCGACCCC
>Ga0196958_10000166_pt1 | contig 21534 bp, 31 predicted proteins | sample S1v_10metaG_FD_148654 | JGI IMG/M metagenome (GOLD analysis project Ga0196958, IMG submission 148654) | Soil microbial communities from Anza Borrego desert, Southern California, United States - S1+v_10 | ecosystem: Environmental > Terrestrial > Soil > Desert | place: USA: California | collected... | reverse complement strand
TGCGACGATACGTCATCAGCGAGCCATGCCAACGTGGACGTATCGCGGTCGCCGACCAGATGGCGGCCATTCCACTCCACGGCATTGCGAATGCGATAAGGTTGTCCCGCGGCCGATTGCGCCCGATGCCACATCGGCTCCCCCGCCCGCGCCGTCGCAGCTGACAGGAACACCCATGTTTCAGTCGAAAGGTGGACGTAAAGGCGGCGCTCATTCCGATATTGGCGCGATTCCAGAACGATCGCCTCCTTGTCGGGCTCTGCCGCAAGCGCGTCATCAACCTCACGCGTGCTGATCTTGGTAGCGTCACTCTGCCCACCAAGAAGCACGCTCAGCGCCTCGTTTCGCTTGGACCCGACGAACGCATAGGTGTCACCAAACTCGGTCTTGGCAGTGGCCGAGACGCAGCCATAAGGGATGGTGGCGTTGCGCACCGTTGCGAAGGGGAAACCGCTGCCCCCGACGTTGCGCTGCGGCTGGATAGAGTGGCGTCCGATCGCATGAACCTCGCCGCGCGTCTTGACGAGGCCAACGATCATATCAGGATCGTCTTCAGCCGAGCCGTACTTGAGCGGCTTCACCTCGAAAGGATTCGACAACTCGGTCACCACCATATGCGTGCCGTCTGTCGTCATCCAATAGCCATCGACCCATAAGGCATCCTTCACCACCCCAAGATCAACGTCGTTGACTTGGCTCAGCGACGTTCCGTCGAAGAGGTAAAGTGCCGTCCCCGAGTGAATGCCAAGGTGGGAAAAGGAGTAGTCAAAGCGAACGGGTCCAGTCCCCCCGACCGACCCGATAACGCTGACGCTCAGGTTCGTGTCGACCCGCACCAGCGACGAGCCCATCACGCGATAGACGACACCGTTCCACAGCGTGCCGCCCCGATCTGCGCCAGGACCTGTCGCGCATGGGATAGCCCCGGCCGTCATCCGAAACTGGCCTTCACTCAAGCCGCTTTTCACCGGGACAGGTTCGAGGTTGATTGGATACGCGGTAGTGAACTCCGCGCCCCTGGAGCCTTGGATGCCAGATAGAAGCGGGATGGCTACCATCAGGTGGGCTCTTCAGTGATATAGGCGACACGACCGCGAGCACCGGAGCCACGGACCGTTCCAGGCGCCATCAGCTGCGTTGGAGGTGTGGCGGTAAACAGCTGCCCCTTGGCGCGGGCGAGTCTAACCTTCTGCTCTGGCAGCAGCAAGGTGCGCCAGAGACCAGCCAGCCGGTTCGCCAATTCAAGGCTGACAGCCGAGGCAGCTTCGTCCGGAAGAGTCGAAAGATCCGTAGGAGCACCATCACCACTGACGGGCTGGTCATAGGTCAGTTCATTCCAGGGCCATTCGGTCATCATAAGATTGAGGCGCCGAAGTCCTGTCTTTACCTCTTCAGACGTGCGCTCAAATTCGTAGCCGGCAGAGCCCAGCTCCTCGAACGCCATTTCGATGAAGTCGCGTTTCGGGCGGCCAGAACCGCCAAGGCTGATGACGGTCATCGCCCTCCCTCGCCGTAAAACAGCTCAATGAACGTGTCCGTAAACTTCAGGCTGGCCAGCAAGGGCGCGCCCTGTGTCGCTACCGCCTTCGCTGAAAGAGCTGCCGGCATCTTGGACGTGAACGGGCCCATTGTAGACCGGGCAAGGATCAGCCAGCCGGTCTGGTCCGTCACGGGAGTGAATGAGTCTCCATTCCGCGCTCCTTCAAGCCTCACGTCGAAGCTGTTGGGGTTGATGAACAGAAACGCCTTTGCGTTCGGCGGGATCTTGCCTGCCATGCTGAAGGGCGTGTCGGCGCTCGTGGCGGACACCGGAACCCTGACCGGAGCGCCCATGCGGTAAAAGGGTCTAGCCATCCATCTTACTCCGTTTGGGGTAGGACCGGCGGGACCGAGCCCTTAAGTGGGGCAAGGCTCGCCGTCCGGAATGCCGATGCGTTGAACTGCTGAAGCGCCGCGTCTCCTGCCGCAGCCTGGAGCGCCGTCAGAACCGCAAGGCTCTGGCCATATTGGCAGGCCGTCATCTCCATGCGGGTCGCGCCGAAAGCGAGACTCGTGGTCGAGATGGCAAACGACAGGGAGAGGTTGGAGCATTCTGCAATCTTGGGCAGCGCAATCTCCACCGGCAGCGGCGTCATGTTGTTCGCGCCCGTGCCAGCCTCGTTCAGGCCGCCCTCATTTTTCACGCTACCAGAGACCGGATCAACAAAGCGCCGGAAGAAGTGGTGGTCCATGGTGTAGCTGGCAACAGCGGCCGTGTTTATCGAGATACGTGGCGTAGTTGTCGGATATGCCTCCGTGATGTCATTCGCGTTGAGCTTATAATCACCGTCGATCCGTGCGCCCTCTCGCTCATACAGCACATGGGGCAAGCGATAATAAGGATCATTGCCATCGTAGTAGTGCGTCGCCGGCCAGTAATAGGTCCGCATCTGATCTCGAATGATAGTCGGGATGCGTACATCACCTGATTGGGCGAGCCAGTAGAAGAGGCCCAACGTCCAATCAACGTGGTCCTGGCGTATTTGCTCAGCCAACGCATAATTCCTCGAAAGAACAGCGTCGTAATAATCCTTTGCCGTACTGCCGCCATAGTAATTCAGGGATACAGAACCGGCGTTGTTGAAGTCAAAAAGGTTGTTGCCAACAGGATTGGCAATAAACAACGCGCGCTGCGCAGGGTCGTCAGTGGTTTTGAAAATCGTGACATCGCCGGCAGCAAAGATGCGCCCGATCGCCTCGTAGCGAGTGGCGTCGTAATTCGGAGGAGGTGAGCCGGCGACAGCGACAGGGAGGCCTTCATAAGGGCGGGTGGTCAGCGAGACACGAAAGCACATCATCTGACAACGATCCGGGTCCGCATCTCCTACTGCAAGCGGGGGAGGCGCAGGATCGACGCCAAAGATCACGCCTGAGGCTGGCACGCCGGGCGTAACGTAAGGGTCAATAAAGGCGGTCGGCTGTGTTGCGCTCGGGCCGCGATAGCCTCCGAGCAGCTTCTCTGCGTCATTCGCAGGGTTGGCCAACGGCGGGGAAACAGCATTGGCCGCCTCGCGCCCGATGACCATGGTGAGGCCGGCAGCAGCAGCAAGCTCGCCCGTATAGGTAGCATCATGGAAGTACCGAGCCGTAAAGGTGCGCCCGTCCAGCGTGGTGAAGCTGGTGATCTTCTCCGAGCTGATGCTGCCGGGAAGGGTCACGGGGGCGGTCGTCACGCTATCGAGACCGTCTGAGTAAAAGATGGGGATGTCCGCGCCGCCCTTGGCTGGATCGATCTGCTTCAGCATCTGGCGCAAGCCCATGTCGGGATTGAACTTCGGGCGCGAGGTGTCCCAGGTATTGCTTGAGGCCAGCACTGCGGCATTGAAGATATCATAGGTCAGGCCACCGATCTGGGCCGTATTGTTCCAGTCGATCGAGCCCAGACCACCAGCTGCTGACATACCGCCAAGCTGGGTGACGCTCTGCTCCCGCCAGCCGCCGACGATCGCAACCGAAAGGCCCTGTGCCTTGGCTTCTGCGGCGAAGGTGAAGGCCGAGGCTGTGGCTCCATAGACAACCACGTCAAAGCTGTTCTCAGCCGGCGCATATCCGGCTTCACGGATGTCAGGCTCGCCATAACCTGATGCAGTCCAGAGCGTGCGATAGGCGTCGTGCAGAATGCGCTCTTCATCTAGGGTCAGCGCGCGGTTGAAGATGAACATTGCTGAGCCGCGATGTCCTGGCGCCGAGTGCGTGCCGTTATTGTTGAGGCCGAGGGCGTGCAGGGTCAGCGAAGAGGAAGTCAGGTCGACGGTAGCCGTGGTTAGACTGTTCGGCCTGGTGAGATTTCGCGCCACATTGCACTCTGTCGCGCCAGTGCGGGAGAAGCCGAACAGACCGTTGCCCGTGTACATATTCGTACTGGTGAAGCTGACAGCGGCAGTCGAGCTTCGCAAATTCCCAGCGTTACTGCTCGTGGCAGCGAATGCATACCCCTGGCTGCTGGCATTGACCGCACCGAACTCATTGTTCCCGGCTGGGGTGGGGGTGGCGAGCCAAGTGTACAGCGCATGGCTGTCCCTAGGGATCGCTGATATGGGCACAGTCAGGTCAATGTAGGCAGAGGCCGTACCAAGGTAGCTTGGTACGCCGTTATTCGTGCCGCCAGGGCTGTAATAGGTCGGCGCTCCTACGAAGACCGGATTATAGGTGCCGGGATTGGCCCAGTTGGTCGTGTCATAGGCCGCGCTGCCATAGTGGTAGATGGCGCACTGGATGAACGCCGACCAGATATTCGCCGCCTTCAGCTTCCGAACGAAGTGGTTGACGTGATACTTCCGCCCCGTCGAGACCGTCGCGCCCTTGGCCGCCCAATCAGCGAAGATCGCGTTCGACTCTGCCTCATAGGCGAACGTCGGCAGCGGCGCTGGCGGTGTGGGCGTGGGGGTCGGAGGCGTCGGAGTCGGTGTTGGCGTCGGAGGAGTTGGGGTTGGTGTAGGAGTTGGCGGCGTGGGTGTTGGAGTGGGGGGCGTTGGCGTCGGTGTGGGCGTCGGGATTGGCAGAGGCATCGCGCCCCCGCCCCGCAAGGCCCGCTTACGCAGGTAGAGGAACGGCGAGGAGCCGATCTCAGGCATAATATTGAATGTCGAGCGTGGCGCCGTCAGCCTCACGAATGAACCGCGCTGCCGTCAGTCCCGCATTGCCCGTGTCGAGCGTCAGAGTCTCGCCCGCAGGCAGTCTCTGCCCCGTGCTGGCCGTGGGAGCCGTAGAAGCACCGTCATCGCGCCACCTCACCGGCTGAGTGCCATTGTTCTGGATCACCGCTACAGTGGCTCCTGAAGGCACCGTGAGAGCCGTAGAGGCTGCCAGCGTGGCATTGCTGAGCTGCTGGTAGCCCTTGGCTGTGAAGCTGGTGGCACCAGCCCTGTAAGGCTGGCCCGTGGTGGGATCGATCAACTTCACGTTGCTCATTGCGCCTGCTCCCTGGTCTTCGGTGGCCTTCCGCTTCGCTTGGGCAGGGAGCCGCCAAGCCTGCCGTCGCCATCATGGTCGAGAGGGTGTCTAAGAGGATGAAGGCGCCAGCCCTGAGCAGCCAGCGCCTTCTCCTCTTCTCGCGTCGTCGCGATGGTGGTACGGACAGGCTTCCCCCAGATCAGCGCGTCACCACCGTCCCTGTAGAGGGCCTTGGGGTATTCCTGCCCGTCCATGGATCACAGTGCCGTAATATTGCTCGCGTCGTTGGTGTACGACGGGCCAGCACTCGTAACCTCAAGAGGCGACTTCACGCCGATCGCGTCACAGAGTAACTTGACGTAATTCGTGCGATTGCGACCAGCCCGCTCTAGGGCAAGCAGCCCCTTCGCTTCTTCGAAGCCGATGCTGTCGTCCGCCTTCTGATCCTTCAGGCGCCGCTTCAGTTCGTCCTCGTTAAGGTCGAGGAAGGGCGCGATGAAGGTTGTGTTCAGATCCGGCGCGACGCGGAACCGCTCGCTCTCGGCCAGATCCTCCGGGTCGGCCGTCGTGCCAGTGTCTGCCACCATGGAGGCCTTGCTCCCCTCCTTGATGTAGTCCTTGACGCCCTCCTTCTTGGCCTCCTCAATTTCCTTCCCGGAGAGGGAGACGCCGGCCTGCGTGTCTATGCTGTTCTTGGTGGTCATGTGCCTCACTCCAATCAGACTTGGTTGAAGAGCTGGAGCCCGATCATCTCAGGCTGAACCGCGCCGACGCCGTAGTCGATATCGAGACGCCACTTGCCGCTCAGGTCGTTGATGTTGCCCTGTCCAGTGAGCATGATCGGAAGACCAAGCTTCGGCGTGGTGCCACGGGTGGCCACGCTCCAGCCTGCATCGGGATCAACGGCGAAAGTACCGGGAATCAGTTCGATGGCACGCCGGTGGAAGAACAGGTTCGCCTGTGCATTGACCGTGTTGAGGAAGGTGACAGCCGCGCCATTCGCCGGGGCGGCCGTGACGTTTTTGTACTCCAGTTCTGCCCGAGTGCCGCCGGTCCCCGAGATGATCGGTGGGGAGATGCGCACCGTCCCGGTGCCGCCATTCCCGCTGACAACCTGCACGATCCGGAACGTCTTCAACTGTCCCGTGTCGCCCTTAGAGATGTGGTGGACCGAGTTGACGTTCGGCAAGGTGAAAGAGTCGCCGACCTTCACAGTGCCGCTCGTCACCGCAATGGAGATGAGCTGGGTGCGGTTGTCCACATTCGTCGGGTTGCCGTCCAAGTCCGTCGTTGCGGCAACAGGCGTGTAATAGAGCGGCTGGGTGTTGGTAATCGTCACGCCCGTGGCAGTCGCCGCCGGCACCATCTTGACCTGGTCATTCTCGAACAGATCGAAGTTGCCAATGCTCTTAATGTAGGCGCGCTCGTAGGCTGAACGAGCCAAGGGACTGTCACTCGTCGCCGGCTTCGCGATCTGCGATGCCATCGAGAGATAGTCCCGAGCCGAGTAGAACGCCTTCTTGTCAAAGTTCGGGATGCCCTGCTCAGTCATGATGGCGCCCATCGCGGCGAGATCGTCAAAGCCGGTCGGGGCCACAGTCCGCTTGCTGACGAGGGTCGCCCATGTTGCAGCGGTGTTGAACACCGAAAGGTTGACCTGACTCGCAAGGCTCAGGGCTGCGTCGCGGAAATAGCGCTGGATGTTCGCCTGGTCCCGCCCATCCTTCGGGCCGATCTTGATCGGGGTGACCTTGTGAATGCCAACGGTGACAGGCACCGAAAGCTGGGTGATGTCGCCGAAGTTGCTGGTCTGATCGAAGCCATCGTACACAGCAGGAATATACGGCATCGGCCGCCATACCTTGTCGTTCATCTGCTGATGTTCGGCTGGGCCGCCGGGAAGGTTGTACTTCTCCACCTCCTGAGCGATGACGAGCATGTCATCGAAGCCTTCGACCATATCATCGAAAGCGCTGAGAACGCTCTTTGCAGTATTGAGGGCCATTGTCCTATTTCCCTAGTGAGAGATGCAAATCCTAGGCCCGCTGCTTCAGACTGTACTTGTAGGCGATCAACTTACTACGATCCCCTGTCCGCCCAGCTTCGGCCTCAAGCCGTTCAAGATGCTTGTCCTTGCCCTTCGCGACCGACGCCGAGCCGCGTGCGATCTCTTCAGGTTCGGGGGCTTTCCGCTTGGGCATGACTTTCAGTCCTCCTTCGAGCCTTGCCACCGCGGCAGCCATCTTCAGGGGATCGTTGATCTGGGAGAGTTCGGAGAGCTTGCCCGGATGCCTGCCCAACGCGGTCAGAAGCGTTGCCGCGTTGTCAGCCACCTTGACGATGACTGCCTGCTGGACCTCGCTCAAAGATGCCAGCGCAACGCCTTCAGCTTCCTCGGCGTCGGGAGCCTTCTCCAACAGCTTCAGGCGTTCAGCCTGGTAGCGCTGGTGCGCCCGTTGCCACTCTTCCTGAGCCTGCCGCTCGACGTCAGACTGCTGGTTCTCAACAGCCTTCGCCTTCAGCCGGCGGTCGTGCCACGCTTCAAGCTCGCGCTCGTACCGCTCCTCGTCATAGTCGCTGGCTTCAAGAGTGGGCTTCGGCCCAACCTCAACCGCTGGCGAACCCTGCCCCTTGTCGAGGGCGGCGAGGCGCTTGTCCCGCTCGCGAATCTGGTTGCGCAGATGACGCACCAGTGCGGAGTCACGCTCTCCCGAGGCCGGCGCCGCCTCATCACCGAAAGAAAACTCAAGCCCATCGTCTTCGCCTTCCGGCTCAGCTTTGGGCTCAGCCTCCTCCTCATCGTCAGTGTCGGGCTCTTCACCCTCCACTTGATCCTCAAGAAGAAGCTCGTCGTCCTCCGGCTCTACTGCCATTCATCGTCCCCAATGCTCTCACCAGCTTGCGGCCTGGCGGATACCGATGGGGATCATTTTACGTGGGCAGTACGGATGGCGCTTATGAACTTTATTCAGGCTGCGAGTTCCCGCCCCATCCTGATCCTGGGGCGCGGCATCGGAGCTGACTGCGGCTGTCCTGCCTGCCTGGCCCTCGCCAACGTCTCGATTGTCTTCGCTTCGGACAATTTGGTGTCGGCCTCTGCCTTGCCGCCCTGCTTAAGCTTCAGCTCGGCACTGGCCTCAAACTCCTTGGCCTGCGCCTGGAGCGCCTGCGCAGCCGGATCGGGCTGCTGGCTCTCGGCTGCCTGCTCCATCTGCGCCTTCTCTTCGTCATTCGGCTCCATCACGCCTGAGGCGACGAGCTTCTTGCGCACCGATTTTTGAAACTCAGTGATGCCTTCTCCATCCATGTTCAGGATGGCCACGCTGATTGCGGCCTTGGCAGTGTCCGGATCAATCGCAGCGAGCGTCATGCCGATATTGTTGAGCGCGCGAACCGTCTTGTCGCGACGAGTGGCCGTCGCCTCGGTCACATCGGCAATGACCTTATATCGGCCACGCGTGAAGTCGTTGCGGATCTGGAAAACCCCATCCTTGCCGTACACTTCCTCGTGCAGCTTGGCTTCTCCGTCCGCACCTTCCTCAGTCATCGTCTCGACCTTGCGACCAGGCTCGTAATAGATATCCCCCGCCATAGAGAGATAGATTTCTCCCTCCCGCTGGACGGACTGACGCATGTTGTCGAGGTAGATCGCCGACTTCGCATCAATGCGGGTCGCCGCAAATTCCATGGCCTCTGTCGAGGTGTTGGCGCGCACCTCATCAGCGTCACTCATGCCTTCCACAAGATCATTGGCCGCCACCTGGAGAAGCGCGCCTGTCACAGGGGGAAGCTGTGGAGGCTCGATCTTGCCGATAGGACCGACTGACACAATTGCGCCGTCAGGGCCGTACAGCGGCTCAACCAGCGCATAGGGGTGGCGATCAACATTCTGCCGAGCCCAAGTAGCAGCGATGGCGGGAGGCATCTGCTCACGGGCGAAGATAGGTATCTCGCGCGGCGCAAGCGCATCATGCTCGGAGAGCTTGGAGACCTTGGCGTTGTAGAGGCGCTGCGCATCCTTCTTCAACTGCACGTAGCCACTGAAGCGCTCGATGCCGTCGATAAACCAGCGCTTTCCATAAACCGGCACGATTGGAATGCAGGTGCCTGCGAGGAACCCGTGGTCCTTCAGTACCCCTTGTCCGCTCATCGTGTATTTGTGGACGCGGCATCTTTTCTGCTGGCGGGAACGCTGCTTGAACCCGCTATCATTCAGATCCTTGACCGCCTCCGCATCGATTTCCGATGACCAGTGCCGCTGCTCCTCACCGCTAAGAGGGTGCTCGAAGATCAGCAGCTTCTCGTCGCGCTCCTCAAGTTCGTAATATTCGGCGATGATCGTCGCTTCGGGCGCGTACCATTCGAAATGGGACAAGCGCTCAATGCCCTCTGGCCAGCTCGCAGGAGGCTTCTCACCGTATACATCAGCATAAGCATCGGGGGTCAGAGCGGTAAGCACGAAGGCAAAGCGCGCATCTGACTTGTCGTAGAGCTTGCTGTTGGGATCGAAGTAGACCCGCTGGTCGGCATCAACGATGATAAGGCCTGGATTGATGCGTTGCTCGTCCGACTCCTTGTCGTAGGGGTCAGCCCATTCATTGGTCAGACGATACGCGCCGAATCCCCCCGCAGCCGCTTCCTCGAAAGCGTTATCGCGAGCTTGCTGGGACTTGAAGTGATAGCTGTCGGCGCGATGCATCCCGTCGAGAGTATCGGCTGTTTCATGGTTGCTATCGCCGCCAGCTGGGCGGAAGTCGGGCACAATCCTGTTGTCACGATAGTCGCGGCAGATTTTCTCCAGTCCCGTGGCAACCTTATTGATCTCCATGCGGATGGAGTTCTCAAACATCTCGCCCCATTCGCCTTCCCATTGGGCGCCTGGGATGGATGCGAAGCGCCGAGCTTCGAGCGCCAGGGCACGAACCTCGGTCTGCGGCAGGACTGCATCATCAAACCGGCGTATGGCGCGCTGATAGACCTCCTCCAGCTTGTCGGTCGAGGTGTTCTGCTCCTCAAGCGCCGCATCGGGCTCAATGTTCATGCCGGCCATGCTGCGAGGATAGGCCAGTCGCCAGGTGGTTTCCTGTGAACTTTGTTCAGCGCCTCGCCATCGTCGGGATAACAACCGGACCGGTCTCTTTTTTTGGGCCGGCCACAACCGCCGGGAATATCTCCGTCAGCGCCCAGATCAGCGCATCAGCCCTGTTGGGCGAGCGCCCTCCCACATAGCCATTCGTGGTGAAGCTGGTCAGCTCGTCCTCAAGCTCTGGCAAACGGCCGACGTGACGCACCTTGCCTTGCTCATACAGAGCCGAAAAGGGCTCAGCCCTTACCACCTTGCCCCGCGTCGCCGTAACCTGCCTGAACGGCGTCTTTGGACGGGCGGTCTGCACGACGTGGCCGACCATCGCCCCGCCATAATTGACCTCACCGACGATCATATCGCCATCTCTGCGCGCAAACAGGTCAGTTGCCACCCTGCCCCATGTCGCGGGACCGGCCTTCACAGTGGCATCCTCCAGCACATAGGCGTTCCCGTCCATGCCTAAGCCGACCGCAACGATACCGATCGCATCATTGTCGGCATTGTCCACATCGCCTGAGCCAGAGGGGTCGACTGCGACCACAACCCTGACCATGTCGGGCAACGGGCGTCCATCGTGCCTCCACGCTTCGATCACCTCGTCAGAGAACAGGGCGCCGGGAGTTGCATCGCCGAACTCGCCCTCCAAGAAGCGCTTGCGCATCCTCGCCGACATACCTTCCAGTGTCTCAAGGTAGTCGTCGGCGATGTTCTCCCGGTTGTCCTGCGGGTTGATCTTGAACCAGCTGTAGTCGCCAGGATTGCGCAGCGGCTCGCCGGTCTCGGGGTCCAGCTTCTGGATGAACTGGCGGTAGCTCCAGTGCGCCTTCGACGGAGGGTTCTCATCGTAATAGACGCGAGGTTTAAGCGGCTGCGAGCCCATCCCCTCGATCACCTGATTGACGCTCTGCGCAAGGCGCGTGATGGCGAGATTGACGCTGTTGAATGGGATCTGCGAACACTCGTTCAGATAGATCGTGGCAAACTCCATGCCGAGCACCTTCTCGGCCCGCTCCTTGTCATCCAGGCCAGCAAACCAGAGCTGCGCGCCATTCGGGAACGTCGCGTACCAATCCGTCTTGTCGAGCTTGAACGACACCCGCGGGAAAGCCAGGCGCATCACGTTCGGGAAAGTGTCCAGAACGACGGAGGACTTCACCGAATTGAAGCGAAAGCGGAAGATGACATGACGCGAATTGGGAGCTTTCAGAGCCCTCATCACCACGTTGCGGACGAGCAGGAACGTCTTTCCAGATCGAGACCCTCCGAACAACATGAGGTGCTTGGCAGGGCCGGCCAGAACCGATTGCGCTTCCAGTTGCCGAGGCGTGAGCCGAAAGCTCACAACGCGACGTCAGACTGCTCCAGCACCATGCGAAGCGGCCCGCCTTCGTCATCTCCCGAAACCTGAAGCGGGATGATCTTCGGCCAGATCTGGGTGTAAAACGCCTTGCGGTTATCGTCATTCGCTTCGGCCCAAGAGACTAGGCCATCCGTACCCCCGAGACGATTGAAGGCCTGCGCGATCGCATCTTTGGCAGCAGCCGTCATTTTGTTCGGCACGCCCTTGCGACGACCCTTCCCGCGGTTGCCGAAGGTCTTCGCAGATTCTCCTACTTTGCGGTCGTCAGACATAGCGCAATCCACCTTAGCCCCCTGCCCTCATGCGTGCTTGTGAACTTTGTTCAGAACAGCGCAGGCCCAGCTCGAATATCCGTTTCTTCACAGCAAACGGAGTGCGTGGTGGGTCGAGCTGCTTACCGATCTGCGCCCATCCTGGTTCCGATTGAGGCACGCTGCGATGCAGCTGCCGAAGCAGGGCGTCATCCCGATCAGACCAACGCGGGCGAGCGGACTGTCCACGTTCTGCTCGGTCTTCCCGCATGATGGCAGCCTCAAGCAGCAGGCTCTCCTCATCGGTTAGACTGCGAAATCTTCCCAGACTTGTGGCGAGCCGAACAATCGCCTGGTCGCGCTCCCGTCCAAGCTGCTCAATCTGGGAAAAATCCAAACCCCTGCTCACCCGCCTTCTCCCGCCATCCTGTAGGTTGAGGTGCGATAGTCGTAGTCCAGGGTGACCTTGCCCTCCTTGCCGGGCATGCCCATGCGGACCTTCGTGACGTGAACCGTGGCGAGGTTGGTCTCCTTGTCGCGGGTGAAAACCAGGCCGAAGTCGGGCTTGTTCGCCCAATTTGCCGAGCCGCTGATGCTGTAGAGGCCGGGGATGCCGCGCTTGCCGTCACTCGGCTTGGCCGGGTGCGCCACGACCCAGACGGCCACCTGATGCTGCCTTGCAAAGGCCTTCAGGGCGCGAATAGCACGGCCGGTATATTCGGTCTCGGTCTCGTCCTTGCGCCGCTTGTGCTCGATCTCGTTCCAGGGATCGAGGATGAGAACCTTGCAGCCGTCGCGGCGGACGCTGATTTCTGCCCGCTCCAGAACATCCTCGAGCGTCATCTCCTGATCCTCACCGACCATCTGGGCGATGATGTTGACGTTGTCGTGGATGAGCTGGTCCGCTTCTCGGGCCTGCTCCTTGGCGATCGTGAACTCGCCGCACTGCATGATCGATGCGCGCAGCTTGCGCTCCAGAATCGGGCGCGCCGCGGTCTCAAAGGTGCCAAGCGTGACCGGGATGTTGTGGCGGATGAGATGCCCGACAATCGCCATCGTAAGCGACGTCTTGCCCTCCCCTGCCCAGCCCGTGAGGACGGTAAGAGTGCCGGGGACGATGCTCAGCAGATCGGACAGGCCGACGACGCCGATGTCGATGGAGTGAAGCGGGCCGGGATCTGGAAAGTCGCTGACTTTGAACAGGCCTTTGACCGGCACCGGCTTGGCGTTGCGGAGCGCCGTGTGGACCGCGTCCCGGCCATGCTCGATCAGGACTTCGTTGAGGTCTTTCGCCGGGAATGGGTAATCAACGAACCAGCATTTGTCGGCGCCAATGAGCGCGATCAGGTCGGAGCGCAGGGCCTTACCTGGGCCGTCATCGTCGGTCGCGATGATGAACTTCTGCACCCGGTTGAGCAGGTCGCGAGCGCGCCACATGAACTCGTAGCGCTTGGCGTTGGCAACGTCGGTCGTTTCCTCACCCGGAGCGCCGTTCGGAACGGAGACCGCCCGCCAGCCGTGGTCGATCGCCACCATCGCATCCCACTCGCCCTCGCAGATGACCAAGGGTTGGTCGCTGTCCTCCAGCAGGCAGTCGTGGTTCCAGAGCGTCAGCGGGGCGCCGGAATCCATCTCGTGACGCTTCTCGGAAGTCAGCCGGTACTTGTGATTGATGAGCCGCCCGCGCTCGAAATAGGGCACCGCCAGCCACTTCGCGCCGTTGCGATCGACCGTCTCCAGGCCAAGCTTTTCCGCCAGCTCCGCGGAAATCCCGCGCGCTTCGATCCATGCCCGGTGCCGATCGTGGATCACCTGTCCCTCCCTTGAAGCCGCAGCCGTTGTGGCAGAACCAGGTCCAGCCATCGGCCGTTCGGGTGACGCTGAGGCAGCGATCCCGCTTGTTGCGGCGGGTGTCCGAGCATTGCGGGCAGAGCTGCTTGCCGGGTTTTTGGGGTCGCCAGTCAGCATGGGACGCTGAGCCCCCCACGGTATGGACCTTCGCCATTAGATTTGTGCTTTCGGAAATAGCCTTCGACGTAGGCGATCGGCTCGATGGCCCGTTCGATCTGGGCCGCCGAAATGCCCCTGGCCGTTTCGACTTTGCCATGATCGCGAACCCACTTGCCGATGAGCTTGCCGGGATCCTTGGTGTGGGGTCGCAGATAGGCCTTCGCCGTGTCCCAAAACGCCGTATCGGAGGCCCGTTCGGTTTCATTCGGCAACGCGCTTGCGCCGTTGTCGTTAGATAACGGAATATATCCCTCTCCCTCTCCCTCTCCCTTGGGACGCTCGAGGAGTCCTTTAGGCATCCCTAAAGCATCGTTACGGGAGGGCTCTTGGTTGTCCTTGTGGGACTGCTCGTCCCCGTCCTTCTGCCCTCCCCAGCGGGCGGCATTGCCCTTCTTGCTGCGCTGCCGGTAGGACTCCTTGCGCTCCCATGCAGCGAGAGCCTTCTCAGCGACCACGGGATGGTAGAGGCGCCCATCATCGCACTTGATCCAGCCGCGGAGTGCTTGCTCGCGAACCTTCTTCCATCCCTTTACGTCACGGGCGAACTCAGCCAGCCTAGCGAGCTGCACGTCATCGTCCGGCAGGCTGGCGGCCGGCACTTGATGCCACGACTTCAACCACAGGGTTACGCCTGCCCGCCACGCCGCATCGGAGCTGACGGCATGGAATTCCGATCCGAAGAGGCGTCCAGCGTCCAGGGGCATGGTCGGGAAGTCGCGCAAATCGCAAGTCGGCGGCGTCAATGGCTCAGGCATATTCCGCCTCCCGCTCAACGGTGATGACCAGGCGGGGCCGCTCACTGAAGCGCTTCCTCACGATCAGATCCGTGACCAAGCTGTCGTCGCGCCAGACAATGCCGTTGAGGGCGTCCATGCACTTGGCATAGTTGTCGCAGTCTGGACGCGTGGTTGGCTTCAGAACTCCGTCCGCGGCATCTATCCGCTTCTTCTTGGACATGCTCTTGGGCATGGCGACAAAGGCGGTGATCGAAACACAGACCGCCTCATCGAACGGCGGGTTGTCGCCCATCTGGTTGGCCGCCTCACACCGGATCAAGTCCTCGTAATGGCGGGTCTTTGACGGCGTATAGGCGCGAGCAAAGCCGCCGCGTGTGGTGACTTTCGGCCGCCCCTTGGCAACTGGTGCGCCAGGAATGGTGAGGGTGATGATGTCCATCCCCATTCTAATCAGCTCCAGTTGGCCGCGGCGCAACGGTTGACGCGTTGCTCTCCCGCACCTAGGATCGACTCTATTTTTGCGACATCGCGACCCAGCTGAGCGTCGCCGATCAGACGCTGCTTCACCATCTGCACACCATGAACGATCGTGCTGTGATCGCGCCGGAACAGACGGCCAATCTGTGGGAATGAAGCGCGGGTGTGCTTGCGCGCGAGATACATGGCCACCTGGCGCGGCCGGCTCACTTCGTAATGGCGCCGCGGCCCTATCAAGGCGTCCTGACGCAGATGGTAGAAGCGGGCCACCGCCTGCTGGATCTCGGCCACGGTGCGCCGGCGTCGTGTGAAGAGGAGTTGGAGGTCGCTCATCCCCTGCCACCCTTCTCGAAATAGCGTAGGAGAGCCTTCAGGAGCGCCGCAGAGCCCTGTTGCGCATCCTGGCGGCGGTAATGGTCCTGCTGATGGATGGAGGAGTGCAGCGAGGGCTTCATGCCGCCTGCCTCCCGATAAAATGGGCGGCACCCTCACTGCGCTGGTCGAACAGATACCATGCGCAGTTGTCTTTGCCGGTGAAGGGTGAGTCAGGGATCCATTTCACGCGGCCCACGCTTACGATCTTCCGGCAAAACGGGAGGTAAGGAGCGGACTGTCGAGTGTGCATCCAGTCGGCATCGAACAGGAGCCAGGTCGGCAACTGAGCGGACAGGTGGTCGATCAGCGGGTGCAACACCTTGCGATCCCACGGCGGATTGGTGATGAGACAGTCGAATCCCACCCATGGCCCGCCAAATGCGTCCGCTTCTGCGATGTCATCCCGGCGCGGCGCTATGTCCGAGGCGCAGCAGCATAGATGACCGGCGGATTGCAGAGCATCAACGAGGGCACCATCTCCCGCGCACGGCTCCGCAAATCGCGTGGGCATCGCCAGATGAGGCAATAGTGGCAGCACAGCTTCACGAGGGGTCGGGTAGAAGTCCCGCTCCCGCCGCTCGAATTGGGGCGCGCGCTTGCTCATCCCAACACCCACCCCAGCACAGACCAGGACAGGCAGGCACAAGTGATGCGGAGGGGCCAGGTCATGCCGCTGCTCCGAAGAGCTGGCCTTGACGCTGAGCATCCTCGATGCGGCGGCAGGCTATGTCGAAATATGTCGGCTCAATCTCGATGCCTAGAAACGGCCGACCTTCTTCAACACAGGCAACGCCCGTGCTTCCGGAGCCCATGAATGGGTCAATCACGCAGCCGGGAGGCATCCACTGCAACAGCCTCCGAAGTAAACCGACTGGCTTTTGATTAGGATGTTCGCGGCCATTTTTCGCCATCGACTGAACGGGCGGGTGATAAATGACCGCGCCATTAGTGCGGCTGCCGACAAAACCTTGACCTAGAACATATATTTCCTCTGTCGTAGGTTTCCACGGAAGAGAAAGGTCGCCCATTCCGAGGGCAGGGCCTTTGTCCCATGTAAGGGTCATTTTGCAGCCAGGGGGGAGCGAGGCTTTTCTAGACCCAAAGACTAGCTGAGGAATCCCCTGCAGCATGGTGACCACCGTGTCGCGGGATGAAACTTCCTCATCGCCGACAATACGGTTGCCCGCCTTCCACAGGGCTGCCGTTGCGTGACCAGACTGATACCCAATCCCAAAAGGTGGATCGTAGATCGCTGCCGCAAAGGCTGGGGCTATCGTTGGACGCCTGAGGATGTCCCGGCAATCCCCCAGATACAGGGTAGCATTGCCGATGGTCTCGACCCGGCTCATGCCACCTCCCCCGGCCTGAGCTTGTCGAGCTGAGAGGTCAGCGCATCTCGTGCAGCTTCCAGGGTCTTGCGATTGGCCCGAACGTCCTCCGGCGTGATCTCGCCGTCTTCCAGCGCTACGGACAGCGCCAGCGCAGCCTTCAGGAGTGCGCTAGAGGCCCCCTTGTCATCCTCGCGCTTGCCTGGCCGGCTGTCGGTGCAAAGCCGATCCAGCGGGCCTGTGAATCTTCCATTCCACTCGCGTTTCGCAGCCGCAAAGGCGACTGTGCCCATCTCGGCCTCAGCCTTGCGATACTTCCGAGCCTGATCCGCGCTCTTGCCGAGGACACGACCGATGTCTTCGTCGGTGAGGTTGTCCTCTTCCCAAATGGCCGTGAGCGCGCAGGCGACGGCTTGCTGCACTGCAGAAGCGGAAAAGACGACACGCGGTCGGTGGATTGTCCGGTCGGGCATGACCTACTTGCTCCGCTCATGAAGGGACAAGAAATCAGATCGGGCCTGAAGAGGCGGCCGGGTGCCGCCTCGCCCACCTGCGAGGGTGCGGGGCTCAACAGCCGAGGCCGGAATGAACTGGAACGCCTCGGCACCGGAGCCACGGTCCATGATGACGGCGAGGATCGCGCGCTGCTGGAAGACGGCCTTGGCGCGAGCCAGGTCACGCATGACATCGAGATTGGAAACGACCTCAGCCATTTACCGCCTCCCCGCCGCAACATGCCGCTGCCGATCGGAGAACTGGTCAGGGCTATCGCTGACCGAGCGACACCGGATGACGCCCACGATGAACATGGCGAACGACGGGAGCAGTGCGAGGAGGATGAGGGGCCAGTTCATGCCGCCCTCCCCCTGCCCGTTTTGTCGAGCCGATCGGAGATGCTATGAGCGCCCCATGCAAGAGACCGCGATGCACTTGTTCCACATGCCTTTGCGGCTCTATCGCGCCTGGGTCGGAGTGGTTCGGGAGCAGCACAGGTTGCGCCAAGCGTATCCGAACGGCGGACGCTGCCACACATGCGGGCAGCAGACCGACCCTGATCAGACCGAATGTCAGGAGTGCTACGAAGCGAGCCGCTGGTGAGAACCATCATGCTGCCACCCGTGCCGAGCGGGAGCGACGCTGCTCCTTGGTCGGGAAGTCGGTAGCCGACAGGGCAATCTGGCGCTCTAGCGCGAGGCGGAGCAGCGGCTCTTGCCACCAGCGCGGAATGAAGTTGGACACGGACCAGGAGGCGACCGTGGTCATGGGCATGTCGAGCGCGCGGGCTATCTCCGTCGCCCCGCCAAGCCTTGTGATAATGGTCTGAGCGGTAAGCATGATCGCATCCTACGCTAACCGTAGCACACAATCAAGCCCCTCTACGATTTGCGCGGTAGAGGGTCTTTGGGGCCTCGCTATAAGTCGGCCCATGCTCAAAGCTGACGAGCTACTGGCCGCCCTGCGCGAGCGAGGCGTGAAAAACGCGCAGGTGGAGGAGACGCTTGGTCTCCCCTCATCCCGTGTTGCCGAAATCTTCGGAAAGCGCCGCCGGCTTCAGTATGACGAAGGCGTGCAGCTCATCGAGAGGTTTGGAATCGCCGATCCGGCGCTGGAGCCGCTGAGCATACCAGTCGCAAGGCTCGTGGTTCTCTACCTGGCGGAAGCGGTTGGGTCTCCCCTTCGTCCAGAAGATCCCCGCGTAGAAGAACTCGCCCGAGACATCCGAGCATTTTCATCGTTCGCAAGTGATCCTCGGCGGAGGCAAAGCCCTGAAGCGGCTGAAGGCTTCTTTCAGGGCCTGAGGTCAGCGCCTGATCGAAAAGTGCGGTCATAAGAGCGGCATCGTCGCCTAAGCGGTTGCCGTTAATCTCGTAACGCGGGTTACTCTTCACTGTCCCCTCCTTGGGGCTGTGTTCGCTTGATGTTCTCAAGTGATTCGCAGCCATTCTCCTACATTTCAAGGGCCGAGCGACTCACGCGCGGCTACTGACATTCGTCTTAGCACGATTGCCGTAGACCACATTGCTACAGAAATCGTTTGACTGTCTCCTACGGTTTGCGTAGAAGGGGCTTCCAACGAAGGCGCTCTGCCTTCTCAGGAGGAAGCCGATGAGCAAGTTCCAGTTCGAGCCAAGCGGTCTCGTTCCCGACACCATCGAAGAAGCATTGACGGCTTGGGATCGTGGTGAGGCGGTGCAGTCGGTCGAAATGGGCGGGCTCGGCCAAGGCTATGAGATGGCCATCCAGTGCGTCGCTTTCGAGCTGCTGCGCGCCCTCCAGCACGACGACGAGCTGCGTGCGGCTTGCGAGACGACGCCGGATGGCGAGGCGTTCCCGCAGGACTTCCTTGATCGCCTAGACGCGATCGTCAGCGATCTCGACGCTGTTGATCCCAAGACGGAGCGCCGCAAGCTCGGCGGCCTTTCTGGAGCGCAGGTGGGCGCTGCCAAGAGTTTGGCCGTCAGCCTCCAGCGCCGTGGATATTCGGCTGCGCGCGAAGAGGTTCCTGACCGGCTGATCTTCATTCGCAAGCAGGACCCGGCGCCGCTCTACGGCACCCTCACCGCCGCCTGATCCCCCTCAGATCATCGGGAGTGATATTCATGGAACAGGATAAGGGCGCTTCGGCTGACGCCGACCGGGCCGCTGGTCCTTCGGACCTCAGCCCCGCGAGCGGGTCTTCGCAGGGCAGTGTCCCTAGCGCGGACGATGGCTGGATCGAGTGGAGCGGCGGCGAGTGCCCAGTTCCTCCCAAGACAATTGTCGAAACCCGGCACCGCTCGGGAGATGAGTGCCTACTGGCGAAGGGACCAGCCGACGATAATTCATATGGAGAAGGGCCATGGACTGCGGGTCGCTGGGGTCGGAAAGCGTGGCTTCACGAGGCTGACGGTTTCTCATCCGTAGACATCGTCGCCTACCGCATTGTCGAGGAACCCTCGGCATGACCCACACCGAACGCGCCACCCTCGCCCGCACTGAACTGGCGAGACAGGAAGCCCGGCTGCTCCAGGCACTGGCGTTCAAGCCGCACAGCGCATTGCTCCAGCGCCTCCTGCGCGAGACCCGCGCCTACCAGCGCCAGACGGACTGGCAGCTTTCCTGCGACCTCGGCTTCATCGGCCGCAACGGACGCGCCCCTGCCGTGGATGCTGAGTGCGACATGGCTCTGCATGGAATGATGGGAGAAGCAGCGTGATACAGAGTAATGCTGATATCCTAGAAGAAGCGGCACGTTTGATTGAGCCGCAAGGCGCATGGGTCAAGGGCTACTATGCTCTGAACTCGCGCGGCATCGAAGCTGATACTGCCGAAGAGGCTGTTTGCTATTGCGCTCTCGGCGCAATCAGCGTTGCCGCTGGCGGCAACCCCCCGGATGAGATGGGTTCAAGGGCCCAGGAACTTCTTCATACTGTCATCAGCGGCCCCATCGACAAATGGAACGACGCCCCCGAGCGCACCCAAGAAGAAGTCGTCGCCAAGCTCCATGAAGCTGCCGCGAAAGCTCGGGAGGCAGGTTTATGACCCACCCTCTCCAGCAAGTCCTCGACACGATCGATGACGACAGCATCTTCGACACGCCCGCGCATCACCGCTTCACCTTTGAGCAGATCGTCACTGCGATCGGTCTCGGCTCTGGCGGTGGCTGCCTCCTCTACATGCTCACGCGGATCATCGCCGCTCAACTCGGATGGAGTTTCTGATGAACGACCAGCAGACCCTCAACGCCCTGCGTGTCGCCGGCAAGATGCTGGCCCCCATCTTCCTCGCCGAGCAGAACGGCACGGGCGGCATCTCCATCACTCCGCAGCCGAATGGCTTTCGGGTGGCCCAGTGCTTGTATGAGGCCAATTTCAAGGTGGCTTCCGGCGAGGCTGAGACCCTCGACGCCGCCTTCATCAAGTTCCTCGCCAATCGTTCCGATGCACTTCGGAACGGCAAGCAAGAAGCCGAAGACCGCGCCGCGTTCGAAGCGTGGAAGGCTCAGAACCAGCGGCAGGCCGCGTGATGGCCACGGCTCTTCTCAGTAACGCTCCGCTCGATCCGTTCGAGGCGTTCACCCTCGAAATCGAGGATCTGTTCGGCGAAGCGCAGAACTTCCTCGACGGTGAGCCGATCGCCAGCCAGCAGCAGGCCGACGCCATATCGGCCCTGCTCAACCGACTGCGCAAAGCATCGAACGACGCCGATGATGCGCGCAAGGCTGAGAAGAAGCCCCACGACGACGCGGCCAGGGCGGTGCAGGAGAAATGGCGCCCCTTGCTCAGCAAGGCGGATCTCGCCGCAACCACATGCAAACAAGCTCTGCAACCCTTCCTGAAGGCTCAGGAAGAGGCGCAGCGGCGGGCGGCCGAAGCCGCAGCAGAGGAGGCCCGCAGACAGGCCGAAGCTGCCCGCCAAGCTGCTCAGCAGGCCCGCCCTGACGATCTGGCAGGGCAGACGGTTGCGCGCGTCCTGCAGGAGAACGCCGCAGCGGCTCAGAAGCAAGCTGACCGGCTCGACAAGTCCAAGGCAAGAGCCAAGGGCGGCGAGCGTGCGGTGACGCTGCGGACGGTATGGCGTGCAGAGATTGTGGATCGGCGGGCGACACTCAATCACTACGCCCGCACCCGCTCGGACGATCTGACTGCTTGGCTTCAGGAGCAGGTCGATGCGGACGTGCGCCGCAGCCTGCGGAACGTGCCTGGGGTCACCTATCACGAAGAGAGGGTGGCCCAGTGACCATCTTTGAGCAGCTCGCCGCACCCTTCCCGCCTGAGGTGATCCACTGGCGTGCGCAGACGCTCACCCGAGACGGGTCCAAGGCGCTTGCGCTCGCGTACATCGACGCGCGCGATGTGATGAACCGGCTCGATGAGGTTGTCGGTCCTGCGAACTGGCAGGACTCCTATACAGAGACGGCGAAGGGTCGCCTGATTTGCTCGCTCAGCATCCGCGCGGACGGCGAGTGGATCATCAAGAGCGACGGCGCCGGCGATAC
>Ga0196958_10000165_pt1 | contig 21635 bp, 20 predicted proteins | sample S1v_10metaG_FD_148654 | JGI IMG/M metagenome (GOLD analysis project Ga0196958, IMG submission 148654) | Soil microbial communities from Anza Borrego desert, Southern California, United States - S1+v_10 | ecosystem: Environmental > Terrestrial > Soil > Desert | place: USA: California | collected... | reverse complement strand
CCTGCAGGAGGACCGGGACGTCGACTGGTACGTCACGTCGATGGACCGGGCCCGCGAGCTCGGCGCCATGATGCTGTTCGGCGAGAAGTACGGCGACAAGGTGCGCGTCGTCGACATGGGGGAGTACTCCCGTGAGCTCTGCGGCGGCACGCACGTGGCGCGCACGGGCGAGCTCGGGATGATCAAGGTCATCACCGAGGGGTCGATCGGCAGCGGGGTCCGGCGCGTCGAGGCGCTGGTCGGGCTCGACGCGTTCCGCTACCTCAACCGCGAGCACGTCCTGGTCAACCAGCTCGCCGAGCAGCTCAAGGCGCCCACCGAGGAGCTGCCCGAGCGGGTCTCGGGCCTCGTCGAGCGCCTGCGCGCCGCCGAGAAGGAGCTCGAGGCCGTGCGGGCCCGCGAGGTGCTGTCGTCGGCCGGGTCGCTGGCCGAGGGCGCCGAGGACGTCGGCGGCGTCGCGCTGGTCGCCGCCCGCACCCCCGCAGGCGTCACCGGCGGCGACCTGCGCTCGCTCGCCGGCGACGTCCGCGGCCGCCTGCAGGGCCGGCCCGGCGTCGTGGCGCTGTTCGCCCCGGACGGCGGAAAGGTCTCCTTCGTCGTCGCCACCACCGAGGGCGCCCGCGACAAGGGCCTCGCCGCCGGGGACCTGGTCAAGGCGTTCGCGCCGGCCGTGGGCGGGCGCGGTGGCGGCAAGCCGGACCTGGCCCAGGGCGGGGGCAGCGGCGTCGAGGGCATCGACGACGCCATCGCGGCCCTGCGCGCGGAGGTGTCCCGCGCCGGTGGGTGAGGGAGACGCAGCGCAGCGGAGCTCGACCCGGGGGCAGGGAGACGCAGCGCAGCGGAGCTCGACCCGGGGGCAGGGAGACGCAGCGCAGCGGAGCTCGACCCGGGGGGAGGGACGCCGTCTGGGGGTCGACGTGGGCAGCGTGCGCGTCGGGGTGGCCCTGTCCGATCCGGGCGGGGTGCTCGCGACGCCGCTCGTTACCCTCGGTCGCGACGGAACGGCCGGTACCGACCTGGACCGGCTCGTGGCGCTCGTCGACGAGCACGAGGTGGTCGAGGTGGTCGTGGGGCTCCCCCGCACGCTCGCCGGACGCGACGGTCCGGCCGCGCAGGCCGCGCAGGACTACGCGGCGGCCGCGCGCGAGCGGCTGGCCGCGGCCGGGCGCGACGTGCCGGTCGTGCTGTCCGACGAGCGCCTGACCACCGTCACCGCCACCCGCACGCTGTCCGACCGCGGGGTGCGCGGCCGCAAGCAGCGCCGCGTGATCGATCAGGCCGCCGCGGTCGCGATCCTCCAGGGCCACCTCGACGCGCGGCGCTCCGCCGGCGGCGCCCCGGAGCCCTCGTGACGGGACGCCACGCAGGGCCGGGGGAGCCCGAGGGCTGGCCGGGCGGCGCGCGTCGCGTGATCCGGATGTCGCCGAGCGCCGGCCGACCGGCCGCCGGACGTCCCGGCACCGGCCAGACCACCGGCCGCCCCGCGGGGCGGGCCGTCGCGGGCCGCCCGAACGGGCGGCACGGCGCGGGCGGCACCGGGCGCGCCCCCGCCGGACGATCCGTCGCCGGCCGATCCGCGGCGGAGCGGACCCCCGGTCGCGCGCCCGACCGTGCCCGGGACCGCGAGGCCGGGCCCGGCGAGGACGCCGAGACCGAGCGCCACCACGCCGCGGCCTGGCGGCTGCCCGACGACGACGCCGTGACCGACGTCGACGGGCGGGGGCCGCGGCCGGAGCAGGCCCGGGATGTCGAGCGCGCCGGGCCCGTCGGGCCCGCCGACGGCGACGCGGGCTGGCTGCTCGGCGACGAGGATCCCGCCGGCGACGGCGAGGCCGTCACCGAGCTGCTCGCCCACGAGGACCGGCCCCGGCGGCGCCGACGCCTCCTCTGGCCGGGGATCGCCCTGCTGCTGGTGCTCGCGCTCGCGGGCGGGGTGTTCTTCGCGCGCGACCTGCTCGCGGTCGTGTTCCCGCCCGACTACGACGGACCGGGCACCGGCCGGGTGGTCGTCGAGGTCGCGGACGGCGCGTCGACCCGCGAGATCGGCGAGGACCTCGCCCGCGCCGACGTCGTCGCCTCCGCGCGGGCGTTCGGCGAGGCGGCCGAGGACGACCCCGACGGCCGCGGCATCCAGCCGGGCTTCTACCAGCTGCGCCGGCAGATGTCGGCGGCCGGCGCCGTGGACGCGCTGCTCGACCCCGCGACCCGCGTGGGCCGCCTGGAGATCCGCAGCGGCACGCAGCTCGACGACACCGTCGGGGCCGGGAACACCACGGTGCCGGGTGTGCTGTCGGCGATCTCGCGGGCCACGTGCACGGTCGACGAGTCCGGCGCCGAGCGCTGCGTGTCGGTGGACGACCTGCGCGCCGCGATGGCCGACACGGACCCGGCCGAGCTCGGGGTGCCGTCGTGGGCGCTCGAGGGCGTGCGGCGTGCGGAGCCGAACCGCCGCCTCGAGGGCCTGCTCGCCCCCGGCACCTACGACCTCGCCCCCGGCACCGGGGCGCGGGAGGCGCTCGCGCAGGTGGTGCGGGCGTCGGTGCCGAAGCTCGAGGCGGGCGGGCTCGTGCGCGAGGCCGAGGCCCGCGGGGTGGCGCCGTACGACGCGCTGATCATCGGGTCGCTCGCCGAGCGCGAGGGCGTGCGCGCCGACTTCGGGAAGGTCGCGCAGGTCATCTACAACCGCCTGGCGGTCCCGATGCGCCTCCAGTTCGACTCGACGGTGAACTACCCCCTCGACCGGCAGACCCTGCTGACCAGCCCGTACGACCGGGCGCGGCCCGGGCCGTACAACACCTACCTCAACCTCGGGCTGACCCCGACCCCCATCGGTGCGGTCAGCCCGGAGGCGCTGGCCGCCGCGCTCGAGCCGACGCCGGGCCCGTGGGTCTACTTCGTGAAGTGCCAGACCGACGGCCTGTCGTGCTTCGCCGTCACGCCGGAGGAGCACGACGCCAACCGGCGCCTCGCCCAGGCCCGCGGGGTCTACTGACGGTGCCCGCGGGTCGAGCTGTGCGGCGCTCCGTCTCCCGGCGCGCCGCCGTCCTGGGCTCACCGGTGGCCCACTCGCGCTCCCCGGTGCTGCACCGCGCGGCCTACGCGGCGCTCGGGCTCGACGACTGGTCCTACGAGGCCGTCGAGTGCACCGCCGAGGAACTGCCCGGCTGGGTCGCCGCCCGCGACGAGACGTGGGCGGGGCTCTCGGTGACGATGCCGGGCAAGCGCGCGGCCCTCGAGGTGGCGTCGCGCGTGACCTCCCGCGCGGCCCGGGTCGGCGCCGCGAACACGCTCGTGCGGCGCGACGGCGGGTGGGCGGCGGACTGCACGGACCTCGACGGCGTCGCCGGCGCCCTGCGCGCGGGCGGGGTCGTCCCGCGGTCCGGGGTCCCGGCGGGGATGCAGGACGCCGTCGTGCTCGGGTCGGGCGCCACCGCCTGCGCCGCCCTCGGCGGGCTGCACCAGATGGGCGGGGTGGATGGTGTGACCCTGGTCGTCCGCGACCCGCGCCGCGCGCAGGGCACGGTCGAGGTCGCCCGCGCCTTCGGCTTCCGCGTCCGAGCGGTGCCGTGGCCGGCGGTCGCGGACGACGACCTGGGCCGGGCCCTGGCGCTGGTCAACACCACCCCGGCGGGCTCGGTGGACGAGGACCGCGCGGCCTTCCTCGTCGGCGCCGTGCCGGGGGACTGCGTCGTGCTCGACGCCGTCTACCACCCCTGGCCCACCCCGCTCGCCGCCGCCGCGGCGGCCCGTGGCCTCCCCGTCGCCACGGGCCTCGACATGCTCCTGCACCAGGCCTTCGGCCAGGTCGAGCAGTTCACCGGCTGCCCGGCGCCCCGGGAGGCGATGCACGCCGCCCTCGCGGCCACGGTCGACGTGGCGCTCCTGCCGCTGCCGGCCTGACGGCGCGGGCCCGCCCTCGTCCGCCGTCCCCATCGCCCGCATGCGTCCCCAGGGCCCGGAGCTCGTCCGTGACGCCACCGGGAGGTCCGGCCACGCTCGACGGCGTGGTGATCCAGGTGGTGCTGGGGGTGGTCGCCGGCGGGGGAGCGGGAGCGCTCGCCGGGGCGGCGGTGCGGGCGGCGCTGGCGCGGATGCGGCGCGGGGTGCTCGTGCCGGTCCGGGCGTGCGCCGGCGCGCTCGCGGTGCTGTGGGCCGTACCGGCGGGCGCGATCGGTGCCGGCGCGGTGCCGGTGGTGTGGCTCCCGGCGTGGCTGGGCCTCGGGGCGCTGGTGGTGGCCGGGAGCGCGACCGACCTCGCCGCCCGGCGGATCCCCGACGCGCTCACCGGTCCGGCGACCGTGCTCGCGCTCGTGGCGCTGCTCCCGCTCGGGGCGCGGGGTGTCCTGGTCGGGGCGCTCGGCGCCGGGCTGTTCGGCGCCGCCCACGCCGTGGTGCACCTCGCGGCCCCGGGCGCACTCGGGGCGGGCGACGTGAAGCTGGCCCCCGCGCTCGGCGCGCCCCTGGCGGCCGCGTCGTGGGGTGCACTGGCCGTGGTCCCGGTGCTGGCCGCGGCCGGTCTGCTCGTGCTCGTGCTGACCCGTGGCGGGCGGTCGGCGCCGGTGCCGTTCGGGCCGCCGCTGCTCGCCGCCGCGTGGGTGGCGCTCACGACGGTGGTGATCGCGCCGTGAGCGGACGGACCCGGATGGTGACGTGGGACGATGGGCGGCGTGCTGCGGTGGTTGACGGCGGGAGAGTCGCACGGACAGGCGCTCACGGCCGTGCTCGAGGGCATGGTCGCGGGCGTCTCGGTGAGCTCGAAGGAGGTGTCGGCCGAGCTCGCCCGGCGGCGACTCGGCTACGGGCGAGGCGCCCGGATGAGCTTCGAGGCCGACGAGATCGAGCTCTCGGGCGGCTTCCGGCACGGTGTCACGCTGGGCAGCCCGATCGCCATCCGCATCGCCAACTCCGAGTGGCCGAAGTGGGAGACGGTCATGTCGGCCGACCCCGTCGACCCCGTGCTCCTCGAGGGCCGGGCCCGCAACGCGCCGCTCACCCGCCCGCGCCCCGGGCACGCCGATCTCGCCGGCATGACGAAGTACGACTTCGACGAGGCCCGCCCCGTCCTCGAGCGCGCCAGCGCCCGCGAGACGGCGGCCAAGGTGGCGCTCGGTGCGGTGGCCAAGGCGTTCCTCGCGCAGGCCCTCGGGGTCGAGGTGCTCTCGCACGTGGTCAGCCTCGGCACCGCCGACGCGACGCCCGACGCGATCCCCGTGCCCGGCGACGGCGAGCGCATCGACGCGAGCCCGGTGCGCGCCGTGGACGAGGCGTCGACGGCGGCGATGGTCGCCGAGGTCGACGCGGCGAAGGAGGACGGTGACACCCTCGGCGGCGTCGTCGAGGTCGTGGCGCACGGTCTCCCCGTGGGCCTCGGCTCCTACGTCCAGGCCGACCGCCGGCTCGACGCCCGCCTCGCCGGGGCGCTCATGGGCATCCAGGCGATGAAGGGCGTGGAGATCGGCGACGGCTTCACCACCGCGCGCCGGCGGGGCTCGGCCGCCCACGACGAGATCCACCTCGGCGCCCGCGACTCGGGCGTCGCCCGGGGCACCAACCGGGCCGGCGGCATCGAGGGCGGCATGACCAACGGCGAGCCCCTGCGTGCCCGGGTGGCCATGAAGCCGATCTCCACCGTGCCGCGGGCTCTGCAGACCGTCGACGTGGTCACCGGCGAGGGCACCACCGCGCACCACCAGCGGTCGGACGTGTGCGCGGTCCCCGCCGCGGGCGTGGTGGCCGAGGCCCTGGTCGCGCTCGTGCTCGCCGACGCCGCGCTGGAGAAGTTCGGCGGCGACTCGCTGCGCGAGACCGCCCGCAACGCCGCGGGCTACGCCGCCGCGATCGACCCGCGCCGGGCCGTCGACACCGGCGGCCCCGGCACCGTCGGCGCGCTCGGCGACCTCGGGGCGCTCGGCGGACCGGGGGACCGGCCGTGAGCCCCGTCGCGGTGCTCGTCGGCCCGCCCGGCGCGGGCAAGTCGACGGTGGGTGCGCTCCTGGCCGCGCGCCTCGGCGTCCCGTTCGTCGACAGCGACACCCTCGTCGAGGAGCGCGCGGGCCGCCCCATCAGCGACATCTTCCTCACCGACGGCGAGCCGGCGTTCCGCGCGCTGGAGCGCGACGCGGTCGCCGAGGCCCTCGCCGGGCACGACGGCGTCCTCGCCCTCGGTGGGGGCGCGGTGATGACCGAGTCGATCCGCGACCTGCTCGAGGGCCACCCCGTGGTGTTCCTCGGGGTCGGGCTCGCGGCCGGCGTGCGCCGGGTGGGCCTGTCCACCGCCCGTCCGCTGCTGGCCGGGGTCAACCCCCGCGCCACGTTCTCCGCCCTGCTCCAGGAGCGCCTGCCCGTGTACCGCGCCGTGGCCCGCCACGAGATCGCCACCGACGACCTCGCTCCCGAGGCCGTCGCCGACGCCGTCCTCGCCGCCCTGCACCCGGAGGCGGCCGACCGTGCCCGCTGAGATCGGAGCCGCCGGCGCGGTGCTCGAGCGGCTGCACGTCGCCACCGCCGCGCCCTACGACGTCGTCGTCGGCCGCGGGGTCACCGCCGCGGTCGCCGAGACGCTGGCCGGCACCGCGACCGTCGTGGTCTGCCACCAGCCCGCCGTCGCCGGGATCGCCGGGGTGGTGCGCGACGCCCTCGAGGCGCAGGGCACCCGCACCCACCTGCTCGTGCTGCCCGAGGGCGAGGACGGCAAGGACCTCGCCACGGCCGGCGCCTGCTGGGAGGAGCTCGGCCGGCTGGGGCTGACGCGCTCGGACGCGCTGGTCGCGGTCGGCGGGGGCGCGGCCACCGACCTCGTCGGGTTCGTCGCCGCGGGCTGGATGCGTGGGGTCCGCGTGGTGCACGTGCCCACCACGCTGCTCGCGATGGTCGACGCGGCCGTGGGCGGCAAGACCGGCATCAACACCGCGGCCGGCAAGAACCTCGTCGGCGCGTTCCACGAGCCCGCGGCCGTGGTCGCCGACCTCGACGGCCTCGCCACGGTGAGCCGCCCCGAGCTCGCGGCGGGACTCGCCGAGGTGATCAAGACCGGGTTCATCGCCGACCCGGCGATCCTCGACCTCGTCGAGGCCGACGCCGACGCGGCGCTCGACCCCGCGAGCGACGTCCTCGGCGAGCTCGTGGTGCGCTCCATCCGGGTCAAGGCCGACGTGGTGGCCGCGGACCTGCGGGAGTCGCACCTGCGGGAGATCCTCAACTACGGGCACACCCTCGGCCACGCCGTCGAGCGGCGGGAGCGCTACCGCTGGCGCCACGGCGAGGCGGTGTCGGTCGGCCTCGTCTTCGCCGCCGAGCTCGCCCGCCGCGTCGGGCGCCTGGACGACGCGACGGCCGACCGGCACGCCGCCGTGCTCACGTCGGTCGGGCTCCCGGTGACCTATCCCGCGGACGCCTTCGACGACCTCGTCGCCACCATGCGGCTGGACAAGAAGTCGCGGGGCGCGCTGCTGCGCTTCGTGGTGCTCGACGGCCTCGCCCGACCCGGACGCCTGGAGGGCCCGGCGCCCGAGGACCTCGCGGCCGCCTACGCCGCCCTGGCCGCCTAGAGACCTGCTGCGGGGCGTCGCGCAGGCCCTCGAGGCTCAGTCCCTGGGGCGGCGCAGCCCGAAGCGACGGCGCGGGCGCTCCCCGTCGGTGTCCGGACCGGGGTCGGACCCGGCGTCCCCGCGCGTGGCCGTCCCGCCCGGCGGCGTGCCCGGGTCGCGCGGACCGCCGGGGGCGGGGAACCGGGGGAGGACGGCGACGACCGGCGGCTCGAGGGACTCGGGCACGTCGGCGCGGGCCGGCTCGGCCGGGGTCGACGCCTCCGGGCCGAACGGCGACGAGACGGGGGCAGAGGGCCCCGACGTGGCTGCCGGCCCCGACGTGGCCGCCGGCCCCGACATGGCGGCCGTCTCCGACGCGCCCGCCGGCCGCACCGTCGAGACGCGTCGCTGCCCCGCGAGCCGGGCGGCCTCGGGCATCCGCTCGCGCTCGGCGACCTCGGGCCCGGCGGCGTGGGTGGACGCGGCGCGCTCGGGTGACCGACGCGCCGGCGTGCGGACACCCGCCACCGCCGGGCCGGTCGTCCCCGCGGCCGTCGGCCGGACGCCGACGCGGGCCGCGGCCCGCGCCGCGGCGGCGGCGCGGTCCTCGGCGGCGGAGGCCGTGCCGGGCATGATGTCGGCGCGCTCGAGCGCGGCCCGGCGCGCGACGGCGTCGTCGTCGGCGTCGAGGGCCGGGTCGTCGGCGCCCTCGCCGTGGCGGCGCAGCGACAGCCAGCCCAGCCGCGAACCCACGAACACCCCGGCGAGGATCAGCAGCGCGGTGAACGAGGCGCGGCCGACGAGCGCGGACTGGAGGTCGGCCACGCCGGTGTCGTCGACGAAGAGCGCGAGCAGGATCCAGCTCAGCAGGCCCGCCGCCGGCGCCGCGACCAGCGCCGCGCCGAACCAACTCCACTCCGGCGGGCGGCGATCGAGGACGATCTCCGCGCCCACCCAGACGATCACCACGGCCAGCACGACCACCAGCAGCAGGGCGCTCCACAGCCGCAGGAAGTCCGGCGACCAGGACCGCAGGGCCACGAACAGCGTCTGGGCGACGCCGAAGACCAGGGTGAGGACGAGCGCGCGCAGCACCCAGGGACGCGGAGCGGCGACGCGGAGCCGGTACGTCGAGGCGGGGCGCACACCGACACCGTACGACCCGCCCTCACCTAGGCTGACGGGCATGCGCACCGGGGCCGCGACCGAGGCCGGGCCGGCCCGCCCGGACCGCGCGCCCGGCGGGCACGCCCGGCGCCGCGACGCGCTGCGCGCCCTGCTGCGCGAGGCCGGGCTCGACGCGCTGCTCGTCACCGACCTCGTCAACGTCCGCTACCTGTCGGGGTTCACCGGGTCCAACGCCGCGCTGCTCGTCCACGCCGGCGACGACGCCGACCGCGGCGAGGACCGCACGGTGCTCGCCACCGACGGCCGCTACACCGTGCAGGCCGCCGCGCAGACGCCCGACCTCCCCGTCCTCGTCGAGCGCGCCTGCGGGCCCGCGCTGCTCGCCGCCCTCCCGGGCGCCCCCGCCGTGGGGTTCGACAGCGCGCACGTCACGGTCGACGGCCACGGCGACCTCCTCGACGCCCTGGCCGCGGGCGAGCTGCGCCGCGCGCCGGGCCTGGTCGAGACGCTGCGCGAGGTGAAGGACGCCGGCGAGGTCGACGCCCTGCGCCAGGCCTGCGCCGTGGCGGACGCCGCGCTGGCCGGGATGGTCGCCGCGGGCGGGCTGCGGGCGGGGCGCAGCGAGCGCGAGGTGGCCAGCGACCTCGAGGACCGCATGCGCGAGGCCGGTGCCGAGGGCCCGTCGTTCGCCACGATCGTCGCCACCGGGGCCCACGCCGCGATCCCGCACCACGGTCCCACCGACGCCTCGCTGGCCGACGGCGACCTGCTGATCATGGACTTCGGCGCGCTCGTCGACGGCTACCACTCCGACATGACCCGCACCGTCGTCGTCGGCACGCCCTCGGACTGGCAGCGCGACCTGCACGCGCTCGTGGCCGAGGCGGCCGCGGCGGGCCGGGCCGCGCTGGCGCCGGGCGTCGCCACCCGCGACGTCGACGCCGCGGCCCGCGACGTGATCGCGGCCGCGGGGTTCGGGGAGCAGTTCGTGCACGGTCTGGGCCACGGCGTCGGGCTGGTCATCCACGAGGCTCCGGCGGTGTCGGCCACGGCGACCGCTACCCTGAGGGAGGGGATGACGGTCACCGTCGAGCCGGGCGTGTACCTGGCGGGCAGGGGCGGGGTCCGGATCGAGGACACGCTCGTCGTCACCGACGGCGGGGCCGCACCGCTCACCCAGAGCCCCCGGGACCTGCTGGTCCCGACCCGAGACCACGCGTAGGAGAGAGCGCCCCCGATGGCGACGACGAACGACCTGAAGAACGGCATGGTGCTGCGGATCGACGGCAACCTGTGGGCGGTCACCGAGTTCCAGCACGTCAAGCCGGGCAAGGGCGGCGCCTTCGTCCGGACCACGCTGAAGAACGTCATGACCGGCAAGGTGGTCGACAAGACCTTCAACGCGGGCACCAAGGTGGAGACGGCCAACGTCGACCGCCGCGACATGACCTACCTGTACCGCGACGGCGACGACTTCATCTTCATGGACGCCTCCGACTACGAGCAGGTGCCGGTGCCGGCGGGCACCGTGGGCGACCAGGCCCGGTTCCTCCTGGAGAACCAGGAGGTCCAGGTGTCGTTCAACGACGGCGTGCCGCTCTACATCGAGCTCCCGGCCTCGGTCGAGCTCGAGATCACCCACACCGACCCGGGCCTGCAGGGCGACCGCTCCACCGGCGGCACCAAGCCCGCCACGCTCTCCACGGGCGCCGAGATCCAGGTCCCGCTGTTCCTCGAGACCGGCACGAAGGTCAAGGTCGACACCCGCGACGGGCGCTACCTGGGCCGCGTGAGCGGCTGAGGTGTCACGCAGCGAAGCGGAGCTGACCCGGCGGTCGGTGACACGCAGCGGGACCGAGCCCCGCAAGGGGTCCCGCTCGAAGGCCCGCAAGCGGGCCCTCGACATCCTCTTCGAGTCCGAGGCACGCGGCGAGGACCCGCAGGAGGTCCTCGCCCGCCGCATCGCCGGCGCGGACGCACCGCCGGTGTCGGAGTTCGCCGCGTCGCTGGTCGAGGGCGTGATCGCGCACCGCGACGAGATCGACGGCGTCATCTCGTCCTACGCGCGCGGCTGGACGATGGCGCGCATGCCGGCGGTCGACCGGATGATCCTGCGGATCGGGGTCTTCGAGATCCTGCACTCCGACGACGTGCCCGACCCGGTGGCCATCGACGAGGCCATCGACCTGGCCCGCGAGCTGTCCACCGACGACTCGCCGCGCTTCGTCAACGGCGTCCTGGCGGGGGTGTCGTCGGGACGGCCGGGCACGGTCGCCGGGCCGAGCCCCGACCGCGTCGACGTCCCGGCGGGGGTCGAGCTGGCGCCGGCCGACGAGGGCGCGCCGGCGCCGGACGACGAGCCGAGCGCGGGCTGACACCGCGCGAGCGGGGAGTTCGCGCGCCCAGAGGCAGCGAACAGCGCGTTCGCTGCGGAACCCGCCGGCTACTCGTCGATGCCGCGGGCGACGCGGGCCTCGGGCGGCAGGACGCCCCAGTCGACCAGCTGGTCGGACAGCTCGCCCGGGCTCATGTCGTAGATGATCGCCAGCGAGCGCAGGTCCTCGTTGCGGATCGAGAGGACCTTGCCGTTGTAGTCGCCGCGCTGGCTCTGGATGGCCGCGGCGTAGCGCGCGAGCGGGCCCGCCTTCTCGGCCGGGAGCTGCTGCAGGCGCTCGAGGTTGATGACGATCTTGGCGGCCGGCTCGGAACCGGAGGGCACGCGGCCCTCGGGGAGCAGCTCGGCCACGGGCACGCCGTAGAAGTCGGCGAGCTCGGCGAGCTTCTGGACGGTCACCGCGCGGTCGCCGCGCTCGTAGGAACCGACGACCACGGCCTTCCACCGCCCGCCGGACTTCTGCTCGACGCCGTGCAGGGACAGGCCCTGCTGCTGGCGGATTCCCCGGAGCTTCGACCCCAGCGCCTTCGCGTAGTCACCCATCTGGCGGCCACCCCGTCCTCTCGCGTCGCCCGGCTCGCCCCGCCCGTGCACCCAGCGAAGTCGATACGGAGAGTGATGATGCGCCCCCGGTCGTCACAAGGTCAAGCCGAACCCTCACGGATCGTCGCCGGTTGTGGCTCGGGGCACTCGTCCGGACACGGACCACGGCGCGTAGCGCCGGGCCCCCGTGATCGCGCACGGTCGGTCGCCCGGGCGCCGTCGGGCGCCCGCGTCGTCGCTGATAGTGTGCGGGAGAGTCCTGACCGACATCCTTTAAGAGCCGTCCGGCGAGGCGGAGAAGGAGGTCCCCCGCGTGCCGTCACGGCAGCGGGGCGCACCCGGGTCGGGTGGCGCGAGTGCCGAGGGTGAGCGACAGCTGCTCTCCGCGGCGGACCTCGCGCGCACCGTCGCCCGCGTCGCCCACGAGATCATCGAGCGCACCGCTCCCGACGGGGGCGGCGACACCCCACCGGTCGTGCTCCTCGGCCTGCCGACGCGGGGCACCTACCTCGCCCGGCGGCTCGCCGACCGGATCACCGAGATCACCGGGGCGGTCGTGCCCACCGGCACCCTCGACCCGACCCTCTACCGCGACGACCTGCGCCTGCGCCCCACGCGCGCGCTCGCCGAGACCGAGCTGCCCCCGGCGGGGATCGACGAGGCCCTGGTCGTCCTCGTCGACGACGTCCTCATGTCCGGGCGCACCGTGCGCGCGGCCCTCGACGCGCTGCGCGACCACGGCCGGCCCCGCGCGGTCCAGCTCGCCGTCCTCGTCGACCGGGGGCACCGCGAGCTGCCGATCCGCGCCGACTACGTCGGCAAGAACGTGCCCACCAACCGGTCCGAGGACGTGGCCGTGCGCCTCGTCGAGGTCGACGGCGAGGACGGGGTGAGCCTGCGATGACCGCCGGTGACACGACCGCCACCGGCATCGGGCTGCGCCACCTCCTCTCCACCGAGCACCTGCGCCGCGAGCAGGCCGAGGCCCTGCTCGACACCGCCGCGGGCATGGAGCAGGCGCTGACCGGGCGCGCGGTGCGCAAGCTGCCCACCCTGCGCGGGCGCACCGTCGTGACCCTGTTCTACGAGAACTCCACCCGCACCCGGGTCTCGTTCGAGGTCGCGGGCAAGTGGATGAGCGCGGACACGATCAACGTCTCGGCCAGCGCGTCGTCGGTGAGCAAGGGCGAGTCCCTGCGCGACACCGCCGCGACGCTCGCCGCGGCCGGTGCCGACTGCCTGGTCGTGCGCCACCCCGCGTCGGGCGCCCCGCACCGCATCGCGGCGTGGCTGGACCGCGTCGGGCACTCCCACCTCGGCGCCGAGGGCCACGTCGCCGTGGTCAACGCCGGCGACGGCACCCACGAGCACCCCACCCAGGCCCTGCTCGACGCGGCGACGCTGCGCCGCCGGCTCGGGCGCATCGAGGGCGCGCGCGTCGCGATCGTCGGCGACGTCCTGCACAGCCGGGTCGCCCGCTCCAACGCGCACCTGCTGGCGACGCTCGGCGCCCGGGTGACGCTCGTGTCGCCCCCCACGCTGCTGCCCGTGGGCGTCGCGAGCTGGCCCGTCGAGGTGTCCCACGACCTCGACGCCACCCTCGCCGCCGGGCCCGACGCGGTGATGATGCTGCGCGTGCAGGCCGAGCGCATGCACGGCGGCTTCTTCCCCTCGGCGCGCGAGTACGCGGTGCGCTTCGGGCTCTCGCAGCAGCGCGCCGACCGGCTGCCCGACCACGCCGTGGTCCTGCACCCCGGCCCCGCCGTGCGCGGGATGGAGATCGCCAGCTCGGTCGCCGACTCGGACCGCGCCGCGATCGCCGAGCAGGTCACCGCCGGGGTGCACGTGCGGATGGCCGTGCTCTACCACCTGCTCGCCGGGGAGGACGTGGCATGACGGAGACCGAGCGGAGCGGAGGTCGACCCGGGGGGCCGGGCACCACCAGGATCCGGAACGTCCGCCCCTACGGCGAGGACCCCACGGATCTCTTCGTCCGGGACGGCGTCCTCGTGGAGGCCGTGGACGACCCCGACGAGACCGTCGACGCCGACGGGCTGATCGCCCTGCCGGGCCTGGTCGACCTGCACACCCACCTGCGCGAGCCCGGCGGCGAGGAAGCCGAGACCGTCGCGACGGGGTCCGCGGCGGCGGCGCTCGGCGGCTACACCGCGGTGTTCGCCATGCCCAACACCGACCCGGTGGCCGACTCGCCGGTGGTCGTCGAGCACGTCTGGCGCCGCGGCCGCGAGGTCGGGCTCGTCGACGTGCACCCCGTCGGCGCGGTCACCGTCGGGCTCGAGGGCGCCAAGCTCGCCGAGATGGGGATGATGGCCGCCTCGCCGGCCGGGGTGCGCGTCTTCTCCGACGACGGGCGCTGCGTGAACGACCCGATGGTCATGCGCCGGGCGCTGGAGTACGCGCGGGCGCTGGACGCCGTGGTCGCCCAGCACGCGGAGGACCACCGGCTCACCGTCGGGGCGCAGGCCCACGAGGGCCCGGTCGCGGCGCGGCTCGGCCTGGCCGGCTGGGACCCGACGGCCGAGGAGTCGATCGTGGCCCGCGACGTCATGCTCGCCGCGGCCGCCGGTGCCCGCCTGCACGTCTGCCACCTGTCGACGGCGCGCTCGGCGGAGATCCTGCGCTGGGCCCGCGCGACGCTGGGAGACGGAGCGGAGCGGAGCTCGACCCGATCGGGCTTCCGCGTCTCGGCCGAGGTCACGCCCCACCACCTGCTGCTCACCGACACCGCGGCCGAGGACTACGACCCGGTGCACAAGGTCAACCCGCCACTGCGTCCGTCGGCGGACACCGAGGCCCTGCGCCGGGCGCTGGCCGACGGGACCGTCGACTGCGTGGCCACCGACCACGCCCCGCACGCGGTGGAGGCCAAGGACTGCGAGTGGTCCGCGGCACGACCCGGCATGCTGGGGCTGCAGACGGCGTTGCCCGTGGTGGTGACGACGATGGTCGCCACCGGCCTGCTCGACTGGCGCGGCGTGGCCCGGGTGTGCAGCGAGGCCCCGGCGCGGATCGCCGGGCTGGCCGACCAGGGCCGCCCGCTGGCGCCGGGGGAGCCGGCGACGCTGACGCTCGTCGACCCGGACGCCGCGTGGACGGTGCGGGGCGCGGCGCTGGCGAGCCGGGCGGAGAACACCCCGTACGAGGGGATGGAGATGCCGGTCTCCGTGGTGCACACCATGCTGCGGGGCCGGTGGACGGTGCGGGACGGGGCGGTGCAGGGAGAGGTGCAGGGATGAGCCAAGCGGTGGTGAGTGGCCGGGACGAGGCCGTGCTGGTCCTCGAGGACGGCAGCGTGCACCGCGGGGAGGCCTTCGGGGCCCGCGGCCGCAGCCTCGGCGAGGCCGTGTTCGCCACCGGCATGACCGGTTACCAGGAGACGCTGACCGACCCGAGCTACCACCGCCAGATCGTCGTGGCCACGGCCCCGCACATCGGCAACACCGGCTGGAACGACGAGGACGACGAGTCGCAGCGCATCCAGGTCGCGGGCTACGTCGTGCGCGACCCGGCGCGCCGGCCGTCGAACTGGCGCTCGCGCCGCGACCTCGCCGACGAGTTGGCCCGCCAGGGCGTCGTCGGGGTCTCCGGCGTCGACACCCGCGCGATCACGCGCCGGCTGCGCGACGCCGGGTCGATGCGGGCCGGGCTGTTCTCCGGCGAGGCGCTCACCGACGCGACCTCGATGCGCGCGCAGGTGCTCGACAGCCCGGAGATGGCGGGGGCGGACCTCGCCGGCGCCGTCACCACCCGCGAGCCCTACACCGTGCCCGCCACCGGGCCCACGCGCTTCCGGGTGGCGGCGCTCGACCTCGGCATCAAGGCGAACACCCCGCGCATGCTCGCCGAGCGCGGCGTCGAGACCCGCGTGCTGCCGGCCACGGCCGGCATCGACGAGCTCCTCGAGGGCGGTCCCGACGGGGTGTTCCTGTCGAACGGCCCGGGCGACCCGGCGGCCGCCGAGCACGCCGTCGCGCTCACCGCGGAGGTGCTGCGCCGCGAGGTGCCGCTGTTCGGCATCTGCTTCGGCAACCAGATCCTCGCCCGCGCGCTCGGGCTGGGGACGTACAAGATGCGCTACGGACACCGCGGGATCAACATCCCGGTCGTCGACCACGTCACCGGCACCGTGGCCATCACCAGCCAGAACCACGGCTTCGCCGTCGCCGGCGAGCCAGGCGCGCGGGTCGACACCCCGGCCGGTCGCGTGCTGCTGAGCCACTCGTGCCCCAACGACGGCACCGTCGAGGGCCTGACCTGCGAGGACGTCCCGGCGTTCAGCGTGCAGTACCACCCGGAGGCGGCGGCGGGTCCGCACGACGCCGCCGACCTCTTCGACCGATTCGCGGACCTGATGGAGAACCGCTGATGCCGCGCCGCGAGGACATCCACCACGTCCTGGTCATCGGCTCCGGCCCGATCGTCATCGGGCAGGCCGCCGAGTTCGACTACTCCGGCACGCAGGCCTGCCGCGTGCTGCGCGAGGAGGGCCTGCGCGTCTCGCTGGTCAACTCGAACCCGGCGACGATCATGACCGACCCGGAGATCGCCGACGCCACGTACGTCGAGCCGATCACCGTCGAGCACGTCACCAAGGTCATCGAGGCCGAGCGGGCGGGGGGGACGCCGATCACTGCGTTGCTCGCGACGCTCGGCGGGCAGACGGCGCTCAACACCGCGATCGCCCTGCACGACGCCGGCGTGCTCGAGCGCTACGGCGTCGAGCTCATCGGCGCGGACATCGACGCCATCCAGCGCGGCGAGGACCGGCTGAAGTTCAAGGAGATCGTCCGGGAGATCGGCGGCGACGTCCCGCGCAGCGAGGTCTGCCACTCGATGGGCGAGGTGCGGGCCACCGTCGCCGAGCTCGGGCTGCCCGTCGTCATCCGCCCCAGCTTCACCATGGGCGGGCTCGGGTCGGGCCTGGCCCACACCCACGACGAGCTCGAGCGCCTGGCCGGCACGGGCCTGGCCGCGAGCCCGGTGCACGAGGTGCTCATCGAGGAGTCCGTGCTCGGGTGGAAGGAGTACGAGCTCGAGCTCATGCGCGACGGCAAGGACAACGTCGTCGTGGTGTGCTCGATCGAGAACGTCGACCCGATGGGCGTGCACACCGGCGACTCGGTGACCGTCGCGCCGGCGATGACGCTGACCGACCGCGAGTACCAGGTCATGCGCGACGTCGGCATCGCCGTGCTGCGCGCGGTGGGGGTCGAGACCGGCGGCTGCAACATCCAGTTCGCGGTGCACCCCGAGACGGGCCGCCTCGTGGTCATCGAGATGAACCCGCGGGTCAGCCGCTCGAGCGCGCTGGCGTCGAAGGCCACCGGCTTCCCGATCGCCAAGATCGCCGCCCGGCTCGCCGTCGGCTACACGCTCGACGAGATCACCAACGACATCACCGGCGAGACGCCCGCCAGCTTCGAGCCGACGCTGGACTACGTCGTGGTCAAGGTGCCGCGGTTCGCGTTCGAGAAGTTCCCGGGCGCCGACCCGACGCTGACCACGACGATGAAGTCGGTCGGCGAGGCGATGGCGCTGGGCCGCAGTTTCCCCGAGGCGCTGAACAAGGCGCTGCGCTCGGCGGAGACGAAGGCCGGCGGGTTCTGGACGGTGCCGGACCCGGACGTCACCGTCGAGGAGGCGCTGCACCAGGCGTCCCTGCCGCGCGACGGGCGGCTCTACGCCGTCGAGCGCGCCCTGCGGTTCGGGGCGAGCGTCGAGGAGGTCAGCGCGGCGTCGGGCATCGACGGCTGGTTCGTCGAGCAGATCGAGGGCCTCGTCGGGCTGCGGGGCGAGATCGCCGACGCCCCCGTCCTCGACGAGACCCTGCTGCGGCGGGCCAAGCGCTCGGGCTTCTCCGACGCCCAGATCGCCGCCGTGCGCCCCGAGCTGGCCGGCGAGGCCGGGGTGCGGGTGCTGCGCCACCGCCTCGGTGTCCGCCCGGTCTACAAGACCGTCGACACCTGTGCCGCCGAGTTCGAGGCCCGCACGCCGTACCACTACTCGGCCTACGAGTCCGACCCCGCCGCGGAGACCGAGGTCGTGCCGCAGGTCGAGCGGCCCAAGGTGATCATCCTGGGCTCCGGGCCGAACCGCATCGGCCAGGGCATCGAGTTCGACTACTCCTGCGTGCACGCGGCGTTCAGCCTGCGCGCCGCCGGGTTCGAGACGGTGATGCTCAACTGCAACCCCGAGACCGTCTCCACCGACTACGACACCTCCGACCGCCTGTACTTCGAGCCGCTCACCGAGGAGGACGTGCTCGAGGTCGTCCACGCCGAGCAGCAGAGCGGGCGCGGGGGACCGGGGCTGGTGGGTGTCGTCGTCCAGCTCGGTGGTCAGACGCCGCTGAAGCTGGCCGCGGGCCTCGAGGCCGCCGGGGTGCCCGTGGTGGGGACGCCGCCCGCGGCGATCGACCTCGCCGAGGAGCGCGGCGCGTTCGGCCGCCTGCTCGCCGACGCCGGGCTGCCCGCTCCGCCCTACGGCACCGCGACCAGCTTCGACGGCGCCCGCGAGATCGCCGCGGCCATCGGCTACCCGGTGCTCGTGCGCCCGTCGTACGTGCTGGGCGGGCGCGGCATGGAGATCGTCTACGACGACGACACCCTGCGCGACTACATCGCCCGCGCCACCGAGGTCACCCCCGACCACCCGGTGCTCGTCGACCGCTTCCTCGACGACGCCATCGAGATCGACGTCGACGCGCTCTGCGACGCCGACGGCGAGGTCTACCTCGGCGGCGTGATGGAGCACATCGAGGAGGCCGGGGTGCACTCCGGCGACTCCTCGTGCGCGCTGCCGCCGATCACCCTCGGGGTGGCCGAGCTCGAGACCGTCCGCGACTCGACGGTGGCCCTCGCCCGCCGGCTCGGGGTGCGCGGGCTGATGAACGTGCAGTACGCGCTCAAGGACGACGTGCTGTTCGTGCTCGAGGCCAACCCGCGCGCCTCGCGCACCGTCCCGTTCGTCTCCAAGGCCACGGGCGTGCCCCTCGCCGGTGCCGCCTCGCGGATCATGCTCGGCGCCACGATCGCCGGGCTGCGGGCCGAGGGCGTCCTCCCCGCGCTCGGCGACGGCGCCGACCTGCCCCGGGGCCACCCCGTCGCGGTCAAGGAGGCGGTGCTGCCGTTCCACCGCTTCCGGCGTCCCGACGGGCGCGGCGTGGACTCGCTGCTCGGCCCGGAGATGAAGTCGACCGGCGAGGTCATGGGCATCGACGGGACGTTCTCCACGGCCTTCGCCAAGGCGCAGGCCGCCGCGGCGGGACCGCTGCCGACGCGCGGGCGGGTGTTCGTCTCGGTGGCCAACCGCGACAAGCGCTCGCTGATCTTCCCGGTCAAGCGCCTGGCCGACCTCGGCTTCGCGATCCTCGCCACGGCGGGCACGGCCAGCGTGCTCGAGCGCAACGGCATCCCGTGCGAGGTCGTGCGCAAGCACTTCGAGGGACCGGACAACATCGTCGACAAGATCGCCGCGGGAGAGGTCGACCTGGTCGTCAACACGCCCGTCGGCCACTCGGGCCCGCGCATCGACGGCTACGAGATCCGGGCCGCGTGCCTCGACGTCGGCGTCCCGTGCGTGACCACCGTGCAGGGCGCGGCGGCCGCGGTGCAGGCGATCGAGGCGGCCATGCGCGGCGAGGTCGAGGTGACGCCGCTGCAGACCTTCCACGCCCGGCTGGCCGCCGCCCGCGACCAGGGCACCGAGGCCGCCCGGACCCCGGCGCCCGTGGCGGTGGCCGGCTCGTGAGCGGCGCCGTCGGCGGGCCGGTGTCCTTCCGGGCCCGCCTGCGCGACGCCGTCGCCGCCCACGGCCCGCTGTGCGTGGGGATCGACCCGCACCCGGGCCTGCTCGCCCGCTGGGGCCTCGACCCCGACGCCGCCGGGGTGGAGCGGTTCGCCCGGGGGGTCGTCGAGGCCCTCGCGGGGCACGTGGCGCTGCTCAAGCCGCAGGTGGCGCTGTTCGAGGTGCTCGGATCCGCCGGGCTCGCCGCCCTCGAGCGCACCCTGGCCGACGCGCGGGACGCCGGGGTGCTCACGGTCGCCGACGCCAAGCGCGGCGACATCGGCTCGACGATGGCCGGCTACGCCCGGGCGTGGCTGGCCGACGGCGCCCCGCTCGCGGCCGATGCGCTGACGCTCTCGCCCTACCTCGGCGTCGGCGCGCTGGCGCCGGCACTCGACCTCGCCGCCGCCACCGGGCGCGGGGTGTTCGTGCTCGCCCGCACGTCCAACCCCGAGGCCGCGGGGGTGCAGTCGGCGCAGGCGTGGGTGGCGGGCGGCGGGGGACGCCGGGAGACGCAGCGTTCCGGGGAGCACGCCGGTCAGCGGAGCACGCCGGTGGGGGGAGCTCGACCCGTGGGCGGCCGCATGCGGGAGGTGGCCCAGTCCGTGGTCGACGCGCTGGGCGACCACAACGCCGCCCACCGCGACGGCCCGGGCGACGGGTCGGCGGGCGCGGTCGTCGGGCTCACCCGCGGCACCACCGGCCGCGACCACGGCCTGGACCTCGCCGGCCTCGGCGGCCCGGTCCTCGTGCCGGGGCTCGGCGCGCAGGGCGGGACCCCCGCCGACGTCGCCGCGACCTTCGGCGCACCGGACGCGCTGGGCGCTGCCGGGGGACCGGTCGTGCCCGTCAGCGCCCGCGAGGTCCTGACCGCGGGCCCCGACCCCGGAGCGCTGAGAGCCGCCGTCGGCGCGCTGAACGGGGCGCTGAGCGGGTAGCCGTCGGCGTGCCCGCCACCGCAGCAGACGATCAAGGCCGGTGGGCGCGAGGGCCGTCCGTTCCGCGCGTCCAGCTCCGTGTCGCCACGTGTCCCGACCTGCGGACACTCCAGCCCCACGGACTGTCGGCGTCGCCGGCGCGCGGTACGTTCGCCAGCACTGGTCCAGCCATCCGCACCCACGGGAGCCGGTCCGACCGCTCCCGTCGTCACGACCCCCGGAGGAGAACGTGGCATTACCCGAGCTGACCGAGGAGCAGCGGGCAGCGGCGCTCGAGAAGGCCGCCGCCGCCCGTCGTGCTCGGGCCGAGCTCAAGGAGCGGCTCAAGCGCGGGGGCACCAGCCTCTCGGAGGTGCTCGAGCAGGCCGACTCGGACGAGGTGCTCGGCAAGATGAAGGTCTCGGCGCTGCTGGAGGCCATGCCGGGGGTGGGCAAGGTCCGCGCCCAGCAGATCATGGAGCGCCTGGAGATCGCGCCCAGCCGCCGGCTGCGCGGGCTCGGCGAGCGGCAGCGCAAGGCCCTGCTCGACGAGTTCTCCGGCGGCGAGTGAGCGAGCACCGCTCGATGAGCCCAGCCCCCGCGGACGCGCCCGGCCGGCTGATGGTGCTGGCCGGGCCGTCGGGGGTCGGCAAGAGCACGGTGGTCGCGGAGCTGCGGCGCATCGGCGCACCCCTGTGGTTCAGCGTGTCGGCCACGACGCGGGCGGCGCGCCCCGGCGAGGTCGACGGACGGGACTACCGGTTCGTGACGCCCGAGGAGTTCGACCGCATGATCGCCGAGGGCGAGCTGCTCGAGTGGGCCGAGATCCACGGCGGGATGCACCGCTCGGGCACCCCCCGCGCCGCGGTCGACGAGCACCTGGCCGCCGGCGAACCCGTCCTGCTCGAGCTGGACCTCGCGGGAGCGCGGGCCGTGCGGGACCAGCGGCCGGACGCCCTGTTCGTGTTCCTCGAGCCGCCCTCGTGGGAGGTCCTCGTCGGTCGGCTCATCGGCCGTGGCACGGAGGCCACCGAGGTCGTCGACCGGCGCCTGGCCACCGCGCGCGAGGAGCTGGCGGCCGCCAGCGAGTTCGACGTCACCGTCGTCAACCACGACGTCGGGGAGACCGCGCGGCGGTTGGTAGAGTTGAGCGCCGGTCCACCCGTCAGCCGCGCCGGCCGGGGGACCGCACCGACACCGTCGGACCGATCGCGGTCCGGCGCGACCCCCGCAGGAGCGAGCGAGTGAGCATCCCCACCGGACGGACCAGCACCCTCGAGGGGCCGGAGGGCATCACCAACCCCCCGATCGACGAGCTGC
>Ga0196958_10000164_pt1 | contig 21643 bp, 20 predicted proteins | sample S1v_10metaG_FD_148654 | JGI IMG/M metagenome (GOLD analysis project Ga0196958, IMG submission 148654) | Soil microbial communities from Anza Borrego desert, Southern California, United States - S1+v_10 | ecosystem: Environmental > Terrestrial > Soil > Desert | place: USA: California | collected... | reverse complement strand
TCACCCGCTCCGACGTCGAGCGCGCCGCGACCGGACCGGTGGCCGCACCCCCGGCCGCACCCCCGGCCGAGGCTTCGGCGGGGGCCCCGACCGCTCAGGCGGTGGTGTCCTCCGGCGGTGAGCGGCGGGTGCCGATCAAGGGCGTCCGCAAGGTCACCGCGGCGGCGATGGTCAGCAGCGCGTTCACCGCACCGCACGTCACGGAGTTCCTGACCGTGGACGTGACGCCGATGATGGAGCTGCGGGCGCGGTTGAAGGCGCACCGGGACTTCCGCGACGTCAAGCTGACGCCGCTGGCGTTCTGCGCCAAGGCCGTGGCGATGGCGGTCAAGCGCACGCCGGAGGTCAACTCGGCGTGGGACGAGGCCGCGCAGGAGATCGTCTACAAGGACTACGTGCACCTCGGGATCGCCGCGGCCACCCCGCGCGGGCTGGTCGTGCCGAAGGTCCGCAACGCGGAGCGGCTGTCGCTGCGCGAACTGGCCGAGGCCCTGGACGCACTCACGGTCACCGCCCGCGACGGCAAGACGCCGCCCGCGGACATGGTCGGCGGGACGATCACCATCACCAACGTCGGCGTGTTCGGTGTGGACACCGGGACGCCGATCATCAACCCGGGCGAGTCGGCGATCCTGGCCTTCGGTGCCATCCGGGACACGCCGTGGGTGGTCGACGGGGAGGTCGTGGTGCGCAAGGTGTGCCAGTTGGCGCTGAGCTTCGACCACCGGTTGGTGGACGGGCAGCAGGGGTCGGAGTTCCTGTCCGACGTCGGCGCGCTGCTGGCTGATCCCGGGGTGGCGATGACGTACTGAGGTTCGTGGGGTGGGGAGTCCTGGTGGGCTCCCCACCTCGTGTTCTCGCCTGGTGGGTTCAGCGTGGCTGGGCGCCGGGCCGGCAGGTGGTGAGGTGACCCTGGCGACGGCCCTGGGTCAGGGCTGGGGCAGGTCGAAGTAGTTGGTCAGGGTGGCGGCGAAGGCGATGTCGCCGCGGACCTTGACCTTGCCGGAGATGAAGAGCTTGGGGAGGGTGGCTCCGCCGGTGACCGCGCGGAGGAAGTCCGGGGGGTCGGCGGTGATGGTGACCCGGGGGTCGGCCGTGGGGATGTCGGCGGTGGTGCAGGTGCCTCGGGCGATCACCGTTTCGAAGCGGTCGTAGCCGCCTTCGCCGGAGCCGCCGGTGAAGCGCCAGTGCACGACCGCGCGCAGGTCGGCGGCCTTGGTCAGGTCCAGGTGGGCCGACATCCGGCGGAAGACCTCGTCGAAGACGACGTGGCGCAGGCGGGGGTGGGCCATCAGGGCTTCGAGTTGGTCGGTGCTGGTGCGGGCGAAGAAGTGGGCGAAGGTCTCGGTGGACATGCCCGCCAGTTCGATGCCGGTGCCCGCGGTGCCGAGCATGTCCAGGGTGGCGATGAGCTGGACGAACTGGTCGGGGTCGAGCCTGGTGGGGTCGATGGTGGCGGCGAAGCCGTCGAGGTCCACCACGGGGGTGGGTTCGAGGCGGTGCCACTTCTCGCCGCGGCGCCTGCGGGAACCGGTCATCCTGGCAGTGTGCGCCCTGGAGCGGCTCATGGGCGCGGCAGGTCGAACAGGCCGATGAGGTTCGCGGCGAACGCGAGGTCGCCGCGCACCTTGAGCTTGCCGGTCATGAACAGGACGGGGGCGGAGGCGTTGTTGCTGATGAGCTTGAGGAAGTCGACCGGGGTCAGGGTGACCGTGACGCGGGGTTTTTCCGCCATCTCGCGGCCGACCGTGCAGGTGCCGCCGCGGAAGACCGTCTCGTAGCGGTCGAAGCCGCCCTCGCCGGAGCCGCCGGTGAGCCGCCAGTGCACGACGGCGTGCAGGTCCTTGACCCGGTCCTGGCGCAGGTGGGCGCCCATGCGGCGGAAGATCTCGCCGAGGACGCGCTCGCGCAGCACCGGGTCGACCATGATCGCCTCGACCTGGTCGGTGGTGGCGTGGGCCATCAGGCGGGCGAACGTGGTCGGTCCCATCCGGGACAGGCCGATGTCCGCACCCGCCTCGGCGAGCCGGTTGACCGCGGCGAGCACCGAAGTCAGGTCATTTGTGCCAAGTTTTCTCGGATCGATTGCGCGACCGATAGCATCCACGTCGATGTTCGACGCGGCGACGTCAGCCACGTCGATGCGCTCGAGCATCGCCACGAGATCCCGCGGTTTCAGCGCGCCGATGGCCTCACCGGTGTGACTTGACTCGGGCATGGACACCTCCAGGACCTACTCACCAGTAGGCTACGGGTGGGTAGGTTTTCCGGCAAGTGGGGCACAGGAGGTTGGCGTGAGCGTCGACGAACAGCGTCGGCCTGCGCGCGTGAAGCGCCTGCCGCGCGAGGTCCGCGAGCGCCAGATCCTGGACGCGGCGGTGCGGGTGTTCTCCGAGCACGGGTACCACAACGCGTCCATGGACGAGATCTCCGAGGTGGCGGGCGTCTCCAAGCCCATGATCTACGCCTACCTCGGGCACAAGGAGGACCTGTTCGCCGCCTGCATCCGGCGCGAGGCCACCCTCCTGGTGGAGGCCATCGCCGGTGGCGTGCGGGCGGAGGCGCCCCCGGACATGCAGCTCTGGCACGGCCTGCGCGCCTTCTTCCGCTTCGTCGGCGAGCAGCGCGAGAGCTGGCGCGTGCTGCACCGCCAGGCCACCTCCCAGGGCGGTCCGTTCAGCGAGGAGCTGATGGGGATGCGCGGCCGGGCGATCAACCTGGTCGACGCGCTGCTCGTCCGCTCCGCCACCAGCCACGGCGTGCCGACGAAGTCCACCGAGGCGATGGCGGTCGCCCTGGTAGGCGCGGGGGAGTCCCTGGCCGACTGGTGGCTGGACCACCCGGACGTGCCGGAGAAGACCGTCGCCTCCTGGCTGATGAACCTCGTCTGGATGGGCCTCGGCGACCTCGTCGACGGCACGTCCTGGGTGCCCACCCCCGAGTGACCGCTACCGGCGCGCGTACAGGTCGCGGAGCAGGGCGATCTCGGCGCCGTGGTGGATGGCCTCGCGGCTGATGTGCAGCACGAGGGTGGCCATCGGGGCCTCGGCGTGCGGTCCCTCGGCGGAACCGCACGGGCGGGCCAGGTCGTCGGCGCCCAGACCGCGCACGCCCTCGACCCAGGCCGCGTAGGTCTCGTCCAGCTGGGCCAACCCGCCCGCCGCGTCCCCGGCGTAGGCGTGGGTCTGGTAGTCGTACCGCGGACCGCCGAAGTGGTCGGCGGTGCGCGCGCCGAAGACGCCGACGATCAGGTGGGCCATGCGCCAGGCGATGGTGGTGACCGGCGCCGGGTCGGGCTGGGGGTACTCGAAGTCGATGGTGAACCCGTCGGCGCCCGGTCCGGCGGGGCGGACGTTCCACGAGCCGGGGACGGGCTCCCAGCGGTACTCCTCGTCGGTGAGGCCGTCGAGGCGCGGGCGCAGCTGCGTGGTCCAGTGCAGGTCGAGCTGCTCGACGAGTTCACGGGTCCAGTTGATGTCCATGTCGGCAGCCTAGGAACCATTGCGGACACCTTCGGTCCGCGAGTCGCGGATGATGCAGGTGATCACGTCGTACGGGCGGGTCTCGTGGGCACCGACCCGGCAGGGCAGGCAGTACTCGTCCCCCGGGCCCGCGACCAGGTAGAAGTCGGCGTCGCGGGTGCCCGACCAGCTCGGGGAGCGGCGGGTGGCCCGGACGGTGGGGGAGATGCGGTCGAGGAGCTGGGCGAGGGCCACCGCGGGGTCGGGGTCGGCGCCCGCGCGCTCCTGGAACCGCTCGACCGCGTGCGGCAGGAAGTGCACCAGCGACAGCAGGGCGTTGCCGCGCAGGGCCAGCGGGTCCTCGCGGGAGCGGGACCGGGGGAACGGGACGCAGTTCGTCGCGGCCCAGTGCTCGGGGGCGCGGCGGTACGGCGCCAGCGGGAGCACGAAGGAGCCGGGGACCAGCACGAAGTAGCCGGACGGGCTGCGCCTGCCGCGCACCGGGCCGGGGAGGGTGTCGGTGACCTCGCCCCGGTCGGCGATGGCGTCGGTGAGCCAGTCGCGGGCGCGTTCCCGGTCGCCGAAGCCGAAGGCGTCGGCGCAGGCGTCCGCGCAGCGGTCGGTGACCACGATCGGCCAGTCGAGCGGGTCGGTCATGGGTCAATCCTGGACCGGTGTGGTCCCGCCGCGGCGGACGGGACCACACCGGTGCCGGAACACCTCTTCACAGCACCGCTTCACAGCGCGGTGTCACAGAGCGGTGATCAGGCCCTCGATGTGCGGCTTGGGCTTGCGCGCGTCGAACAGGTCGAACTTCCAGTCCGCGCCGACCTGCTCGGCGTGGAAGCCGAGCTTGCCGGGCAGCAGCACCGGGAGCTTGAACCGGACGTCGACGGTGTAGGCGTCGGGCAGCCTGCCCTCGAACGCGGCCAGGCAGCGGGCCTTGGTCCACATGCCGTGCGCGATCGCCCGCGGGAACCCGAACAGCTTGGCGGTGAGCCCGTACAGGTGGATCGGGTTGCGGTCGCCGGAGACGTCGCCGTAGCGCCTGCCGATGTCGCCGGGGACCTTCCAGACCGCCGACGGGGCGGGCAGCTCACCGCGCTGCCCCGGACCGGATTCCGACGGCTTCGCCGAGTCGTCGGAGCCGCCGCCGCGGCAGAGGTAGGTGCTCGCCTCGTGCCAGAGCACCTCCTCGCCGACGACGACCTCGCTGACCATGTCGTACTGCCTGCCCTTGGGGTGCGGGCGCAGGTTCTCCACGTGCACCCGCAGGTCGAACTTCTCGTTGACCAGCAGCGGCCGGTGCTGGGTGATCACGTTGGCCACGTGCACCGAGCCGATCAGCGGGAACGGGAAGTCCGGGTCCGTCATCAGCTTCACCTGCATGGGGAAGGTGAGCATGTGCGGGTAGGTCACCGGCAGCTCGTTGCCCAGCCGGAACTCGCACACCCGGTTGTAGGCGGCGAGGTGGGCGGGGTCGACGGGCACGGACTGCCGCAGGTAGGTGCGGTCGGGCAGCTCCCGGCCGCCCTTTTTGCCGAAGCCCGCGACGACCGCCTTGGGGTACAGGACGCCCAGGTTGGGCGACTCCCGCAGGGCCTGGGTGGACATCAGGCCCCCAGCAGCGACTGGCCGCAGACCCGGACCACGTTGCCGTTGACCGCGCCGGAGGCCGGGTTGGCGTACCAGGCGACGGCCTCGGCGACGTCGACCGGCAACCCGCCCTGCGACATCGAGTTCATCAGGCGACCGGCCTGCCGGATGAACAGCGGGACGGCCGCGGTCATCTGGGTCTCGATGAAGCCGGGGGCGACCGCGTTGATGGTGCCGCCGTACTCGGCCAGCTTGGGCGCGTAGGCGTTGACCATGCCGATGACGCCCGCCTTGCTGGCGCCGTAGTTGGTCTGGCCGGTGTTGCCCGCGATGCCCGCGATGGAGGACACGCCGATGATGCGGCCGTTGGGGCGCAGCACCTTCTCGGCGAGCAGGGCGTCGTTGACCCGCAGCTGGCTGCTCAGGTTCACGGCGATCACCGAGTCCCAGAGCCCTTCCTTCATGTTGGCCAGCTTCTTGTCGCGGGTGATGCCCGCGTTGTGCACGACGATGTCGACCCCGCCGTGCCTGCTCTTGAGGTGTTCGACCAGCTTGGCCGGGGCGTCGGCGGCGGTGATGTCGAGCTGGAGCGAGGAGCCGCCGACCCGGTTGGCGACCTTGGCCAGGTCGCCGCCCTGGGCCGGGATGTCCAGCACGACGACGTGCGCGCCGTCGCGGGCGAGCACGTCGGCCATGGCCGCGCCGATGCCGCGGGAGGCGCCGGTGACCAGCGCGACCTTGCCCGCGAGCGGGGCGTTCCAGTCCTCCGGCTCGACCCCGGCGCCGCCGTGCGTGCCGACCCGGATGACCTGGGCGTCGACGTAGGCGGACTTGGCCGACAGCAGGAAGCGCAGCGTGGACTCCGCCTCGCCCTCCGCGCCGGGCTGCACGTAGACCAGCTGGGCGGTCGCGCCGCGGACGATCTCCTTGCCGAGCGACCGGACGAAGCCCTCGAGGGCGCGCTGGGCGATGAGCTCCAGCGGGTCCTCGACGTTCTCCGGCGGGGTGCCGAGCACCACGATCCGGCCACAGGCCCCGAGCTGCCGCAGCACGGGGTGGAAGAAGTCGTACAGCGCGCGGAGCTGCTCGGGTGCCTTGATCCCGGTCGCGTCGAACACCAGGCCGCCGTAGGCGACTCCGCGCTCGCCCTGGGGGGCGGGTGCGGCGGTGGTCAACACGTCGATGCCCGCGGCCTTGGCGGTGGTGGCGAGCGCGTCGCCCAACCGCCCGCCGGGGGCACCGCCCACCAGCGCGGGGCCGTCCAGCGCTGGCGCGCCGGGCTTGTGGCGCCGCAGCGTCGGGGGGTTCGGCAGTCCGAGACGCTTCACGAGAAGCTTTCCGACGCCGGAGGTGGTGAACTGCTGATAGCGGTCAGTCATCTGTGTGCGCCTCCCTACTCGCTAGTAAACTTACTCAAGAGTAGGTTAGGATGCTACCTCAGATGCAAACCTGTGCTTTGGAGGACGGAATGGCCCCCAGTCGCGTGCGCCGAGTTGCGGTCCTTGGTGGGAACCGCATCCCCTTCGCACGGTCCAACGGTAAGTACGCCAAGGCGTCGAACCAGGACATGTTCACCGCCGCGCTCGACGGCCTGGTGGCCCGCTTCGGCCTCCAGGGTGAGCGCCTCGGCGAGGTCGCAGCGGGTGCGGTGCTCAAGCACAGCCGCGACTTCAACCTCGCCCGCGAGTGCGTCCTGGGCAGCAGGCTCTCCCCGGAGACCCCCGCCTACGACGTGCAGCAGGCGTGCGGCACCGGCTTGCAGGCCATCGCCCAGGTCGCCAACAAGATCGCGCTGGGCCAGATCGACTCGGCCATCGCGGGCGGCGTCGACACCACCTCCGACGCGCCGCTGGCGGTCAACGAGGACCTGCGCCACATCCTGATCGCGCTCAACAACGCCAAGACCGTCCCGCAGCGGCTGGCCCTGCTGGCCAAGATCCGCCCCGGCCACATCGTCCCGGACATCCCGCGCAACGCCGAGCCGCGCACCGGCCTGGCGATGGGCGACCACGCGGCGCTCACCGCCAAGGAGTGGGGCATCACCCGCGAGGCGCAGGACGAGCTGGCCGCCTCCAGCCACCAGAAGCTGGCCGCCGCCTACGACCGCGGCTTCTTCGACGACCTGATCACCCCGTTCCAGGGCCTGAGCAAGGACCAGAACCTGCGGCCGGAGTCCACCGCGGAGAAGCTGGCGAAGCTCAAGCCCGCCTTCGGCGGCGCCGACGGCACCATGACCGCGGGCAACTCGACCCCGCTGACCGACGGCGCCTCCGCGGTGCTGCTGGCCACCGAGGAGTGGGCCAAGGAGCACCGGCTGCCGGTGCTGGCGTACCTGACCTTCACCGAGACCGCGGCCGTCGACTACGTGCACGGCGGCGAGGGCCTGCTGATGGCGCCCGCGTACGCGGTGCCGCGGATGCTGGCCCGCGCGGGCCTGTCCCTGCAGGACTTCGACTTCTACGAGATCCACGAGGCGTTCGCCTCGCAGGTGCTGGCCACCCTGGCGGCCTGGGAGAGCGTGGACTTCGCCAAGGAGAAGCTGGGCCTGGACGCCCCGCTCGGCTCGATCGACCGCTCGAAGCTCAACGTCAACGGCTCGTCCCTGGCGGCCGGTCACCCGTTCGCCGCGACCGGCGGCCGGATCGTGGCCACGCTGGCGAAGCTGCTCGACGAGAAGGGCTCGGGCCGCGGCCTGATCTCCATCTGCGCCGCCGGTGGCCAGGGCGTCACCGCGATCATGGAGAAGCCGGAAGCGGCGGCACCCGCCGCCAAGTAGCACCTCGGTAGCAACCTCTACGGCTCTCTGGCTCACAAGCTAGAGAGCCGTAGAGCTTTGTACGGCCCTAAGGTGAAACCCATGGAGCGGGCGTGCGAGTGGGAGGCCCGGCACGGGATGCTGGTCGGGCTGTCCCCGCGGCGGACCAGGGTCCGGTCGATGGTCGGGTTGGCGGTCGCCGGGCTGGTGCTGCTGGTGCCCGCGGTGTTCGTCGCCGCGCACGCGGTCGAGGTCGCGCTGGCGGGGGACTGGAACGACCGGGTGTGCCGGTCGGTCGGTTCGCGCGGGTGCGGCCCGGCGTGGCTCTCGCTCAGCGCGGCACTGTTCTTCATGGTGGTCGGGGCGGGGTTCGGGGTGGGCGCGGTGCGTGAGCTGTCCAAGCGGGAGCACGCGTTCGCGCTGGAGCGGGACGACTTCCGGGTGGTCTTCCGGAACTCGTCGACGCACGTCCCCGAGTGGGTGCGGGTTCGGTGGGCCGACCTCGCCGAAGTGGTCCCGGACGGCGGGCGGCTGGACCTGGTGCTGCGCGAGGGGGCGTCGGCGACGCACCTCGACGGGCGGACCGCGGGCCCGTTGACCGACCTGCTGTGCGGCGACGCCCGGGCCGACGCGGCGGTGCTGCGCCACTTCCGGACCGCGGACCGGCGGCGGATCGGCCAGGCGCCCGCGCAGGACGAGGCGAACCGGATCGCGGCCGACACGCCGTAGCGGAATCTCACCGAATATCGGATTTGCGCTAGAGACGCCGATACCGTCCGAGAATGGACCCGGTGCGCAATCCGTTCGCCCCCGGCGCAGGTCAGCGCCCCCCGGAACTGGCAGGCCGCGAGAAGGAGCTGACCGCCTTCGAGGTGGTGCTGGAACGGGTCGCGCGGGGGCGGCCGGAGCGCAGCCTCGTGCTGACCGGGCTGCGCGGGGTCGGCAAGACGGTCCTGCTGGGCGAGCTGCGGTCGATGGCCGTCCGGCGCGGGTGGGGCGCGGGGAAGGTCGAGGCCCGGCCGGACGCCGCGCTGCGCAGGCCGCTGTCGGCGGCCCTGCACCGGGCGGTGCGCGACCTGGCGGTGCGGCACCGGGCACCGGAACGGGTCGAGTACGTGCTCGGCGTGCTCAAGGCGTTCGCGCTCAAGTCGAACCCGGACGGCGCCAAGCTGCGCGAGCGCTGGCAACCCGGCATCGACGTGCCCGCCGCGGTGGGCCGCGCCGACTCCGGCGACATCGAGATCGACCTGGTGGAGCTGTTCACCGACGTCGCCGAACTGGCCAAGGACGTCGGCACCGGGGTCGCCGTCCTGATCGACGAGATGCAGGACATCGGCGCCGACGACATCTCCGCGCTGTGCGCCGCCTGCCACGAGCTGGCCCAGTCCGGCGCACCGCTGGTCGTGGTCGGCGCCGGGCTCCCGCACCTGCCCGCGGTGCTCTCGGCGAGCAAGTCGTACTCCGAGCGGCTGTTCCGCTACGTCCGCATCGACCGCCTGGACCGCCCCGACGCCGACCGCGCGGTCCTCGCCCCGGTCGACCGCGAGGAAGCGGGCATCACCCCGGAAGCGCTCGACGCGCTGTACGAGCGCTCCGGCGGTTACCCGTACTTCATCCAGGCGTTCGGCAAGGCCACCTGGGACGCCGCCCCCACCGACCCGATCACCGCCGAGGACGTGCTGGTGGCGGCACCGGAGGCGGAGGGCGAGCTGGCGGTGGGGTTCTTCGGCTCCCGGTACGAGCGGGCCACCCCGGCCGAGCGCGAGTACCTGCGGGCGATGGCGGAGCTGACACACGGCCGCGACGAGGGCGCGGGCACCTCGGACGTGGCGGTCTTCCTGGGCCGCAAGCCGTCGTCGCTGTCACCCGCGCGGGACAGCCTGATTAAGAAGGGATTGGTGTACTCGGCCGAGCGCGGTCGGATCGCCTTCACCGTGCCCCACTTCGGCCGGTACCTGCTCGGCATGGAGGAGTAGGCGATCTCGGCTTGTCTCGCGGGTTCTAGCCCGCACGCTAGAGAGCCACATGGACACCTCGCGTGACCGTCCCCACCGGACAGATAGCGGCTCGCCTCGATCGATGGCCGATGATTCGCCGGCCTGTGCGCCACTTCACCGGCCAATCACTGGCATTCCGAGTGGGCAACGCGCATACTTGAGGCACAAGCCGAAGACCTCCGAAGGAGATGCAAGTCCGATGAACCTCACTGCCAAGTTCCGTGCCCGCCGCGTCGAGGCCCGCAACCGGAAGGCGGTGACCCGCGCGATCGAGACCGCCGCCACTCCCTCGATGCGCCACGAACTGATGACCCTCGCCCAGAACCAGCAGCACAACTGGCGCTGACTGGACGAGTGTCCTGGATCACAATTTGTGACCCTGTAACACCCCCGGCTCGTCTGACGATGAACCGGTTGACCCCGTAGTGCTGGCGGACCCCCGACCTGGCAGCACTACGGGGTTTCCACATGTCCGGGGTCAGATCAACCTCGCCCGGCAGTGCATACTTCCGCCGTGTTCCTAGGTGTGGACGTGGGCGGGACCAAGATCGCCGTCGGTGTGGTGGACCCGGCTGGGCAGGTCGTCTGGCGGGAGCAGCGGAGCACGCACCGCCACGGCACGGCCGAGGAGATCTTCGCCGTCGTGGCCGGGTTGGTGGGGACCGCGCTGGCGCGGTACGACGTCGAGGCGGTGGGGGTCGGGTCCGCCGGGCCGGTGGACATCCCGAACGGCACCGTGTCGCCCCTCAACATCCCCGCGTGGCGGGGCTTCCCGCTGCGGGCCCGGGTGGCCGAGGTCGTGGACCGGCCGGTCGTGCTGGCCGGGGACGGGCCGTGCATGGCGCTCGGCGAGCACTGGGTGGGGGCCGGGCGCGGCGTCTCGGACATGGTCGGGCTGGTGGTGTCCACCGGTGTCGGCGGCGGCCTGGTGCACGGCGGGGAGCTGTTCGGCGGTCGCACCGGCAACGCGGGGCACATCGGGCACATGGTCGTGGAACCCGACGGCGACCCGTGTTCGTGCGGGGGCCGGGGCTGCGTGGAGATCGTGGCCAGCGGCCCCAACCTGGTGCGCTGGGCACGGGCGCGCGGCTGGTCCGCCCCCGAGGACGCCGACGCGGCGCACCTCGCGGAGACGGCGCGACACGGCGACGAGATCGCCCTGGCCGCCTTCACCCGAGCCGGACGGGCCGTCGGGCTGGCCATCGCGGGCACCGCGGCGCTGTGCGACCTGGAGTTGGCGGTGGTCGGCGGTGGGGTGGCACAGGCCGGTGAGCTGCTGTTCAACCCGATCCGGGCGACCGTCGCCGAGTACGCGACCATGGACTTCACCCGGGGCACGGTCGTCGTACCCGCGACCCTGGGCGGGAACGCGGGGATCGTCGGCGCCGCCGCCCTGGTGGCGCGCGGCTGACCCGCCCGAACCGACCAGCCCGCCCGAACGCGCCTGCGGATCGGGCGGACTGGCCGAGCCGATCGATTCGGCCTGCTCAGGCGGGTCGGGCAGACAGGCAGCGCGGGCGTGCTTGGTGGGACTACGGCTTGGGGGTGCGGCCCATCAGGTAGAACTCCGGGTTCGGGGTGAGTGCCATCAGGTGGGCCAGGCGGTTGGACATGGCGAACAGGGCGGTGATCGCGCCGACGTCCCAGATCTCGTCGTCGGTGAGGCCTGATTCGCGGGCTTCTTCGAGGTCGGGGGTGGTGAGGGTGGCGGGTTCCAGGGCGAGGGTGAGGGCCAGGTCGACGATGGCGCGTGCGCGTGGGGGCAGGTCGACCGCCCACGGGTTGGTGGCGACCTGGTCGGCGAGGTGGGGGTCCCTGGTGCGGATGCGGAGGATGGCGCCGTGCGCGACCACGCAGTAGGTGCAGTTGTTGGCGCCGGAGGTGGCGACCACGACCAGCTCGCGCTCGGCCTTGCTCAGCCCGCCCTCCCGGTCCATCAGCGCGTCGTGGTGGTCGAGGAAGGCGCGCAGTTCGGCGGGGCGGTGGGCCAGGCCGAGGAAGACGTTCGGCACGAAGCCCGACTTCGCGGCGATGGCGCCGATCCGGTCCCGCAGGTCCTCGGGGAGGTCGGCCAGGTCGGCGACCGGGAAGCGGCTCAGTGTCATACCCCGAAACTAGTCTTCGGCACGACGGGGCGGGGTTCTGCCCGTTTCGGGAGATGTAAGCAGAGGGTTACTACGCGGGGGGTCGGCGGGCTGTTTCCGGGCCGTCCGGGCGCCGGTGGGGTTGCGCGCGCAACTGACTAATCGTGACTTCACCCGTTGGGCGCTACAGCCAGCCGGCTCCACCCCGGAAGCGGTATCTGCCGTAGCACCTGGTGTTTACCTCACCCGATCGGCGATTACGCGGGCGCGGTGCCGTTCGGCGCTGAACACGCTCCGTTTATCGTCTACTACGCAGTAGGCGCGCGTTCAGGGGAGCGATGGGTGCAGACTGGGAGTAACCGCAGTACCACGAAGGAGTTCGTCGCTTTGGCTGTGACAGGAACGGAGTCCGCCCGTGTGGACGACCGCCGAACCCTGCACCTGACCTTCGCCCCGGAGGTTCTCGGGGCACCCGAACCGGACCGCAAGACCGAACCAGCCCGCACCGCGGCGACCGACCCAGCGGCGACCGACCCGGCGGAGATCGACACCGCACCGGCTGACACCGCGCCAGACCAGGCCGCCGCCGCGGACACCGGCCGGGCCACCGCGGACCTGCCCGCCCCTCGGCGCACCCCGCGCGACCGGGTGCTGGTGCTGGCCGAGCACCTGGTCGGCAGTTGGGCCTCCACGCTCCGGATGGCCCTGGCCATGCTGGCCTGCGTGGTGGGCGCCCTGGTCCTGATCGCGCTCGCCACCGGCCCGTTGCCCGCGCTGATCGGCGCGGGCGCGCTGGCCGCGGTCATCAGCACCACCCGCAACCGCTGAGCGGTCCACTCGACGCGAAGAGGCCCCGCACCCGTTGGTGCGGGGCCTCTTCGCGGTCGGGCCGCGTCAGTGCGCGCCGATCTGGCGGAGCTTCTTGTCGCCGTCGTCGACGTGGTAGTCGTCCGGGCGGGTCTGGTCCATGCCGTTGAACGCCTTGAGCTTGCGGGCGATCAGCGTCACCAGCACGGCGACCAGCAGGTTCGCCACCAGGGCGACGATGCCGACGTAGATCTGCACGGTGGAACCCGCGAACGGGTGCCACCCGAACAGGCTGAGCTTGTCCAGCGCCAGCGCGGAGCCGCCGAAGTGCGCGCGCTTGCCGTTGGCGCTCGGGATGCTGTAGAGCAGCACCATCCCCCAGCCCATGCCGACGAACCACCCGGCGATCAGGCCCCACACGTGCAGCCACCGGGTGTAGAGCGCGATCGCCACCGCGGGCAGCGTCTGCAGGATGATCACGCCGCCGATGAGTTGCAGGTCGATGGAGAACTGCGGGTCGATGAACAGGATGAACGCGACCGCGCCGAACTTGACCACCAGCGAGGCGAGCTTGGCCTGCTTGGCCTCCTGCTTCGGGGTGGCGTCCTTGCGGAAGTACTCCTTGTAGATGTTGCGGGTCCACAGGTTGGCCGCGGCGATCGACATGATCGCGGCGGGCACCAGGGCGCCGATGCCGATGGCGGCGAAGGCGATGCCCGCGAACCACGAGGAGAACTCGTTCTGGAACAGCACCGGGATGATGGTGTTGGTGTCGGGCTGGCCGGTGGCCTGGTTGGTGATGGGCGCGACGCCCGCGGCGATGGCGACGAAGCCGAGCAGCGCCAGCAGACCCAGCAGCAGCGAGTACGCGGGCAGCGCCGACATGTTCCGCTTGATCACGTTGCGGCCCTTGGAGGCCAGCACGCCGGTGACCGAGTGCGGGTAGAGGAACAGCGCGAGCGCCGAGCCCAGGGCCAGCGTGGCGTACTGGAGCTGGTTGTTGGCGTTGAGCAGCACGCCGTCGCCCGCGGCCGGGGTGGCGTCGAACTTCTCCTTGGCCGAGGAGAAGATCTCCGACCAGCCGCCGAGCTTGATCGGCAGGTAGATCACCGCGACGATGATCACGACGTAGACCAGGATGTCCTTGACGAACGCGATCAGCGCCGGGGCGCGCAGGCCGGACTGGTAGGTGTAGACCGCCAGCACGACGAACGCGATCAGCAGCGGCAGGTGCCCGACGATGCCGCTGCCGTTGATGCCCATGGTGCGCAGCACGGCCTCCAGGCCGACGAGCTGCAACGCGATGTAGGGCATGGTGGCGACGATGCCGGTGACCGCGACCAGCAGCGCCAGCAGCGAGGACCCGTAGCGGCCGCGGACGAAGTCGGCCGGGGTGACGTAGCCGTGCGCCCGCGACACCGACCACATGCGCAGCAGCGGCAGGAAGATGATCGGGTACAGCACCACCGTGTAGGGCAGCGCGTAGAAGCCCAGGGCGCCGGAGCTGAACATCAGCGCCGGGACGGCGACGAAGGTGTAGGCGGTGTAGATGTCGCCGCCGATGAGGAACCAGGTGACCCAGGAGCCGAACTTGCGGCCGCCGAGGCCCCACTCGTCCAGGTGGTCGAGGGTGCCGCCCGCCTTCCACTTCGCGGCGAGGAAGCCCAGCACGGTGACCACGCCGAACAGCAGCACGAAGATGACCAGCTCGGTCCACTTCATCGGGTGGCCCCCTCATCCAGCTCGTCCACGTCGCGGCCGGGGCCGGGCGGGGTGGTCGGCTTGTCCTTGGTCATGGCGAACACGGTCGAGGTGGCGGCCACCCCGACCACGACGCCGAGCAGTTGGAACCAGTAGAAGAACGGCATCCCGATGAACTCGGGGTCGGACCGGTTGAAGAACGGTGTGATCAACAGCAGCAGGGGAACGAGCAGCAGCAGGTTCCAGGGGCTCCAGCGGATGCCGGAGGCCGACTTCTTCGGCGGTGCCATCGGCGGACCTCGATCGTGTCGCGAAGTGGTGCCGGGAAACAGTAGGACGTCCGACCCGTCCCGTCACTGGTTAACGCCGATTCGAGATGGACGGGCGGTCACCGCCAGCTTCCCGGCTGTTGTTTCCACAGGCTGTGCACAACCTTGTCCACAACCTGTGGACAACTCCGGAACACCTGGGGTCCGTGGGGCTGCGGAGGAGCGAGAGGAAGCCCTGGACCAGGCAAATAGCCTGGGACAGCCCCGCGCCGCAGTTGTGCACAGGTGAACCCGCATCAATCCACAGGCAGGCGCAGACGCGCTCCACGACCGGTCCCCGATGATCAACAGGCAGGTCGGGCGCGCGTACCGCCGCCCCGGGCCCGACGCCCTCGGAAACGGCGGAAGGCCACCACGCCGGAGCGTGGTGGCCTTCCGATGAACCCGCGTGGACTAGCCCAGGCGCTGCTTGAGCGCTTCCAGCTCGTCGCGCAGCGGCGTCGGGAGCTTGTCGCCGATCTTGTCGAACCACTCCTCGATCAGCGGCAGCTCGGCGCGCCACTCGTCGGCGTCGAACCGCAGCGCCGCCTCGATGGCGGCCCGGTCGTCGTCGAGGCCGGACAGGTCCAGCTCGTCGGCGCTCGGGATGAAGCCGATCGGGGTCTCGGTCGCGGCGGCCTTGCCCTCGATGCGCTCGATCGCCCACTTGAGGATGCGGGAGTTCTCGCCGAACCCGGGCCACAGGAAGGACTTGTCCTCGGCGCGGCGGAACCAGTTGACGTAGAAGATCTTCGGCAGCTTGGTCGCGTCGGCGCGCTTGCCGGTCTCGATCCAGTGGTTGAAGTAGTCACCGGCGTTGTAGCCGATGAACGGCAGCATCGCCATCGGGTCGCGGCGCACCACGCCGGTCTTGCCCACGGCCGCGGCGGTGGTCTCGCTGGACAGGGTGGCGCCCATGAAGGTGCCGTGCTGCCAGTCGCGGGACTCGGTCACCAGCGGGATGGTGGTGGCCCGGCGGCCGCCGAAGAAGATCGCCGAGATCGGCACGCCCTTCGGGTCGTTCCACTCCGCGGCCTTGGTGTCGCACTGGTCGATCGGGGTGCAGTAGCGCGAGTTCGGGTGCGCCGCCTTCTCCTCCGACTCCGGCGTCCAGTCCGCCTTCTTCCACGAGGTCAGGTGGGCGGGCGGCTCGCTCATGCCCTCCCACCAGATGTCGCCGTCGTCGGTCAGCGCGACGTTGGTGAACAGCGAGTTGCCCTTGGCGATGGTGCGCATCGCGTTCGGGTTGGTGTGGTAGTCGGTGCCCGGCGCCACGCCGAAGAAGCCGTTCTCCGGGTTGACCGCGTAGATGCGGCCGTCCTCGCCGAAGCGCATCCAGGCGATGTCGTCGCCGATGGTCTCGACCTTCCACCCGGGGATGGTCGGCTCCAGCATGGCCAGGTTGGTCTTGCCGCAGGCGCTGGGGAACGCGGCCGCGACGAAGTAGACCTTGTCCTCGGGGGAGGTCAGCTTGAGGATCAGCATGTGCTCGGCGAGCCAGCCCTCGTCGCGGCCGATCACCGAGGCGATGCGCAGCGAGTAGCACTTCTTGCCCAGCAGCGCGTTGCCGCCGTAGCCGGAGCCGAAGCTCCAGATGAGACGCTCCTCCGGGAAGTGCACGATGTACTTGGTGTCGTTGCACGGCCACGCGACGTCGGCCTGGCCCGGCTCGAGCGGGGCGCCGATGGAGTGCAGCGCCGGGACGAAGTCGCGCTCGGTGCCGTCGGCGTCGATGAAGCGGTCGAGGGCTTGGGCGCCCATCCGGGTCATGATCCGCATCGAGGCCACGACGTACTCGGAGTCGCTGATCTCCACGCCCAGCATCGGCGAGTCGGCGTCCAGCGGGCCCATGCAGAACGGGATGACGTACATCGTGCGACCGCGCATGCACCCCCGGTACAGCTCGGTCATGATGGCCTTCATCTCGGCCGGGTCCATCCAGTTGTTGGTGGGACCGGCGTCGGCCTCGTCGGCCGAGCAGATGTAGGTGCGCTCCTCGACGCGGGCCACGTCGTTGGGGTCGGAGGCGGCGTAGAACGAGTTCGGCTTCTTCTCCAGGCGGGTGAAGGTGCCCGCGGCCACCAGCTTGTCGGTGACCCTGGTCCACTCCTCCTCGGACCCGTCGACCCAGACCACGGCGTCCGGAGCGGTCAGCTCGGCCACCTCACGCACCCAGGCCAGGAGCCGTTTGTGCGTGGTCGGTGCCTGGTCAACGCCAGGGATAGTCACTGCCGTCATCTCGCCTCGTCTCCTGACTGAACGCCGAAATGCCGATCAGGACGCCCTTGTCCCGACCGGACGTCGGTGTCCTCATCGAATGGGCTCGGTACCCGCCCCAGGACGGAGCGGGTGCTGGCCGTGAAGGAATACATCGAGGTTAGCGAAGTGACGCGCAGGTAACCGATGTCTGTCCTGTCGGCTCCCTCACAAGACCGATCAGGGAATCGATTCAGAACTCGAACGCTGCGGTGATTGCGGCTGGTGGGTGTTCGTTTCCGGAACAACCACCACGGGCAGTGAAATCCCCCACGTCCGCCGGGGGAGACGGACAGGACCCCCGGTGCGGCGCACCGGGGGTCCTGGGGTCCTGCCGTGCCGGGATCAGGCCTGCCAGGCGGCGTCGGAGCCGGTGCTGGCGCCCGCGCCCTGCTCGCCGCCCGCGGAGTCGCCGCCGGTGGAGCCGGTGCCGTCGGCCTCGTAGCCGCCGTCGGCGCCGATGTGGCCGGTCTCCACCGTGGTCCACTCGTCGTCGCCGGTGTGCTGGGCCACGGTGACGTCGCCGTCGGCCTCGATCACCACGGCCTGGTCGGCGGAGCCGTCACCGTCGGTGTCGGTGAAGGCGTAGGTGCTGCCCGACTCGTCGGTCACCACGGCGGTGTCGTTGACGCCGTCGCCGTCGGAGTCGTACTCGGCGGTGCCCGCGGTCATGTCGCCCTCGGGGGTGTCGACGAGGATCTCGCCGCCGCCCGCGGAGGAGGTGGGCGCGGCGTCGGTGCCGCCGTCTTCGGCGCCGTCGTCAGCGGCGGTGGGGGCGGACGAGCCGGAGTCGTCGGCGCCGTCGCCGGAGGGGTTCGCCACCGAGCCGGGCTCGGCCTCGGTCCACTCGCCGGAGCTCTCGTCGTACTCGGCCGCGGCGGTCACGTTGCCCTCGCTGTCGAGCTCGACCACGGTGTCGGCGTTGCCGTCGCCGTCGGAGTCCGAGAAGGCCATGTAGCCGTCCTCGGTCTGCACGACCGCCGCGTCGTTGTCGCCGTCGCCGTCGTAGTCGTAGTTCTCGCTGACCTCGTACTCCTCGCCACCGACCTCGACGGTGAGGACGTCGTGGCCCTGCTCGTCGGCGGTGGTGTCGGTGGTGTCGTCCGCGCCGGTCTCGTCCACGTACATGACGTACCCCTTACTCGTCCCTCACGGGCTTCATCTGCTTGTTGCGGGTATGACTGACGATTCGCCTGCCCGGTTCCCGCCGTTACGGGGGTTCTTGTGACCGGCGTGCGGGTTACTTCTTGTCCCGGACCGCGCGGATGTCGGTGAGGAGCTTCTCCGCGCGTTCCCGCCCGGCCGTCACCTCGGCGAGGCGCTTGTTCACCGAGGTGGTCCGCTTCTGCCGTTCGGCCACGTCCAGCCGCAGCGCCTTGTCCACCTCGCGCAGCTGCTCCTCGATCCCGGTGATGCGCTTGCCCAGCGCCTCGTCGAGGGCCAGCGACAGCTGCGACTCCGCGTCGATGAGCTGCTCGGTGACCAGTTGGTCCAGGGTGGACCGGGAGTCGGCGATGGACTCGTTGAGCCAGGTCTTCATGTGCGCCTTGTCCGCGGTGTGCTTGCGGGTGCGCGCGATCCACCAGCCCGCGCCGAGGCCGATGATGATCGTGGGCACCAGCAGGATCGGCGCGGCGACCGCGCCCGCCAGCGGCAGCACCGCCATCTTCCCGGCGCCGATGCCGCTGACCCCGCCCATGAACACCAGCAGCTTGTCCTCGGCGGTGGGCGCGCGCTTCTCGGCGCCGCGCAGGACCACCTGCGAGTGCCCGGACCGCGCGAATTGGGAGCGGATCACTTCCAGTTCGTCCGCGGAGAACAGTTCCGCGAGCACCGTGTCGGCCACCTGGTTGAGCCGGGCGCCGACGCGTTCGCTGACCCGGCCGGACACCATCTGCATGGCGGTGTCGACGTGGGCGGGCAGCAGCTTGAGCTGGTCGCGGTCGGCGTTGTCGATGGCCTGGCGGAACCAGGACTGCAGGTCGCGCATCTCCCGGCTGACCTCGTGGGCGTTCTCCAGCCGGGCGCGCTGCACCTCGCTGCGCAGCTTCACCTGCCAGCCGCGGGTGGAGGAGCGGCGTTCGGCGGTCAGCTCGTCCTTGCGCGCGCGCAGCGCCTCCGCCTCCGCCTCGCCGGTGGTCAGCGCGCGGCGCTCGTTGTCCAGCAGCACCTTCAGCTCGCCCAGGGCCGACGACAGCGCGCGCAGGGTGTTGGCCTCGCCCAGCATGGCGGAGCGGCCGACCAGCAGCGACTCCAGCGCGGCCAGCAGCTCCGGCACGCCGGAGCGCTCCCGGAGCATGTCGGCGGCCTCGGGGGTGGGCGCCTTGGCGGCCAGGTCGTGCATCCGCGAGGACACCGGGTGGAAGGTGGCGCCCGCGAACCGGGGCGCGTGCTCGGCCAGCAGCGCCCGGTTCGCCTCCAGCACCTGCCGCCACCCGCGATAGGCATCCACTTTGGACAGTGCGAAGACGACGGTCTCGACCCGGTCGCCGATGCCCGCCAGGAAGTCCAGCTCGCCGGAGGTGAACGGCGCCGAGGCGTCGACCACGAACAGCAGCGCGGTGGCGGTGGCGGCGGCCTCCACGGCCAGTTCGCCGTGCACCGAGTCCAGCCCGCCGACGCCGGGGGTGTCGACGATGACCAGCTTCTCCAGCAGCGGCGCCGGGCCGTCGACCTCGACGTGGCGCGGCGGCAGCTCGCCGTCGGGCAGCTCGTGCGCGGCGGAGACCCAGTTGACCAGCCGGTCGAGCGGCACCGGCACCGGGTCGAGCTGCCCGGGGTAGCAGGCGCGCGCCCGCCACTGCTCGGCGTGCCCGAACACCAGGTAGGTCGCCGTGGCGACGTCGGCGTCCACGGGGGACAGCCCCGGCGCGTCGATCATCGCGTTGACCAGGGAGCTCTTGCCCCGGTTGGTCTCGCCGACGACCACCACCGAGGGCAGCTTGCGGCGCTTGCCGCGCAGCTCCTCCACCCACGCCGCCGACTCCGGGGCCGACTCGCGCAGCAGCTTGAGCAGCGCCTCGCGGGCTTGGGCGACCTGCTTGGGCAGCGACAGCGGCTGCGCCTTGGCCTGGGTCACGCGGTGCTCGCCCCCGCCCGGTAGACGGTGACGATCGGCGCCCGCAGCACCAGGCCGCGGTCGCTGAACCCGACCACCTCGGTCTCGGCGACCGTGCCGTCGAGCGCGGTGTCCTCGGTGTCCAGGGTGCCCCCGGCCTCGTGCACGGCCGGGTCGAAGGCGTCGCCGTCGGGGCGCAGCGCGGTGACCCCCACCTCGGCGAGCCCCGCCTCGATCCGCTCGGCCACCCCGGAGCTGCGCGCCCGGTCGTGCGCGTAGAGCGCCAGCGCCACCAGCGCCCGGCGCTCGTCGAGGACCTGGTCGTAGACCTCGGGGGCGATGCTGACCAGCGCGGGCTCGACGCGGAAGTCGTTCTCCAACTCGACCTCCTCCTGCGGGGGCTGTTGCGGTGCCTGCTGCTGCGGTGCCTCGGCGGCGGGCGGGTACTGCACCGGCAGCATCCCCGAGGGGGCCTGCTCGACGTAGGAGCCCGCGTGCACGGCGTCGGCGATGACCCGGGCCCGGACCTCGACGGTGTTGTCCTCACCGGAGTCCTTGCGCTTGCCCTTGAACCAGGAAGCCATCTCACCCAGCCTGTTCGCGGAGTTGCTGCCAGATCAGGAAGTACGAGCGGTGCACCACGTGCGCGACCCGGCTCTGCGCGGGCGTGGCACCGAAGGACGCGAACGACCGCCACCAGCCCGCGCGCTCCAGCGCGTACGCCGACAGCTCCTTGTGCGGGCGCCCCTTCATGCCCAGCTGCTCGCCGACGACGGCGCTGCTGCCCACCCGCAGCACCTCCTCGGCCAGGTCGTCGGGCATCGACACCGCGCCGGAGGTGACCAGGGTCAGCGCCTCCAGCAGGCGCAGCTGGTGGGCCTCCGGCTTGGCCAGCAGCACCTCGATCGCGTCGTGCACCCGCTGCCGCTCGCCGGGGTCGCCGGAGGCGTGCGCGAGGGCGGTGACGCTGGCCAGCGCGGCGGCGGCCTTGATGCCGTCGGCGCGGGCGCGGAAGACCGCGTCCAGCCGGTTGCGCACGCCCGCGAGCCCGGAGGCGTCGAGCAGCCTGCGCCGCAGCGCGCCCGCGGTCAGCTCCGGCTCGGCGCGCAGCGCGTCGACTGCGGTGCGGATGCCGTAGAGGTCGAGCGTCTCCAGCAGCCGCACCCGGGTTCCGGTGGGCACCTCGCAGTCCCAGGTGGTGAAGATGTCGGCGGAGATCAGCATCGTCTCCCAGGTGGCGTTGTCGAGGTCGGCCAGCCTGCGCAGGGCGTCGGCGTCGGCGGAGGTGAACCCGCCGGACTCGGCGGACTCGGCCAGCAGCCCGATCACCGGGATGACGTCGGCGACCCGGGGCTTGAGGGTGGCGGCCTGCTTCTCCGCCAGCATGGTCGCGGCCTTCCACACGTCGCCGTCGCTGCCCGCGACCGACTCCGGGGTGATCGTGTCGGCCTTGTTGAGCACGGCGATCGCGTTGACCGGTCCGGCCTCGCGGCTGGCGGTGGCGGCGGTGAACGCGGCGAGCGCCTGCTGGTCGTCGGCCCGCACGCCCTGGGTGACCACGTAGAGGACGGCCTCGGCGCCCGCGACGGCGTTGCGCGAGGTGTCGTCCAGCTCGTCGCC
>Ga0196958_10000163_pt1 | contig 21802 bp, 34 predicted proteins | sample S1v_10metaG_FD_148654 | JGI IMG/M metagenome (GOLD analysis project Ga0196958, IMG submission 148654) | Soil microbial communities from Anza Borrego desert, Southern California, United States - S1+v_10 | ecosystem: Environmental > Terrestrial > Soil > Desert | place: USA: California | collected... | reverse complement strand
CACGGTCTCGGTGGTGGTGGGCTCAGCCACGGGTCACCTGCTCGCTCGGTGCGTGTCGAGCGGCCATCTGCACGAGGGCCTGGAGAGTGGTGCCGGTCTCCACGTATCCCACGTGCTGGCCGGGGTGCGGCATGTACATCAGCGTCGACGGCTCGTCCTCGGAGCCCTCGGTGATGAAGAAGCTCGTCAGGTCAGGCACGGCGGGACTCCTCGGCGGTGTCGGTGGCGGGCACGTCGGTGACGAGGCGGTAGCCGGTCGCGGTGGGGCGGAAGCGGTCGAGGCGGATCCGGACGGTGCGGGAGTTGCCGCACTCGTCGCCGTACCAGGCTTCGCAGGTGGCCCGGCCGTCGTGGCCCACCGAGTGGACGTAGATGTAGCGCTGCCCGCGGGGGTCGGAGCTGGTGCGCTTGTCGTTGTCGGCCCAGACCTGTCCGGGGCGGACGGTGGGGGCGGGGGTGTCGTTCACGTCGTCTCCCGGATGGAGGGGCGGAGGGGCGGGCACAGCGCGCGGATCTCCGCGAGTAGCGCGCACGCCTGGTCGGGGCTCAGTCCCTGCTCGGCGCGCTCCCGCCAGGAATCGGCCAGGGACTCGACCCGCTCGACCGGGATGCGACGCCGCGTGACCGACGTGCGCCCGCTGGGCTCGTCGGCCATCCACCGGCGGATGGTGTCCCCACAGACCCCGTACCGGGCGGCCAGGGCGGTAACTGTGTGGCCGAACTCGTGGTGCAGGGTGAGCAGGGCGCGGCGGCGTTCCTCGGGGGAGATGCCCTGCCGCAGGGTGGTGGCGAGCATCTTGGTGATGGCCTCGTCGTCGTCGAGTTCGGCGACGATCAGTGCCGGGACCCGGCGCAGTCCAGCCAGTCGGGCCGAGGCCAGCCGGCGGTGGCCGTCGACGACTTCCAGCAGCCGGGTGTCCCTGCGGTGCAGCAGCAGTGGCTGTAGCACGCCCTCGGCGGTGATGCTCGCGGTCAGCTCGCGGAGGTCGCCGAGGTCGGCGCGGATGTTGCGGGGGTGGAACCGGACGGTGTCGACCGGCACCATCGCCGCGGCGGGGACGGCGGTCGGGCGGGCGAGGGTCGCTGTCACGTCAACCTCTCCTCGGGATCGGTGCGGGGCATCCCGCAGTACGGGCAGGCGCCCTGGTCGTGGCAGTACGGGCACACGGCGGGCATCAGTTGGTCTCCCAGATCGGCAGCCGCAGCGGCTCGGGCTCCTCGACCGCGACGTCGGGGTCGGAGCCGATCCCGGCGGCCTCCTTGACCTTCTGCGCGCGCAGCTCGCCCAGCTCGACGCACAGCCGGTCGATCGCCTCGATCGTCTGCTCGGGCCAGCCGGTGCTCAGGGTCTTCACCACGTCGTTCAGATGGTCCTGAAGCACGGTGATCGACACGGTCACGGCCGCACCTGCCCGCCGGTGACGGTGACCTCGGTGCCGCCCGGCAGCGGCCCGGGAGGGTTCGAGTCCGGCTTGCAGGAGGCGAGCAGGGCGATGACCACGACCGCCGCGGCGAGGGCGACGATGACGGCCTGGGCGGCGCGCCAGACGCGCTCCCACTCGGTGAGGTCATCCAGCCACTCGACGACCGGCAGCAGAAGCGCGGCGCCCAGGGCCACGAGGAACGCCCAGTGCGGGTGGCGTTCGGTCGGGGCGTGGTGGTGGGGCTTGGTCATCACGAGCTCACCGCCTTTCGGGCGTTGGTGATGACGCGCAGCGCGTCGGTGGTGGACATCGGCTCGCGCGTCGAGGGGGCGTCGGAGGTGTCGCGCAGGGCCGCGAGAAGGCGGCTCAGCTCGTCGCTGCCGGCCTCACCGCCCCGGGCGAGGTTGGTGAGGAGGGTGTCGTCGGAGGAGACGCTGTGGGAGGCCATCAGGCGCCGCCCCGGCTGTGGCGGGCGAGAAGCCCGCGGGCGTCGGTCGCGGCTCGGCGGCAGTCGCGGGCCACCTGCCGGTGGTGGACCGCCGCGGTCACCAGGGCCGAGCGGACCATCCAGTCGTCCAGGTGCCCCCGGTGCCGGTCGAGGTAGAGCCCGTACAGGCGCTCGATCCCGTCCTCGATCAGCGCGGCCTGCTCCCAGTGGGCGATGCGCGCGGCGGGGTCGTCCGGCGGGGTGCCCAGGGCGTCGCTCTGCTGCTGCAGCTCCCGCAGCCGGGCCTCGAAGTCGATGCTCATCGGGTGGTCACCACCCGCAGGGCGGCGAGTTCGCGGCGGATGTGGCGGGCGGCGGCCTGCCGGTCGGCGACCGCGGCCCGCCGGTGCGAGCGGGCCGGGCGGCCGGTGGCGCGGGCCTCGGCGGCGGCCTGGCGGCCCACCAACGGCAGCAGCAGGGTCGTGGTCGTCACGCCGCCACCCCCGGCCGGTCGGTCGGGGTGTGGTCGGTGTGGTCGCAGCAGCCCCAGACCCGCAGGCGGCAGACGGTGTGGTTGGAGTGGTGCTCGGCCGCGAAGTCGTCGGCGGTGTCCCACATCTCGTGGCCGTCGTAGCCGGCGCGGGTGCAGTGGGGCTCCTCGCACACGCCGCCGGAGTGGTGCGGGTAGTGCGGGGCGACGGCCCGGTCGGGCTCCGGGGTGGGGGTGGGGCGGCTGGTGATCCAGGTGGTCCAGTCGAGCGGGTAGTGGAACTCGCCGCGCACGTGCTGGAACCGGACGTCGACGCGCTGGCGGGTCTCGTTCAGGCGGGCGGTGGCGACCTGCAGCCTGGCGCCGGAGGTGCTGACGACCGTGTCGCCGTCGCGCAGCTCGACCGCGGCGATCAGGTCGTAGGTGGTGGTGAGGGTCATCGGTGCTCCCGTGATCCGGGGGTGGTGTTCGCGTGATGACTAACTTACGACTAACTCTGACTAACTTCAAGAGGTGAGGGCAAAACGGCCCCTGCCCTGGGAAGAGGGCAGGGGCCGCAGTCCGCTGACCGACGTCTAGGCGTGCGCCGGTTCCGGGTTGGGCTCGTCCGCGGTCTTGAGCGGGGGCAGGTCGGCCGGGTACACGCCGATGTCCGGGCCGCCGCCGTCGGTACCGCTGTCGTTCCACTGTCCTGACGGGACGACCACGGCGCGGTAGTGCACGCCGATCTGGATGTGGACGTTGAGGGCTTGGTGCACCCGGTACAGCGACAGCTGACCGCCGTGGCGCTGGGCGATGACCAGGAACGGGGTGAGCCGCGCGGCGGGGAAGTCCGTGCGGTTCTCGACCGGGCGGGCGTCGGTGGGCGGGGTGAGGTGCACGGTGCCCAGCACGGCGAACGCGCCGCGCGGCCAGTCGTCGAGGTCCCCGGCGCCGAAGCGCTGGGTGAAGCCGCCGCCGAACAAGTCGGGGTCCTCGGCGATGACCACGTCATCGCCATCGCGCCGCAGGTCGGTGATGTGGGTGGCCCTGTTGTCCTTGGTGATCAGCTTGCCCAGGGCCACGCGCAGGGCGTTGACGTACTGGATCGGCAGCAGAGTCGGCGGCAGGGTGCCGCCGGCCTCGGCCCAGCAGTGGCCGACGGCGGTGCCGTTGGTGGAGGTGCCCACCAGGACGTTGGTGCCACCGGGTTCGGCGCCCTCGTCCACACGGGAGGTGTGCAGCAGGATGCCCGCGCACCCGGCTAGGCCCGCCTCGTCGGACGCGGTGAGCACGAGGTCGTTGAGCAGGGACAGCAGGTCGGTGGTGAGCATACGGACGCTCATCGGCTCTCCTGGGGTTGGTGGCGCGGTCACTGGCCGAGCTGGCGCACCCGGCGATCCGGGGCGAGGTGGGGACGGCAGATCAGGCAGGGCACCGGCCGGTCCGCGTCGGGCGGCGAGAGCCAGCCCTTCCGGCACTCATGCGGCACCGGCTCACCGGCCCGGCGGTCGTCGGGCGCGGGGTCGGGGTCGCCGTAGCGGGTCGGGCTCACGACGCCTCGCCCGCTCCCCGCCCGGCCTCGCGCCGCCGACGCACCCGCTTCAGCTCGTCACGGGCCTCCTCACGGCGGCGCGCGTCCTCGTCCGTGATGCGCGGGCGCCCGGTGCGCTGCGACCACGGCAACCGCCCGATCTCGCGCACCTGCGGCAGTCGTGCGGACACCTCGCGGTACGCGGCCATCGCCGACGCGCGGACTTCCTCCGACGCCGGAGGTGCGCTCGGCAGCGCCAGCCGGTTGTCCGGCACGGTGTCGCGTTCAAGCCTCATCAGCGCGGTGAGGTGCGCGGGCTTGGCGAACTCCGTGTTGGTGGCGATGTGGCGCGCGGCGGCCCGGAAGGCGGCGCCCTTGGTCCAGCGGGCCTGGAGGGCGGCGACCGACCAGGCCATGAGGACCGCGGGGTCGGGCTTGCGGAAGTCCGAGCCGGCCAGCAGAGACAGCAGGTCGATCAGGCCGTCGTGGTCGATGGGTCTCTCGTCGAGGAACGGGTTGTAGCCGGTGGCGTCGGTGTACGCGGCGTAGGGGTTGTCGGGCGGGGTCACTGCGATCCACCTCTCGGAAGCGCTCGGGGGGTGTCGGGGACGGGGTAGAGCAGCGGCAGACCGCCCTCGGTGCCGGTGGCGGCCAGCGGCGCCTGGGTCTTCATGGCCTGCCAGCCGTCCGCGCGGGAGGGCACCGCGGCCGGGCCAGGGGTCTTCATCGCCTGCCAGCCCTCGGCGCGCCCGGCGGGGGTGGCGGTGTGGCGGCGGCGCCAGTCCTCGGTGGCGCGCAGCCGCAGCTGGTTGTACTTCTCGCGAAAGGTCGGCATCGAGCGGATGTTGGCGCGCCAGAACGAGTCCGAGGTCGCCCAGTCGATCAGGGCCAGCGCCTTGTCCAGCTCCCAGCCGTCCTCGTCGAGCAGCAGCCGGGCCTGCTGCCGCCACGTCGCGCTGATCGTGGCCTTGAAGCCGTTGGCGACGACGCGCTCGTGGAGCCGGGCGCACAGGGCCTCGACATCGGGGCGGTCGGTGGGCTCCTCCCGGCGCTTCCGGGACGGCCTCGGCGTCCGCGACGTGGTCATAAAGGGATGGTCTATGGGTTGGTCAGGGGTGGTGTAGCCGGTCTGACCTGCGGGTGTCACGGTCCGCGCACCGTGACTCACGGGGCCAGGCACCGTGACGTCACGGTGCTCATGCCGTGACGTCACGGGTTCCAACGCCGTGACGTCACGGTCTGGTGCACCGTGACGGTCACGGTGCACCAGACCGTGACGGTCCTCGCCCTGCAGGGCCTCGCAGTACCGCGGTTGGCACAGCGAGTGGTCGCCCGCGCGGTGGCGGCGGGCCCGGCGCTGGCGGGCCGCATCGCTCGCGCGGCGCTGCTCCTCGCGGCGGTCGTGCACGCTGGGCCCCTCGCCGACGACCTCCAGATGCAGGCGCCACACGATCGTGCCCCCGGTCAACTCGCCGTCCTTGCTGATGAGCTCGTTCGCCACGATGGTGTCCAGCGCGTCCTGCACGGTGTCCACGTTGAACCGGGTGTCGGCGGCCAGGGTGCTCACGGAGGGGCGGGCGTTGGTGCCGTCCTTGTCGGCGTAGGTGGCCAGCGCGGCGAGCACGGCGTGCGCGGTGGTGTCGGGCTGGCCGTCGGCGCGCAGCATGTCCGGAACCTTCTTCGCCCAGCGGCCCGGCGTGTAGGCCGTTCGTCGGGTCATCGGGGTGGCCTCCTGGCGGTCGGGATGGAGGCGCGGTCGGCCGCGGCGGCGGTCAGGCTGCGCTCTGGTCGGGGACGCGGGGACCGGCGACGCGGTCCACGGTCCGGGTGGACACGCCCACCCGGCGGGCGATCTCGCGGGCGGGCAGGCCCCGCGCGCGGCAGCGCAGGATCGCAGCGCGCTGTTCGGCGCGCGGCAGGCGCTCGTCGGCCGACCGCTCGCCGCGCACGGCGCGCTCGACGGCCAGCTCGTCGAGCCCGGAGCCCAGGACGTTGCCGTGGTGGCGGGCGGCCGGGTCGTCGATCTCGTCGTCGTCCCAGGCCAGCGGCGGCACCCACCCGTTGCGTACGGCGGTGTCCACCGCCCGGCGCGACGGTCCGGGGGTCATCGACAGCCGCTCGTAGACCTCGGTGACGCGGTCGGCGACCGTGCGCAGCACGGCGGGCCGGTAGCGCCGCTGCAGGTAGGTCACCGCCGCGGCCGAGCGGTATCCCAGTTCGCGGGCGAGGTCGGGGCCCGACCAGCCGATCGCGGCGAGCGCCTGCAGTCGCCGGGCGGTCCCCAAGCTGGGGACAACCTGGGGATCGTGTCGACCCTCCCGGCGCCGCTTGTTGGCCAGCCGGTAAGCCTCGCGCGCTGCCGGACAGCGGCATCCGCCGTAGCTGTAGTGCGAGGCGGTGGTGTGGTACTTGGCTGTGCACGTCATGCCGCACCCCACTCCCGGTCCGGTTCCCTGGACGCCGTCGGCAGGGTGAACGGATCGCCCTCGACGCCGTCGGGGAACGGGGCCCAGGCCACGCAGCCCTCGTCGTCGAGCAGCAGCGCGACCCGCTCGCCGAGGTCGTACTGCGGGGAGTGGATGACCGCGGGCACGGTGTGCGGGTCGTCGCCGGAGCGCAGGATCAGGCCCAGCCGGCGGTACTCGTCGTAGCGGCCGTTGGTGTTGGTCAGCGCGCCGTGGCAGCCGCGGGTGCCGTCACCGCACACGTCCAGGCCGTTGGACGGGGTCCACGGTCCTCCCTGGGAGCGGCGCAGGCGGTGGTGGAAGGACATCGCGCGGCCGAGGCAGACGCCGCGCAGGCGGACCTCGCACCAGCCGCCGGAGCGCTGGCGCACGAGGCGACGGGCCGTGGTCTCGTTCACCACGCACCTCCGCAGCCGGCGAGGACGGTGCCGCAGCAGCGGCAGTGGCCGCACTCGGTGGCGCCCCAGGCGTGCGCGCAGGTCCAGCCCGGAGCCGGGTCGGCCAGGCGCAGCGGGTAGTCGACGTGGTCCAGCGCGGTGAACGCCGCCCCACCGGGGTGCATGAACATGGGCTGCTGCCAACCGACGCGGGTGTCCACGAGGCACAGGGCCTCGCCGTTGACGTCGATTACCCACTGGCCGGGCGGGAGCGCCTCGGCCTCCTGGGGGGTGAAGAGCATGGTGTCGATCACGCCGCACCTCCCGGCACCAGCGCGGGGAACTCGTCCCAGGTGCGGCCGTCGAGTTCCCGGCCGCCGGCTTTGCTGGTGCGCCCGCCCCACTGCTTGAACAGGAACGCCACGCCAGGGGTGCTTCGGCACTGATCGCGCACCTGACGGACCCAGGCGAGGGCGGTCGGCCGGGTCTTCGCGCCGGACTCGCCGCCCACGATCACCCAGTCGATCGCGCTGCCCAGCGGCCGGCCGTCGCCGTCCCGGCGCCAGCAGCCGAGGTAGCGGGACAGCTCCAGCGGGCCCAGCAGCGGCTCGCACGACAGGAACCGCACCCGCGCGGGCAGGTCCAGCAGCACGGGGATGCGCTCGTCGGCGAACCGTTGGTTCTCCACTGAGGTGCCCAGCCACACGTTGTCCGGCCAGCTCGAGCCCCACGGCACCATGTCCGCGACGTTCTCGATGCGCTTGGTCAGCAACTGCCACCGCAACCACGGCGTCGCGGAGATCAGCTCCCACAGCCGGGCGCGTGCCTGGTCGAGCTCGGCGTCGACCTCCGGCGCCGGGTGCTGCTCGAACACGTCGGCCATCGACGCGCAAAACACCCGCGCCGGGACACCGGCGCGCTGGGCGTCGCGGTTCCACTTCAACGGCTTGGCCCAGTTCTGGTCGGACAGCATTCGGCGCGGGCCCTTGCGGTGCCACAGGGTGTGGCCGTAGCGGGTGGCGAGGGTGTCGGCGTAGCAGTTCACGCACGCCGGGGAGACCCGGGAGCATCCCCACCAGGGGTTGAACGTGTGGTCAGTCCACTCGATCGTGGTCTTCTCGCTCATGCCACACCCGCCGCGCACGTCAGCCGGAGCGCCGAGCCGGTCTTGTGGACGTGTCGGCCGATCCTGGTGGCCAGCTCGCGCAGTGACAGCGGCTGGCCGTTGGTCACGCCCAGCGCTTCCCGTTCCGGATTGCTCAGCAGCCCGGACACGTCGATCTCGACGTCACCGGCCTTCTCGGTCTGCGCGAACAGCTCGGGGACCCGGCCGCGTGCGTCCAGCGCCAGCCACTGATCCACCAGGGTGGCGACGGTGGCCGCCGCCGGCCGCGCGGTGTCGTCGCGCGGCGGTGGCGCCACCGCCGCGGTGACCGCCGCGGCGGCGCGGCGGCCGGTGGTGGGCTGCGACGGGACGGGCCGCACGGGCGGCTCCTCGCCGGGCATGGTCTGGTCGGCGTCCAGCACCCGCACCGCGGGCACCGGGGTGTCGGGGGTGCAGCCGGACCACTGCCAGATCAGCGCGTCCAGGCTGAACCGGGCGCGCAGCGCGCGCCGCTGGGTGGAGGTGAGCCGGTAGCGCTCGGGGGTCAGGAAGGAGACGATCTCGGGCTTCTCGCCCCGGGCCAGACGGACCCAGGCGGTGACGTCGAACCCGAGCTGGTTCTGCGCCTTGAGCGTCCAGCGGCCGTCGGGGCCGCGCTTGTCCCGCGCGATCAGGATCACCGGGCCCGGCCAGGTCAGGATCCTGCCCATCAGCCCGGCGTGCCGGTCGTCGACCAGCGTCCACAGGTCGGGTTTGATCTCGACCTCGGCCTCGGAGGAGTACGCGGGCGCCGGGTCCAGGCCGCGCTCGATCAGCGCGGAGGCGGTGCGGCGGCGGGCGCGACGGTCGGCGAGCCGGGACAGCATCGCCCACACCGCGCTCATGCTGTTGACCACCAACGCGCTGGGCATCCCGTCCCGGGCCGCGTCGCGGGCGACGTGCCAGGCGGCGTCGAGCTGGTCGTGGATGTCGGCCCACGTGCCGTCGTGGTCGAGCAGCTCGAAGTCCGCGCCGGGGGCGGCGCCGTAGACGTCGCCGGTGGAGCCGGGGACGACTTCCAGCCAGTAGGTGGTGACCAGCCGCGGGTCGGCGGAGAACTCCGCGGCCAGCCACGGCGCGTCGGTGCCCTCCTCGCCGGAGAGCAGCACGCGCGGCCAGGAAGCGGAGCCGGTGGGCCGGCGGGTGCGCAGCGCGGTCACCGGGCACCGCCCCGAGCGACGATGTTGCCGTCCATGTCCACCACACCGGCCACGATCAGCTCGTCGATCGCCTCGGTGTTGCGGAAGGTCACGGTCACCCGCGGGTCGCTGACGGTCACGGCGATCCCGGCCGGCGCGTCCTGGTCGACCTCCCCGCCCCACCCCATCGGCCGGCGGGCCTGCTGCGACTTCAGCTCCAGCTCGCGCAGCACGTGGTCGGGGACCACGTCGACCTCCTCCAGCAGGTAGGGCGCGAACGTGCGCAACACGTTGAGCACGTCCTGCTCGGTGGCGCCGGGCAACAGGCGGAGCCGGGTCTCGACCTTGTCCGGGTAGCGGTCCTTCACCCACGCCTCGGCCGCGCCCCGGTCGACCACCGAGGCGGTGTAGGTGACCTTGGAGACGGTGACCTGCGCGATCTCCTGGCCGGACTGGGTCGGGTCGGCGGCCACCTGCGTGCCGCCCCGCCGCAGGGCCAGCACCGCCTCGGCCTTGGCCGCGGCCGCCGACGCCAGCGCGCGCTTGGCGTTGTAGTCGCGCACCGCCAGTCGCAGCAACAGGGCGTTCAGCTCGTCCGCGAGGGCCTGCGGGAGTGGAGTGGGTGCAGTGGTGGTGTCATGCTGTGCATCGAGCACGAGAGACTCCTCGTGGTCAGGGTGGGTCGTCGCCAGCCGGGGCCAATCCGGCGGGATGGCGGCCCACCGCCTGCAATGGGGTGATGGGTCAGGCAGCGCGCTGCTCAGCGCGCGGCACCAGCAGCTCGACGGTGATCTGGGTGTCCTCGGGCGAGTCGTCCAGCGCCACCGCAAGGGCGTTGGTGACGTGCTCGCAGCAGACGATGTGCTGGCCGAACCGGCTGATCGGCTGCCACGTGACCACCACGCGCGCGGAGCGGTCGCAGTCGTCGCGCTCGCAGGGGCCCGGCTCGGTCACGTGGACGATGCGGGGCTTGGACACCCGCCACTGCTCGGGGGCGAGGTCCGGAGGTGCCGGGCTCATGCCGAGACCCGGCAGGGGATCGGGGCGTCGCACCCGTCGAGGTAGGCGCGGACGAGGGCACCGGAGAACAACGGCCGGGTGGCGTTGGTGATGTCCGGCTGGAGGAGGCCGTTGTAGTTGAGGCGGCGCACAGCCTGGATGCCCCACCCGAACAGGGCCGCGAGGTCGCCGTAGGTGTAGAAGTCGCTGTCCTTGATGAGCACCCGGTGGTCGTTGATCGGGAGGCTCACGGCGTCGACGCTGACCAGCAGGCCGAGGTCGTGGGTCGGACGGCTGCGAGGGGTGATGGTGCGGTCGAGGATGGCTCCACCGGGAACGAGGTAGCGCCCGCCGTTGTTGCGCGCCGGCAACTTCCCGGACTGGATGAAGCGGGCGATCTGGGCGATGCTGCGGGGCCAGATCTGCTGGATCTCCTCCAGGCTGTACGCCACCTGGAGAGGAGAACCGGAGAGCGTCACGATGTGGCGCGCGGCCGCGGACAAGGGCTTCATGCTGCCTGCCCGCTGGTTTGGGCCTCGACAGCCGCAAGGCGTCCCTTGATCTCCTCCAGCTCCGCTCGGACCTGCTCGATGACGGTCGGCGGGGCCTGAAGGTCGGGGAAGACGGCGCGCAGCGCCTGCTCCGATATGGGTGTGATGACGCCTCGCTGCTGCTCGATGAGCTGGATGGTCCCGCGGCTGAGGCCGCTGGCCTTGGCGAGGTCGAACTGGCTCATCCTCGCCGCGAGGCGAAGATCCCGGATCATGGTTCCCGTGAGACGAGGCGGTTCGGTCATGCGACTAACATATGACTAACTTCGACTAACTACAAGTGGGGTGCACTCTGTGATGGTGCACTCACGCACCAAAGTTGTTCCTCCCCGTGGTTGGTCATCAACCCACCGTGCGGGATTATGCGCGCATGACCGACAGGGAGCGCGACCCTGCGGGCACGTTCGGTGCCCTGCTGCAACGACGTCTCGCCGAGAGGCGCTGGAGCGGTCGAGAACTCGCCCGCAGGGGACTCAACCAGCAGACCGTTCGCAACATGCTCGCCGGCCGCAAGCCTAGGGTCGAGAACGTCGTCAAGGTCGCACAAGCGTTCGATGACGAGCTTAACCCCTGGCTCAAGGCGGCCGGCTACCCCGAGCAGGATCCGGCAGATGAAAGGAAGGCGCTCCGCGAGCGCCTTGATCGCGGTGCGGACCTGCTGGAGCCCATCGAGCTGCGGGTACTCACACGTCAGGTGGAAGGAATCCTGATTGCCCGCGGCTACATCGACCCCGAAGACAAGGGCGAGAGTGCCTCCGTTGAGCCCGTCGACCACTCGTTCGGTGAGAACGCAGGGCCCAGGACTGCGTCCGGTCCGGTCGAGATCGCCGACGATCCCGCACCGGACCGGACCGAGGAGTCCGACGGGGAAGGGTCAGGGTAGGAACAGGCCCGGGGGGCTGCCGGGGTGGCGTTCGGCCATGTTGTCGGCGTATGCCTCCAGAAGCATCAGACGTTCGATGCCGGGGTCGTCGATGCCGACGAGCCGGAGCCGGTGTGTGCGCCACTGGACGTGGCCGTTGATGGTGACCATGCTGCGGGCGATGCCGAGGTAGTGGGGCACCTCCATGCCTGGGATCAGGCTGCCGGTCCGGTCCATCCATGCGGTGACTCGTCCGAGGATGGCGGCTTCGCTGAGGTCTGTGTGGTGGTGGGTCATGCACTCCCCCCGGGAGAGGTGCGTCGGCGGGTATTCGGAGACGTCGGGGTTGCGGAACATCACACCCAATCAGGGCATTCCACTTATGTCACCCTGGCATACTCGGCCCCCTCCGTTTGGAGTAGTGGGATCACCTCAGGTTGCCGATTCGAGGTGGCCAGGCATACGGGGAGTGGGTATGGCGTGTTGCATATTCACCCGAAGGGCGGCATAACCTGTGCTGTCGAGTCTCGTTATGGGTGCCCAGAGTGTGCACACGAAGCGTGACAGTCCGGCGGCGCGAGGCATCCAAGAGCTCGGCGCGCGCCGATGCTGGTCGTGCCGTTGGTGATCGGATCCGACGGATTGCCGACACCTACCGGCGAACGAACATGCGCGTCAGCGATCGGCGATGCGCGCCAGCGATCACGACATGGCTAGAGTGTGCAGGTCAGCGAATGCGTGCGCGGGCAGGCGAACGACGATGCGCGCCAGCGATCAGAGCACTCAGGACCCGTCAGGTCGTGGGTTCGAGCCCCACCGGCCCCACTGTCGCGGCAGGTCGTAGGCGGCGGCGATCCGAGCGGTCCCGGTCGTCGCCGAGCCCCGTCCCCGCTCCACCCCCCGGCCGCCCGCGGTGCGGGCGCGGGAAGAAACGGGCCCCGGTCCGGGCGGACCGAGGCCCCGGCAACGTCGATCGAGGCCACCGGCGCCGCGCGCGGGCGCGGTGGTCCCGGTCGGGCACGCGACCATCCATGTGAAGCGAGGTGGGTATGCAGACCGATCCGAACCCGAGCACCTGCGTCGACGCGGAGGTGTTCGCCGCCGGCCTGGTGCTGGAGGGACCGCCGGAGGTCGAGTTCGACCCGGGCATCGCGGGCCGCGTCCCGGCGAAGCCCTCGGCCGGCGGCGCGCTGGTGCGCGACGAGGACGGCCGCATCCTGTTCGTCACGCCGCGGTACAAGCCGGTCCTGGAGATCCCCGGCGGCATGGTGGACCCCAACGAGTCGCCGAAGGCCGCGTGCCGCCGCGAGCTGCGCGAGGAGCTGGGGCCGGGGCTGCGGGTCGGCGCGCTGCTGGTGGTGGACTGGTTGCCCCGCAAGGGGGTGTGGCGCGACAGCCACCAGTTCGTGTTCGACGGCGGGGTGCTCACCGCCGAGCAGGCCGCGGCCCTGCGGACCCACGACGACGAGCTGGAGGGCCTGGTGTTCCTGTCGCTCGACGAGGCCCGGCCGCGCGTCTACCCGTCGCTGCACCGCAGGCTCCGCCTCGCCGTCGAGGCCGCCGCGACCGGCCGGACCGTCTACGCGGAGTTCGGCCACGAGGTGTAGGCGGCCCCCGGCGCCCGGCCGGGGACCGCTCCGCGCCCGGTCACGCCGCCCGGCCGCCCCCCTCCTCCGGCGCGGACGGGATGTCGGCGAACTGCAGGCTGATCCCGTGGTGCCGCAGGTCCTCGGCCAGGCGCAGCAGGTCGACCAGGGAGAAGGTGAACAGCCGGTCCACGTCCCACCGCCGCCCGGCGGCGGCGAGCACGACCACGCGCGGGCGCTCGGTGACGCGGCGCCGGCCGTCCAGCCGGCGCACCTCGGCGTCGAGCTGGGCGAGCGCCTCGGGCTCCAGGCGCTGCGCCCACGCCGACACCCGCGCCCGCGCGAACAGGCGGCCGGCCGCCGTGGCGCGGCCCAGCCACCCGACGTGCACCACCTCGTCGCCGGGGCCGATCACGTCCGCCAGCCGGAGCCGGGGGTGCATCGGCGTGCGGGCGAAGTCCCGGTCCGGGCACAGGTAGCCGTCCCGGCGGGCCACCCGCCGGCAGTACCGGTGCTCGTCGCCGGGCCCGCCCGCGGGCGTCCAGGGCGGGAACTCCAGGTCGCTGCGGTTCGCCACCAGCTCGGCGGCCCGGGCGCGGACCCGTTCGACGGCGTCCCGCCCGACCCCGTACCAGCGCCCCTGGTGCAGGCAGTAGGCGCGGCCGTCGACCTCGGTCTCGAACGCCACCCACCGGTCCATCGGGATCGGCCGGGTCAGCAGCTGCTCGCGGTGCTCGTCGGCGCACGGCATCAGGCGGCTGACCTTCAGCTCGCTGACCCGCGCCGACACCGGGACCGCGGCGAACCGCCCGGTGATCGCCGCGACGTCGAGGTCGGCGCCCAGCCCGACCGGGCCGAGGCCCCCGACGCTGTTGGTGTAGAAGGAGTTCGCCACGTCCGCGGCCCGCGACGCCGCGGCGGGCGGGCACAGGCCCAGCGGGCCGAACTCGTCGCCGCCGCCGAGCGCGACGGCGAGCCGGCCCTCCAGGCGCGGGACGACCGGGTCGTGGTCGCCGAGGGGGCGCACCCGGGAGAGGAAGCGCAGCGGCGAGTTCTCGTCGTCCTCCTCGACGGCGCGGCAGACGGCCGCCAGGCCGGCGAGGAACGCGCCGGGCGGGCGCCCGGCGCGGGTCGTCGGCGGGTCGTCCGCCCGGACGCGGCACCGCTTGCCGCCGGTGGCCCCGTGGTGGGCGGGGTCCGCCACGTCCGCCTCCCCGGCCGGTCCGGGGCGGGAGCCGGCCGGCGTGCCGCCCGCGGGGGAGGGCGCGTGGCCGGTGCGCGCGGTCGGGGCGGGCGGCGTGCGGCTGATGGCGCGCAGCCGGGCCGGGTCGAGGCGGCGGATCGCGAACAGCGGCCCGGGGCGCTCGTCCGCCGGGGCGCCGTCGAGCAGGTGGCGCCCGCTGCCGAAGGCGGCGGCCAGCACCCGGCCGCCGACCGGCACCAGGACGACGGCGAACGGCGTGGCGCCGCGCGGGTCCGGCTCCCGGCCGGTGGTGCGCTCGGCCCGCGCCGGGCCGTCGGCGGCGCGGACACCGGCGACCAGGTGCGCTTGGACGCCGTTGATCGTGACGGGGCCGTCGTAGGCGGTGGTGACGCCGTCCGCGCGCTTCACGCGATCCTCTGGCGGCAGGTCGTCCAGCAGGCAGTAGAGCGCCACGGGGCCGGAGGGGAGGGGTTGACGGGGCAAGGCGGTGGTCCTTCTCGTGACGGCCGCGACCGGCGCGGCCCGGAGCGCTCCGGGCGGCGCGGCGCGGTGCTGTTGAGGGGTGCTGCCGGGGGACCGCTGCGGACGCGGGCTCACCCGCACGCGCCGGGGCGGGGAGGCGGCGCTCCGCGGCGCGCGGTGCGCCCGGACCGGTGGCGCGGCCCCGACCGGTGGCGCGCCGGGCGCCGGCGGCCGGGCTCACCCGGCCGTGGCGGCGCGAAGCCTGGCGGTGGGTGCGCGGACGGCCTTACACTCAACAATTGTTCCTCCGACGGGTCTTCGGGTTGCGTGACCAGGGAGACGGCGGGTGGGACACGGCACACGCGGTCTCCTGCTCCAACAGGAGGCCGCGTTCGTGTTTCCGGGGTGTGCCGCGACCCCCACGAGAATGGCCGAATCGGCGTGGTGAAGTCGAGCATTTGATCAGTCATGCGCCGAAGGGGCTGCGGTGCGCGCCGAGCGGCCCACCCTATTCGGTCCAACTGATCGTGTGAGCGTGCGCAGTCCTGGTGGCCGCTCGACACCCTGGGATTTCCTACCGGTCAGTCCGGCGGGGAACGGAGCGATAAAATTCACTCGAAAGTGTGACAATGCGGCGGAAAGTTGTGACCGCTATTCCAGGTAAATGCGAAATTCCACCTCGGGTGGAGGTGGGCGCGGCGCCGTGAACGACCCCGCGGCGCCGCTCGTCGGGGCGCCGCCGCGCAGGGAAGGGACCGCGGCGGGACGGGGCGGCGCGCTGCGCGGAGGGGCCGGGCGGGGCCGGCGCCGGGGGCGGGGTCAGCGGAAGGAGGGCGGCGGGGCGCCCAGGTGGATGCCGCCCCGCACCTCACCCGCCTGGACGCCGTGGAACGAGCCGTTCACCACGTTCACCACCCGGCCCTCCGGCGGCGCGGGCGGCGCGCTCGGCGCGCTCGGCCGTAGGTGCGGGGTGAAGCCGGGGACGCGGACCCACGCGGTGTGCGCGAACTCCTTGTCCCGCACCGGGAGCGGGCTGAAGTCGGTGCGGCGCACGTGCCGGGTGTAGTCGCCGCCGAAGACCGCCCGCATCGCGCCGTCGGACACGATCAGCGCCGTGTTCGCCCCGTCGCACCGGGCAACCAGCTCCTTGAACGCCGACGCGTCCAGCAGCCGGCCCAGGGCGATCTTCGGCGCGTACAGGCCCGGTTGCGGCCCGACCGGCCCGACCTCGACGGCCGCCCGCAGGCGGATGTCGGGCTTGCGGTGTCGGTTGTGGTCGGCGGCCAGGGCCTCCAGGTGGTGCACCGCGTCGACCACCGCGCCCAGCCCGCCGCTCGGCAGGGTCAGCAGCGCGCCGTCGCCCGTGGGCTCCCACTCCACCACGTCGGCCCGGCCCAGGCCGGCGGTGACGAGCGCGTCGCGGACCATCCCGTCCAGCGCCTCCCGCACGGCGTTGAGGTGGTAGCCCTCGTTGCGCGCCGACCCCACCACGTCGACGCCCAGCAGCGTTCGGTGTTCCGGAACCTCCATGCGGGTGATTTTCCGCCCGGTCCCGGCGGCCGTTCCCCGGAAATCACGGGTTCAGCGGTCCAGGGAGCGGGCCAGCGCCGACGGGTCGGTGAGCACGAAGCACCGCCGCGAGGTGCGCAGCAGGCCCCGCGCCCGCAGCGCGCCGAGCGCGGTCTCCACGCTCTTCTCCGACGCCGCGACGGCGTCGGCCAGGTCGCGCTGGCTCAACCCGTCCAGCCGCAGCCCGGCGTCGGTCGGGCGGCCCAGCTCGGTCGCCCACTTCAGCAGCACCGACGCCACCCGCGCGGGCACGTCGCGGGTCTGCGCGAGCTGCCGCTCGTCGGCGTCGCGCTGCCGCTTGAGCCCCGTCTGGTCGACCAGGGCGTTCACGTCCTCGCTCTGCGCGCGCAGCCGCAGGAACGCGCTCGCGGCCAGGTGCACGGCGCGGCCGGCGGACAGCGCGACCACGTGCGCGCTGCGCGGCCGGCCGTTGATCACGCCCAGCTCGCCGACCACGTCACCCGGCCCGAGCAGGCTGACCAGCGGCTCCACGCCGAGGCCGGGCAGCAGGGCCTTGAGCAGGCCGCTCTCCACGAGCAGCACCTCGTCGCTGGGGGTGCCGGCGGTGATGAGCCGCTCGCCCTTGCGGAACGGCGCGGACCGCCCGGCGGCGCGGATCTCCGCTCGGCCCCGGTCGGGAGGGTGGTCGGGCATGGCGCTCCATCGTGCCGGTCGTCATCCGCCCACGGGGTCGGATCCTGCCGCGTTCACGCTTCCGGGGGAGAGATTCGCACGTCGGGCCCGATCCGGGAACGGTCGCGGGAGCCCTGCGCGCCCAGCGGTTCCAGCGCCTCGCCGAACGACACGCCCGGCGGGGCCGGCGAGCGCTCCACGCGGTTCGCCGGTCCTCGACCCCGCGATTGCCGGGTGAGCGCCTTTCCCCGATCCCCGGTCGGCTCCCGCTGCTGTTCGCCGGAGCGCCTGCCGCGAATCGCCGCCCGCGGGATCGGCACTTCCCCCTCACCGTCGATCGGGTCGACGGCCGCGTCGGCACCGCTTTCGCTCCCGAGCCGTTCGCGAAGGCCGTGGTCGACACCGCGGTCAGTCGACGCAGGGCAGGCCGTCGGCGGTCGGCGGGGCGGTGGTGGCGGGCCCCGGCGTGGGATCGGGCACGGGCTCGGGTGCGGCGCGGGGCGCGGCCTGCGCCGGCGGGGCGGCCCGGCCCAGCGCCTCCGCCACGGCCGCCCGCATGGCCCCCGCCCCGTCCTGGTCGGGCCCGCCGGTGATCGGCAGGGTGTGGAACCGCACGTCGGCCACCCGGCCGCCGAGGTCGAGCACGTCCCAGCCCCGCGACAGCACGACGTTCCGCTTGGCCACGTCCACCACCGGGCCGAGCGCGGCCACGCCCCGCTCCCGCGCGCGGTGCAGCACCGCCCGGAGGAACGCCTGCTGCCGGCGCGTCCGGTCCAGGTCGCCGTGCGCCAGGCCGTGCCGCTGCCGCACGAACGCGAGCGCCTGGGCGGCGTCGAGCCGCTGCGGCCCGGCGGGGAAGTCGGCGCCGGAGAACTCCCGGTCCGCGGTCGCCCGCCGCAGGCACACCTCGACGCCGCCCAGCGCGTCGGCCAGGTGGTAGAAGCCGGTCAGGCTCAGCTCCGCCAGCGCGTCCACCGGCACGCCGGTGAACTCGCGCACCGTCGCCACCTGCGCCCGCCGCCCGGCCTCGCGGCCGAGCCACTCCAGCTCCGCCGCGTCGTGGCCGCCCTCGGCGACCAGCCGCTCCTCCTCGGCCAGCTTGGCCCGGCCGTAGGCTTCCTTGATCTTCTCCCGCGGCGCGCCGGGCACCCCGTGCAGCACCGCGTGGTTGTCCCTCGGCACGGACAGCGCCGTCGCGGGCGAGCCGTCGGCCGGCACGTGCAGCAGGATGAGCGTGTTCGCGTTGTAGCCGCCCCGGTCCACGTCGCCGGCGTGCAGCCGCTCCAGCACCTCGTCCGCCGGCGCGCCGCCGTCCAGGTCCCGCCGGGTGGTCAGCCCGATCAGCAGCACGGTGAACCCGCCCCCGGTCCGCGGCGCGTCCTCCGGGATGGCGTGCGAGCGCCGCACCCCCTCGTCCAGGTCGCGGTAGGTGGTCCAGGCCACCCCGGACGCGACGAGCACCGCCGCGGCCAGCGCGACCCAGGCCGTCCTGGCCACCACCAGTGAGAATCGACGCAACGAGCACACCCCCCGGTCGCGTAGCCTAGGGCGGTCATGGGCGCAGGGGGTTGCGTGGTCGACCGGATCTCACACCTGCCGAGCCTGGCCGCCCTCGGGGTGTCGGCGGTGCTCACCGCGGCGGGCGCCTGGGTGGAGGGCGGGCGGCCGGGTCCCGTGTTCGGGGTCTTCCTCGTGGTGGGCGCGATAGCCGCCGCGGCGGCGGTGCGGCCGGTGGGGCTGTGGACGGTCGTGCCCGCGCCCCCGGTGCTGTGCGCGTCGGCGGTGGTCGTGGTGGCCGCCGCCGGAGCGGGGTCGTTGCGGGAGTTGGCCGTCACGGCCGCGCCGCTCGTGGTCCGCGGGTTCCCGTCGATGGCGGTCGCGGTCGGGGCCGGTGCGGTCGTCGCGGCGATGCGCGTGGGGGGAACGTGGTGGCAAAGCAGGTCTTCGTCGACGAGACGGGCAGGCGCCGGGGGCTGATGCGCGTGCTCGGCGTCGCCTTGGCGGCGGGGCTGGTCGGCTTCGCCGGCGTGATCGTCGTCACGGTGTTCGAGCACGCCCTGTGAGGGCGCACTGGATCTCGCTGCTGGTCGGCCTGGTGCTGCTGCTGGGCGCGCTGGCCTTCCACGCCCACGCGACCGCGATCCCGCCCGCGTCGCCGCGCCCGCCCGCGGCGGCGGCCGAACCGGTGGCGCCGGGCGTGGTCGCGCTGGTGTTCCACGGCGGCCCGGACGCCCGCTACACGCCCCGGCTGCTGGACGAGCTGGCGGCCCGGCGGCTGCGGGCGACGTTCTTCGTGATCGGCGCGGCGGTCAACGCCCACCCGGAACTGGTGCGCCGGATGGTCGCCGAGGGCCACGAGGTCGGCGTCGGCGCGTTCCGCGCGGGGCCGGACGGCGCGGTGGACCCGGCGTTCAGCCGCGCGGCCCTGGCGGCGGCGACCGGCCTGCGCACCGCCCTGGCCGAACCGGACCCGGGCACCCCGGACGCGGCGGCGCCCGACCCGCCGGCGATCGCCGCCGCCGCCGACGTCCGCCGCGCGGTGCGGCTGCACGTGACCAGCAGCGCGCCCGGCGCGGTGGGCCTGCTCGCGGAGCGGTGGCCCGACCACCGGTTCGTGCCGCTGACCGAGGCGACCGGCCGGGCCGGCGCGCACGGGGAGGCCGGGTTCGGCCCGCGGATCACCGGCCACGCCCTGGCGTTCGCGCAGTGGCGCGGCGGGGCGATCGCGGTGCTGCTGGGCGTGCTCAGCGGTGTGGTGGCGGTGCTCGCCCTGCTCCGGACGGTGCTGCAACTCGGCTTGGCGCACACGTCCCGACGACTGCGCCGGGAGGCGCCGCCGCCGCCGGCCCACGCGCCCGCGGTGTCGGTGGTGGTGCCCGCGTTCAACGAGGCGGCGAACATCGTCGCCACCGTGCGGTCGATCACGGCGTCGGAGCACCCCGCGGAGGTGGAGGTGGTCGTCGTGGACGACGGCTCCACCGACGGCACCGGGGACTTGGTGGCGGCGCTGGGGCTGCCGGGCGTGCGCGTGCACCGGCAGGGGAACGCCGGCAAGCCCGCCGCCCTGAACGCCGGGATCGCGTTGGCGCGCCACGACGTGCTGGTGCTGGTCGACGGCGACACGGTGTTCGGCGCCGACACGGTGTCGGCCGTGGTGCGCCCGCTCGGCGAGGACGGCGTCGGCGCGGTGTCGGGCAACGTGAAGGTGGCCAACCGGCGCGGGCTGTTCGGGCGGTGGCAGCACCTGGAGTACTGCGCCGGGTCCAACCTGGACCGGCAGATCCTCAACGCCCTGGGCTGCCTGCCGACGATCCCCGGCGCGATCGGCGCGTTCCGGCGCTCGGCGCTGGACGAGGTGGGCGGCATCAGCGCGGACACCCTAGCCGAGGACACCGACGTGACCATGGCCATCACCCGTGCCGGGTGGCGGGTCGTCTACGAGCCGGGCGCACGGGCGTGGACCGAGGTGCCGACCGGCGTCCGGGGGCTGTACAAGCAGCGCTGCCGGTGGTCCTACGGGACGTTCCAGTCGATGTGGAAGCACCGCGCGGCCCGCGGCCGGATGGGGCGGCTGGGCTTGGTCTACCTGCTGCTGTTCCACACCGCGCTGCCGCTGCTGGCGCCCGCGCTGGACGTGTTCGTGCTGTACGGGGCGTTCATCGCGGACGCGCCGTGGGCGTTGGCGGTCTGGGGGGCGTTCCTGCTGGTGCAGACGTTGAGCGCCGGGTACGCCCTCAGGCTCGACGGCGAGTCGCTCAAGCCGCTCTGGACGTTCCCGCTCCAGCAGGTGGCCTACCGCCAGCTCACCTACCTGGTGGTGCTGAGGTCGCTGGTCACCGCCCTGCACGGCACCCCGGTGCGCTGGCACACGGTCACCCGTACCGGTTCCGCCGAGGTAGCCACCGGGTAGGACCGCCGGTAGCATCAGCGGTATGAAAATCAGTGTGAGCCTGCCCGAGGAAGACGTAGAGTTCGTTGATCACTACCTTCGGCAACACCACAGCGCGTCGCGGTCGTCGGTGATCCACCAGGCGATCACCCTGCTGAGGGAAGCCGGTCTGGAGAACGCCTACGCCGGTGCGTGGGACGAGTGGGAAGCCGAGGGCGCAGGCGAGATGTGGGACGTGACAACGCCAGACGGTGTCGTCGATGCGCCGCGGTGACATCTACTGGGTGGACCTGGACCCCGCGCTGGGCGCGGAGGCCAACAAGACCCGACCCGCCGTGGTCGTGAGCAACGACGCGGCCAACCGAGCCGCCGGACGGGGCGGCCGAGGCGTCGTGACCGTCGTCCCGATCACCTCCAACACCACCCGCGTGTACCCGTTCCAGGTCCTGCTGCCCGCCAAGGACTGCGGGCTGGGCTCGGACTCCAAGGCCCAGGCGGAGCAGGTGCGCACGGTGGCGGCAGCCCGCCTGCGCTCCCGGATCGGCGCCCTCCCGCCCGCCGTGCTGAAGCAGCTGGACGAGGCACTCCGCCTGCACCTCTCCCTGTAGGCCCCCGGCCTCACACCACTTCCGCGCGTGGCTTTAGGGTTTTCGGTTTTCGGCACGCCCCGTGCAGACCGGTGGCTTCGTGTTCTCCCCGTATGGCCTGCCCGGAGGGCTACCATGCTTTCTTGGGGGGCGCAAGCACGCTTTTCGCTTGCGCCCCCAAGAAAGCATGGTCGTCTTTAGACAGGCCATGCGGGGAGAACACGACCGCTGTTTCTTTTCCTTCTCCTTGGCGGCCTGCCTGTCCGGCGAGGACTCTTTTATTTTTTCAGCTTCGGGCAGCGCGGCCCCAAATCTCACCTGGATCGGTGCGGGACCCAAGTATGAAGGGCGGCCGGGAGGCCCCCAAGGAGGAGGGAAGTGCGTCGTGTTCTCCCCGTACGGCCTGCCGGAGGCAATCATCTTTGTCGGGGGGTGTCAAGCGGTGAAGCGTGCTTGACACCCCCCGACAAAGATGATTGGG
>Ga0196958_10000162_pt1 | contig 21875 bp, 14 predicted proteins | sample S1v_10metaG_FD_148654 | JGI IMG/M metagenome (GOLD analysis project Ga0196958, IMG submission 148654) | Soil microbial communities from Anza Borrego desert, Southern California, United States - S1+v_10 | ecosystem: Environmental > Terrestrial > Soil > Desert | place: USA: California | collected... | reverse complement strand
CCGACCGGCTCGGCCGGCACCGTTGGGTGGTGGAGCGCACCCTCGCCTGGCTGTTCGGCCACCGCCGTCTGGTCGTCCGCTACGAACGTCACGCCGACCACTACTGCGCCTTCGCCACCCTCGCCGCAACACTCATCTGCTTCACACAACTCGCCAAAACCACCACATGAGACCGGCTCTTAGACCGTGTCTCATGTGGTTTTAGTGAGGCGTTTCCAGCAGGTCAGGGTGGCGGCGAGGCTGAGGAACGCGGCGAATAGGGTGCCGTGGCGTTCGTAGCGGCGGTTGAGGCGTCGGTAGCCGGTGAGCCAGGACAGGGTGCGTTCGACGGCCCAGCGGTGTCGTCCCAGCCTGGTGGAGGATCGATCCCGGTGCGGGCGATGCGCGGGGTGATGCCCCGCGCGCGTGACCAGTGGCGCAGGTGGCCGGCGTCGTAGGCTTTGTCGCCGTGCAGTTCGCGTGCTCGGCGTCGGCGGCGTCCGTGGGGGCCGAGGATCGCGGGGATGCCCATGACCAGGGGTTTGAGTGCCTGGCTGTCGTGGGTGTGGGCACCGGAGACGCCGGTGACCAGCGGCAGGCCGGCCCGGTCGGTCAACACGTGGATCTTGGATCCGATCCCGCCGCGGTCCACTGCGCTCGGGCCGGTCAACGAGCCCCTTTTTTCGCCCGCACGTGCGCGGCGTCCACGATCACCCTCGACCAGTCGACCTGGTCCCGCGCGCCGAGTTCGTCCGGAATCGCGACGTGGATCCGTCGCCACAAGCCCGCCTGGGTCCACTGGGTGAACCGGCGGTGTGCGGTGGGCACCGTGACCCCGAACGACGGCGGCAGATCACGCCACGCGCACCCGCTGGTCAACACGTAGATGATCGCGGTGAACACCGCCCGGTCCGACACCGGTGCGGTCCCTCCGCCCTGGGGCCGGGCGGCAAACCGCGGGATCAACGGCTCCACCAGCTCCCACAACCCGTCCGGCACCAACCGCAACGCCAACCGGTCCACCATGGCATTCGATCATACCACGTGAGACAAGCTCTTAGTTCAACGAGAACCCTCCATGTCGATTCGCTCCGCCACGTCAAGCAAATACTTGGGAAGCTTCGAGCTCGCATCCAGCACCTCGACGCCAACCAGAAATCCACTCTCGTCGAAGTCGAGGTTAATCATTCCTTCAACCTCGACGGGATCGCAGGGGTACATGCGCGCCACCTGCGTGCGCACTTTTGGATCGGTGAAGTATATATACGCAGCATTCGCCCGACGATCGTATGTGACTCTAACATTCACCATGATCAGCGCCTCTTCTGCAAATTATCGACATACGCCTGATTCACCCCAGTCATTACGGTATTTACATTACCATCGATCGTCTTGGCGACGAACACCTTGGAGCTCGGGTCATAGTAGCCCAGCTTCCACTGATCGTCGTGAAAATAAGAGAAGGGCTCCCTCCCGAGAACAGCCTGTGCATCCTCCACTGACACCCCACGCTGCTCCAGGCGCTGGGTAGCGTGAAGCGTGAATTCATCGACCTTAGCAGCAGCATCGGGGCGCGGAATTACCGGCTCCCCCCAGTTGCAGTAGCAATCAACCGCATGGGCGGAATCACCACAGGAATTATGCACGAGAACCGGGAGGACACCGGCCAGGACATAGTACGTGTGCACCCCTTCGATGGCCAGGTTGTACGTCCTGAACATAGCCGGGTACTGCCGTACCTCCTGGATCAGTGCGCGACCGTTGCCGGGGGTGTTCAACTCGTCACCGACTTCGAATTCAGCGGCGTCGTCCCAACCCTGAGTGGCGGCGTTGTAGATCGGGTGGTGTGCTGTGGCGTGGATCGTGCGTGGCCCTTCGGGGGTGGCCACGGTCAGGGCGACGTAGTCTTTGTCCGCGTCGGTCACGATGACGGCCAGCACCTCGTGCTGTCCCGTCTCCTCGCTCTCCGGTTCGCTGTTGGCGACCTTGTCGCCGACCTCGATCTGGTCGATCCGCTTGGTCGCCCCGTCGGCCATCAGGACGAGCGTGTCCCCGGTGAAGCTGTTCTTGCACTTCTTCAGCTGCCCCGCCAGATCGCCGAACTTCACAGATTTATCCGGACCACGCGCTCCCGTGAAGAGCATCGCGGCCGGCTTCCCACCCGGTATGACACCAGCACATGCATCAAGCACGTCGACGGGCGCGCCACCACCTTGGGTGGTGTTGGCGCAACCCATCACCGAGAACACCGAACCGACGATCGGAATCATGGACCCGTAGTCCATGGCGCGCGCGAAATCCTCGTCGGTGATATGGCTGTAGCTGCACTGGTCGCCACACAGCGGATAGCCGGACCCGGCGTTGTACGGCTCCGCGTACTGTCCCCCGCCGCTGCACGCCTGGGTCGCCAGGTAGCCACTGGCCGGGCAGTTGTAGCCCACCGGTTCGCTGGGCGCCGGAGGGGAGGGCACAGTCACCTGTGAGCCTTTGCCGTCGTCGCACAGGCCGCCGCGGCCCTTGCCCTTGCAGTCGCCGTCCGGGCCCATGTAGGCGGTCAGTCCGGACGGGTCCGCGTAGGTGAGAGGGTTGTCGTTGGCGTAGGCGTACCCGGTCCACTGCTGCGGGTTTTCCAGGTCCAGGATGGGGTCGACGCTGATGAAGCGGCCGGTGGTGGCGTCGTACTTGCGGGCGCCGATGTCGGTCAGGCCGGTGGTTTCGCTGACGGGTTTGTCGAGGAAGCCGTGGCGGTCGGGCCAGGGCAGGCCCTCGACGGCGTCGAGTTGGTTGCCGTAGGGGTCGAAGGTGCGGCGGCTGACGGCGAAGCCGACGGACTGCACGGCGACTGTGTTGGTGCCGTGCGGGTCCGAGACGAGGTAGACGGGGTTGGTGCCGGCGACGCGCATGGCGACGGTGGTGCCGTTGTGGGTGTAGTAGCGGGTGCCGATGACCGCGCCGGTGGTGTTGTCGCGGGTCAGTTCCTGGCCGGGCAGGTAGAGCGTGGTCTTGCCGGGATCGCGGCGGATGAGCTGGTTGCCGTCGGCGTCGTAGAGGTACTTCGTGGTACCGCCCGGTGATGTGACGGTGTCGAGCCGGTTGTTGTTGTTCCAGCTGAAGGTGTGCTCACCGGTGGGCGGGGTGCGGCGGGTGGTGTTGCCGGACTCGTCGTAGCCGAAGGTCGTCAGCGTCGAACCCGACGGGCCTGTGGTGGTGGCGCTGCTGAGCGAATGGGGTCGCACCGCGCCTGCTGCCGGGTACGCGTAACTCGTGACGACATTCCCACCGGTCGCACCGGCCAGTGCGTGCTTGGTCTCCCGGGAGCGGAGGCCGGAGGTGTTGAACGACCACGAGGTCCAGTACGGGACCGGGCCACCGACAGTGGTCGTGCTCGGTGCCGCCGCGCAGTTGTCCGTTGCCGTCCACGCCTCGGTCAGGCGGCGCAGCGAGTCGTAGCCGTAGCACTGGGTGCGGACCGGACCGGTGTGGCCGCGTGTTTCGGTGACGCGGGTCGGGTTGCCCGCCGGGTCGTAGGTGTACTGAAGGTGGTTGACCTGCGGATTGGCCTGCTGGGCGGAGAAGTTCTGACTGGCCAGTCGCCGGGTCTGCTCGTCGTAGGTGTAGGTCAGCTTCGCCGTGTTGCTCGACGCGCCCAACGTGTACTGGCTCGGCTCACCGAATGCCGTGTAGGTCGAGGCGGAGACGATCGCGTTGTCGCCGAGTTGGGCGATCGGTCGGCCGAACCTGTTGAGCTTGATGCCGATGCCCTCGGCGTACAGCCCACCGCCACCAGCGGCTTGTATGCTGTCGAGCTGTCCGGTGGTGGTGTAGCTGTAGCGGGTTGTGTAGCTGCCCGCCAGGCCGGTCTCCCCTGCCGGGATCTGGGTGATCAGCCTGGTGGGGTTGCCCAGGCCGTCGTAGTTGGTGACGGCGGTGACGTAGTTGCCCTTGTCGGTGTGCCGCGTGGCGGTGTAAATCTTGCCCGCGCCGTTCAGGCCGCTGTCCCACACCCAGGACGCCAGTTTCGGGTGTGTGGTGTCGGGGCCGTCGTGCTCCGCGACCTTGCGGCCCAGCACGTCGTAGACGTAGGAAAGGGTCTTGCCGCGTGCGTTGGTGGTGGAGGTGACCTGTCCGGCCAGGTCGTAGGTCATGCTGGAGGCGCCGGCGTCCGGGTCCGACAGGGACGTCTGGCGGCCGAGGAAGTCGTAGCCGAAGATCCACTCGTTGCCGACGTGGTCCTTGACCCTGTCCCGGAGTCCGGTCGGTGTGTAGGTGTAGGTCGTGGCCTGGTAGGCGCCGCCGGTGATGCTGCCGTTTGATTCGACCACTGGTGCGGTGGTGTACTGGCGCAGTTCGGTGCTTCGGCCGCGTACGTCGGTGAAAACGCTCTGGGGGACCGCGCCCTGCGGCGGGAATGTGGTGACGCGGTCACCGCTGTAGACCGTTCGGGTCGACCACGTGGGGGTGGTTCCCTTGTACGCCGTGGATAACACCGCCCGGCCGGAACCGTCATAGGCGGTCACGGTGCGGTCGTCCACGGCGGTGTCGGCTACGGACACCAGTGTCATGCTTGGTGCTCCATCGGTGTAGTAGCGGTTGTTGCTGATGCGGGTCCAGCCGTGCGAGTCGAGGAAGACCTCGCTGACGACCCTGCCGCCTCCTTCCCCGTCGGTTTGGTTCTGGCGCGGTCTGCCGAGGCCGTCGAACAGGTTGACCGTGGTGGTGTAGTCGAAGCCGTCGTTGTGGTCGACCAGTGAACGCCCGACGACGGCGAGAGGCCCGTCGGTACGCACGAAGTACTCGAAGGTCTTGGTCGCCTGCGTGCTTCCCTTGATCTGGCGGGGCAACCACACCGAGGTGACGCGTCCGAGGGCGTCGCGTTCGGCGTCGGCGCGGCGACCGGCGATGTCGATCGTGGTGACCTGCCGGCCGCCGGCGGGTTCGACCTCCGTCGTGGTGGTCTGCCCCTTGGGGTTGGTGGCGACCGTCTTGGACAGGATCCCGCCGAGGGACGGCGTGTAGGCGGTGGTCGAGATGCGGTCGAGTGCGTCCTTGGTGGACGTCACGCGTCCCGAGGCGTCGTAGGTCGTGGTGCCGGTGGTCTTGAAGGTCAGAGTGCCGTTGTCGTTGGCAACTGCGGTTTCGGTTCGGGTGGGGTCACCGGGTCCGGTGACCGCTCCGAGGGTGGACTGCCCGTCGTAGTAGGTGCGGACGTCCGCGGTGACCGCGGTCTGGGGGGTGTTGCCGGTCGGGCAGGTCTGGTTCGAGGTGATGACCTCGCTGACCCGGTCCCGGATCCACGACGTGGTGTTGTCCGCGTACGCGGTGGTGGTGCACAGGTCCGGGACGCCGTCTCCCGTTTCGGTCTTCGCGACGAGCCGCCCCGTGCTGTCGTAGCGGCTGACCGCCGTGGCTGTCCTGGTTCCGCCGGCCGTCACGTTGGTCACGGTCCGAACCTTGCCGACGGCCAGGATATCGGCGGTCAACGCGGTCAGGCCGGTGCGGGCTCGGGTGGCTGTGGTGCCTACGACGATGGGGTCGGTGATCACGGTGGTCAACTGGGGACCGCCGTCGCCGTTGAACGTCTGCACTTCGTGAACGGTGCCCGCATGTTGGTTGTCGTCGGTGACGCTTTCCTGCAGCGAGTTGGTCACCGTCGCGGACCGCGTGCCGTTGTTGGGCAGCGTGTCCCCGTTCATGCCGCGGAAGTACGTCGTGCGGGTCAGCGTGAGCTGGTCGGCGACGCCGGCGGTGTTGTTGCCGGTGTCACCGGTTCGGGTCTCGACCTGTCCGAAGCCCCGGAACTGGCCGTAGGTCCGGCGCTCGGGCTTGACGATCTCGTTGTCGTCGAAGTGCCACGCCGGCGTGCCGAGGTACTTGTAGGTGGTCACCTCGGGTGCCGAGATCCCGTTGCGGTCGGCGACTTCCACCTTGGTCGTGACGTACTTGTGGAAGTAGTCGAGCGTTGGCTCCGAGGTGAACGGTGGCGCCCAGTTGACCGGGTAGCACAGCCTGTCGTTCGTGGTCAGGTCGGTGGGCACGCTGGTCGCCGTGCAGGCGGGGACGGTCTCGGTGGAGTTGCTGTAGGTGATGCTGATCACGCCGCCGGTGTCAGTGGCGATGTTGGTCAGGCGCCAGTGCGCCATGGCCGGGTGGTTGTTGTAGCCGACCACCCGGTTGTCCAGGAGCTGGCCGGTGAACGTGACCGGGGGCAGCGAGAGCGACGTGCCGTCGGCCTTGTGACCGGTGCGGGTGATGGAGTCTAGCCACAGGTTCGGGTCACCGGACTTGGGGAAGTGCGCAGCCAGTTCGTAGCTGTCGACCTTCACCGGGGACGCGCCGGTCTGGTACCACGTGGTGATCGTCTTGAGGCGCTTGGTGGACCAGAAGGTCGGCGAGTGGTTGTTGCAATCCTCGTCGGGCTTGCAGTGCTGGTCGACCGGGGTGTCGGGCCAGGACTTCCCATTGGCCGCCGTGAAGTGCGCCGGATCGTCGCAGTCGACGGCGGGGTCCACCGTGGGGTCGCAGCGCTCGGCCAGGTCGAACGTCACCTGCCCGGGAGCGACACCGCCGTAGACCGAGTCGTTCTCGTTGCGCAGGCCGTAGTCGATGCGCTTGAGCGTGCCGCCCCTGGTGTAGGAGACACCGGTCGTCTCCTTGTTCGCGCCGTAGAGGTTGGTCTCGGCGTTGTAGTGGTAGACCGTGGCGCCCCGATGCGGGTCTTCGACGTAGTCCAGGTTCCACCGCCATGCCTGCATGCAGTGCGCGTCGGCGAAAGTGGCGTTGTAGCAGGGATCCGTGGAGTGGGGTCCGTAGACGGGCACGGTCCACGCCGAGTTCGTCACGTCCTTGCCGGTCGCCCAGCCGGGCGGGCGGTTGCGGCCGAAGTAGTACTGCACGCCGTCGGTGGTGGTGACCCGCCAGTGCTCACCGTTGACCACGCCGTTGTCCGCGCCGGTCAGCAGTTCGATCCGGGCGCCGCTGTCGTTCGACGCCCGCCACGTTCCGGTGGTGTCGTCGCGGACCAGGGCGGCGGAGGTCGACCCGAGCTTCATCGTGACGATGTGCCCGGCCCAGCACAGGTCGCCGGTCTGCTGCGCCTCGGGCAGCGTGTCGTCCTCGGAACAGGACCGGTAGGTGCGCTCGATGGACCCCAAGCCGTAGTCCCAGCCCTGGCCGATGAAGGTGGACTGGTTGTTCGTCGCCGCCGTCCGTCCGTCCACGCTGGACGAGCTGTAGCCGAGCGCGATCTTCGGCGCGACGCCCTGCCCGGCCGACGTCGGAGGAACCGCGATCGGGTAGTTCCAGGAGAACCCGCCCGAAGAGCCCGAGGCCGACCACGATCCCGAAGGGGAAAGCGTACTGACCTCGAAGGTGCCGTTGGGCCCACCCGGTCCGGCGACGGCGGCGAGCACAGTCGTGGCATCACCGGTCCGAACCAACGGAACCTCAGTCGACACGACGTGATCAGCCGCGTCGTTCTCGGTCTCCAGCAGCGTCTGCTTCCGGCACTCCGCCTTCTCCGGCGTGGACAACACGCAGCCGGGCAACTCCACCAGTTGCAGCCGTGACCCGAAGTTCGCGCCACCGGCGTTGCGGAACGACGAGTAGTCCAGGCTGATCTTCGCGGTGCCTTCGGCTTCCGCCGGTGGCGACACCGCGACGACGACACCGGTCACACCTGCGCGACGGGCTGTGTCCTGGTCGGTGACCTTCACCCGGAAGGGCTTGCCGGTGGCCTTGCGGGCGTCCGCCTCGACCGTGACCGGGACGTGATCGGCCCGTGCGGCGACTGCGCGGCCAGCGGCGTCTCCTGGCAGCGTGACCTCAGCTTCGACGGCAGCAGGCCAGTCGGAAGCTTCCCGTGGGCCTCCTGCCGGCATCGCCGGCACGTCGCGACCGGTCAGGGTCGGCTCGTGGTGCGGGATCGGCTCGATCTGCGGAGCAGCGGGTAGCTCCACTGCTGCGGCCGGGGCGGGCAACGCCACCGCCAGCGACGCCACCAAGGCCATGACCAAAGCCGCGGCCATGCCGCGTCGCCCGAAGCCGGGTCTGGAATCGGACATTGCGACGCGCGCGCCACCGAGCATGGTCGTGCCCCCCATGAGCCTGCCGTCACCGTGGCCGGCGATCGGCCGATCGACAGTATGCGTTCTTCCGCCACGTTGGTCGAGACCAAATTTCTCTTGGCGCACATGGGTTAGCCCACTCGAGCGGTGCAGATGTGCTCACGTCTGATGTCAAGTACCTGATCGGCCCAACGATCACGATTGGAGCTTCCACAGTCATGGACGGGGAGCTACTGTCACGAAGCCGAGCGGTGTCGCTCGCTGCCCAGGGGGTCCCATGCGAAGAGGTTTGTTTGCCATGCCCGCGTTCCGATCCAGATCCCGGTTTCGGCATACCGCATCCGCCGTACTGGTCGCGATGCTCGTCCCATTGGGGGCTGCAATGCCCGCCTGGGCCGCACCGGATGTACCACCTTCGGCCCAGCCCCCCGGCGCGGAAAGCCCGATGCTGACCGAACCCGAACGCAATGCCTTGACACAGGCCAAGGAGACTGGCCAACCGGTCGAGGTCGTCGACGCACAGACCGAGACCTCGACCGTGTTCGCCAACCCGGATGGGAAGTTCACCCTCCGTTCCAGCGCCCGTCCCGAACGTGTCCGCAAGGACGGCGGGTGGCAGGACATCGACACCTCCCTTGCCACCCGTGCCGACGGATTGCTGGTGCCGGTCGCCGTGACCACGGACGTCGCTTTCTCACCCGGTGGCACTGCGCCGCTGATCACGTTGACCAAGCAGGGCAAGCAGCTCTCGCTGTTCTGGCCGGCACCGCTTCCCCCGCCGACGATCAACGGCAACTCGGCCGTCTACCCGAACGTGTTCCCCGATGCGGACCTGCACCTGACCGCCACCGAGGACGGCTACTCCCAGGTCCTGGCCGTCCGCAACGCCCAAGCCGCCACCAACCCCGCACTGCGGCAGTTGACGTTCACCGCCGTCGCCACCGGCTTGACCGTGACCGCAGACCCCGGCGGCCCGCTGACCGCCAGGGACGACGCGGGCACCGTGGTCTTCCACGGGTCGACTCCCGTCATGTGGGATTCCCACCGTGACGACCACCTCGGTCCGGAGCCGTCGGCGACCCAGTCGGGCAGCGGGCGCGTCACCCCGCTCACCGTCGCGGCCAAGCCCGTAGCCGGGGCGGTCGAGCTGACAATCACGCCCGACGTCGCCGCATTGACAGGTCCTGACGTGGTCTATCCGGTCTACATCGACCCGCAGATGTCCGGCGGCACGCTCAGCTGGGCCGAGGTGACCTCGGGCGGCCTGCACTACTGGAACGACTGGAACCAGCAGGCCCAGGTCGGCACGTGCGTCGGCCTGTTCCCCACCTGCGGCCAGGTCGTCACCGCCCGCTCGTTCTTCAACGTGTACACCGAGCCGCTGAAAAAGCGCAACGGACTCGCGCCCACGATCTTCAGCGCCAAGTTCTACGCCACCGTGATCCACTCCGCTCACGGCTGCACCGCCGAGCCGATCGACCTGTTCGTCTCCGACGTGCCGGTCGACGCCAACACCCGCTGGCCCGGACCCAACGGCACCCGCATCGACACCCAGAGCTCGGCCGGCGGCGACAACTGCACCAGCGTCCCCAACGTGATGGCCTTCGAGGCATCAGCCGCCGCGACCATCGCCTGGCAGTACGACAACTACGCGGTCACGTTCGCACTGCGCGCCTCCGACGAGGGCAACAAGTACCAGTGGAAGCGGTTCGCGAACAACCCGCACTTCGACGTCAGCTTCAACTTCCCGCCCAACATCCCCACCGGGTTGGCGGTTTCGCGCGCGGTAAATTGCGACGGCCGCATCTACACCCCCGACACCAGGCCGACGCTGTCAGCGACCGCGACCGACAACAACCCGATCTCGCTGAACCTCGGCCTGTCCTTCGACGTCTACGACGCCGGCCAGACCACCAGGCTCCACTACGCCTACCCCGGCGCGTGGCCACCGTCCGGGGCAGTCGGCAGCTGGCAGGTACCAGCCGACCTCGGCAACGGCGACTACAACTTTCGCGCCTGGGCCTTCAACATCGACCCGACCAACAACAACCAGAACCTCGGCAGCGGCTGGTCCGGGTTCCTGCCGTTCACCACGATCGGCGCGCCCAACCTGTCCACACCCGAGATCACCAGCTTCGACCTGCCACGCCGGAACTGGGGCGTGCCGCAGGGAACCGGCGGCACCATCACGGTGACCGGCACCGGCCACCACCTCGCCGGGTACGCCTACTCGTTCAACGGGCCGGGAACCCAGCGGGTGCCGACCACCACCGACTGCGACTACAACAAGGTCTTCGGCATCGACGGCGGCTGGACCACTTCCAACGCCATCACCATTCCAGCAGGGCTCTCCCCTGGCTACCACACGGTGCACGTGCGCAGCTTCGACAAGGCCCACAACATGTCCGCCGAGTCGAGCTACCCCTTCTACGTCGCTCCGAACACAGGTGCCAGCACAGTGAAGCTGGAAGCGGAGAACGCACAGCACATCACTATCGGCCAACCTAATGGGCAGAGCAGAACGCTTGAACCTCAGCACGCCATCCTCGGCGACCGCACCGGCCCTTCCCACGCATGGCGGTTGGCCGACGGCGCGGGAGCGACCTCGGCAGCGGACTCCGTCGGAACCGCAGACGCCACACCGAGCGGCGGTGTCACCTTCGGCCCCGACCGCGGCGGATCGGCGACATTCACCAACGGCCGCCTGAGCACCAGCGGACCTGTAGTAACCACCAACCAGAGCTACTCCGTCTCCGCGTGGGTGAAGCTCAACAGCACCAACGCCTACGCCACCGCAGTCGCCCAGTACGGCGGCGCGCACAACTCGGCGTTCCGGCTCTACTACTCACCGACGCTCGGCGGGCGCTGGGTGTTCGGGCTCAGCCGCAACGACACCGCAGACCTAAGCGACGCCAATGCCGTCTACGCGGCCGCCCACGGCGTTTCCACCTCCTGGACACACCTGACCGGCGTATACGACGCCACAGCAGGGAAAGCTCGGCTGTACGTCAACGGCAAACTCGCCGCCGAAGCCTCCGGTACCGTCAACTGGAACTCCACCGGCGTCCTCACCATCGGCGGCGAGCTCTTCAACGGCACACCGACCTGGAACTTTTCCGGATCGCTGTCCGGCGTCCGCACGTACCAGCGTGCGCTCAACGCGACCGAAACTGCCACCGCCTATCGGCTGTGGTCGAACGAATCGCAGCTGTTCTTCGCGGGCAACGCCGCCAACCAGTCCTACACGATGACCTTCACCGCACCGATCGAAGCCGATTACGCGCTCGGAGTGAACCTGACGAAGGGGCCCGACTACGGCAAGTCGACGTTCACGCTCGACGACAAGGTCCTCCTCGGGGCCAGCACCGCACCGTTCGACGGGTATTCGACCACGCCGGCGACGTCCTATCTGACGTTGGGCGGCGCGCACCTGACAGCGGGCACCCACGCGATCACCGTCACCATGACCGGAACCAACCCCGCCAGCACCGGAAACCGCTACCAGTCCGGTGTGGACTACCTGATCGCCGTACCGGTCAACAACGTCACCGCGGCCGACTTCACCGCCGCGATGAACAACGACGGCATCAGCCCTGACGGGACTCCTGCCCGGTTCGACCTCGCCAGGACGTCGCTGTCCGCGCAGACCATGGCTGCAGCCGGACTCTCACCCGGCTCCAAGGTCACGATCAACGGTGCCGTGTTCACCATGCCCACTCCGAACGCCACCACCGGCAACGACAACGTCGTGGCCGCGGGGCAGACCATCCCGCTCCCCCCAGAGCACCAGGTCCGGGCCAGCGCGGTCGGCCTGCTCGTCACCAGCACGTGCGGCGACAGCCCCGAGACCACCGGAACCGTCACCTACTCCGACAACGGCACCACGACCGACCCCCTGTATCCGAGAGTGTCCGACTGGGCCTCCGGACCCACCTCGTCGGCCGCGTTCGTGCTGCCGTACCGCAACCTCGGCACGACCAAGGACACCACGGTCCGCCCTCGGATCTACGCCGTGTTCATCCCCGCCAAGCCCGACAAGACGCTGAAGTCGGTGACACTGCCCAACATCGGCACCAGCTTCCGCACCGAGTGCATCGACCCCGCCCTGCACGTACTGGCCGTGGCGCCCCGCCCGGCAGACGTGGGTTGGATCGGTGCGTGGTCGGCTCCGGTGGATGCGGCGATCACACCACCCACCAACCTGACCAACACCACCCTGCGCACCGTCGTCAGCCCCACCGTCACCGGCGGCCAAGTCCGGATCCGACTGTCCAACACCCACTCCGACACACCACTCACCATCGGCGCAGCCACCATCGCCGCACAAACCGGCACCGCCGCAGCCACCACAACCACGCCGACAGCGCTCACGTTCGGCGGTTCAGCCGGCGTCACCATCGCACCAGGCGGTGAAGCAACCAGCGATCCCGTCACCTACCCGACCGGCGGAACCGGCAAGCTCGTGATCAGCACCCACCTGCCCAACACCGTCACCCGCGCCGCCGTACACGCGGTTACCAACAGCCAGGTGTACCTGGCAGCAGGCAACAACACCGCCAACAGCAACGGCACCCCGTTCACCACCACACTGCCCAACTCGTACTTCCTGACCGGCATCACAGTGTCCACACCAGACCCGACGCACGGCACGGTCGTGGTCCTCGGAGACCAGAACACCGCAGTCGGCGCATCTCCCGGCAAGACCACCTGGGTCGACGGACTTCCCTCCAAGCTGGCGACGGCAGGCTCACCGCTGCCCGGCGGCCTGGTCAACGCCTCCACCGCAGGCGTGTCCGCCACAGGCAGGTGGAAGCTCGATGACGGAGCCGGAGCTGCGCTGGCCAAGGACTCCGCCGGCACCAACGACGCCACACCCACAGGCGGGGTCACGTTCGGAACCGACCACGGCGGCTCCGCCTCGTTCAACAACGGAACCCTGTCCACCCCCGGACCGGTCCTCACCACCTCACACAGCTACACCGTCTCCACCTGGGTCAAACTGACCGGTACCACCGGCTACGGCACCGCCGTCGCCCAATACGGAGGAGCGCACAACTCGGCCTTCCGACTCTACTACTCCCCCGCCAACGGTGGACGCTGGGTCTTCGGAACGAGCCGCGCCGACACCGCCGACCTCAGCGACGCCAACGGGCTCATCACCCAGGGCACGGCCACACCGAACACCTGGACCCACCTCACCGGCGTCTACGACGCCACCGTCGGCGAAGTCAGGCTCTACGTCAACGGCGCCCGAGTCGGCTCGACATCCGGCATCATCAACTGGAACTCGACCGGCAAGCTCACCATCGGCAGCGAAACCTACGACAACGCGCCGACCTGGCACTTTCCCGGCTCGATCTCCGACGTCCGCGTCCACCCCACGGCCGCGACCGACGACGATGCCCGCATCCTCCACCGGGGCGCACCGAACACCACGATCCAACCGGGCCTCGGCGCCATCACCACCGAACGCGCCATCGACTCGCTGCAACGCGCAGTGCTGAACCAACCCGCCGCCCGCACCGTGATCATCTCGCTGGGTGCCAACGACATCCTGGCAGGCGCCGACCTGGCCACCATCCGCCAACGCCTCGGCACCCTCATCAAGCTCAACAGCGCCACCGGAATCAAGCACTTCTACCGAACCGACGGCAGCCCGGTCCAGGTCGTCCTCACCACCATCGCCCCACTGGGGCTGGACCAGAACGACCCGAGAGAACAGGTCCGAACCCAGATCAACCAGGAGATCCTCGCGAACTACGAGACGTTCCAGGCTGCCGCAGCACTCGACTTCGACACCGCGGTCGCGAGCAGCCCAGGCTCACGAACCCTCAACCCCACCTATCTCACCGACGGCAAACCCAACGCCGCCTACCACGACAAACTCGCCCAAACCGTCACCGACGCCGTAACCGGCTTCCCACCAATCGAACTATAATCCCAGCACTGAGCAGAAAGGGGCTGCGGAATCGCGGCCCCTTTCTGCTCTCCGACTCCGGCAAGAACGAGCCACATCTCAGTAGCCGTTTCCGAGCTACCGGCGTTGGGTGAGTCGGCGGCTGATGATGCGGATCATGGACCAACGGACCATGGCCTCGTGGTGGTGGGGTAGACGTTCGTAGTCGCGGACGCGGCGGCGGTGTCCGGTGATCCAGGCCAGGCTCCGTTCGACCACCCACCTTCTGGGCAGCACGGTGAAGTACGGCACCTGCGGACGTTGCACGATCTCCACCGCCAGGCCGAGGGTCTTGCGGGCCCAGTCGAGGAGCGGGCCGGTGTAGCCGCCGTCGGCCCATACCAGTGCGGCCCGTTTCCCGGCGGTGTCGCGCAGACGCCGTAGCAGGCTGCGGGCTGCGACCCGGTCCTGTGTCGAGGCCGGGGTGACCAACACGGCCACCGGCAGCCCCATGGTGTCCACGACGATGTGCCGCTTACGGCCTTGGACCTTCTTCCCACCGTCCCAGCCACGGGTGGCCCGATCGACGGTGGCGGCCGCGCGCACCGACTGCGAGTCCATGACCGCCGCTGAGCTTCCCCCGATAGCCCGGAGTCTTTCCAGGCATGGTCCGATAGGGCCTGAAGGGAGTCGTCCGTGGCACCGCCGAAGGAGTACTCCGACGAGTTGAGGGTCCGCGCGGTCCGGTTGTATCGGGAGTCCGACCCCAAGCCGGTGATCCGGCGTCTGGCCGTGCAGCTGGGTGTGCACCCGGAGGCGTTGCGGAACCGGATCCGGCAGGACGAGGCCGACCGCGGCGAGCGGGACGACCGGCTCACGACCACCGAGTCCGAGGAGTTGCGCCGGCTGCGTAAGGAGAACGCGGAACTCAAGCGCGCCAACGAGATCCTGAAGACCGCGTCCGCGTTTTTCGCGGCGGAACTCGACCCGGCCCGGCGACGGTCGTGAAGCTCGTGCAGCAGCTTCGCGGCCGCTTCGGGGTCGAGTTCGTCCTCCGGGTCCTCGGTGTCGCCTCCTCCACCTACCACGACTGGGTGGCACGACAGACCGCCCCGTCGGACCGCGAGCGCGAGGACCGGGCGATCACCGCGGAGATCATCGACATCCACGCGGCCTCGGGCGGGACCTACGGCAGTCCGAGGGTGCACCGGGTCCTGCGGCGTCGGGGTGTCCGCGTGTCGCGCAAGCGGGTCGAGCGGCTGATGCGCCAGGCCGGCCTGCAGGGCGCCTTCCTGCGCAAACAGTGGCGCGCCCCGTCGACCGGGCAGGATCCACGGGCCGCACCGGCGCCCGATCGGGTGAACCGGGACTTCACCGCGCCCGCGCCGGACCGGTTGCGGGTGGCCGACGCGACCCGGATCCGCACCGGCGAGGGCGTCTTCTGGCTCGCGGCCGTGCGCGACGCGTTCTCCAATCGGATCGTGGGCTGGAAGACCAGCGACCGGTGCGACACCGACCTCGTGCTCGGCGCCCTGGAGTACGCGATCTGGTCCCGCGACGTGCGCGACGGGCAGTTGATCCATCACAGCGACCGCGGGTCGGCCTACACGGCCTTCCGGTTCGCGGAACGGTTGGCGGACAACGGGATTCTGCCGTCGATGGGGTCGGTCGGCGACTCCTACGATAATGCCCTGATGGAGGACTTCTCCACGTTGGAGATCGAGCTGGTCTACCGCCGCTCCTGGCGCACCCGCGACGAGGCCGCGAACGAGCTGTTCCGTTATATCGACGGGTTCTACAACACCGAACGCATCCAGAAGGATCTCGGCTGGCTCAGTCCCGACGAGTACGAAGCCGCCTGGCGCGCCGCCCAGGCCGAACCGACTACCATCCCGGCATCACCGACCCGATCCAGGTAACAACCACCTCGGGTTATCGGGGGAAGCTCAGTGTGCAGGTAGACGCGGTCACCGTTGTTGCCCCAGTACCGGCCGACATCTGGTGGCAGGTGGGGGAGCGTGCCCTTGCCGTGGGCGCGGACCAGCAACCGGGAGGTGTTGGCCGAGCCGGCGGCGAGGAACAGGGCGTCGTTGGACACGGTGATGTTCTCCAGCACGGTGCCGTCGGTGTCGATGCGCTCGCAGCGCAACGAATACCGGCGGGTGGTGCCGGCGGTGAGGTCCTTGACCACGTGCAGCGGTGCGATCGTGACCAGCCCGGTGGCCACCGCCTGGGTCAGGTAGGTCTTGTCGGTGGAGTGCCGGGCGCCATTGTTGACGCCGTAGAGCACATCGCCGTGCGCGGACCAGGGGGGCAGTTCACCGCGCAGCTCGGCACGGACGACGTCCCAGTCCATCGGCTGCGGCAGCCGCACGGGTGCTCCGCCCGCCCGTGCGGCGTCGGCGAGGAAGGTGCGGCTCGACGTGTAGCGCTCGTGGTCGAGGATGTCGTCGGGGACGGGTGAGTAGCGCAGCATGGCGGCGACCCGCGGGTAGTACACCGAAGCCATCTCGCGGTAGTCCACAGTGGACGGCATCACCCTGGTGAAGAGTTCCTCGGAGGGTTGCAGCGAGATCCCGGCGTAGTGCAACGACCCGCCGCCCACGCCGGTGCCCGCCAGGATGCTGATGCCCACGCCGCGGATGCGTTCGACCAGTCCGGTGTAGGGGCGGAACACCGCGGGCGGTGAGGTCGGCATGACCGGCGTCGGTTCCAGCCAGCTCACCCTGTGGTCGGGGTGGTAGAAGCGGGGGAAGGTGTTGTCGTCGGGGTGGCTGTTCCACCACCGGCCGCGTTCCAGCACCAGGGTCCGCACACCCGCCTGGGCCAGGCGCAGAGCGGCGACCGATCCGCCGAAGCCGCTGCCCACGACCACCGCCTGGTAGGTCTCCTCCCGCGCCGGTGCGCCGGTCGCCCGGCCGGTTGCGGCGGTGGGGCGGGGCACCACGACGGCGGAGGCCGCGGCACCGATGAGCAGGGTCCGTCGGGTGACTCTCGCCGCGGCGCTCATCCCGCTCCATTCCGTCGGCCCTTCGATGCGACTCACGATCGTCACCCGGAAACGTCGAACACAACGGACCGCTCGGACCGGGCCGTACTGCCCGGATCACGAGGTCTTGGTCGTGGTGCTGTGGTGGTCTGTCGTCGACGGTGTACCGGGAATGGAGAGTCCGACGTGTGCGTTCGTGCGTCTCGTTCGGAGCTGAGGTGATGCGGAGGCGGTGTGGTCTTCCGATCGGTTTCACCTCAATCTCCTATGGTGGGTGGTTCGGTGTCGTGGTCGACTGGGTGACACGTCACAGTGCGCCGATCGGGTCGGGAGCCGGAATTGGATGTTGGAAGTGCCGATCGGCTGGTGCGCCGGTACTGATCGACTATCAACGAGTTCGACGTCGAGGCCATGTTGGAGTTGTGGTGCCCCGACGGGGTTCTCGCCGATCCGGTGGGCACCAATTGTCTGGTCGGCCGTGACCGGATACGGGAGCACAAGGAGAACGTGTTCAGGAACCTCCGATCGGTGGACGGGAAGGTGACCTGGGTGGTGCGGTGCGGTGAGGAGATCGCCACCACCGTCGCGTTGGAGGTGACCGGGCTCACCGGCCGATCGGTGAGCCTCGACTTCGTCGGCATCCTGCGCGTGGACGACTCCGGGCGGTTGAGCAGGGCGCTGGACTACTACGACGTGGCGGCTCTGCGCTCGATCATGCCGTGACCGTTCCGCGGTTCCGCGGTCGCCCGCCAGGGAGGTGGACATGAGGTTCGACGACATCAGCGGCGCCGAGCTGGTGGTGCAAGTCCTGCGGGCGGAAGGGGTCGACACCGTTTTCGGAAATCCCGGCACCACCGAGCTCGACCTGATGCGGGCGTTCAACTCGGCCCGGGACCTGCGCTACGTCCTGGGGTTGCACGAGGGTGCCGTGATGGGCATGGCGGAAGGCCATGCTCGCGCGGTGCGGAAACCGTCTTTTGTCAACCTGCACGCCGCGGTCGGCATCGCCAATGCCCTCACCGGGCTGTACGGGTGCCTGACCACCGGGGTGCCGCTGGTGGTCACCGCCGGCCAGCAGGACCTGCGCCACCTGCTCACCGAGCCGTTGCTGGCGAGTGACCCGGTCGCCATGGTGCGGCCAGTGGTCAAGTGGGCGCACGAGGTGCGCTACCTCGCCGAACTCGCACCGGCGCTGCACCGGGCGTTCCGGTGTGCGATGACCCCACCCCGGGGCCCGGTGTTCGTCAGCCTGCCCGTGAACGTGATGACCGAGCGGGGCTGCGCGCAGACCCAGGACGCGGCGCCGGTGGTCAGTGCACAGGTCGGGCAGGTCGACGCGCTGGCCGACCTGCTGTGCTCGACCCCGGCGGGGGAGCTGGGCGTCGTGCTCGGCGCGGAGGTCGACACCGCCGGAGCCGGGCCGGCGACCGTGGAGCTGGCCGAAACGCTCGACGCGCCGGTCTGGGGAGCGCCGTTCGCCGGTATCAACCCGTTCCCGACCGGACACCGCCTGTGGCGCGGTTACCTGCCGCCGATGCACGCCGCCGACATCACCGACCGACTCGCCGGCCTCAGCCGGGTCCTCTACCTCGGCAGGCGGCTGTTCCCCCTGGTGCACCACACACCCGAGCCCCTTCTGCCCGGGGTCGACCTGGTGCAGATGGCCGAGGCGGCCGACGACCTCGGACGCACCCGGCCGATCCGACTGGGTGTCGCCGGGGACCTGGCCCTGTCCGCGGCACGGCTGAACGAGACCATCAGACAGAGGGGCGATCACCTGGTGCGGTCACCCGTGGGCCTGCCTCCGGTGCGGGAAGCACGACATGGCGGGGCGACCGGCGACACGCAGCCAGGGCCGGGGCCTGTCGGCCGACCGGTGCCGGCGGCGGAGTTCGCCGACATCCTCGTCCGGACCGTCCCCCGGGACACGTTGCTGGTCGACGAAGCCCACGCGGTGTCACCGCACCTGCGCGCGAGTTACGCAACCTCGCGTTCCGGTCGGTACTTCTGGGGTGAAGGCTGCGGGCTGGGGTGGGGTATGCCTTTCACCGTGGGCCTGTCCCTCGGCCATGCCGGGGAACCGGTGGTGTGCGTGGTCGGCGACGGCACCGCCCTGTTCTGCCCGCAAGCGCTGTGGAACGCCGCGCGGGAACAGGTTCCGGTCGTCTTCGTCGTGGCGGACAACGGGCGGTACCAGATTCTGGAATCCCAGCTGCGGGCGATCGAGCCGAACACCCGCTCCTTCGTCGGGATGGACATCGGCGCTCCGCACGTGGACTTCACCGGGCTATCGTCCGCGCTGGGGGTCGACGCTCTCCGGGCGCGCGACGCCGGCGAGTTCGAGGACGCGCTGAAAACCGCCCTGCACAGACGAAGTCCCGCTCTGATCCACGTCGACGTCGCATGACGACCGCAACCAGGAAGGTGCTCGGGTGGCCGCAGAACCTCTTTTCGGCTCCAGTAGGAAAGTGCGGATACAGCACTTGAGGGCCGCCAAGGACAACGGCGACAAGTGGCCGATGCTGACCGCTTACGACCGGTACAGCGCGGAGATCTTCGACCAGGCCGGGATTCCGGTCCTGCTCGTCGGCGACTCGGCGGCCAACAACGTCTACGCCCACGACTCCACGTTGCCCATCCGGACCGAACAGCTGCTGCCGCTGGTGGAAGCGGTCGCCCGCAGCGCCCGACGCGCACTGGTCATCGGGGACCTGCCGTTCGGCAGCTACGAGGTCTCGCCCGAGCAGGCTTTCCACACCGCAGTGTCGTTCATGAAAGCCGGCGCCCAGGCCGTGAAACTCGAAGGGGGAAGCAGCATCGTCCCCCAGGTGAAACACCTCACCGAGGCCGGTATCCCGGTGATGTCCCACCTCGGCTTCACCCCCCAGAAGCTGCACAGCATGGGCGGCTACCGCGTCCAGGGCCGGGGCGAGGCCGCCGACCACCTGCTCACCGAGGCCGAAGCGCTCCAGGACGCCGGGGCCTTCGCCCTCGGCTTGGAACTGATGCCGGTCGACGTGGCCCGGCGGATCACCGAACACCTCGCGATCCCGACCGTCGGCATCGGCGCCGGACCGCACTGCGACGCCCAGGTCCTCATCTGGCAGGACCTGGCGGGCCTGCGCGGCGGCACCATGCCGCGCTACGTCAAGCAGTACCTCGCCCTGCGCGCGGACCTGACCGAAGCGGTCCGCACCTTCGCCAAGGAAGTCGGCGAGGGCGTCTTCCCCGCTCCCGAGAACTGCTTCGAGGAGTAGGCGCTCCGCGACAGCGGGCGAAACCCACCGGAGAGGGGCCACATGAACAGCACGGACGTCCGCTTCGACCTGGCGGGGAAGAAGGCGTTGGTCACCGGGGCGTCGCGCGGGATCGGCGCGGCCATCGCACTGGCCTACGCCGACAGCGGCGCCGATGTCGCACTGCTCGCCAGGACCACCGGGGACCTGGAGGAGCCGGCCGACCGGATCCGGGAACGAGGGGGCAAGGCGCACGCGATCACGTGCGACCTCACCGACGACCGCCAGGTCGCGTAGGCCACCGCCGACTCCGTCGCCGCGCTGGGAGGGCTCGACCTCGTCGTCAACAACGCCGGCGCCCTCGGCCCGGTCACGCCGTTCCTGGACCTGTCCGCCGACGCCGCCGCGGACGTGCTGGAGGTCAACTTCGGCTCCGCGGTCCGCGTCCTGCGCACCGCGGGCAGGCACCTGGTGCAACGCGGTCGCGGTGTGGTGATCAACGTCGCCACCGGCGTGGCGCTCAACGGCACCCCGGGGTTCTCGGTCTACGCGGCGGCCAAGGCGGCGATGATCTCCCTGACCCGCACGCTGGCCGTCGAGTGGGCAGCCGCCGGAGTCCGCGTGAACGCCCTGGCGCCGGGGCTGATCGCCACCGGGCTGACCAGCGGGGTGCACGACGACCCCGACCTGTCCGCCCGACTCGTGAACGCGGTGCCCGCCGGGCGGTGGGGCACACCCGCCGACATCACCGGCGCGGCCCTCTACCTGGCCTGCGACGCCTCCGCCTTCGTCAACGGCGCCTGCCTACCCATCGACGGCGCGCTGACCGCCGCCACCGCGGGCACCGCGTTCCGGGACCTGCTCGGCCTCGGACCCGCCCCGGCCTCTACGTCTGAGCTTCCCCCGATAACCCGAGGTGGTTGTTATTGAGGTGAAAGTATTCGGTTGCCTACATGGCGGAGTAGCGGACGTGCGGTGCCTGGAAGTAGCTGCGGACGATGTGCGGTTGGCGTTGGCGGCGTCGTAGGAAGCGTCGGGTCTCGTTGGCGAGCCGGTCGACGTTGTGGGCGCGGGAGGCGTTGACGTTGCGTTTGAGGTCCGCGTTGAGCAGCTCGTCGGGGTTGAGCTCGGGGCTGTAGCCGGGCATCAGGTGCAGTTCGACCCGGTCGGCGTTGGCCTCGCACCAGGCGCGGACGGCCTTGCTGCGGTGCACCGGATGACGGTCGGCGATGACATGCACCTTCCGGCCGGCCTGGCGGCCGATACGATCGAGGAACGCGGTGAACACGGTGGCGGTGAACCGTTCGGTGAACACGGTGAACCACAGCGCGCCGCGTGAGGCGACCGCGGACATGACGTTGACCCGCAGGCGTTTCCCGGTCACGCGCACGATCGGCGTGCGACCCTTCGGCGCCCAGGACCGGCCTGGCGGTGCGGCGTCCGAGCGCAGCCCGCACTGGTCGACCCACGCGATCGCCGCGCCCTCGGCCTTCGCCCTGGCCTCGATCGTCGGATAGCCCTCGTCGAGCCATGCGCGCACCGCGGCGGACTGCTGCTCATAGGCCAATGCCGCTAAGTTTAGGTCTTAGTAGCCGTTTCCGAGCTACGGACGTTGGGTGAGTCGGCGGCTGGTGATGCGGATCATGGACCAGCGGACCATGGCTTCGTGGTGGTGGGGTAGGCGTTCGTAGTCGCGGACGCAGCGGCGGTGC
>Ga0196958_10000161_pt1 | contig 21891 bp, 19 predicted proteins | sample S1v_10metaG_FD_148654 | JGI IMG/M metagenome (GOLD analysis project Ga0196958, IMG submission 148654) | Soil microbial communities from Anza Borrego desert, Southern California, United States - S1+v_10 | ecosystem: Environmental > Terrestrial > Soil > Desert | place: USA: California | collected... | reverse complement strand
GCGCCCGCGCAGGTCCGCCGCGGCGGCGGGCTCCGCGACCGCGACCGTCGACACCCCGAACTCGGCGGCCTGCGCCGCGAGCAGGTCGGGGCGCCCGCCCCCCGCGGCCAGGCCGGTCACGACGAAGCGGTCCGGGTGGGCGCGCACGAGGTCGAGGGCCTGGGTGCCGATCGATCCCGTGGACCCCAGCAGGACGAGCCGGCGCTGTTCGGGGAGCCCGGTGGGTGTGGTCATCGCGGCTCATCATCACGGGCGGGCGGGAGTCGCGGTAGGTTGGGCGCGCCCGTCGGTCCGCGACCCCAGGAGCTCCTCGTGGCCTCGAACAGCCCGGCACGGCAACACCGCGGTGGCGGCGACGTCGCGCACCGCGACGACGCCGCCGTGGAGGTCAACGGCCGCTCGACCGACGACGAGCCGTCGGCGGTGTGGGGCTGGCACGGGCACTACCCCAAGGTCGCCCGCCTCATGGGGTTCGTGGTCGCCGCGATCCTGCTGATCATGCTGTGGGGCAACCACGTGGGCAGGCAGGAGGACATCTGGCTGGTGGTCCTGGCCGTCGGCTTCTTCGCTCTCTCGCTCGGCTCCATCATCCGCTCCCGGACGTCCTGGCGGCGGTGAGCGCGCCACCGGCTGCTCCCCCGGAGCGCCGGGAACCGTCCTCGGCGCTGCGCCGCTGGCTCCTCGACGGCCTCGCCGACCGCACCGCCCAGCACGCCGGGCCCCACGCCCGCGGCCACGAGCACGAGGGCAAGCCGTGGTGGCGCGTCATGTGCCTCACGGGCGTCGACTACTTCTCCACGCTGGGCTACCAGCCGGCGGTCGCGGTCGTCGCCGCCGGCCTGGTCTCCCCGGTCGCCACGCTCGTCCTCGTCGTGCTCACCCTCGCCGGCGCCCTGCCGATCTACCGGCGCGTGGCGCGGGAGAGCCCGCACGGCGAGGGCTCGGTGGCCATGCTCGAGCGGCTGCTGTCGTACTGGTGGTCGAAGCTGCTCGTGCTGGTGCTGCTGGGTTTCGCGGTCACCGACTTCCTCATCACCATCACGCTCTCCACCGCCGACGCCACCGCCCACATCGTGGAGAACCCCCTGGTCGGCTCGGCGCTGCACGGCTGGGAGGTGCCGCTGACGATCGGGCTCGTGCTGGTCCTCGGCGTGGTCTTCCTCATGGGCTTCGCCGAGGCCATCGGCATCGCGGTGGTCGTCGTCGGCGTGTTCCTGCTGCTCAACCTCGCGGTCGTCGGCGCCGGGCTGTACCGGGTCGCCACCGAGCCGGCCCGGATCACCGACTGGGGCGACGCCCTGCTGACCCAGCACGGCAACCCGCTGCTGGTCGTCGCGCTCGCCCTGATCGTGTTCCCCAAGCTCGCGCTGGGCCTGTCGGGCTTCGAGACCGGCGTCGCGGTCATGCCACTGGTGCGCGGCGCCGAGGGGGACACCCACAAGGACCCGGCGGGACGGATCGCCGGGGCCCGCAAGCTGCTCACCACCGCCGCCCTCATCATGAGCGGCTTCCTCGTGACCTCGAGCTTCGTCTGCACCCTGCTCATCCCGCTCGAGCAGTTCGGTCCGGCCGGCCAGGCCAACGGCCGCGCGCTCGCCTACCTCGCGCACGAGCAGTTCGGCGAGGGCCTCGGCACGGTCTACGACCTGTCGACCATCACGATCCTCTGGTTCGCCGGCGCCTCGGCGATGGCGGGACTGCTCAACCTCGTCCCCCGCTACCTCCCCCGCTACGGCATGGCGCCGAACTGGGCCCGGGCGGTGCGGCCGATGGTGCTGGTGTTCACGGCCCTCTGCATCGTCATCACGGTCGTCTTCGACGCGGACGTCGACGCGCAGAGCGGCGCCTACGCCACCGGGGTGCTGGTGCTCATCACGTCGGCCTCGATCGCGGTGACGCTGTCGGCCCGGGCGAAGCAGCAGCGCGCCGCCACCGTCGGCTTCGGGGCCATCGCGGTCGTGTTCGTCTACACGACCGTCGCGAACATGATCGAGCGCCCGGAGGGCCTCAAGATCGGCCTGCTCTTCGTGCTGGCGATCTTCGTGGTCTCGTTCGCGTCGCGGGCCCTGCGCAGCACCGAGCTGCGGATCACCGCGGTGCACCTGGACAAGACCGCGCGCCGGATCATCCGCGAGGCCCACGCGGAGGACCCGGAGGCGACGATCCGGCTGGTGGCCAACGCGCCCGACCGCCGGGACCGGCGCGAGTACGAGGAGAAGGAGCTCGAGGAGCGCCTCGACCACCACATCCCGTCCGGCGACGTGGTGGTGTTCGTCGAGATCACCGTCGACGACCCGTCGAACTTCGAGACCGAGCTGCACGTGATGGGCGAGGAGCGCCACGGCTACCGCATCCTGCGCGCACGCAGCGCGACGGTGCCCAACGCCATCGCCGCGCTGCTGCTGCACCTGCGCGACGTCACCGGGCGCGTGCCGCACGTCTACTTCGAGTGGGACGAGGGCAGCCCGGCCACCAACCTGGCCCGCTACCTGCTCTTCGGCGTCGGCGAGGTCGCACCGGTGACCCGCGAGGTGCTGCGCGAGGCCGAGCCCGACCGGAACCGCCGCCCGGCGGTCCACGTGGGCTAGCTGCTCGCGGCCGTGATCACCATCGATCAGACGGGCGACGTCGGGATCTCGCCCTGGACCTCCTTGGCGGCCTTGCGGGCGGCGATGAGCACGGCGTCCCAGACCGGCGAGAACGGCGGGGCGTAGGACAGGTCCATGAAGGTCATCTCCTCGACCGTCATGCCGTTCCAGATCGCGGTGGCGAAGACGTCGATGCGCTTGCCCGACCCCGCCCGCCCGACGATCTGCGCCCCGAGCAGCCGCCCCGTGCGCTGCTCGGCGAGCACCTTGACCGTCATCTCCTCCGCCGCGGGCCAGTAGCCGGCGGTGGTCGTCGACTCGACGGTGGCGCAGACGTAGCCGAACCCGGCGGCGTCGGCGTCGGCCGCGCCCAGGCCGGTGCGCCCGATCTCGAGGTCGCAGACCTTGCTGATCGCGGTGCCGATGACACCGGGGAAGGCGCCGTAGCCGCCGGCGATGTTGGTGCCGATGATCCGGCCGTGCTTGTTGGCGTGCGTGCCCAGCGGGACGTGCACGCCCTTGCCCGACAGGCGGTGGCGCACCTCGGCGCAGTCGCCGCCGGCCCACACGCCCGGCGCGGCCTGCATGCGCACGTCGGTGAGGATGGCCCCGGACGGTCCGAGCGGCAGGCCCGCGTCCACGGCGAGCTGCACGTTCGGCTTCACGCCCAGACCCACGATGACGATGTCGGCCGGCAGCACCGTGTCGCCCGCCCGCACGGCGCGGACGCGCCCGTCCTCGCCGACGTCGAAGCCCTCCACCGCGGTGCCGGTGAGCACGGAGATGCCCATGCCCTCCATCGCCTCGCGGATGATCACGCCCATGTCCGGGTCGACCTGCGTGAACGGCTCGGGAGCCATGTCGATCACCGTCGTCTCGAGGCCGCGCATCACCATCGCCTCGGCCATCTCGACGCCGATGTAGCCGGCGCCGACGACCACGGCCCGGCGCCGGTCGCCGCCCGCGAGGTCCTTGACGATCTGCTCGCCCTCCTCGAGCGACTGCACCCCGAAGATGCCCTGCGCGTCGGCTCCCTCGAGCGGCGGCATCACCGGCACGGCGCCGGTGGCGATGACGAGCTCGTCGAACGCGAGGTCGTAGGTGTCGCCGTCGTCGACGCCCCGCGCGCGCACCGTACGGTTCTCCAGGTCGATGGCCGTGGCCTCGGTGCGCATCCGGACGTCGATGCCGGCCGCGCGGTGCTCCTCGGGCGAGCGGGTGATCAGCTGGTCACCGTCGACGGTCCCGGCGATCCAGTAGGGGATGCCGCAGGCGGAGTAGGACGTGTAGTCCCCCCGCTCGAGGACGACGATCTCGACCTCGCCCTCCCCGGAGTGGCGCAGGGCCGTCGAGGCCGCGGACATCCCGGTGGCGTCGCCGCCGAGGACGACGATCCGCTTGGTCATGACGCTCCGTTCCGCAGGGGACGTGCCGGACGGGGGTACGGTTCTGGGCCGTGGCCGGAAGCGACGCTGGCGAACACGATGTGGCTGAGATCGAGGTGGACGGTCGGACGGTGCGGCTCACCAACCCGGGAAGGGTGTACTTCTCGGCGCGGGGAGAAACCAAACTCGACCTCGCCCACTACTACCTCGCGGTCTCCGACGGCATCGTCCGCGCGCTGCGGGAGCGGCCGTGCATGCTGCACCGCTTCCCCTCCGGCGTCGACGGGGAGAAGGTGCACCAGAAGCGCCTGCCCAAGGGCGCGCCGGACTGGGTGCGCACCGTGCGCGTGCACTTCCCGCGCTACAACCGCACCGCCGACGAGCTGTGCGTCACCAGCCCGGCCGACGTCGTCTGGGCGGTGCAGATGTCGACCGTGGAGTTCCACCCCTGGAACAGCCGCGCCGCCGACGTCGAGTCGCCCGACGAGTGGCGCATCGACCTCGACCCGATGCCCGGCGTCGAGTTCCCGACCGTGCGTCGGGTGGCCGCGGTCGCGCACGAGGTGCTCGACGAGCTCGGCGCCGTCGGCTTCCCCAAGACCTCGGGCGGCAAGGGCCTGCACGTCTACGTCCGCATCCGCCCCGAGCACCCGTTCGGCGAGGTGCGCCGGGCCGCCCTGGCCTTCGCCCGCGAGGTCGAGCGGCGCGCCCCGGACCTCGTCACCACGGCCTGGTGGCGCAAGGACCGGGAGCCGGGCACGGTCTTCCTCGACTGGAACCAGAACACCCGCGACCACACGATCGCCTCGGCCTACTCGGTGCGCGGCACGCCCGAGGCCCGCGTCTCGGCCCCGCTGCGCTGGGACGAGATCGACGACGCCGAGCCCGGCGACTTCACCATCGCCACCATGCCCGCGCGCTACGCCGAGGTCGGCGACCTGCACGCGAGCATCGACGACGAGGTGTTCGACCTCCGCGCCCTGCTCGACCTGGCCGACCGCGACGACGTCGTCCCGCCCGAACTCTGACCTGCGGTCTCGTGCGCGCACACCCTCAGAACCGGATCCCGTTCCAGGGCACGCTCGGGGCCGCGAACAGGCGCGCCAGGCGCCCGGCCACGCCCGGGGTCAGCTCCTCGAGCCGCCCGGCGCGGGCGAGCACCCGCGGGTCGACCCCGCCCAGGTAGACCGAGGCCAGCGCCGGGGCGTCGAGGGCGACGTCGGGCTCGTCGGTGGTGGCGCTCGTCGCCGGGGTGACGGGGTCGGACGTGTCGAGCACCCAGGTGCCCTCCGCGGGGCCGGCGGGGTCGTGGACGCGCAGCACGACCCGCTCGGTCACCGGGTAGCGGCGCGCGCCCAGGGCCGCGGGGACGTCGAGCACCCGCAGCCAGAGCATCTCGTGGCTCGCCCCGAGGGCGACCGGCCGCGGGTCGGTGAGCAGCCAGGGCAGCGGCTCGTCGACCGACGCGTCGGACCAGCTCACGGTGCCGACGAGGTCGAGCGAGGCGAGGTGGCGCCACAGCTCGCGGTAGGACTCCGGCGTCGTCGCCTGCAGGTCGAGCACGGCGATGTCCGCGGCGCCGCGGCCCACCCAGTGCTCGGCCACGCGGTAGACGGCGTAGCCACCCGGCCGCCCCGCCGCGTCGGACCACAGCACGGCGTGGCGGTGTCGGTCGGGGACCATGCCGGTGAAGCCCTGCTCACCGGTGACCAGGGGCGTCCAGGACCCCCGGTCGCGGTCCATCGACCCCGGGTGGCGACGACGGGCCCGGTCCTGCACCGGGGCGGCCGCCGACGGGAGCGTCGCGACGTCGAGGGTGCGCAGCCGGCCGGTCGGCTCGGGCTCGCGCCACACGGCGGCCCGGGTGTCCAGGGTGACCGAGCGGGTCCAGGTCGCGAGGCCGAAGCCGAAGCGCTCGTAGAGCGAGCCCTGGGTCGAGGTCAGCGCGGCCACCGGCGTGCCGGCGCGCACCGCCTCGGCGAGGTCGTCGACCAGCACGGCGCGCAGCAGCCCGCGGCGGCGGTGGGTGGACCGCACGCCGATCGAGGAGATCGCGTCGACGGCCAGCTCCCCGCCCGGCACCGACATCCGCGCGTCCCACGAGCGCAGCGTGGCCACCGGCGCCGGATCGGCGGTCTCCCACACCCCCCGCAGGCGCTGCCCCGCGTACGCCGCCGCCGCCCGGGCCAGGTCGCCGGGCTCCATCCGCGGGCCCAGGAACGCGGCCTGCATCGCCCGGGCCCAGGTGACGGTGTCGGCGTCCGCCGTCCCGTCCGTGACGTGCGGGACGAGCCGGTGGACCTCGTGGCTCACGGCCGGGCGGTGGCGGCCAGCTGCCCGCAGGCCGCGGCGATCTCGCGCCCGCGGGTGTCACGGACCGTGCACGCCACCCCGCCGTCGCGCACGCGGCGGACGAACTCCGCCTGCACCGGCGCCGGGCTGGCGTCCCACTTGCTGCCCGGGGTCGGGTTGAGCGGGATGAGGTTGACGTGCACCAGCCGGCCCAGGTGGCGCGACGCGAGCTTGGCCAGCAGGTCCGCGCGCCACGGCTGGTCGTTGACGTCGCGGATGAGCGCGTACTCGATCGAGACGCGGCGCCCGGTGGCGTCGGCGTACCGGCGGGCGGCGGCGAACACCTCGGCCACCGGCCAGCGGGTGTTGACGGGGACGAGCGTGTCGCGCAGCTCGTCGTCGGGGGTGTGCAACGACACCGCGAGGGTGACCTGCAGTCCCTCGTCGGCGAGGCGGTGGATCGCCGGCACGAGGCCGACCGTCGACACCGTCACCGACCGCTGCGAGAGCCCCAGCCCGGCCGGCGGGGCGTCGCAGAGCCGGTGCACGGCGTCGACGACGCGGCGGTAGTTGGCCAGCGGTTCGCCCATGCCCATGAACACGACGTTGGACAGGCGGTGCAGGTCGCGCCCGAGCCCGCCGTCGCGGACGACGGCCGCCGCCGACCGGACCTGCTCGACGATCTCGGCCGTGGAGAGGTTGCGCTCCAGGCCGTTCTGGCCCGTCGCGCAGAACGGGCACGCCATCCCGCAGCCGGCCTGGCTGGAGATGCACACGGTGGCGCGGTCCGGATAGCCCATGAGCACGCTCTCGACGAGCGCGCCGTCGTTCGCCCGCCACAGGGTCTTGCGGGTGGCGCCGCCGTCGCACTCGACCACCGACGCCGGCGTGAGCAGGTCGGGGAAGAGCGCCGGGCCGACCGCTTCGCGGGCCGCGGCGGGCAGGTCGCTCATCGCCGCCGGGTCGCTCTCGAGGCGGCCGAAGTAGTGCCGCGAGAGCTGGTCGGCCCGGAACGCCGGCAGGCCCAGCTCGGCGACCGCGGCCCGGCGGGCGTCGGGGTCGAGGTCGGCGAGGTGGCGGGCCGGGCGGGAGCGCCGGGTGCCCTTCGGCGAGAGGGACAGCACCGGCCCGGGCGCCTCGTCGGCGTCGACCGCGGGCTCGGGCGCCGTCGCGGGCCCGCTCATCGGGTCCGGTCCCGGAGCATCTCGGCGAGGCCGACGCGGTCGGCCGCGGAGAGCAGCACGAGCACGCCGGCGAGGATCCCGAGCAGGCCCTGGGTGACGAAGCCGCCGCCGAGCATGGTGGAGAGCAGCGCCGACAGCAGGCCCGCGCCGACGAGCGCGGAGCCGAGCCACCGGGTGGGCCGCTGGCCGGTCGCCCGGCTCAGGAGGACGAACGCCGCGCCGGTGAGCACGAGGGCGAGGCCGGGCAGGAACTCCGAGGAGCTGAGCAGCCCGAGCACGACCGAGGCGAGGACGACCACCGCGATCACTGCGCCGCCCAGGCGCAGCACCTCCGTCGAGCGCGAGGTGTCGAACGGGCGCGGGCCGCGGCGGCGGTTCTCCACGCCGATCCCGATGGCGACGGCGATACCGATCGCGAGCACCAGCGTGCCCGCCCCGTCGGCCCCGAGGCCGAGGGTGCCCACCGCGAGCCACACCAGCGCGACCCCGAGCTCGACGAGCACCGGGTCGAGGCGGACGGCCCGGCCGCGCCGGGGTGACGGGCCCTGACGGCCGGGGCCGCCGGGGGCGCCGTATCCGGGGCCGGGTGGCCCGGACGGCGGGCGGGGAGGGGGATACGCCGACACGACATCCACGGTAACCCGCCGCCGGGATCGTCCCGGTGCGCGGCCCGGGGGCCGCTACGCCCCGGCCCGCCGCCGGATCTCCGCCACGACGGCCGGGAGCACCTCGTGGACGTCGCCGACCACGGCGTACGTGGCGCGGGTGACCATCGGGGCCTCCGGATCGGTGTTGACGGCCAGGATCGTGCGCGCGTTCATGCACCCGACCCAGTGCTGGGTGGCCCCGCTGATCCCGCACGCGATGTAGAGGTCGGGGCTGATCCGGGTGCCGGTGAGCCCGACCTGGTCCGCGTGCGGGCGCCACCCGTTGTTCGTCGCGACCCGTGAGCACCCCACGGCCCCGCCGACGAGCTCGGCCAGCTCCTCGAGCACCGCGTAGCCCTCGGCGCTGCCCACACCGCGCCCGCCGGCCACGACCACCGGCGCGGTCGCCAGCGTCATCCCGGCCGCGCGGGCCCGGCGGTCGACCAGCCGGGCGCGTGGCACCGAGGCGTCGAGGTCGGGGACGACGACGTGCACGGTGACCTCGTCGGCCGCGGCGGTCTCGCGCGGGGCCGGGCCGGTGGGCCGCAGGGTGAGGAGCCGGACGGGGGCGTCCAGCGCCGCGTCCTCGAGCAGGACGCCGCCGGCCCGTTCCCGGGTGACCTCCCACGGGTCGCCCGGGCGGACGTCGGTGCACGCGGTGGCGAGCGGCGCCCCGAGCACCGCGGCGGCCCACGCCATCGCCTCGGTGCTCCTCTCGGCGCTCGCGGCGAGCACCGCGTCGGGTCGCAGCGCGGTCACCAGCTGGGCGAGCGCCTCGCCCAGCGCCGTCGGTGACGCGTCGTCGAGCAGCTCGTGCTGCAGCAGGTGGAGCCGGGCGACGCCCTGCTTCGCGAGGTGTCCCGGGAGGTCCCCGGGCTCGCCGACGGCGACGGCCCCGACGGGGACGCCCAGGCCCTCGGCCAGGTCCCGCGCGGCCGCGAGGACCTCGGCGGCCTCGGCGGTCGGCGCCCCGTCACCGTCCCTCTCGACCACGACCAGCACCATCAGTGCACCACCCCCAGCTCGGCCAGGACCTCCACGACCGCGGGCGCCGCCGCGGCACCCCGGCCCAGCACGACCGTCTCCGCCCGCGCCTCGGGGCGGTGCCGCAGCCGCAGGGTGCGCAGGCCGCCGGTGACCGGTGGGCCGTCGAGCACCCGGATCGGCGCCTTCTTGGCCCGCAGCCGACCCTTGATCGTCGGGTAGCGCGGCAGGTTGAGGCCCTCGAGCACCGCCGCGACGGCGGGCAGCGGCGCCTCGTGGACCTCCACCCCCTCGGGGGCCTCGCGGCGCAGCCGGACCCGGTCCCCGTCGAGCTCGATCCCCTTCACCCCGCCGACGAGCGGCCGGCGCAGCGCGCACGCCACCCGGGAGCCCACCTGGGCGTGGCCGGCGTCGGCCGAGGCCGCGCCGAACAGGACCAGGTCGTGGGGCGGGAGCTCGCGCAGCGCCCCGGTGATCGCCGCGGCGGTGACCTCGGGGTCCGGGTCGCTCGTGGGCGCGTCGACCCGCACCGCGTGGTCGGCGCCCATGGACAGCGCGTAGCGCAGCTGTTCCTCGGCCTCGGGCGGGCCGACGGTGAGCACGCCCGCGCTCCCTCCGGTGCGCTCGGCGATGCGCACCGCCTCCTCGACCGCGCACTCCTCGTGCGGGCCGATGGTGAAGCCGAGGTGGCGCGTGTCGATGGCCGTGGCGTCGGCGGTCAGCGCGATCTCCGCGCCGACCGCGGGCACGCGCTTCACGCACACCAGGACGTCCGGTCCCGTCATCACGGCCCCGTCACCCGCGCATCCGCGTGTCGTCGGGGTCGAACAGCGGCGTGCGCCCGGCGCGGGCGACCGTGACCGGGTACCGCTCCCCCAGGTACTCGACGAGCAGGCCGGCGCCCTCGACGGCGTGCCACGGCGGCAGGTACGCCATGAGCAGGTGGGTGCCGAGGGACGGGGCGGCGCCCGCGCTGGTGACGTACGACGGCCGCCCCCGGCGGTCGGTGATGCGCTCCCCGGCCCGCGTGAGCACCGGCTCGCCGCCCTGCGGGTAGCGGCGCAGGCCGGACGCGTCGCGGGCCCCGTCCTCGCTCCCGTCGAGCGTCAGCGTGCACAGCGTCGCCTCGGGCTCCCCCTCGCGGGCCTTCGTGTACGCGGCCTTGCCGACGAAGTCCTGCGCCTTGAGCCCGGGCAGCGCGAGCCCTGCCTCGACCGGGCCGTGCTCGGCGTCCAGCTCGTGGCCCATGAGCCGGTAGCCCTTCTCCATGCGCGCCGTCGTGCCGTAGACGCCGATGCCGGCGGGGACCAGCCCGTGCGGCCGGCCGGCCTCGACGAGCGTGTCCCAGAGGCGCAGGCCGTGCTCGGTCGCCGTGTGCAGCTCCCAGCCCAGCTCGCCGACGTAGGACAGGCGCAGCGCGAGCACCGGGATCGAGCCGACGTGGAGGGTGCGGGCGGTGGCGAACGGGAAGGCGGTGTCGGAGACGGTGTCGGCAGCGGGGCCGTCGGTGACCGCGGCCAGCACGTCGCGCGCCCGCGGCCCCCAGAGCCCGAGGGTGCAGACCGCCGAGGTGACGTCCTGCAGCGTCACCGAGCCGTCGGCGGGCAGGTGCCGGACGAACCAGTGGAGGTCGCGGGCGCCGTCCGCGCCGCCGGTCACCACCCGGAAGTGCGACCGGCCGAGGCGCACCACGGTCAGGTCGCTGCGGAACCCGCCGTCGGGGCCGAGGACGGGGGTGTAGACCACCCGTCCGACGGGCCGGTCCATCTGGGCGACCGTCAGGTACTGGAGGTAGGCCAGGGCGCCCGGGCCGCGGACGTCGAACTGGGCGAAGGCGCTCAGGTCGATCATCGCGACGCCGCGGCGCATCGCCAGGTGTTCGGCGTTGATGATCGGCGACCACCAGCGCGCGTCCCACTCGTGCGGGCGGTCCGCGACGCCCAGCTCGGCCACCAGGGGCTCGTTGGACCGGTACCACTGCGGGCGCTCCCAGCCCGCGACCTCGAAGAACTCCGCGCCCAGGGCCTCCTCGCGCGCGTGGAAGGGCGAGCGGCGCGCGCCGCGGTCGGAGCTCCACTGCTCGCGGGGGTGGACGATGCCGTAGGTCTTGTTGAACCCCTCGGCGGCGCGGGCGCGCACGTGGGCGCGGGAGCGTTCGTGGGGTGCGAACCGGGCGATGTCGGCCGCGTGCGGGTCGATCTCCGGGGCGCCGTCGGTCATCCACTCGGCGATCAGCCGGCCGACCCCCGGCCCCTCCTTGATCCACACGGCGGCGGCGGACCACAGGCCCCGCACCTCGGGGGTCTCGCCGAGCAGCGGGTGTCCGTCGGGTGTGAGGGACAGCAGCCCGTTGATCGCGTGCCGGATCCCCGCGTCCGGGCGGTCGAGGATGCCGCCGAAGAGCTCCAGGGCCGCCTCCATCTGCGGGTCGAAGTCGTCCGGGGTGAACGGCAGCTGGGTGGGCGAGAGCGCCGCGGCGGCGAGCGAGGGGATCTCGTCGGGGTCGAGCAGGATCGGGCGGTGGGCGTAGGAGCCGATCTCGAGGTCGGCGCCGCTCTGCCGCTCGTACATCAGCGGGTCCATGTCGCGGATGATCGGGAACGCGATCTCCCGCCCGGTGGCCGCGAGCTCCTCGATGGGTCCCACGTCGATCATCTGGTGCACGGCGGGGGTGAGCGGGATCGCCGCCCCGGCCAGCGCGGCGATGCGGGGGCTCCACACGCCGCACGCGACGACGACGTACTCGGTCTCGACGTCCCCGCGGTCGGTGCGGACCCGGCGCACCCGGCCGTCCTCGACGTCGATGCCCCGCACCTCCGTCAGCGCCGAGACGGTGAGGGCGCCGGCGGCGGTGGCCCGTTCGCGCATCAGCTCGCCGGCGCGCAGCGGGTCGACGACGGCCACCGACGGCGTCCAGAAGCCGGCGAGGACCACCGTGGGGTCGAGGAACGGGACCTTCTCCACGACCTGCGCCGGGGTGATCAGCTCGGCGTCGATGCCCCACGCGCGCGCCGAGGACATCCGGCGGTGCAGCTCCTGGACCCGCTCGGCGGTGCGGGCCAGCTCGATGCCCCCGCAGGTGGTCAGCGTGCCGAGCTCGGCGTACTGGCGCACCGAGTCCCCCGTCAGCAGGGTGATCTCGCGGGAGTGGTCGACGGGGAACACGAAGTTCGACGCGTGGCCGGTGGAGCCGCCCGGGTCGGGCAGCGGACCCTTGTCGACCAGCAGGACGTCGCGCCACCCCAGGCGCGCGAGGTGGTGCACGACGGCGTTGCCGACGATCCCGGCCCCGATCACGACGACCTGGGCCCGGTCAGGGAGTGGGCTCACGGCTGCTCCTCTCGGCAGGTCTTCAGGCGGCCGCGCGGCGGGCCTCGGACAGCCACCGCACGGTCGGCTCGACCTGGTTGAACGTGTAGACGTGCACCTGCTCGAGGGCGCAGTCACCGGCGGCGACGTGCGCCGCGAGGGCCGCGACCAGCTCGTCGGGCCGGTGCCGCCCGGACCGGACGAGCGCGCCGGCGGTCGCGCGGTGGGAGCGGGCGAACCGCACGGCGTCGGCGACGCCGATGCGCACGCTGATGCGCAGCAGCCGCGCGGCGTCGACGACGCCGGGGATGCCGGCGATCACCGGTAGCGCGATCCCCCGCCGGCGGGCCGCACCGACGAACGCGCAGACGAGGTCGGCCTCGAAGCACAGCTGCGTCACCGTGTAGTCGGCGTGCACCTGCTTGGCCTCCAGGTCGGCCCACAGCACCTCGGTGGCGACGCGGTGGTGCCCGTCGGGGTAGGACGGCACCCCCACGCGCGACGGCCGCCGCCCGAGGTCCTCGATCGCCCGCAGCAGCGCGAGTCCGTCGGCGAACGGCCCGGCGGGCTCCCGGGCGTCGCCGCCCACGACGAACACCTCGCGGACCCCGGCCCCCGCGAGGCGGTCGAGGTGCTCGGCCAGCTCGCCGCGGGCGCGCAGGCTGCGCGCCGCGAGGTGGGGCACCGCGGCGAAGCCGCGGGCGGCGAGCTCCTCGGCGACCGCGACGGTGGCCGCGACGCCCCGGCTCGGCGAGGCGGTGACGGCCACCGTCGCCCCGGCGGGCAGGTCGTCGGCGGCCTCCAGCACGCCCGCCACCGGCGCCACCTCGTAGCGCGGACGGGCGAGCAGGGTGGCGACGGCCCGGCGGACGTCCGGGCCGTCCGGGACGTCCGGGACGTCCATGGCTCCGTCCACGGCGTGCCCCGCTCAGCCCTTGGGCGTCTGCTTGCGCGGGTCGACGAAGGGCTTCTCCACCACCACCGCGTCGCGCGTGTCGTTCCCCCGGGTCGAGCTCCGCTCCGCTCCGTCTCGCGGTCCGGTGGTGACGGCCAGCGTCGTCCCCAGCGGCGTGGACGGGGTGGCGACCATGGCCAGCCCGATGTTGCGCTCGAGGCGGGGTGACCAGCAGGCGCTGGTGACGGATCCGACGAGGTGTCCCGCGTCGTCGCGGACCTCGAACGGCTCGATCATCGACCCGTCGTTGAACGAGCCCAGCGGGGCGCCGCCGATCTCGACGCCGACCAGTGAGCGCGACAGCCCCTGCTGCTTGGCCCGGATCAGGGCGTCCTTGCCGACGAAGTCCGCCTCCTGGTCGAGGTCGACCATCCACGTGTAGTCGTAGCCGACCTCGAGCGGGTTGGTGTCGAGGGTGATGTCGCACCCGTAGGCGAGCATGCCGCCCTCGATGCGCCGGATGTGACACGGCCCGATCGGGCGCATGCCGTGCGGGATGCCCGCCTCCCACACCCGGTCCCACAGCCGCCCGGCGTCCCGGCTCGCGTGGTGCAGGTAGATCTCGTAGCCGATCTCCGCGCTGTAGCCGGTGCGGCTGACGACGACGTCCATGCCGTCCAGCACGGCGTGCCGCAGGTGGTAGTAGGGCATCTCGGCGACGTCGTGGCCGAACAGGTCGGCGACGACGGCCTTGGCCCTCGGCCCCTGGACCTGCACCGGGGCGACGTCGATCTCGCGGACCCGCACGTCCCAGCCGCCGGCGTGGGCCAGGCCCATCGCCCACAATCCGACGTCCGAGTCGGCCAGGGAGAGCCAGAAGCGGTCCTCCTCGACGCGCAGCAGGACCGGGTCGTTGATGATCCCGCCGTCGGGCGCGGTGATGAACACGTACTTGCACTGCCCGACGGCGCACTTGGTCAGGTCGCGGGGCACCAGCATGTTGGTGAACGCGAACGCGTCGGGCCCGGTGATCTCGATCTGGCGCTCGACGCCGACGTCCCAGAGGGTCACGTCCTCGAGCAGCGCCCAGTACTCGGCGACGGGGTCGCCGTAGTGCCGTGGGTGATACGTGTGGTTGTAGACGCTGTACATCGCCACGCCGTGCGCCCGGGACTTCCAGAAATAGGGCGACTTCCGCAGGCGCGGGTAGAGCAGGACCGCCGGGGTCGCCACCACCGCCGAGGGTGGTGCCGGCGCGATGTCGATCGAGGTCGGGCGGGGCAGGACGTCCGTCATCGCCACCTCACTTCTACGTGCGTCCGCCGGCACCTCCGCTGGACCGCGAGGACGATGTTGCGATCAACGCAACGGGTTGTCGTTGGCGCAACGAGCATGCGTCCGTGACCCAGGTCACGTCAAGGGGTGCGGTCGTGCGGCGTCGCCGCCGTCGCGGGCCGACGCGGCGGCGTGATCAGGACCGGAGCAGGCCCGCGGGCTCGCGACGGGTGTGCACCCGGTAGGCCACGGGCAGCGCGAGGCCGGGGGTGCCGTCGAGGGCCTTCGCGGCGACGGCGGGGGTGAACTCGATGCGCAGGACGTCGGCGAGGGTGGCGCGGTCGGGGAAGCGCCAGAGGGTGTCGACGCGGCGCAGCGCGAACCCCTGCGAAGCGAAGAACCGCTCGGCGGCGGCCGGGTCGTAGCGCGGGGCCGAGGCGCGCATCCAGGCGCCGTAGGAGTGCCGGGTGGCGTCGAGGTCGACGATCACGAGCACCCCGCCGGGCCGCAGCACGCGGGACGCCTCGGCCAGTCCGGGTTCGCAGCCGGGGCCGAAGAAGTAGGCGGTGCGCGCGTGGACGACGTCGGCGCTGTCGTCCGCGAGCGGCAGGGCCGCGGCGCTGCCCTGCTCCACGCGGCAGCCGGAGAGGCCGGCCACCCGGGCGCGGGCCCGGTCGACGAGCGGCCGGTGGGGCTCGACGCCGACCACCGTGCGGGCGCGCTGCGCGAACCGCGGCAGGTGGTAGCCGTCGCCGCACCCGACGTCGACGACGTCGGCGCCGTCGTGCGGGGCCAGTTCGGCGACGGTGTCCCACAGCGCGCCCGTGGCGTCCTGCGCGGCGTTCTCCCGCTCGTAGACCTCGGGCCAGCGCCAGATGTTGGGCGACTCGACGACGCCGGAGACGGAGCGGAGCGGAGCTCGACCTCGGAGGTCGCCGGAGACGGAGCGGAGCGGAGCTCGACCTGGGAGGTCGCCGGAGACGGAGCGGAGCGGAGCTCGACCTGGGAGGTCGCCGCTGCGGGAGCGCCCCACGGTCAGGGCGTCGGGACCAGGACGAGCAGCAGCAGCCAGGCCATCGGCGCCGAGGTCACCAGCGAGTCCAGCCGCTCCATGAGCCCGCCGTGCCCGGGCAGGACCGAGCCCATGTCCTTGATGCCGAGGTCGCGCTTGACCAGCGACTCGACGAGGTCCCCGGTGACCGCGGTGGCCACGAGCAGCGGGCCGACGATCAGGCCGTACCACCACCGGTCGTCGAGCAGCAGCGCGATGGACAGGCACGCCCCCACCGAGCCGAAGAGGATCGAGCCCCCGAAGCCCTCCCACGACTTCTTGGGGCTGACCTTGGGCGCCATGGGGTGCTTGCCCAGCAGCGCGCCCAGCGCGTAGCCGCCGGTGTCCGAGCAGATGACGACGATGAGGAACGTGAGGACCCGCGCCGTGCCGTCGGCGGGCACGACCAGCATCGTCCCGAAGGCCATGCACAGCGGTATCCAGCACAGCACGAGCATCGAGGCGCCGACGTCGCGCACGAACCCGCCCGCCCCGAGCCGCATCCGCCACAGGAAGCACCCGAGGACCGTGACGAGCAGCGCGCCGAGGATGCCCTCGGTGCCGAACGGCCAGGCCAGCCAGATGATGGCCTGCCCGCCGATCAGGACCGGGACGCGCGAGAGGCGGATGCCCGCGGCGCGGTGCAGGGCCCCGAAGAGCTCCCAGGTGCCGATGACGGCGCAGACCGCGACGATCCCGATCCACGCCTGCCGCACGGTGAGCAGGGCGACGAGGATGACCGCGCCCATGGCGAGGCCGACGCCGATCGCGACGGGCAGGTTGCGTCCCGCGCGCGAGGAACGGGGCGGATCGGACGACGTCGTCGGCGTCGCCGGCACCCGGGTGTCGTCGACGCCTTCGGTGCGCGCCGGGTCCGCGTCGCGCGGGGTGTGCGACGTCGCGTCCGACCGGGCGGCCGGGTCCGGCGACCCGGCCGGGGTCGCCGTGGCCGCCGCCGGGGTGGGCCGCCGGGGCCGTGACGCGGAGGGTGTCATGGGACCGGTACCTCAGACCTCGAGGAGCTCGGCTTCCTTGTTCTTGACGAGGTCGTCGACCTGGGCGACGTAGCGGGCCGTCACGCTCTCGAGCTCCTTCTCGGCGCGTCCGGTCTCGTCCTCGCCGGCCTCGCCGTCCTTGACGATGCGCTGCAGCTCGGCCATGGCCGAGCGGCGCACGCTGCGGATGGAGACCTTCGCGTCCTCGCCCTTGCTGCGCGCGACCTTGACCATGTCGCGGCGGCGCTCCTCGGAGAGCTGCGGGAAGACGACGCGGATGATCTGGCCGTCGTTGCTGGGGTTGACGCCCAGGTCGGAGTCGCGGATCGCGCGCTCCATGCTGGCCAGCTGACTGGCGTCGTAGGGCTTGATGACGGCCATCCGGGCCTCGGGGACCTGCACCGCGGCGAGCTGGTTCAGCGGGGTCCAGGCGCCGTAGTACTCGACCTGGATCCGGTTGAACATGGCCGGGCTGGCCCGCCCGGTGCGCACGCCGCCGAGGTCTTCCTTGGCGACGCTGACGGCCTTCTCCATCTTCTCCTCGGCGTCGAGGAGCGTCTCGTCGATCATCGTTCGGCTCTCCTCAGCTGCCGGAGGGGGTGGTGACCAGCGTCCCGATCCTCTCACCCCGCACCGCACGGGCGATGTTCCCCTCGACCAGCAGGTTGAACACCATGATCGGCATGTTGTTGTCCATGCAGAGGCTGAACGCGGTGGCGTCGGCGACCTTGAGGCCCTTCTCCAGCACCTCGCGGTGGGAGACCTCGTGGAACATGGTCGCCGTGGGGTCGAGCTTGGGGTCGGCGGTGTAGACCCCGTCGACGCCCTTGGCCATGAGCACGACCTCGCACTCGATCTCCAGCGCCCGCTGCGCGGCGGTGGTGTCGGTGGAGAAGTAGGGCATGCCCACGCCCGCGCCGAAGATGACGACGCGCCCCTTCTCGAGGTGGCGCATCGCGCGGCGCGGGATGTAGGACTCGGCGACCTGGCCCATGGTGATGGCGGTCTGCACGCGGGTGTCGATGTGGTGCTCGCGCTCGAGGAAGTCCTGCAGGGCCAGGCAGTTCATGACCGTGCCGAGCATGCCCATGTAGTCGGCACGCTGGCGCTGCATCCCGTAGCGGTGCAGCTCCTCGCCGCGGAAGAAGTTGCCGCCGCCGATGACGACGGCGATCTGGACGCCGGTGCGCACGACGTCGGCGATCTGGCGGGCGACGGTCTGGACCACGACGGGATCGACGCCCACGCCGCCGCCGCCGAACATCTCGCCGCCGAGCTTGAGCAGGACCCGGCGATGGCCGGAGCGGGCCTCGGGACCGGCGTCCGACACGCTCCGGGGAATCGCCACGCTCTCCTCCACCACTGCCGATCCGATCGCGGGGTGCCGGTCGCGGTGCCGGTACCGGGTCCGTGCCCGGTCACCGGCACCGCGGCGGGCTCAGGGCTGGCCGACCTCGAAGCGCGCGAAGGTGCGGACGGAGACGCCCGCCTCCTCGAGCACCTTGCCGACGCTCTTCTTGTCCACCGATACCGAGTCCTGCTCGAGGAGCACGGTGTCCTTGTAGTAGCCGTTGAGGCGGCCCTCGACGATCTTGTCGATGATCTTCTCGGGCTTGCCCTCCTCGCGGGCGGTCGCCTCCGCGATGCGGCGCTCGCCCTCCACCACGTCCGCGGGCACCTCGTCGCGGGTGGTGTAGAGCGGGCGGGCCGCCGCGACCTGCATCGCGGCGCCGCGGGCCGCGTCGGCCGCGTCGTCGCCCTCGCCGGTGTAGGCGACGACGACGCCGATGGCCGGCGGCAGGTCGGAGGAGCGCCGGTGCAGGTAGGTCGCGGTGGGACCCTCCAGCAGCGCGACGCGGCGCAGCTCCAGCTTCTCGCCGATGCGGGCCGAGAGCTCCTGGACCCTGTCCTCGACCGTGCCCTCGCCGAGGGTCGCGGCCTTGAGCGACTCGAGGTCCTTGGCGCCGCTGGACAGCGCGACGCCGAGGATGTCGTCGGCCAGCTGCACGAAGTCGGCGTTCTTGGCGACGAAGTCGGTCTCGGAGTTGAGCTCGATCATCGCGCCGTCGCGGGCGGCCACCACGCCGTTGGCGGTGGTGCGGCCGGACCGCTTGCCCACGTCCTTCGCGCCCTTGATGCGCAGGGCCTCGATGGCCTTGTCGATGTCGCCCTCCGACTGCTCGAGGGCCTTCTTGCAGTCCATCATCCCGGACCCGGTGAGGTCCCGGAGCTTCTTCACGTCGGCAGCGGTGTAGTTCGCCATGGTGAGGCTCTCGTCCGTCCTCGTCGATTCGTCTGGTGTGCGTGCCGGATCGCGGTGGATCAGCCCTGCGGCGTGCCGTTGACCTGGCCGGCCTCCGGCGCCGCGGCGATCGCGTTGTCGTCGACCTCGGTGTCCTCGGTGGCGACGCCCGCGGTGCGCTCGGGGCGACTGGTCGGCGTGGTGTCGTCGCCGATGCGGTCCGCCGTGGCCTCGGCCTCCGGCGAGGCGACCGGCACGTCGCCGGGCGCGTCGGTGGCGGAGCTGGTGCTGCCCTGGTCGAGGCCGGACGGGGCGGCCGCCCCGTCACCGCCGGAGGCGATGAGCTCCTGCTCCCACTCGGCCAGCGGCTCGTCCGCGCCGCGCTCGCCGTCGCCGCGCTGACCGCGGGCCTGGAGGCCGTCGGCGCACGCCTGGGCCACCACGCGGGTCAGCAGCGCCGCCGAGCGGATCGCGTCGTCGTTGCCCGGGATCGGGTAGTCGACCTCGTCCGGGTCGCAGTTGGTGTCGAGGATGGCGACGACCGGGATGTTGAGCTTCCGGGCCTCGCCGACCGCGATGTGCTCCTTCTTGGTGTCGACCACCCACACCGCGCTCGGCACGCGACCCATGTCGCGGATGCCGCCGAGCGTCTTCTCGAGCTTGTCGTGCTCACGGGTGAGCATGAGGATCTCCTTCTTGGTGCGACCCTCGAAGCCCCCGCTCTGCTCCATGGCCTCCAGCTCCTTGAGCCGCTGGAGGCGCTTGTGCACGGTCTGGAAGTTGGTGAGCATGCCGCCCAGCCAGCGCTGGTTGACGAACGGCATGCCGACGCGCCGCGCCTGCTCGTCGATGGCCTCCTGGGCCTGCTTCTTCGTGCCGACGAAGAGCACCGTGCCGCCGTGGGCGACGGTCTGCTTGACGAACTCGTAGGCGCGGTCGACGTACGACAGCGTCTGCTGGAGGTCGATGATGTAGATGCCGTTGCGCTCGGTGAAGATGAAGCGGCGCATCTTGGGGTTCCAGCGGCGGGTCTGGTGTCCGAAGTGGACACCGGAGTCCAGCAGCTGGCGCATCGTGACGACGGCCATGCGGTGGAACTACCTCTCTCGGTGGCCCGGTGCTGTGACCAGGCCCTGCGGTTGACGCGACGGTCCCGGCCGGGCCGTCGCCCTGGTGCCCCGGCCGGTCCGACCCCCCGCCGTGACGGGGACCGCTCGGACGCGGTGCTGGCAGCGCTCGCCGGGGCGGGCGCTTGAGGGCACGCGAAGTCGGCCCGAGCAGCTCCCGACGGGCGGGAGACGACGGACCGCTGGTCAGGAGTGTACGCCGACCCCACCCCCGCCCTCCCCGTGCCCTCGCCGCCCCTCCCCGCCCCTCGGGGTGGGGCACGCGGGGCGTGCCAGCGCTGCGGCCTTGCCTGCGTCGGACGCCAGGAAATCCGCGTCCTCGCACCACCGGGGGAGCCGCCGGCGGGGTCGCTGCGTCGAACGTATGTGACGACGTCCCGCCCGCTCCCCCGTGTCCTGCCCGCCCGTGTCCTGCCCGCCCGTGTCCTGCCCGCCCGTGTCCCGCCCGCCCGCCGGCCGGTCGTCGCCGTCCTGGCGCTCCCGGCCGCGCTGGTCCTGCCGGTGCTGCTGGCCCTCGGGCTCGCGCACCCCGCCGCCGCGGCGCCCGCTCCCCCGCCCGTGGTGCCGGTCGGGGCCTTCGACTGGCCGCTGGCCGGGGTGGACGGCACGGGCGCGCCCGAGCGGGCGGGCGCGGTGGGCGCCGCGACGCGGCTGTTCGACCCGCCGCCGCACTACTACGGCCGCGGGCACCGTGGCGTCGACCTCGCCGGGCGCACGGGACTGGCGGTGGTGGCCGCGGGCGACGGCACGGTCGTCTTCGCGGGGCGGGTCGCCGGCCGCGGGGTCGTGTCGGTCGAGCACGGCGACGGCTTGCGTACGACCTACGAACCGCTCGCCGTCGCCGTCCCGCTCGGCGCCGTGGTCCGGCGCGGCGACGCGCTCGGCGCCCTCGAGCCCGGGCACCGCGGTTGTCCCGCCGCGGCCTGCCTGCACTGGGGCCTGCGCCGGCCGTCGGCCACCCCCGCGGCGGGCGCGCTGGAGTACCTCGATCCGCTGCTGCTGCTCGGCCTCGGCCGGGTGCGGCTCCTGCCGACCGACCCGTGAGGCCGCTCAGTGGTGCTGGAGCTCGGCGAGCCGGGCGCGCAGCCGCATGACCGCGCGGGTGTGCAGCTGGCAGACCCGCGACTCGGTCACCCCGAGGACGCGACCGATCTCGGCGAGCGTCAGGTTCTCGAAGTAGTAGAGACCGACGACGGTCCGGTCGCGCTCGGCGAGCTGACCGACCGCCTCGGCGAGCAGCCGGCGGGTCTCCTGGTCCTCCATCGCCGCGAGCGGGTCCTCGGCGCCCGTGTCGGGCAGCGAGTCCACCAGCGACGGGGCTCCGCCGCCGTCCGAGCCCGCGGCACGGCCGGCGGCGACGAGCTCGTCGAGCGCGGCGACGCTCGTCATCGCGATCTGCCCGAAGGTGGCCCGCAGGTCCTCGGTGGACGTGTCGAGCTCGGCGGCGAGCTCGGCGTCGCTGCACGAGCGCTGCTCGCGACTCTCGAGGCGCTCGATCGCGCGCTCGATCTCGCGGGCGCGGGAACGGACCGAGCGCGGCACCCAGTCCTGCGAGCGCAGCTCGTCGAGGATCGCGCCGCGGATGCGCTGCATGGCGTAGACCTCGAACTTGCGCCCGCGGTCGGGCTCGAAGCGCTCGATGGCGTCGACGAGGCCGAAGATGCCGCACTGGATGAGGTCGGCGACGTCCACGTGCGAGGGCAGGCCGGTGCCGACGCGGCCGGCGACGTACTTGACCAGCGGCGCGTAGTGCAGCACCAGCCGGTCCTTCGTCGACTTGCGCGGGTCGGCGGCGTAGGTGGCCCAGAGCTCGGCGATGCCGGCCTCGACCAGCGCCTCCTCGTCGGCGGCGCCGGGCGCGACGGCGCCCAGCGTGGCCGGGCCGGGGCGGGCCGGGCCGGGCGCGCCGGCGCGGTC
>Ga0196958_10000160_pt1 | contig 22258 bp, 20 predicted proteins | sample S1v_10metaG_FD_148654 | JGI IMG/M metagenome (GOLD analysis project Ga0196958, IMG submission 148654) | Soil microbial communities from Anza Borrego desert, Southern California, United States - S1+v_10 | ecosystem: Environmental > Terrestrial > Soil > Desert | place: USA: California | collected... | reverse complement strand
GTGCAGGGCGAGCCGATCGCTTTCGCGCGCGGGGCGGGCACCGTCGAGCAGTACCGGCCCCTCCCTTTCCCTGCGCCGCAAGGTTTCCTCGCCGTGGCGTAGCCAGCTCCTCAGTTGCGTGAGCCCGGCGGGCGCGTCCCCGAGCAGCGCCTTCATCGCGCCGCAGCCGGAATGCCCGCACACCACCACTTCCCGCACCCGCAGCAGCCCGACGGCGTACTCGACGGCCGCCCCCACGGAGAAATCCGCGTCGGCGTCGGCGTGCGGGACGAGGTTTCCGATGTTCCGCACGGTGAACAGGTCGCCCGGACCGCTGGTGGTGATCAGGTTCGGCACGATCCGCGCGTCGGCGCAGGTGATGAACAGGGTGTGCGGCCGCTGCCCGTTCGCCAGTCCGTCCCAGGTGCTCCGCAGCAGGGGCGCCGTCCGCCGCTGGAACTCCGAAGCACCACGGCACAACGGGACGCTGCCGCCGCGCTGGCTCGGCAGTTCGAGATGTTCGGCCTGCCATTGCGACCACGGCGCGAGCCACCGCGGCACCACCCGGGACGCGACGCCGCGGCGCACGGTCGGCACGCCCGCCTTTCCGCGGCCGAACCACGGATGCCCGATCTCGTCGACGAGCACGGTGCCCCCGGCGCGTTCGTACGCGCGCTGCCAGCCGCGCAGGCAGTCGAAAGCGGCGTGGTCGAGGTAGTCGACGAACAGTTCCAGCGTCACCTCGGAACACTCGGGGACTTCGGCCAGGGCGGCCGTCAGCCTCGGCACGGAAAGGAAGGTGAGCGCGCCTTCGATGACGACGCGGGTCCGCGGGCCGTCCGGTTCGACGCGGATGCCGGAGAACAGCATCCGGCGCAGCATCAGCGCGAGCGCCACCACGATGCCCGCGGCGACGCCGGTGAGCAGGTTGACGGCGACCGCACCGAGCAGGGTCGCGAGGTAGACGAGCAGGTCACCGTGGCGGCGGACTTCACGGAGATTGGTGAGGTTGACCAGTTTGGCGCCGACGTAGACGAGGAGACCGGCGAGCGCGGCGAGCGGGATCAGCCGCAACACGCCCACCAGGAACAGGCAGCAGCCGAGGATCCAAACGCTGTGCAGGATGGTCGACATCCTGGTCCGGGCGCCCGCTTCGACGTTGGTCATCGTGCGCACGACGACGCCGGTGACCGGGAATCCGCCAAGCGAACCGGCGGCGGCGTTCGCCAGGCCCTGTCCGATCAGCTCGCGGTTGAGGTCGGTGTGCGGCCCGTCGCGCAGTTTGTCGACGGCGACGGCGGAAAGCAGGCTTTCCAAGCTGGCGATGAGCGCGATGGAGAGGGCGGCGGCGATGACCGCCGTCCAGGACCCTGACGGCACCTCGGGAACGAAACCCAGCTCCGGCAAGCCGTTCGGGAGGTCGACGCGCGGCAGGTCCATCCCCGCCGCGACGGAAAGGCCGGTCGCGAGCGCGACGGCGGCGAGCGGGCCGGGGACGCGGCGCACCGCAGGCGGCATCCTGGTCCACGCCAGCAGGACGCCGACGGTGACCACACCGATCAGCGCGGCCTGGTCGTGGTGACCGACGATCCGGCCCGGCAGCGCGAGCACGTTCGCGATCGTGGAACTCCGCGCCACCCCGCCGAGCACGACGTGCAACTGGCCGAGGACGAGGATCAGCCCGATCCCGGCGAGCAGGCCGTGCACGATGGCGGGCGAGATCACCAGTGCGGCGCGGGCGACGCGGCAGACGCCGAAGAGGATCTGGACCACGCCCGCCCCGGCGGTGATCGCGCAGGTGGCGGCCCATCCGAAGGTCGAGATGGTCTCCGCGATGACGATGGTCAGCGCGGCGGACGGACCGCTGACTTGCAGGGCGGAGGCGCCGAAGAGGCTCGCGACGATTCCGCCGACGACGGCGGAGACGAGTCCGGCGAGCAAGGGGGCTCCGGCGGCGTGTGCGACGCCGAGCGAGAGCGGGACCGCCACGAGGAAGACGACGACCGAAGCCGGGAGGTCGTGGCGAAGGTTCTTCAGGAAGGTCGATGTGGGCTTGCGGCGGCCTGGGGGCCCGGTGTCGTGCTCGTCACCAACGAAGTCGATCATGGGGGCAGGAAACCTGATCGGCGCGTAAAAGTCCGCTACGCAAAGGTTTCTCAGGTTTGCTTGTGCGTCCAAGAACTAGGACATAGCACCTTTTTGCGACAAAGCCCCCTAGAAGGGACTCGATCGGACTCGCCCGTTCGCCTGACCAAGGTCCACCCATGACCACGCTCTGTACCGAGCGTGGCCTTCCCGGATTCCTGTGGCCACGGTCACACTCTTTATGCTGAATTTGCCGGTTTTACGCTTTTTGTGCGGCCGAGACCATTGCGGAAGTGATCGCGGCGAGGTCGTCCGTGTCGGAGATGTAGGGCGGCATCGTGTAGATCAGGTTCCGGAAGGGGCGCAGCCAGACCCCGTTCTCCGTGAGGACCTCGGTCGCCACCGCCATGTCCACGGGATGATCCAGTTCCACGACGCCGATGGCGCCGAGCACCCGCACGTCGGCGACCGAGGACAGCTCACGAGCCGGCTCGAGCCCGGTCTTCAGCGCGGCCTCGATCCGCGGGACATCGGATTTCCAGCCGCCTTCGGTGAGGATCCCCAGCGAGGCGTTGGCGACCGCGCAGGACAGGGGGTTCCCCATGAACGTCGGGCCGTGCGCCAGCACCGGCAGTTCCCCGCGCGAGATCCCGTCGGCGATCTCCGGTGTGCACAACGCCGCCGCCATCGTCAGGTAACCCCCGGTCAGCGCCTTGCCCAGGCACAGGACGTCCGGCGTGACCCCGGCGTGCTCGGCGGCGAACAGCTCGCCGGTGCGGCCGAAACCGGTGGCGATCTCGTCGAAGACGAGCAGGACGTCGTTGGCCTCGGTGAGTTCGCGCAGCGCGCGCAGGTACGCGGGCGGGTGGAACCGCATGCCACCGGCGCCCTGCACGACCGGCTCGACGATGATCGCGGCCAGCTCGCCGGCGTGCCGTTCGATCTCGGTCGCGAGCAGGTCGAGATACGCCTGATCCGGCTCGTCGGCGAAACCACCCGGCGGCTTGGGCAGGAACAGCTGATCCGGCAGGATCCCGCGCCACAGCGCGTGCATCCCGCCCTCGGGATCACAAACGCTCATCGGCGTGAACGTGTCGCCGTGGTAGCCGCCGCGCCAGGTCATCAGGCGCCGCTTTTCCTTGCGCCCCACCGACTGCCAGTACTGCAGGCACATCTTGACGGCGACCTCGACCGACACCGACCCCGAATCGCACAGGAAGACGTGCCGCAAGCCGTCCGGGGCGAGGTCGACCAGCGTCTTCGCCAGCCTGATGGCCGGTTCGTGGGTGAGACCGCCGAACATCACGTGACTCATCCGGCCCGCCTGCTCGGCCAGCGCCGCGTCCAGCACCGGGTTCCGGTAGCCGTGGATCGCCGCCCACCAGGACGACATCCCGTCGATCAGTTCGCGGCCGTCGTCGAGGATGAGCCGGACCCCGCTCGCCTCACGTACGAGCAGGGAATCGAGCTTGCTCGGCATCGGCCCGTACGGGTGCCAGACGTGTTCCGCGTCGAGCGCGAGGAGTTCGGCGGCGTCCATCCGGCGACCCTACGACACGTCCCGCTCAGCGCAGGCGCACAGGGAGGGATTCCAGGCCGTGGACCAGGGTGCTTCCCCGCCACCGCAAGGCTTCCGCTCCCACCGGGTGTACCGTGCGACGGTCACCGGTCCGGGTGGAGGATCTCTTTTCGTGCGCTACCGTCCGATTTCTCCCGCTCTGCTGGTCTCGGAGCTGACCGAACGCATCACGGCGATCACCGGTCGCCGCCGGCTCGCGGTCGCCGTCGACGGCGCGGCCGGGGCGACCGACACCACAGAACTCGCCGACGCCCTGGTCGATCCCCTGCGGATCGCCGGTCACGCCGCGGTGCGGATCTCGGCCAACGACTTTCTCCGCCCCGCCTCGCTGCGGTTCGAACGCGGCAAACAGGATCCGGATTCGCGCTACAGCGACTGGCTCGACCTCGGCGCCCTTCGCCGCGAGGTGCTCGACCCGCTCGCCGAGGACGGCAGCGGACTGGTCCTCCCGTCGCTGTGGGATCCGGTCCGCGATCGCGCCACCCGCGCCGAACGCGTCGAACTGCCCGAAGGCGGCGTCGTCCTGCTCGACGGGGAGTTCCTCTTCGGCGCTGGGCTCGCTTTCGACCTGAGCGTGCACCTGTGGCTCTCGCCCGCCGCGCTCAAGCGGCGGGTGCCGGACGCCTGGGCGCTCCCCGCCTACGAGCGCTACGAACGGGAAGTGGACCCGGTTGCGCTGTCCGACTTCGTGATCCGCGTCGACGACCCGAAGCACCCGGCGCGCTACGAACCCTGACGCCTCAGCGCACCGCCGCCACGGGATCGCCGTCGAGCAGCCCGGAAAGCCTGGCCGCCATGGTGTCCCACCGCCAGTGCGCACCGACCCATTCGCGACCGGCGGCCCCCATCCGCCGTGCCCGCACCGGATCCGCCAGCAACGCGGCCAGCGTCTCCCGCAACTGCTGCTCGTCACGGCCGTCGACGACATGCCCGGTGACCTCGTCCAGCACCGTTTCCGGCGCGCCCCCGGAGCTCCCGGCGACGACCGGCAGCCCCGACGCCGAAGCCTCCAGATACACGATGCCCAGGCCCTCGACGTCGAGCCCCTTCCCCCGCGTCCGCGCCGGCATCGCGAAGACGTCACCCGCGTTGTAGTGCGCGGGCAACTCCTTCCACGGCACCGATCCGGTGATGACGACGCTGTCCTCGAGCCCCATCGCCTCGACGAGCCCGGTGAGCGTCTTGCGGTACGGGCCGCCGCCGACGAGCAGCAGCGCCACGTCCGGGATCCGCTTGCGGAGCTCGGGCAGGATCTTGATCAGCATGTCCTGGCCCTTGCGCGGCACCAGCCGCGAAACGCAGACGATCGTCGGACGGCCGCCGAGACCGTGCCGTTCGCGGATCTCCTCGCCCGCGGCCGCGTCCGGCCGGTAAAGCGCGGTGTCGACGCCACACGGAAGCATCTCCAGCCCCGCCATCGGGCCGAAGGCGGCCGAAAACCGGGAGCGCGTGTACTTGCTGACGTAGGTGATCACGTCGACGGTGTCACCGATCCGGCGCAACGCCTGCCGGGAACCCGGGAGCATCGACCAGCCGACCTCGTGGCCGTGTGTCGAGGCCAGCAACCGGCGGGCGCCCGCCCCCCGCAGCGGATGTCCCAACAACGCCAGCGGCGCGGCGGCACCGAACCAGACGGCCTCGCAGTCGCGGGCGCGCATGATTTCCTTGGCCCGCCTGAGCACGTCCGGTGTCGGCAGCATGAGCGACGTCGGATGGCGCACCACCTCGAACGGGGCGGCGGCGTCGAACTCGCCGTGCGAGCCGGTGCTCGATTCCCAGGAGGGGGCGTAGACGACGAGGTCGTCGGCGGGCAGGCGGGTGGCCAGCGAGTTCAGGTAGTTCTGGATGCCGCCTGGCCGGGGCGGGAAGTCGTTGGTCACCAACAGGGTCCTCAGCACCTCTGCAGGCTACTTGGCCCACCACAGGCGAAAGGGGCGGCACCGCTCGCGCGGTACCGCCCCTTTCCGGGTGTTCGTCAGGCCGTCGGGCGACGGGCGCCGACGTAGTTGTTCTGCAGCGGCGACACCTTGACGACGTCGCCGGTGGTCGGCGCGTGCACCATCATGCCGTTGCCGACGTACATGCCGACGTGCGAAACCGGTGAGTTGTAGAACACCAGATCGCCCGGCTGGAGCTGCGACCTCTGCACCGGGGCGCCGAAGGTCGACTGCTGACGGCTGGACCGCGGCAGGGTGAGACCGGCCTGCTTGTACGCCCAGAGCATCAGACCCGAGCAGTCGAAGGACGAGGGGCCGGTGTCGCCCCAGCCGTACGGGCTGCCGAGCTTGCTCTTCGCGGCCGCGAGGGCGGCCGCCGCGGCGGCACCCGGGGCGGGCAGGTTCGGGAACGCGCCGCCCTTGTCCTTCTGGGCGGTGCGGTCCGCGGCGCTCAGGTTGCCGCCGGCCCGCTCGATCTCCTTGAGCTGTTCGGCCAGCGTCTTCTGCCGCGCCTCGATGTCCGTGGTCAGCTTGGCGGCCGTGTCACGGGCGGCGGTGGCCGTGTTCTGGGCGTCCGCCGCCTGCTTCGCCGCGGCCGCGGCCTGGGCGACGGCACCGCTGAGGTTGTTCAGGGCGGTGTTCTTGTTCGCGGCGAGGACCTCAAGCGCCGAGGAGCGCTCCAGGAAGTCCTGGGTCGACGCGCCCGACAGCAGCGATGACAGCTTGTTCAGCTGCACACCGCTGGTGAAGGAGGCACCGGCGAACTTGTTCACCTCGGCTTGGAACGTCTTCTCGTCACCGGCCGCCTTGACACCGAGGTCCTTGGCGGCGGCGGCGTCCGCCGTGGCCTTGTCGAGCTCCGCCTGCTTCGCGGCGAGATCGTCCTTCGCCTTGAGGAGGTCTTCGTTGGCCTTCTCCGCCTGTGCCGCGAGGTCGCGGTACTTGGCGAGAGCCTCCGAACCGGACGGGGGCTGTTGGAGGGCGGGGGTTGGGGCAGCAGTGGCAGCAGGCTGGGCGACCGTTACGGCGGTGATCACCGCGGCCGCGGCCAAAGCTCCTGACACCACGCGCTTGACTGGATGCGACTGCACGGTCGCGCGTGTCTCCTTCGCTGTCGGCCACCGACTCGGAACCCGGGACGAAGAGGTCGGGGGCCCTCTTCCGCAGAGCCGCGACGCCGACCGTGAGGCCCGCGCGGTTCCCCGCGTTCCCGCCGTGCGCCTGGCCGGGTGCTATCGCATCAGGTTTGACGCATGGCTGGTTCTGGTGCAACTCCCCGACAAAGCTGCTTCGGTGGCGATCCCGTGTCGCCGTCTGGCGACGACTTCCGGCCACGAGATCTCGGACAGGTTACGAAACCACGGGCACGGCGTCCACCATGGTGGTGGCAAAAACTCTCCGTGATGCGCCGAAACACCTTCGGACCAGCATGAGTGGAAAGATGTGACGGGCGTTACATCCTGGGGCTGGTCGCGACTACCTACCGTTCACCCGATCGGATCGACCACTCGTCGAATGTCCCGTTCGTGGCGTGTCTCAGGCGGATTTGCGGCGCTCCTGCCCGACGATTTCGACCATCCGGAGGCGCGGGACCATCCCGGCTTCCGCGAGCGCGTCGATCGCCTTCCGTTCGTCGGCGTCCCATTCGAGCGCCGGGGGCGCGCCGAGAAGGACACTGACGACACAGTCATGACATGCGTCACCGCGGACCGCGCATCGGTCGCAATCGATGACGAACGTCTCTATGTCCGCTATATCGGCGATGGCCTTGCCGTCCATCTCGGCTCCTCACTTTCAGTGGTGAGGTGCACATTAAGAGCGACCACCGACAGTTTCGGTCCCAGCCGGCCCCGAGCACGCGAGTCACGGCTCGAATCACGCGAGTTACGCCTCTGATCACGCGTGTTCGCTTTCCCCTCACGCGTGGCACGGATTTCAGACCCGGCTGAGCCGCGACACCAGCACCGCGGACGGCACCGGATGCGCGCCCTTGCGCCGCACCGAATCCGCCACCGCGCGGTCCGTGCTCGCGACCACCATCGGCCGCCCCGGCGGCTCGGCCGCGACCAGGGAACGGATGACGTCGTCCGCGAGCACGCCGCGTTCGGAGAACAGCACCCGCACCCCGCGCGGCACGGCCGCGGGCACGGAGAGCACGCCGGCGCCGTCGAACACCACGGTGACTTCGGCCGACGTCCGCGCGGCGAGTGCGGAAAGCTGGTGGATCAGCCGGTCGCGCTGGTCGGAAAGCGCCAGTTCCGGGTAGCCGGTCTTCGTGACGTTGTAGCCGTCGACGATCAGATGCACGTTGGGCAGCGCGAGATGCCGGTCGAGCGCGGTGACGTCCTGGATCCTGCCGCCCGCCCCCAGGCCCGACGTCGCGCCGCGGACCATGTCCGCCGGGCGCTGGCCCCGCGCGCTCACCGAAAGCTCCCGGCGAAGCCCGCCGACGGCGCCTTCGATGGTGTCGAGCAGCAGCCCGAGCCTGACCTCGTCGGCCTGACGCGCCTCGCGGGCGGATTGACGGGCGATCTCGGCGTCGGTGACGGCCTTTTCCGCCCGCGCCCGCTCAGCCGCGACCCGCTGCCTCTCGCGGTCCAGCTGGGCCTTCAACGCCTTGATCTCCGCGGCGCTCTCGGCGCCGCCGCTCTCCAGTCGGGCGCGAGCCTCGGCGACCGCGTCCTTGGCCTGACGCAGCTGGACACCTTGCTCTCGTAAGCGCTTCAAGAGTTTTTCGACCTCGGCGTCGCGTTCACCCCGCGCACCACCGGCGATCTCCTTGGCTTCGCGCAACTCTTCGCGCAGCTGGGCCAGTTCGGTCTCGAGCCGCTGGTTGCGGGCCAGCGCGGCATCGCGTTCGGCGCGCAACGCCGTCTCCTCGGCGTTCTTCGCCACCAGCCGGACCCGGCCCGCCGCGCCGGCCTCGCCGAGGAGCACGGCGGCGGCCGCGGCGGCGACGGAATCGGGGGCGTTCGGGTCGAGAGCGTCCTTACGGTGGTCACGCAGCCATTCGGTGACCGCGACCCGGAACTGCGAGGACTCCCTCAGCGCGGCGAGCAACGCCGTCCCGCCGAGTTTCGCGCGTTTCGCCGGGGCGAACTTGGCGACCGGGCGCAGCTGCCTCGGCACGTCGGCGACCGGCAGTTTGCCGACGGCGGCGGCCGCCAGCTCGGCGATCCGCTCCCGCACGGTCTCCGGCAAGGACGTCCAGCCTTCGGCCGGCACCTCTTCGGACGGCACCTCCGCGTCCGCCGACGCCACGACACCCGAGGGGCCGGTGGCGTCCTCGGGTGTTTCGGGGACTGCGGGCTGCGGTTGCATCGCTCCAGCGTAGGCCCCATGGCCTCGGGGCGCGCTGAATGGGACGGCGTGCGGCGTCCCCGGGATTGTCGGTGCCCACCCCTACTGTGCCCGACCATGGACACCGGACGGCGGCCCGGCGCGGCGCAACTCGCCTTCGACGAGCTCGGAACCCCTTTGCGGGACACCACTTTCGTCGTATTCGACCTGGAGACCACGGGGACGAAACCCGGTCCGGACGGGATCACCGAGATCGGCGCCGTCAAGGTCCGCGCGGGCGAGATCGTCGGCGAGTTCGCCACCTTCGTGAATCCGGGGATGCCGATCCCGCCGCAGATCGTCGAGCTCACCGGCATCACCGGCGCGATGGTCTACGACGCTCCCCGCATCGAGCGTGTGCTGCCGGCGTTCCTCGAGTTCATCTCCGGTGCCGTCCTCGTGGCGCACAACGCGCCCTTCGACACCGGTTTCATGCGCGCGGCCTGCGAAGGCCACGGCTACCGCTGGCCCAAGACCGCCGTCGTGTGCACGGTCCGGCTCGCCCGCCGGGTCATCTCCCGCGACGAGACACCCAGCTACCGCCTCTCCGCGCTGGCCGCGTTGTTCGGGGCGCGCACGACGCCCAACCACCGGGCGCTCGCGGACGCGCGTGCCACCGTCGACGTCCTGCACGCGCTGCTCGAACGAGTGGGCAACCTCGGCGTCCACACCCTCGAAGAGCTGCTGGACTACCTGCCCGAGGTCACCCCGGCCCAGCGCCGCAAACGGTCTCTGGCCGAGCACCTGCCGTCGAGGCCGGGCGTCTACCTGTTCCGCGGTCCGAGCGACGAGGTCCTCTACGTCGGGACGTCGTCCGACCTGCGCCGCCGGGTCCGCCAGTACTTCACCGGGTCGGAAAGCCGGGGGCGGATCCGGGAGATGGTCGCGCTGGCCGAGCGGGTCGACGCGGTCGAGTGCGCGCACGCGCTGGAGGCCGCGGTCCGCGAACTCCGGCTGATCGCCGCCCACCGTCCCATGTACAACCGCCGTTCCAAGAACCCACGGCACGCCTGGTGGGTCGCGCTGACCGAGGAGGCGTTCCCCCGCCTCTCGGTGGTCCGCGTGCCGCGAGACGGGATGCTGGGGCCCTTTCGCACCCAGACCGACGCCCGCTCGGCAGCGGACACCCTCGCCGGCGCGTCGGGGCTGCGGACCTGTACCCAGCGGATCTCGGCCACCTCGCCGAGCGGAACGCCCTGCGTCCTGGCCGAACTCGGCCGTTGCGGAGCGCCGTGCGCCGGAAAGCAGACGATCGAGGCGTATCGCCCGAGTGTGCTGGCGGTCTCCGGGCTCATCGCCGGGACGGACGGACGTCCGCTGCGGGCCGCCGCCGATCAGCTTGCCCGGCTTTCCGCCGCGGAACACTACGAACAGGCCGCCCAGCACCGGGACCAGCTGGCCGGGCTGATCCGCGCGGTCGGCCGGGCGCATCGGCAGTCGGCGCTGGCGGCCATCCCGGAACTGATCGCCGCCGGACCGGACGGGAAGGGTGGCTGGGAGCTGGCCGTGCTCCGGTACGGCAGGCTCGCGTCGGCGGGTGTCGCACGGCGCGGGGTGCCGCCGATGCCGGTGGTCGAAATGCTCGTGGCCTCGGCGGAGACGGTCATTCCCGGCCCCGGCCCGCTCTTCGGCGCGATCCCGGAGGAGATCGGCATCCTGCTGCGCTGGCTGACCCGCCCCGGTGTCCGGCTCGTGCGCACGACGCGGCCCTGGGCGGAGCCCGCCGCCGTGGCGGGTGGCTGGCAGGAGTGGCTCGACCTGGCGTCGAGCGCGACGGCGCTGGAACGCGTGGCGGGCTAGGATCACGGCACCGGATTCACCGACGTAGGAGGCCCTTTTGATCACGGCGATCGTGCTGGTCCAGGTCGAAGCCGATGCGATCCCCGAGGCCGCACAGGCGATCGCGGACATCGACGGGGTGCGCGAGGTCTACTCCTGCGCGGGCGACGTCGACCTGATCGCTTCGGTCCGCGTCGCGGCTCACGAGGACCTCGCGGATCTGATCCCGGCGAAGATCGGCAAGGTTCCCGGCGTGCTCAGCACCGTCACGCACATCGCCTTCCGCTCGTACTCGAAGGCCGACAGCGAGTCCGCGTTCGACATCGGCGTCGAAGGCGCCTGAGCTCTTTCTGCACGGCAGCCGGCCGTCCTCCAGGCCAGAAGTACGTGAAGGCCCCCTTCACGTACTTCTGGCGTGGCGGCTAGTGCCCGGAGGTGATTTCCTTGCGCTCCTGCGAAGGCTCGCCACCGATGTCGTCGACCTTGCCGTTGCCGTGCCCGTTGGACCGGGCGCGCTCCAGCGCGACCGTCTCCTCGACCGGGTCCGGGGACCAGGCCGAACCGGCGACGGCGTGCCCCGCCGAGCCGAGCTTGTTCATCTTCTTCGGCACCGACGCGCCCTGGTAGTCGAGCGGGATCGCGTGGCCGTGGTCGTCCACCGGGCCGAGCGGCTGGTGGATCTCGATGAACTCACCGTGCGGCAGGCGCTTGATGATGCCCGTTTCGACACCGTGTTCGAGCACCTCGCGGTCGGCCCGCTGGAGGCCGAGGCAGATCCGGTAGGTGAGGTAGTACGCGATCGGCGGCAGCAGCAGGACACCGATCCGACCCGCCCACGTCGTCGCGTTCAGCGAGATGTCGAAGGCGAACGCGATGATGTCGTTGAAGCCCGACAGCATGATGACCGCGAAGAACGTCAAGGTCATGATGCCCAGCGAGGTCCGCACCGGAACGTCGCGCGGACGCTGCAGCAGGTTGTGGTGCGCGGTGTCCTTGGACAGCTTTCGCTCGATCCAGGGATACATCACCAGCAGGCCGATCAGCAGGGGCATCCCGATCGCGCCGGGGAAGAACACCGCCGGGACCGTGTAGTTCCCGAGGTAGAGCTCCCACGCGGGCCAGATCCGCAGCATGCCGTCGGCCCAGGCCATGTACCAGTCCGGTTGCGAACCCGCCGAGACCTGCGCCGCGTTGTACGGACCGATGTTCCAGATCGGGTTGATCTGGAAAAGGCCCGACATCAGCGCGATGACACCGGTGACCAGCGCGAAGAACGCACCGCCCTTGAGCGCGAAGACCGGCATGATGCGGACGCCGACGACGTTGGTCTCCTTGCGGCGCACGCCGGGGAACTGCGTGTGCTTCTGGTACCAGACCAGCGCCAGGTGCGCGGCCACCAGGCCGAGCATGATGCCCGGCAGCAGCAGGATGTGGATCGTGTACAGGCGCGGGATGATCTCGTTGCCGGGGAACTCCCCGCCGAACAGCGCCCAGTGGATCCAGGTGCCCATGACCGGCACCGAGAGCACGATGCCCGACAGGGTCGCGCGGATACCGGTACCGGAGAGCAGGTCGTCCGGGAGCGAGTAGCCGAAGAAGCCCTCGAACATGCCCAGGACCAGCAGCAGCGCACCGATGACCCAGTTCGCCTCACGCGGGCGCCGGAACGCGCCGGTGAAGAAGATCCGGAACATGTGCACCATCATCGACGCCACGAAGATCAGCGCGGCCCAGTGGTGCAGCTGGCGGACGAACAGGCCGCCGCGGACGTCGAACGAGATGTCCAGCGTGGTCGCGAAGGCCCGCGACATCTCGACGCCCTGCAAGCCGGTGTAGCTGCCGTTGTAGACGACCTCCTCCATGGAGGGATCGAAGAACAGCGTGAGATAGACACCCGACAGCAACAGGATGATGAAGCTGTAGAGCGCGATCTCGCCGAGCAGGAACGACCAGTGCGTCGGGAACACCTTGTTGAGCTGGTGCCGCATGCCCTTGGCCAGGTGATACCGGTCGTCGGCCCACTTCGCACCAGCGCCCGCGGCCTTCTCGACCGGGTTCGTCCCCTTCGTCGGGGTGGTGAGTGAACTCATGACTTACGCTCCCAAAAGGCCGGTCCGACGGCCTCGTTGAAGTCTCCGCGCGCGATCAGATAGCCCTCGGCGTCCACTGTAATCGGAAGCTGGGCCAAGGGCCGGGTCGCCGGCCCGAAAATCGGCTTGGCGTAGTGGAGCGCGTCGAACTGGGACTGGTGGCAGGGGCAGAGGATGCGGTTGGTCCGCTGCTCGTACAGGGAGGTCGGGCAGCCCACGTGGCTGCAGATCTTCGTGTACGCGTAGTAGTCGCCGAAGTTGTAGTCCTCCTGGCCCTGACGCTTGACGACCTTGGCGGCGTCGGTCGGGCGGAGGCGGATGAGCATGACCGGGTTGTCGACGCGCTTGAAGGCGGCCGACAGCGCGTGCTCGTCGTGCTCTTCGGACTTGCGGTACGGGAACACCGTCTCCATCGCGCCCGCGTCGAGGTCCTCGGCCTTGACCAGGGAGATCTCGTGCGGACGGCCGGTGTTGCGACGCAGGTAGACGACCTCGTCCGGGAAGTTCTTCTTCCAGCCCGAGTGCCACAGGGAGTCGCGGTTTTCGGTGTCCTTCCACGGGTCCTTGATGAAGGACGCGATCGGCAGCGCCGCGACGGCGAGACCGAGCACACCGGCACCGGCCCCCGCGGACCGCTTGATCATCGAACGGCGCGCGATGGTGCTGCGGCTGCCCGAGTCGGCAAGCTGGGCGAGGATGGTGGCCTTGTCGACCTCTTTCGACCCGCCGTCCCCGCGCTCCTGGATCGAGACCTCGGCCGGGATGAACTTCTTGGTGTAGAGGACGGCGCCGACGCCGATGGCGAGCACGGCCACGCCGAGCGTGACACCGAGCAGCGGCGTGTACAGCGTGTACATGGTGTAGCCGGCCTTGCCCGGCTCCTTGTACTCGAACCAGTGCGGCCACGCGAGGAGGACCACGAACGCGAGGCCGGACAGCGCGGCCAGCACGAACCAGAGTGCGACGGCGCGCTCGGCGCGCTTCTCCGCCTTCGTCCCCTCGACCGGCCAAGGCGTCGGGTACTCGATGATCTCGACCCCGTCGAGCGCGGTACCCAGCTTGACGAGCTGGTCGCGATCCATGTCCGCCAACTCCGCCTCTGTCGGCGGCTTGGGCCCTTCGGCGCTCATGCCTTCGATCCAATCCACAACGTCACGCCGATCAGCGCGGCGATCCCGACGATCCACGCGATCGCGCCCTCCGAGGCCGGGCCGAGACCGCCGAGCGAGTTACCGCCGGGCGAGTTGTTCCCGTTGCTCACGGACTTCACGAACGCGATGATGTCCTTCTTCTCCTCCGGCGACAGCTGCCGGTCGGAGAACTTGGGCATGTTCTGCGGCCCGGTGAGCATCGCGGTGTAGATCTGCTCTTCCGTGGCCGGGTCCAGGTTCGGGGCGAACTTGCCCGAGGACAGCGCGCCGCCGCGGCCGGTGAAGCCGTGGCAGGAGGCGCAGTTGAGGCGGAAGAGTTCGCTGCCGCGCGCGACGTCCTCGCCGCGCAGCGCGTCACCCTTCTCGGTGGGGCGCTGCACGCCGCCGCCGTTGGCCTGGATGTAGGCGCCCAGGGCGTTGATCTCGGCCTCGGACAGCTTCGGCGGCTTCCGCTGCGCCTGGGCTTCCTGGCGGACCGCCGGCATCCGGCCGGTGGAGGTCTGGAAGTACACGGCCGCGTCGCCGATACCGATGAGGCTCGGGCCACGGTCGGTGACACCTTCGAGCTTCGGCCCGTGACATTCGATACACGTGTTGTTGTAGAGCTTCTCGCCCTCGCGCAGGAGGGCGGATTCGCCCTGCGCCTGCGCGGTCTGCGGCTCCGGGGCGAAAACGGCGTACAACCCGCCCACGCTCAGCAGCGCGATCCCGAGCGCCAGCGCGCCGGCGAACCGCCTGCGTGCCTTCGACCGCTTGCGGAAGCGGCGCTCCGTACTGTTCTTGCTGGAGGTCATCTTGCGGCAACCCTTGCTGTCAGTTCAGGCCGATAGGTCGTGGTGGCGGCTTCGTTCACGGAAGGATGTAGATCACCGCGAACAGGCCCACCCACACGATGTCGACGAAGTGCCAGTAGTACGACACGACGATCGCCGAGGTGGCCTGAGCCGGGGTGAACTTGCTCAGCTTGGTGCGGATGAGCAAGTACACGAACGCGATGAGCCCGCCGATGACGTGCAGGCCGTGGAACCCGGTCGCGAGGTAGAAGACCGTGCCGTACGCGCCGGACGGGATCGTCAACCCCTCGTGGATCAGGTTCAGGTACTCGTAACCCTGGCCTCCGACGAAGATCGCGCCCATGATCAACGTGATGATGTACCAGCGGCGGAGACCGAACACGTCACCCTTTTCGGCGGCGAACACACCGAACTGGCAGGTGAACGACGACGCCACGAGGATCACGGTGAACGGGATCGCCAGCGCGATGTTCAGGTGGAAGGGCTCACCGTGCAGCGGCGGCGGCCACTGGCCGGACGCGTTCTGCGCCTTCACGGTGAAGAACATGGCGAACAGTCCGGCGAAGAACATCAGTTCGCTGGACAGCCACACGATGGTGCCGACACTGACCATGTTCGGCCGGTTCAGCGAGTGGACCCGCTGGCTGATGGTGGGAGCTGCCGTTGTCACGCGTCGCATTATGTCCTCTCACGCACGGGGCCCGCCGGGTGGGTCACGGCAAGTCGCGTGCGTATCGGGTCACATCCGAACGAAAGTGGGAGCAGGGCTACTCATGGGTTTATTGGATCGGCTTCGTGACCTGGTCAAGAAGCCCAAGCTCCCAGGTCTGAGCGTCGACACGCCCGGTGTGGAGATCGTCGCGGAGGCTTTCGATCCGGCCGAAGCGGATTCCGCGGTGCTGGCGAGATCACCCGCTTGGGTCGCCGAAGCGCCCGCGATCCTGCGCCACCACTTGAAACTGCCGCCCGAAAAGGTGGCGGAGGCGACATCGATCCTCGCTCAGGACGGCTGGGAGCTGCGAGAACAAGGACACGATGGCGGCTTCACCCTCACGCACGCGGTGCGCGTCCAGACCCTCGACGCGCTGCACTGCGCGCAGGAAAGGTCACGGATGGCGGGGCTCGCGCAGCGGCTCGGCGGCGATTCCCTGGGCTGGGACGCGCTCCAGCCGTCGGGTGCGTCCACGTGATGTCGGTCATGGCGGATAACATCGCGGGGTCGACATGACTAGACGAGGCGGAGGCGCGCTCATGGGCGAGCAGGCGATGCGGATCCTGGTGTTCAGCCACAAGGCGGAGGTGCGCGAGGCGATCATCAACGCCGTCGGCCGCAGGCCCGCCGCCGACCTCGGCCGGGTGGACTACACCGAGGCCTCCGGCATCTCCGAGGTCCTCGTCGAGATGGACGCGGGCAACGTGGACCTGGCCATCCTCGACGGCGAGGCGCAGCCGACGGGCGGCATCGGGCTGACCCGCCAGCTGAAGAACGAGATCGAGAACTGCCCGCCGATCGTGGTGTCGGTGCGGCGCAGGGACGATCGCTGGCTCGCGACCTGGTCGCAGGCCGACGCGGTGCTGGTCCACCCGCTCGACCCGCTGACCGCCGCCGAAACCGTCGCCGACGTGCTGCGCGCCCGGCGGGTGCCGGCCGTGCACGGCTGACCCGATGAGCGCGGCCGCCAAGTGGTTGCCATCGGGAGTCCTTCGGAGGTATTCGGCGGGTCCAGGTTTCCGCTGGGCGTGCGACCGCGAGGTCCTCGTACCGGAGTTGTCCTCGGCTCTCGCGGCCCGTGCGTCCAGCGGGAAGCCGGGCCGTCGAGACCCCTGGAGGACTTCCGATGGTGACCACTAAAACCTGGCCGTCCCTGCTCAACCAGCTCATCGCGCGCGCGGACCTGTCCGAGGAGGACACCGCGTGGGCGATGGACCAGATCATGAGCGGGGCGGCGACGCCCTCCCAGATCGCCGGCTTCGCCGTCGCGCTGCGCGCGAAGGGTGAGACACCGGCGGAGATCTCAGGCATGGCCGACGCCATGCTGGCGCACGCCAAACGGGTGACGATCGACAGGCCGTCGGTGGACATCGTCGGCACCGGCGGCGACCGGTCCAATTCGGTCAACATCTCCACCATGGCCACGGTGGTGACGGCCGCGGCCGGCGCCCCGGTGGCCAAGCACGGCAACCGGAGCGCCTCGTCGAAGTCCGGCGCGGCCGACGTGCTGGAGGAACTGGGCGTCACCATCGACCTGCCGCCCGAGACCGTCCAGCGCAGCGTGAACGAGCTGGGCATCGGCTTCTGCTTCGCGCCGAAGTTCCACCCCGCCCTGCGCCACGCCGGTCCGACGCGCGGCGAACTCGGCGTGCCGACGACGTTCAACCTGCTGGGCCCGCTCACCAACCCCGCGCAACCGCGCAGTTCGCTGATCGGCTGCGCGTACGAGGACAAGACCCGCGTGCTCGCCGAGGTGTTCGCGCGGCGCGGGATGACCGTGCTGCTCGTGCGCGGCGACGACGGGCTGGACGAGATCACCACCACGACCACGAGTTCGGTGTGGGTGGTCTCCGGCGGCGAGATCACCGAGCGGAGCTTCGACCCCGCGTCGCTGGACATCGCCCGCGCGACCGCGGAAGACCTGCGCGGTGGCGACGCGGCGCACAACGCCGAGGTGTTCCGGCAGGTGATGGCCGGGAAGACCGGGCCGGTGCGGGACGCCGTGCTGCTCAACTCGGCGGCCGCGCTGGCGGCTTTCACCGGGTTCTCGGGTTCGCTGGAAGACGACCTGGCCGCTGGGCTCGCGCGGGCGGCCTCCGCCGTCGATTCGGGCGCGGCGGCCGACCTGCTGAACCGGTGGATCGCCTTCGCCTGACCCCACGACGTGCAATGAAGGGGCCTTTCATCGCAAATTTTGCGATGAAAGGCCCCTTCATTGCACGAGGTGACCCCTACGAAGCGGTGCTGAAGCGCGCCCGGTAAGCCGTAGGTGTCAGTCCCGTAGCCCGCCGAAGCTGCGTACGCAGGTTCGCGGCGGTACCGAACCCCGAAGCCCGCGCCACCCGATCCAGCCGCTGCTCCCCGCGCTCGATCAACCGGCACGCCAGCGCGATCCGTTCGGTGGTGAGCCACGCCAGCGGCGTCGTGCCCAGTTCGGCGCGGAACCGCCGGTGCAGCGTCGCCTGGCTGGAGGCCGCCCGCGCGGCGAGGTCGGCGACGGTGAGCGGCCGGTCCAGCCGTTCCCGCGCCCAGGCGAGCACCGGCGCCAGGGAGGTGTCCGGCACCGGCGGCAACGGGCGTTCGACGAACTGCCGCTGGCCACCGTCGCGGTGCCCGGCGAACACCAGCCGCCTGCTCACCGCGTTGGCGACCTCGGCGCCGTGGTCCCGGCTGATCAGGTGCAGGCCCAGATCGAGTGCGGCCGCGCTGCCCGCCGCGGTCAGCACGTCGCCGTCGTCGACGAAGAGGACGTCCGGCTCCAGCAGAACTTCGGGATACAGCTCACGGAAGAGTTCCGCCCACTTCCAATGGGTCGTCGCGCGGCGCCCGTCCAGTACGCCCGCCCGCGCGAGGGTGAAGGCGCCGGTGCAGAAGCTCACCAGCCGGGCTCCCCTCGTGGCCGCGGCGCGGATGGCCGTCAGCACCGGTTCCCGGGCCGGGCTCTCCGGATCGGGCCGGTTCGGCACGATCACCGTGTCGGCGGCCTCCACGGCTTCGAGCCCGGCGATGCCGGTGAGCGTGAACATCCCCAGGTGCATCCGCACGGACGGCTCGGCCGCGCACAGCGTGAGGCCGTACCAGGGCCGGTCCAGTTCCGGCCGCCGCAGGCCGAAGAGCTCGGTCGCGACCCCCAGTTCGAAGGGGTTGGACCCCTCGTCCACCAGGACGGCGACCTCGTGCGAGAAATCATGCGACATATGCGATTCCTAGCACTCACTCCTCCGGCGGTCCAGCGGCCAGGATCGGATCATGAGCAAGCAACCGATCGATCTGCAGACCGCGCTGGCCGGATTCGACGAGCTCTGGAGCCCGCGGATCGTCGCGTACGTCAACGACTACGACGTCCGCCTCGCCAAGGTCGCGGGCGAGCACGTCTGGCACGTCCACGAGCACACCGACGAGTTCTTCCTCGTCCTCGACGGCACTTTGGACATCGCGTTGCGCGAGGAGGGCGGCGAACGGGTCGTCACGCTGCCCCGCGGTTCCGTGTTCGTCGTCCCACACGGCACTTTCCACAAACCGTCCTCGGTGGACGGCGCGTCGCTGTTGCTGTTCGAACCGACCGGGACGCTCACCGTCGGCGACGAGCACGACGAGGTCCCCGACCATGTCCATGTCACCGTCGGGCAGGAAATCTCCTTCTAGCCGACGGAAAACGTCCTGCGATAGGCACTCGGGCTGGTCCCGCGCAGCTTGCCGAACTGATGCCGCAGGGCCGCGGCGGAGGCGTATCCGCAGGCGACCGCGATGTCCTCGATGGACAGTCGACCCTCCTCGAGCAGCGACTGCGCGCGATCGAGGCGGCGTTCGGTGAGCCACCGGTGCGGCGTCGTACCGGTGGCCGCCGAGAACCGGCGCAGGAACGTGCGCTCCCCCAGACCGCTGCGCCGGGCGAGTTCCGCGACGGTGAACGGCCGATCCAGCCGTCGCTCGATCCATTCGAGCGCTTCGGCGAGCACGGTGTCGTCCGGCGCGGCGGTCTCGGGCACCGGCGCCTGCACGAACTGTGCCTGCCCGCCGACCCGGTGCGGCGCCGCGACCATCCGCCTCGCCAGCGTGGTGGCCGCGGCGACACCGCGCAGTTCCCGCACCAGATGCAGGCACAGATCGACGGCGGCGACCGTCCCCGCGCTGGTGAGGACGCCGCCGTCGTCGACGTACAGCGCCTTCGGGTCGACCTTCGCGGCCGGGAAGCGCGACCGGAACTCCTGCTCGTAGACCCAGTGGACGGTGCAGTTGCGTTCGTCGAGAAGCCCCGCGTAGCCGAGCGAGAAAACCCCCGCGCAGAAGCCGGCGACCCAGGCGCCCCGGCTCGCCGCGTCGCGGAGGACCTCGAGCACGGGTTCCGGCGGGCACGCGCTGCGCGGCGCGCAGGTCGGCACGATCAGCAGATCGGCGGACGCCGCGAAGTCCAGACTCCGCAGGCCGTCGAGCCCGAATCCGGACCAGCTCACGACGTTCTCGCCGCCGGGCGAGCAGACCGCGAAATCCCAGCCCTCGATGCCGTCGGCGCTGCGATCGGTGCCGAAGACCTCACACGCGACGCCGAGCTCGAACGGCGAAACCTGATCGGCGAGCACCACCGCGACCTTCTTCACGTCCATCCGGGCAGTGTGTCACAAGTTTTGCGGTCGATGTCATCTCTGACACTGGCTGAGCGCGGGCGCGAGGACGAAAGTGATCGCCATGAACAAGAACAACCCCCTGCTGCAGTGGACGGCCGCGATGGCGCTGTCCGGCACGATCGGCGCCGTCGTCCTCGAAAGCGGCGCCGACGCGCCCGCCGTCGCGTTCGCCAGAAGTCTTGTCGGTGGCCTGCTGCTCCTGGTGTGGAGCGCTGCTCGCGGCTGGCTTCGCCCGTGGACCCTCACCCGCCGCGACCTGCTGCTCGCCGTGCTCGGCGGGCTGTTCCTGGTCGGGAACTGGGTGCTGTTGTTCGCCTCGTACGCGCTGTCGTCGATCTCGGTGAGCACCGTCGTGTACCACACGCAGCCGCTGATGCTGGTCGGTCTCGCCGCGGCGTTCCTCGGCGAGAAGATGGCGAAGAGCCAACTGGTCCGGGCGCTGATCGCGTTCGGCGGGGTGGCGCTCATCTCCCTGTCCGCGCACGGTGCCGACGGGAAACCGGTACGACTGGAAGGGATCGCGCTCGCCCTCGGCGCGGCCGCGCTCTACGCCGGCGCCTCGTTCGTGGCGAAGCAGCTCAAGCATCTGCGCCCGCACGTCCTGGCGGCCGTCCAGCTCGCGACCGGCACGATCGTGCTCGCCCCCGCGCTGCTCGTCACGCCGCTGCCCACGGACACCTCGGGGTTGCTGTGGCTGGTCCTGCTCGGAACGGTGCACACCGCGCTGATGTACGTCCTGATGTACGCGAGCATCGGCAAGCTGCCGACCGCGACGGTGGCGCTGCTGTCCTACGTCTATCCCGTGGTCGCGGTGGTGGTGGACGTCCTCGCCTACGGGCACCGGCCGACGTGGCCGGAGGTCGCGGGGATGCTGGCCGTCCTGGCGGCGGCGCTGGCACCGAAGCGAGCGGTCAAGCCCGAAGCGAAGGAAGCGCCACTCCCCGCCCGCCTCTGATCCGCTGAATGCGAAACGGCGCCCCACTCCCATCAGGGAACGGGGCGCCGTTTCGGCGTCAGGACGTCACTCGTGGTTCGGGCCGGTGTGGTACTCGAACACCAGCCCGCCGATGGCGACGATCACCAGGCCCAGCGCGATGATCAGCAGCCAGACGTGGAAGAACGCGAGCGCGACACCGGCCAGCGCGGCGGCCGCCGCGAGACCGATCGGCCAGTAGCTTCCGGGGCTGAAGAAGCCCAGCTCACCGGCGCCGTCGCTGATCTCGGCGTCTTCCCGGTCCTCCGGCCGCGGCTCGATGCGCCGCGCGACGAACTGCAAGTAGCTCCCGGCCAGGAAGGCCAGGCCACCGGTGAGGATCAGGGCCACCACCCCGACCGGCTCGACGCCGTCCCGGGTCATCGTTCCGGTCATGTACGCGTAGATACCCGCCACGACGACGGAGAAGACCGCGACGAGGAAGAAAATCCGTCCTTCGACCTTCATGGACGTTGCCTCACTCCTGTTTCGGGCTCGAACAGCCGGGTCAGTTGGACGCGACCCGCGCGGTGCGGTCGGTGTTGAACGGGGTGGTGGTGACGGCGTAGGGCGAGCACAGTTCGCCGCAGTTCATCGCGGTCAGCGCCTCGGGAGCCGTGTTCGGCTTGCCGCTCTTCGGGTTCACCGTGCCACGGAGCTGGATGTACTGCGCGTACTTGTCCGGCGACAGCGCCCTGACCTCGAAGTTCATCCCCGAGTGGTAGGTGCCGCACAGTTCCGCGCAGCGGCCGACGAACGAACCTTCCTTGTCGATCGAGTTCTGGAAGGTGAAGTCCTGATTGTTCTTCTCCGGGTCCGGCATGACGTCCCGCTTGAAGTGGAACTCCGGTACCCAGAACGAGTGGATGACGTCGGCCGACCGCAGGTTGTACTGGATCGTCTTGTTCGTCGGCAGGACGAGCAACGGGATCTCGGTCGAGCTGCCGACCGTGGTGATCTCGGGGTCGTCGTGGTTCTTGGAGTCGCTCTTGTACTTGAACTCCCAGTTCCACTGGAACGCGACGATGTCGACCGTGACGTCCGGGTTCTCCGTCTCGGCGAGCACGCGGTTCTCGGTGGTCGCGGTGAAGAAGAACAGCACGCAGACCATGATCGTCGGAACGACGACCGTGAAGATCTCCAGCGGGATGTTGTACTGGAACTGACGGGGCAGTTCCTCCTCCGCGCCGTCGGCGGTCTTCTTCTTGCGGTGGA